>Ga0070761_10000297_pt1 | contig 32986 bp, 25 predicted proteins | sample HubBroMetageREF1_FD_66724 | JGI IMG/M metagenome (GOLD analysis project Ga0070761, IMG submission 66724) | Reference soil microbial communities from the Hubbard Brook experimental Forest, New Hampshire, USA - Hubbard Brook CCASE Soil... | ecosystem: Environmental > Terrestrial > Soil >... | reverse complement strand
TAAAGATGCCGCGGCCAGCAGCATGGTGGTGAGGTGTTTCATGGATAAAGAGGCATGATAATACATTTGTGCTCAGGCAAGCTTGAAGCGGAAATCGTACTCGACGGACGCCTTGTCCGAGGCCGTTTGGAAGATCCGGCGCTGCCCGTTCTTGATAACCGTTTGGCGCGACTCCGCCAGTTTGAATGTACGGCCGGTGGAATTCAGCGTCTCGAGCAAGCCGATCCGCAGATCCTCTTCACTCAGGCGTGTCCCGCCAATCCGAATCACGATCTGTGCCGATTCCTTAAGAAGAGGCGTGATTCCCCTCCACGCTTCACGAAGAAACCGCCAATATGACTCGACACGACGGTGTCGGTCATCCTTGCTCTGGCCAGTAACCGGTTTGGCCGCACCGCCGAGAAACCATAACCTCAGCCATTGGTCCTCATGGTAGTCGGTGATATCAAGGTACGGCGGCGAAGTGATGACGAGCTTCACCTTGCCTCGAGAGGAGCGTAGAAGCGTTGCGGCGCGCCGGACATCGCCTTCCACTACGTGGCCCCTCAGTGGAGGCAGAGGAGATCGATAGCGATATTCGGCGCATGCGCGCAAAATCGGGAAAACGTCGCGCGCCGGGGGGGAACACCCTTTCTGCCGCCACCAACGAACCGAATACGCGGGCTTCGTGCTGATAGTGCGCGGCATGCGATTGCTGAAACACAACTCTGTACGATGGCTCTCGCCGTGGAGACAGCCCAGCGCCAGGGCGGCAATAAAGCAGTCGGCGCGCCGGTTTCGCCAATCGAGCTTTTTCTTGAGGAAGAGAAGTTGCCGCAACGTTTCTCCGTGAAAACACAGGGTAAAGAACTCATCTTTCGCTTCCGGTGCCTTGGATTGGAAACGACGGCCGGCTTGCTCCAGTGCCGCGAGACGTTCCAGGACTTCCCGCAAAGCGGGAGGATCGGCTTTGGCCTTAGACAGGCAAACTGCAACCGGGTTGGTGTCGCAGGCCACCGCGCCGCGGCCATTGAGCAGGCTTTCAAATACGGTGGTGCCCCGGCCGGAAAACGGGTCTAGAATCAGGTCCCCCGGCCTTGACCAAGCCAAAATGTTGCGGCGGACGAACGCTTCGGGGAACATCGCGAAGTACGGACAAATTGAATGAAACCGGTGACGCTCGCTCATGCGGCTCTGAGCCTTTCCGCGTAATACTCAACCCATCTTACGACCTTGAGGATATCGGGGACACGTTCGATGTCCTGCTCGCCGGCAGCGGCGAGTTGAAGGCCATCCGAAAGGTGTCTGGCAATCCGGTCCCTATAGAACAGCGTTCCATACTTATAGCCAACGCTTTGCATATGGTCCCTCAGGACGTCCTCATACGGTGTGCCGTCTTCCGGGTCTTCCGGCTCAAGCCCAAAGGGCATAAACATCGCGTCGTGAGCCTGCGACCCTGGCGCCTCCGTGAACCAATACTTGTGGAAGTGCTCACGGTCCGTGACGACGCTTTTTTCAGCCCAGTCTTCACCCGAAGCGACCTGGCCGATTAGGTACAGCGTACACGGCAGGTTGTCGATGGATCGTTTCCAGGCAATGATGTCGATGCCGTTGTCCTTGATTTTCTTCGCGGCAGCCGCTCGTGGCTTCTTGCGCGGTGTCCCGTCGCCGAATAGCTGGTACACCCGATGCAGGGCTTTCAGAAAGCTCGCTCCGTCAGGACGCGGAAACCCGAAGGACATGGATGGCCCCTGAACGTATCCGCCAGCCGCAATCGTCGCGCACGCCTGAAACAGGTCGCGAGTTTTGTTCGTTACCTTGGGTGCGAGGTCCTTCGATACTATGGTGCGATCAAACGCGTGCGAGAGAAACAAGCAGAACAGATACACCGATCCTGCTTTCGATATTGGCGTGATGAGCTGCATCGCTCGGCCCTTATCGTCGATCCGGAATGGGTAGTCGTCCCCAACGTTCCTAAGCCTGCGAGCAATTTCGGCCTGTGCGGACAAGACGAGATCGTCTGCCTTAATGTCCTCATCTGCCATGTCCTCCGCCTGCTCCTCCTCAGCCAACGCTGTAGCCGATACGAGCGTTCCGAAACCAACGCGCCCATCGGGAGAACATATGGCCTCTAGCTCAAGCCAATCCGCAACCTTGGTTCTATGGACTGTATCATCGGGGACGGCGAACACGGGCTATTTCTTGCCTTTCGATGAAACGGCTCCCCTTGCCATAGAAGACATACTTATATAAAGTTGCTCGCTCGTGCCGCGGAGGTCCCGACCGATTTCGAGGAGCGTGGAATCCGATGGGTCGAAGCCCGTGATCTGCGACATGGCCATCTCCGCCTCCTGCTTGGCGTTAATCAGCGCGCCTTCGAACCGCGCGCCCTTGCGCTCGATCTGGGCGTACGCTTCTCGAAGGTCATTTCGAAGCAGCATGATCGTGCGGGCCCGCGCATTTGCGAGTACCGCCGCCAAATCCTTAATGTCCGGGTTCTGAGAATTGATGACCGGTTTGACGTTGTCCAATTTGGAGCCGTAGAGCCACAGTAGAACCTTCCTGAGGTTGTCAAGGCGGTCCTCCGGCACCGGATTAGGCTTCGGATCTTGATCCCGCCATTCGTCTGGCAATCCCAGAAATTCGCGATAGCCAGGTCTTGTCAAAGCGGTGTAAAGGTGAGAGAAGGCGAACCGCTTGCCGGGGTACCTATCCTCAACGTCGTAAGTCTTGGTTTCTTCCGCCTGATCCAGGACCAACATGCCGTTGACGAGGCGGATAACCGTATCGTGCCGGTCGCCGAGGCGCTTGGCAATCTTCTCGATGGTGATTCCGTTCCGTCTTTCCCTACGGTACCAATCAGCGGCAAATCGCGCCTTGGCGATCGCATCCCATTTGTGCGGCCCATTGATGTGCTTAAACCCGATGAAATCACGGGCCTGATCGGGATTCGCAACGGCATAGACCGTGACGTCCTTCAGGGTCTTCAGGTTTTCTTTGCTGATTTCGGGGACCGCTATGCCCGTGCCTTTGGCGAGGGCAGGCTTCTGAAGTATGCGAATTGCAGCGAGGCGGCGGTTGCCCTCCAGCACCCGCCAACGGTCGCCCATTCGCTGGGCGATGATGGGTTCGATGTCAATATAGCCGTTTGCAGCGATGGAATCGACGACTTCCGACAGATCCGCCGTGTCAGCGAGCGAGAGTATGATCTGCGACTCGGTCGGATTCTTGATGCCATCCTCAACCAAGCGAGGATTGTTGGGATCGAAGTCGAGCAAATCCGTCGGCACTTTGCCAGTGGTTTTCGGGGCGAGGTTCGGAACAGCCATAGCTCCTTTCTTTGGGCGGTGCAGCGGGCACGCCTGCCCATCTCACAAAATGCATGGAACTAAAAGCACAACTCTACCATGCGGCCACTTGGTCTTTCCACGGGATCGGCCAGTCGCTGGGCGCTACTGCGTGGCGGGGTACCGCACCACGCTGAAATTGCGCAAGGTGACGGTGTCGGTGGTGTTGGCGGCCATCTCACCCTGGAAATCCAGCACCAGCGGGAACGACAGCGAGTCGTACGCATTCAACACTCCCGCGCCGAAGCCCAGCACCGTGCCCCACGTCTGGAACGACATCTGACACGCGGACGTATTAGCCCCCGCTTCAGCCCACCCGGAAATGAACGCGTCGCTCACGGCTCCATTCCGCTCGACTAGAAGTGTATCTCCCCAGTTCACCGCGAACGTGAAACCAGTAAGGGTGCCTTCGTGCGAATAGTCGAAATCGATCTTGACCCGATCGCCCGGCTGCAGCGTGCCGGCCGGAATGGTGCAGGTGCCCAGGCTCGACAGCGTCGTCGACGATGTGGCCGTGCCCATGCCGGCACAGAGAATTTGAGGCGCCGGCGGCCCTTGTGGCGTGCCCGTGGGAGTGACGCGGTAAGACCCCAGCAGCGTATCGCCGGCCTGCGGCGTGGAACCTGCCAGGAACTGAATGGTATTCCCCGAGATCGTATAATCCTGACCCGCCATCTGCAGAACGCCGTTCCGGTAAAGTGCCAGGCTGGAGGCGGGCGCGGGAACCGCGCTCAGGGTGAAGGAGACGTTAGCCCCATTGATCGGGCCGGCCGGCACTTGCGCATCCGTGAAGTTCGGGCCAGCCGTGCCGGACCCGCCGGTGCCGCAAGGTCCCGACGAACCGTCCACATGTACGCAATCGGAGACGTTGCCCGTGATAGCCTCCAGCGCGCCCGTCGAATCGATCATGGCCACGCCTCCGGGGGCATATGCGGCTCCCTCCACGGGACGCGCGGCGAGATCCGCCAGCAATCCAATCACGCCCGACTCCGGTATGGGAGCGCCACCGGTGATCAGTGGCGATGGCGCCGTTCCCCCCGTACCCTGTGTCATCAGCACGGCTTGCACGCGCAAGGGTACGACGCTCGGCGGAACCGCCCAGGTTTCGGTGAATTGATCGTTGCCGGCGCTGGTAAAAGTGACCGTATAGTATCCCGCGGGCGTGGCATTGGTAGTCGGCACAAGCTGCACGAACAGATTGCCGCCGGCGATATTCACCGTTACCGATTGCGTGGCTATCTGGGATGTATCCCCTGCCACGAAAGGCGTCCACGTAATGACGGCAAATCCATTGTAGGGAGTGCCGTTGGCATTATAGATTACGTCCTGGATGGTGGTCAGGACCGGGCCGCCCAGCAGCGGACCCGCGAAACAGACGGCCAGCGCAGCGAATGCAAATTTCTTAGCAGACATCCTTACCTCGTCAAATAAGAAAACCCGGGCTCAGGAACGAGCCCGGGGGGGAAAGGTCTACAGAAAAAACAACTACACGCCCCCAGTTTAACCGCCAGTCCGTGCGCGGAAGCCCTATCAAACACGCACTCTGCGCGCTAAGTTATACTCAACGCTGGCCTTGCGGAAATCGCGAGGTAATTTCTCGACTTGTGACTGGAGGAATATGAGCAACTCAAACCGGCGCGCATTCATTCGTGGAGGCGCCTTGGCGGCAGCCGCGGGCGGGGCCGCCAAAGCGCAATCCGGACCCGAGAAAAAGGTCCACTACATGGGCGAAAAGCCCAAAACCACACCGCTTTTCAATAGCGCCGTTTCATACGGCAATCTGCTCTTCATCGCCGGACAGGGCGCGCATTTTCCGGGCGACATCAAGGCGCACACCGCCCACGTGCTGGATGAGATTCAGAAGTTACTGGAGAACGCCGGATCGTCCATGGACAAGGTGCTGAAATGCAGCGTTTTCCTAAACGACCTGAAGGACTACAAGGGAATGAACGAAGTGTTCAAGGGGCGTTTCGGCGAGAATCCGCCGGTGCGCACCACCATCGCCGCGGCGGGCGGAATTCCTGGCGAATCACTGGTGGAAATAGATGTGATCGCATACATTTGAGCCAGGCGCTGGAACCCCATGTTGCCATATCGGCTGGTCTACCACGAAGGCTACGACCTGCGGCTGGGAGAGCATGTGTTCCCATCCCAGAAATACCGTTATATCCACGACCGGCTGCTGCGCGATCGATTCGCGGCCGAAGAAGATTTCGTGCGGCCGGAACCGGCCAGCGATGCGGACATCCTGGCGGTGCATGAACCGGGCTGGGTGCAGCGGCTGCGCACCGGAACGCTAAGCTACCACGAACTTATGCAACTGGAAGTCCCTTACAGCCGGGAGTTGGTGGAGGCGTACTGGCTGGCGGCCGGGGGCACCACGCTGGCGGCGCGCTTGGCGCTGGAGCAGGGGATCGGGTTCAACGTCGGCGGCGGATTCCATCATGCGTTTGCGGGACATGGCGAGGGTTTTTGCGCGATCAACGACATTGCGGTGGCCATCCGCGCGCTGCAGCGGGGCGGCAGCGGCGATCGCGTTATCCAGCGCGCCATGGTTGTAGATTGCGACGTGCACCATGGAAACGGAACCGCGGGCATTTTCGCGGGCGACGCCTCCGTGTTCACGCTGTCCATTCACCAGTTGAACAACTATCCCTCGGAAAAGCCGCCTTCCAGCCTCGATATTCATTTGCCGGACGGTGTGGGCGACGAAGAATATCTGCACCGGCTGGGCAATGGATGTCGCACGGCGATGACCATGTTTCATCCGGAGCTGCTGATCTACGTAGCGGGAGCGGACCCTTACCGCGAGGATCAACTGGGCGGGCTGTCGCTGAGTCTCGAGGGCCTGCGGGAGCGCGACCATTTGGTCATTTGGACCGCTTTGCATAGCCACATTCCGGTGGCGATCGTGTTGGCCGGCGGCTATGCGGCGAATGTGCAGGATACGGTGACCATTCACGCCAATACGGCGCATGTGGCTAAGGAGGTCCTTGAGCGGACGGGGTGGGGGTAGGGGCGCGCCACGCGCGCCGGGGCTAGGGGTCGGGGGCTGGGGGTCTCCCGGTCTATGCTTCGCTTCCCCGCTGCCGCTTACTCCGCCCGTTCACTCAGCCCGCTGAATCGCCAACAGGGTCACATCGTCAAACTGAGGCGCTCCCGCCAGGAAGGCTTCCAGGTCGGCCAGGCAGGCAGCCGTGACGCGTTGCGGGGTCAAACCATGCGCCCCGCGCAAGACTCTGGCCAGGCGCTCGGCGGTGTACTCTTCATCGGAGCTGTCGCGCGCTTCGGTGATCCCGTCCGTGTATAGCACCAGGCCGTCGCCGGGTTCCAGATGCACGCGAATTGCTTCGTACTGGCCCGTGCTGAACAGGCCCAGCGGCAGGGCGGCGGCCTCGATAGTGGAAACATCCCCGCGGCGCACCAGCACCGGCGGGCAATGGCCCGCATTGCAGATCTCCACGTCGCCGTTGGCGTGCGCATGGCCGCAAACCAGGGTCGCGTAGAAAGCCGGTAGCGTGTTTTCGCAAAACACCCGGTTGGCCCTCTCCATCAGGGCGCCGATGGGCATGCCCACCGACAGCAGGCTGCGAAAGATGGCGTGCAGATGCGACATCAGCAGCGACGACGCCACACCCTTGCCGGAGACATCGCCCGTAATGAACAGCAGCCCGCCGCCGGCCGAAGCAATCAGGTCGCAATAATCTCCGCTCACCGGGCCCAGCGGCTGATAATGATAGCAAGCTTCCCAGCCGCCGGCCCGGACCACGCGGTTGGGCAGCAAGCTGGTCTGGATGCGCGCCGCCATTTCCAGATCCTGCTCCAGGGCGGCCTGCTGCTGCGCCGTCAGATGCGCCAGGCAGAAGCGCATTAGCGGATCCGCCAGCAGCCTTTCGGACTCCACCGGATCGTGGCAGGCCTCGCACAGACCGTAAATCCCGGCGTCCATGCGCTCCAGCGCCGCGTCCACTTCGTCCAGCAGGCGCGCCAGGCGATCCGCGTCCGGATGCGCTGTCCGGGCCGATTCCAGCCGGCTGCGGCGATCCAGCAATTGCGATCTGAGAATCAGCGTTTCTACTCCAGCCATGCGGCCTCCAAGATCTTCAGGGTTCAGATTCAATTCTATCGAAAATATTTGGCGCTGTATAACTCTGGTTACTTATATCTTTGCTAAACTCCTAATCGAAGCACATTGGCGCGCTTGTAATCAACTTATACAGAGGAGAGTTCATGCACCGAGAATTTCTGCTGCCGCTATTAGTGACAGTTCCGTTGCTTTGCTCCGCCGGCGAAGGTCCTACGGAGCGCGGACCGCTGCAACTGACTCTGAAACGCGCGGTCGAGTTGGCGCTGTCGCCGGAGGGCAACACCTACATTCAGCTTTCCGACGAGAACCTTCGCCAGGCGAAGTCCAGGTCCCAGGAAGTGCGCTCCGCATTACTGCCCGATATCGAAGCCCAGGCCGAGGAAACCACCGCCATGAAGAGCTTAGCCGCCCTGGGTCTGGATCTGGCCACTAACCAGACGCTGCTGGATGCCGAGAACAGTCTGACGGGCCAATTGGCGCCTATTGAAAAAACCCTGTTGAACGACATCATCCACGATATTCCACGCGTGGTGGGTCCCTTCAACTCCGTGGACGTGCGCGCCCGGCTGACCCAAAGTGTGTTCGACTTCGGCAGCATCCGCCGGTATCAATCCTCGCGCGCCGCGTACCGCGCCGCCAAGAGCGACCGCGGCGCTACCGACAACTCGGTCTCCACCACCGTGGCCAAGGCGTATTTGGCCGCGCTGCGCGCCAACGCCGACGTGGAGGCGTACCAGTCAAACGTGTCGCTGGCGGAGGCCGTCTTGAAGCAGGCCGAGAACCAGAAAAGCGCCGGCACCGGCACGGGCATCGACGTCACGCGCGCGAAGGTGCAGCTTGCCAATGAAAAGCAGCACCTGCTGGTGGTCCAGAACGACCGCAACAAGGCGCAACTGCAATTATTGCGGGTTATGGGGCTCAATCTGGCCACGGAGTTGGAACTCACCGACAAACTAAGCTATGAACCGGTGAATGCCCTCACCCTGGAGCAAGCCGAGGCGGAAGCGTTGAAGAACCGTCCGGACGTCAAAGCCCAAGCCGAGCGCGAAGCCGCCGCCCGCCTGATTGCCAATTCGGTTAAGGTCGAAAGGCTTCCCAGCCTGTACGCTTATGCGGACTACGGCACCACCGGGACCAACGGTACCATCGTCTCCCTATTGCCGACCCGGGATTACGGTGTGGCCCTGCGCGTTCCTATCTTCGACGGCGGCCGGCGAGACGCACGGCGCGCCGAAAGCGCTTCCCAATTCCGCCAAGAGCGTGTGCGCACCAACGACCTGCATGAGCAGATCGATTTGGACGTCCGCATGGCCCTCGATAGCCTGCATTCCGCCGAGGAACAAGTAAAAGTTGCGGAAGCTGGACTCTCGTTGTCCCAGAGCGAGTTCACGCAGGCCCGCCGGCGCTACGATGCCGGCGTCGCCAGCAGCCTCGAAGTCACCGATGCGCAGACGCGCCTGGATCGCGCCCGCGACAACCACATTGCGGCATTGTTCAACCACAACATCGCCCGTTTCGATCTGGGTCAGGCCACCGGCACCATCGCCGCGATGTTGCAGCATGAATCTACGGGTGCGCAGGGGCAACCCGTCATGACCGAGCCGAAGGCGCCGGAAACCACAGCCGAGCTGATTGACGCGCCCCCGCCGCCGGTTTTGCCCGCTCAAGTGGAAGCGCCGCGGCTCCCTGAAGCTTTCGTGGCTGCGCTGGCTACGCCGGCAGCCCGCGTCGTCCGGACAGTGCCTATCCGTACAGTAGCGGCCAGACGCCGGTCCCATCGCCGTTCGCATCGCCAATTGGCGGCCAGGAAGACGCGGCGGGCAACCAAACGCGCCTGATCGCCGTCCAATGGTTGGAGGCGGCTTTAGCCAGCGCTGGGCGTCAGACCCGCTTCTGCTATAATGGCTTCGGGTTCCCTTCGGATTAAAACCTATGAACAGCCGTATCAAATACCTAGTGGTCACGACATCTACATGCGTTATGCTGCTGCTGGTGCTCGGCACCGTGCTAGGCAGAAGCGCCTCAAGCGACCGGCCGTATCCACAGCTCGGCGTGTACACGGAAGTGCTGCATCGCATCAAGAGCGAATACGTGGAAGAACCGGATATGAAGAGCGTCACCCTGGGCGCTTTGAACGGCCTGCTCGAATCCGTCGATCCCTTCGCCAGCTACCTCAATGCCGATCAGTACAAGGACTATCTCAAGAACAAGGACGCGCATAGGGCCGATGTCGGCTTGGTGCTCGCCAAGAAATTTGGATTTGTCGGCATCGTGGGCGTGACACCCGGATCGCCCGCCGCCAAGGCCGGTCTGGCCACCAACGACATGTTGGAAACTATCAACGGCGTGGCCACGCGGGACATGCCGCTGGCTTATGCCAGCCTCCTGCTGGAGGGCGAACCCGGATCCACCGTGGAGATGTCGGTGGTGCGGGTGCGACGGCCGGAGCCGCAGAAGATCAAGCTGACGCGCGCCAACATCGTGTACCCTGCGGTCACCGAAAAGATGATGGCCGATAATATCGGCTATATCGAGCCAAGCACGCTGGCTCCGGGCAAGGTGAAGGAAGTGGCGGCCGCGGTGGAGGCTTTGCAGAAACAAGGCGCCCAGAAGTTAATCCTGGATCTGCGAAACTGCGCGGTGGGCGAGCCGCAGGATGGCATCGCACTGGCAAACCTCTTCCTGACCAAAGGCGAGATCGTCTACTTGCAAGGCCAGAAGGTGCCACGCCAGGACTTTGAAGCGGATGCCGCCAAAGACATCACCAAACTTCCTTTGGTGGTGATCACTAACCGGGGCACGGCCGACGGCGCCGAAATCGCCGCTGCCGCCTTGATGGACGACAAGCGCGCCGAGGTGGTCGGCGAGCGTACCTACGGCGATGCCTCCCTGCGCAAGGCTGTCACCATGGACGATGGCGGCGCCATCATCCTGTCGGTGGCCAAATATTATTCGCCGGACGGCAAAGCCATCCAGGACGTGGGCGTCACGCCGGAAACCGTGATGTCGGAGCCGGAGAGCCAGGTGGAGCTCGACGAGAACGGAGAGCCTCTGCCCGAGACCCCCGATCAGCCCGAGCACAAGCAGCAGGAAGATCCGCTGCTGAAGAAGGCCATCGAGATCGCGAACGGCCAAAAAACCGCATAGTTCCGCCCAATTGTAATATTTCGCCCGCAATATAGTACTGCCTCCGTAGGACAGGCCTCCCGGCCTGTCCCCTGCATGCCTTACAATTCTCAAGGAGGCTACCATGAAAAAGCTCGTTCTTGTGAGCGTGACTATTTTGCTGTTCCGGATTCCCGGATCGGCGGCGCCCTGCGCGCCCGGAACTTTGGCGAGTTACATCGCGATGGGATCGGCCGGATGTGTGCTCGGAAATCTTACGGTTTCGGGTTTCGCGTATCAGGCGAAGGCCAGCGGAGGTGCGGCGGAAATCACGGCGGACCAAATCGCCGTGACTCCTCTGCTGCCGCCCACCGGCACATTTGGTTTGCAGTTTGCCGCACCCTGGAGCGTTGAGAGCGGCCAGAGCCAGGGTTCAAACATCACCTACCGGGTGCTCTCGCCGGGCGGCACGGCGGTTCAGGTCCAGCAGGCCCGGCTGGACGGCGCCGGCTTTCAGGCCGGGATGTTTGGCAGCGTGGTGGTCAACGAAGCGTTGGCAACGCCCGCCACTGTCCTGGATCTCCAGGTCTATCTGAAGTGTACCGAAGTCTGCCATTCTCAGACTTCCGATGAAGTCGCCTTCGCGGCGCCGGCTGGAACGCTGATAGTGGCGGATCAGGTAACGTTGCAGTCGAAGCTGGGAGCCGCCTCAATGGCCAACTTCGCCGACTGGTTTGTGGACTGCCCAGCCTGCGCGTAGCCGCCGCCAGGCCGGTCATGGCAGTAGCTTTTCGCGGCTCTGCGTGTGCCGCACGAAGGCTTCCGCCTGGAGATATCCGCTCTCCAGCCCGCGAAACCGCGTGACCTGACTCTGCAGTGCATAGAACTTATCGGGCGACTGGGATGCATGCGCATAGCAGGCTTGGCGTTTGCGCGGCTCGGCTGCCGTGATATCCACGAAGTCGGTGGGAGGGAACATCAGGGTGTCCTCGCCGTTGGAAACCTCGTAGTAATAGAAGGCGAACTTCTTGCCAGTGGCCAGCCAGGCATCGTAGGCCAGCATGGAAATGGCGCGATGATCGCGATGCCCGTCGATCGGCCAGTGGGTGAATAGCACGTCCGGGCGCTCGGCGTCGATCAGATCCCGGAACTGCTGGTAGTGCGCCGCGTCCACCACGGCGTGCCCGTCGCATTGGCCCGCGAATAGGGGGCGCGCCTTCAGGATCTCGCAGGCGCGTTTAGCCTCGGCGACCCGCACGTTGGAGGCGGCATCGGCCGCCGTCTCCGGACAACTCTTCTCGCCTCGGTTCAGATACAGCAACACCACGTCATGGCCTTGGTCCGCATAACGGGCGATGGTTCCTCCGCATCCATATTCGGGATCGCCCGGGTGTCCGCCGGTCACGATCGCCTTGAGTTTGCGGTCCGCGCGCGATGCGGCGGCGCCAGCCAGGAACGCTGCTTGCCCAAGCAGATCTCGACGAGTGATCGGCACTTTGCGGTTCCTTTCCTCAGCGAAACTTGAGCGTCACGTCCACCACATTGGCATCCTTGTGAACGTGCATCTCCGAACCGACGGTCTTATACTTGCCTCTCACTGACGGCAGCACGGAGCGAAAGAAGTCGTCGGTATAATACTGGTTCATGGGCGCGCCCTTGGGGAGCTTCCATAGCGCCGCCAAACGTTGTTGGGTGCCCGTATCCAAACCTTCGATGTGCAATTCCCCGAACAGGAATTGTTGGCCTTTCTTGACCTCTAAGTTCACATCCACCACCTGCGTAGAGTCCTGAAAAGCGCGCACAGGCTTCGAGGATACCCTGATATAGCCATCGCGCCGCAGCACCCGTTCCATCTGTTCGACTGAGGCCATAAACAGTTTCCAGTTCGCCGGCGCGCCGTATGCGAATCGTGCGGCATCGTGCATGTCGGCAAGGGGTAGACCGTCGCCCGTGATGACGACTTTTCCCAGGCGCCACGCCGGCCCTTCCTCGATCCCGGCCGTGACATTTACCGCCCCGCCGCCCGCATCCGCCATTCTTACAGTCGGAAACGCGACGGTCAGGTGTCCCAAGTCCTCGTAGAGCGGCCTGAGGTTGAGTTCCAGCTTGCGCCGGAAGTCGCGCTCGGTGTATTCCTGACCCATGGCAACCTTCGCCATAGCGGCCTGTAGCGGGCCGTCTGCAATCGCCGCATTGCCCTCGAAACGGATCTCCGCGATTTTCGGCAGAACGGCCGGCCGGAAGACGAGCGACATCTTGCCGCCCAACTGGCCCTCGTTCTGCACGACAATCTCTTCCGGATGATTCGATTTCCGGAGCACGGCCTCAATGGCCCGCTTGTAGTAAGCCGCAGCGCGATCGTTATTCGGCGCCTGCCTATCGATGAGCGCATCCGCGGATTTGAGCTGCTGCCACAAGCGCTCGACGTCCTGGCCTGGGATATCCAGATAGACCGCCGCGAGGTCTGTCTGTTCGGAGACCTGGAGCGTAAGCGCGTATCCTGTGACACCACCGACGGCCTGCGGATCGTACGCGTAACTGACGCTTGCGAAGAACCCCGTATCGGCGAGCTTTTGCGCGGCGGCATCCAGATCCGCGCGGGTCGCCATCTGGCCCACGCGCAAACCGGATGCGGCGATCACTGCTGTAGCCGCGAGCCGCGCATTCCCCGCGACTTTGATCTGCGCTATGGGATGCTGCGCGAATGCCGCTGGCGCCAGCATGAGCGCGACAGCCGCTTGAAGAGAGCGCATGATCTGATACTATCGCAAGCATGCAGTACACCGCGATGCTATTAGTGTTGTGCACGACGTTGAGCGCCGCCGGCCGAATTGCGGTCATTGCTCATCGCGGCGAACATCGCGCGCATCCCGAAAACACGCTTCCGGCTTTTCAAGCCGCCATCGACGCCGGGGCCGACTACTTCGAGCTCGACGTACGCACCACCTCCGACGCGCGCCTGGTGCTAATGCACGATGCCAAGGTGGACCGCACCACGAACGGCGCCGGGGCCGTTCGCGAAATGACCTTCGACCAGATTCGCGCGCTGGATGCCGGCACGAAGTTCGGTGCGCAGTTCGCCGGGACAAAAGTGCCGTCCTTCGAGGAAGCGCTGGCCTTGGCGCACGGCAAAATCGGCGTCTACGTGGACTCGAAGGACATCGCGCCCGCCGACCTCGTCGCCGCGCTTACGAAGGCGGACATGGTGGCCTCAGTGGTGATTTATGGAGGCGCCGGATTCCTGAAGAACGTACAGGCGCTAAGCCCATCGCCGCAGGTGATGCCGGAAGCCTATCGCGCCCCCACGCTCGAGAAGCTGCTGGCGGAGTTGAAGCCGCGCGTGGTGGCCTTCGACGCGGGAGATTTCAAGGACGACGCCATCGACTTGGCAAAACGCGCGGGCGCGCAGATTTACGTAGACCGTCTGGGGGCCGCGGACAATCCGCGCGACTGGCAGGACGCCGTGGATCGGGGCGCGGCCGGTATTCAGACGGACCGGCCAGCCGAACTGGTGGAGTATCTGCGGTCTCGCAAGCTGCACCAATAGGTAGTGACTCAGTTTGCTTGTGGGGCGCCCAATCTTGGATGCAAGCCGGCTTTGGACGCGCTGGAAAGCGCGTCCGCAGGCAGGATTGCCCGCCCCACAAAGCATCGTACCCCAAACTGAGCCACCACCCACCAATAGGATTGACTACTTTTTCTCGGTCTTCGTGTCGGTCTTCTTATCCGTGAGCGCTTTGATTTCGGCCGGTAGATCGAAGCGGCCCGCCGGGATATCCGGATTGTGCTTCACACTCAGGATCTTTATCGTAAGTTCGAAGCTGGGAAGCTTCTGCGCCATGGTGTGCGGCGTCAAGATACCCTCTTCGTCCCGATAATCGCTCATCAGCATCTCGGCGGTCGCGGAGCCATCGGGCGTCGTCACGGGCAGGAGAATCTTAACCAGCAGACCGGAGCTTTTATCGAAAAAACGGGTTTCCGCGCCGCCTTCGTTGGGCGTGAGGACCACCTTGTAGCAGGCCTTGCCATTCACATCTTCGGTTCCCGCAAGCTCGGCCTTCTTGTAGAAGTCGCGCCAGTGCGTCTCCATATTCAGCGCGGCACTGCGCAGAGCGGCCCCACGTTCGTCGCCCTCCTTGATTCGCGCGCCCTGCATGCCATCCACCGCCCAGGCCACGCCCGCGTTGGTTCCCTCCTCGAACTTGCCGGGGCCGGAGGCGAAGTCGACCAAGCTGTACGACTTGTCGGGCGCGGCCCGGTAGCTGGTGAGCGTCCCGCTCATCCCCATGACCTCCACCGTTCCGGTGGCCATTTCGGCTTTGACTTTTTCATAAGCGGCCGAGCCACCCGTGGCTTCGATGTACTTGTCCATAATGGCTTCGGGTTTGATGTCGTCGGCCGCAAAGGCGGCGGCGGCCAGCAGTAGGGCGGCCGGGAAGGCAATGCGAAAACGGGAGATCATGGCGATGGTTTCCTCTCGATCCACTGTAGCGCATTTCAAGTAAGATGACAGGGTGCGGGTTCCGGCGCAACAAGTTCCGTGCCGCGGCGGCGGATGGCTCGCCTGGCGAAGGCCGTTGTTGGTCGCCTTGGTGCTCGGCTGCACGATGTCGCTCATTACCTCCGCGGGCCTGACGTTGCGGCTGGCAGGTCCAGCCGCCGTCTATTGGAGCTTTGTGCCTCTCGCCGAGATTGCGGCTCTGGCGGCGGTCTGTTGGCCGGAACGGCGGCGGCGTCCGTTTCGCCAGGTGGTGGATCTGTTCTTCGCGGGCCACGGCCCGTGGTTGTTCTGGCTGATCGGCTTGAGCGCCATCTGGTGCTTCGCGCCGCCCAGCCGGGCATTTGCCTTCACCAGGGTTTGGCTGTACGGCGCCGGCGCGATCGTCATCGTCTGGTCGGCTTACATCGACTTCTGTTTCTTCCGCTTTGTCATGGCCAGGAGTCCCGCGCGAGCCACCCGCGACCTGCTGTTGCAGCGCCTGGTTTCCTGGGCCCTGATTATCGCTATCTTCGGCGGGCCGGCGATTCCGCCGGAAGTCGTGGCACGGCTTGGAGCGAGGCTCGGACCATGACCGCCCTGCGCTGGATCGCCTCTGGCCTTCTGCTGGCGTCGCTGGCCGCCGGTACGATCGGCGATTCGCCGCGCGCGCATCCCCCCATGATATTGGGAGGCTATCGTGTAATGGCGGCCGATTTCCACGTGCACAGCTTTCCCTTAAGTTGGGCTACTCTGTCGCCCTGGGATACCGCGATAGAGGCGCAACGGCAGGGCCTGGATGCGATCGCCATCGTGGGCCACAACCACGTATGGGTTTCGAAAGTAGGCCGTTGGTTCTCGCGCCGCTGGGGAGGCCCGCTGGTGCTCACCGGTGAAGAGATCGTCTCGGCGCACTATCATCTGCTGGCTATTGGGATCGACTCCACCATCGATTGGCGGCAGACGGCGGTCAGCGCCATCCGCGAGATTCACCGGCAGGGAGGCGTCGCCATCGCGGCTCATCCGCTCGCTGGATCTTGGCCGGCGTACGACGCGCAGGCCAGGCAAGCGCTGGATGGCGCGGAGGTTCTCCACCCTATTGCCTACGAAAGCGCCGATCTGGCCACGCAGTTGCGGCAGTTCTACGGTAGCGCGCCATTGACCGCGATTGGCGATTCCGATTATCACGGACTGGGCCCCATCGGCATTTGCCGCACCTACGTCTTCACGAAAGAAGAAACGCAACCGGGAATCCTGGACGCCATCCGCCATGGCCGCACCGTGGTGTACGACCGCGCAGGCCGCGCATACGGCGATCCCGATCTGATTCGTGTCGCTGCGGCGGACGGGCGGTTGCCCCGGCTCGACTCGACGCCTGCGCCGAGTATGTTCAGCCGGATCGCGGCCATCCTTGGCCTGACGGCCGCCGCGATCGCGGGATTATCACTACCAGGCGAGCGCGACGGGCAGGAGTGCCATAAGGTCAAGTAGTTTTCGACAAGATTCGCGATTCTGGGTAGTGGGTCAGTTTGGTTTTGTGGGGCGGGCAATTCTGCCCGCACCCGGCTCTGGCCGCCTAAAAGGCGGCCTGCAGCCAAGATTGGCCGCCCCACAAGGCAAACTGACCCACTCCCCGAGCGCCCGCGCCACGACTACTGCAGCAGAGTAGCCGCCAGCACGACTACGTTCCGGTTATTTGGCAGCGTAAAGCTCTGCACCGTCTTAGTGTTGTCCAACTTGAAAACGTAACCGTATAAGTTGAATGTCCTGTTGTCCTCAGTCCCATTGCTTACGTTCCGGTACGCCATGGCTACCGCGTCGGTCTCACGGGAAAAGTTGCCGGGTGTAAACCAATCGCTGAAGTTTTGCGTGAACTGAGTCGTTGTGCCGTCGGTATAAGTTACGGTTACGATTTGAGCCGTCTGGGCGCCGTTGACTCCGGTGGCCAGCAGGCTAAGCCGCGAGAACTGGCCGGCGGGCAATGCCACGGGTTGTCCCGTGCCGCTGACGGCATCCGGCTGATTCGGCGGTCCGAAGTTGAACTGGGTGCCGTAGGGAACCCGGGACGGGGTCAACAGCTTATACGAATACGAATAGCCATCGCCGTCCATTCCGCCGGTCGTATAGGTAGTACCGTTCGTGTAAATGCCGTAGACGTTGTATGCCGCCGACAGGTCCACTGGCGTTCCCGCGCCTCCCGTTCCCAGGGCGGCGCTCACCGCCAGGTTGATCGTGGCCGTTTGCGTGAGATTGCCCGACGTTCCAACCACGGTCACGTCGGCGTACCCCAGCGTGGCCTCACTGCCCGCAGACAGAACCAGTTGCGTGGAACCGGTGGCGCTCACCGGGTTGAAAGCGGCCCTGACCCCCGTGGGCAAGCCCGATAGGGAGAATGTCACGCTGCCGCTGAACCCGTTCACGGCGCTGACCGTGATCGTGCCGGTGGCGGCCCCGCCCTGGTTGAGAAATATGTTAGCCGGCGCCGTGAGCGTGAAGCCCGGCAACGCCACTGTCACATAAGCCGTTTGGGTCAAGCCGGAGGCCGTTCCCGTAACAACGACTGGAAAGTTTCCACCGGGAGTGGCGCTGGTGGTCGAAACACTCAAGGTCGATGTACCCGAACCAGTCAGCGACGGCGGATTCACGCTGGCCGTTACGCCAGGCGGCTGGCCGAGGGCTGTGGCTGTCAGGTTGGTCGTGGCGGCGAATCCATTGAGCGCCGTGACCGTGATAGTGCTGGTTCCAGTGTTGCCTTGCGTGAGATTGATGATGCTGGGCGTTGCGGCCAGAGTAAAGTTCGGGCCGGTCGTGACCGGGCCCAGCGCGTTCAGCAGGCTTTGTCCGTTCGGGCTTCCCCACCCAGTAACTAAGTCATAGCCAACCACGGCGTTGAACGTGGTGCCGAGGCCGTCATTATTACTTCCGCTGGCGATGTCGTGGAAGTCGCTGCCGTAGCTGGCGCCAATGCCTATCTGGTAGATGGTAAGGTTCAAAAACCCGATCGGCGCGCCGTTGGCCTGCTCATTGGCCAAAGCCAGGAAGCCGGCCCAGCGCGGCGCGGCCAGACTCGTGCCTCCCACGCCTCCCTGGCAAGACCCATCGGCGCAGTAATAATTATCGCAATCCGCCTCCGCCGCAAGGTCCGGGACATTGCGCAAAGTGGTCGAGCCATCGTTCGACGTGTTGATCACGCCCTTGAGCCGCTGATAGCTGGGGATGGCAAAACCGTTGGTGCTATATCCGCCGCTGCTGCCCCCAGTGGGATAGCCGCAGGCAAGGACGGGGCTTCCCCCCCACGCAATCTCCGATTCCCAGGGGCCGCCCGGTCCATTTGTAGTTATGTGCGTGCCACCGGCGGCGGTGATATAGGGATCGTCCTCCGGGTAAAACGCAGGATTGCAGTCGCCTGTGCAGCCAGGCGGTGTATATGCGCCGCTGTCGCCGCTGGCGACGAACAGGTTCTGGCCCTGCGCCGCGAATTCCCGGAAAATAGGCTCATCCGACTTAGGATCGGCGGGAAGCCAACCCCACGAGCAGCTTAGTTGCTTGGCAATGTTATCGATAGCCATCTGGTTGAACATATCGGTATCGTCGTTGCCTTCATAAACGATGATCGCGGACGCTCCGGGCGCCATCGAGATAGCCTGTTGGATGTCGATGACCTGTTCGCCGTCATTGCAGGTGCCACAGATGGGGCTAATCCCATCCAGCACTACGTTAACGATGGGCACATTGAGCGGCTGATCGATGGTGCTGAAGTAGGCTTGGACATCGCTGAGGTTATAAGGAGCGAACTCGAACAGCCCGATGGCTTGCCCGGCGCCCGTAAGCGCGGTCCCGCCGTAGTAAGCCGCCCGCATGTCGCTGCCGAGAAACTGGCCGCCGGGACCGGAACCGGTCTGATTGGAACGTGCGCTCCCGCCGGCGGGAGCGAACTTCAGCATGGGCCGCGGCGGGGAAAAGCTGTTGAGGCCGTTGACCCCTTGAATAGGGATACCGGCGGGAATCGAGGGCTCGACGTCCGGAGCGTAATAGGTGCCGTTCCCGGAAGGCTGCCGATAAACCTGCATCTTCACCTGAAACGCTTGCTCAATATTGGAGGCGGCGCCGCTAACATCCAACACCAGGCGGTTGGAAGCGGTATTTACGATGGACAGGCCGTACGATTTTGCGAAGGCGATCACCTCGGCGTAATCGTCGGTGGTGGGGCCGAATTGAGCGGTAAATTGCTCGACGCTCAAAAACTGACGATAGTTGGGACTGGTGGGATCGTTGAGTTGATTCAGCAGGGTATCGAGCTGCGCCTCGTTGTGCAAAGCCAGCGTCAGAGCCAGGTTCAATGGCTGCGAGCCCGGCAGGCTGCCGACGATTTGCGCGTTCGCCGGCGCGGCTAAGGAAGTGCCGAGTATCTGCCGCTGCTGCGCGCAGACTGGCCCAGCTAGCATGAGCAAAGTGGCTGCGCAAGCAACCGCCAGCGAGCGGAATGAAGAGCTTCGTTTTTTGGTCATGGTGTCCCCCGGATTGAGATTATATCCCGCTGCGGTGTTTTGAACGGTGCGTTTTTGAACAATCAACGAGGCCATTGAGATGAGAACGGTATACTATCCGCTGGGAGCCGCACATGAATCGTGCTGAGATGTACGCTCGTCTGCACGTCCGTACCCGGCGCTGGGACATGCTCGTGGTGGGCGGCGGCGCCACGGGTGTCGGCGTGGCCATCGACGCCGCATCGCGCGGCTACGGCGCGCTCCTGCTCGAGCAGCATGACTTCGGCAAAGGCACATCCAGCCGCAGCACCAAACTGGTGCATGGCGGCGTCCGCTATCTCGAACAGGGCAACATCTCGCTAGTGATGGAAGCGCTGCGGGAGCGCGGCCTGCTGCTCGGCAACGCGCCACACCTGGTGTACGACCGCGCCTTCGTGGTGCCGAACTACGATTGGTGGGAAGCGCCCTTCTACGGACTCGGGTTGAAAGTTTATAATCTGCTGGCCGGTAAGTACGGCTTCGGCGCGTCGCGTATTCTCTCCAAGGAAGAAACGCTCGAACGGCTGCCCACCATCAAGACGGAAGGATTGCGCGGCGGCGTCATCTACTTCGACGGACAATTCGACGATGCCCGGCTGCTGATCGACATGGCTGCCACGGCTTATGAGCTGGGCGCCACCCTGCTCAACTACGTGCAAGTGACAGCCTTAACGAAAGACGCCGAAGGATTCATCGACGGTGTGGTCGCGCGCGACGCCGAAAGTGGGGAGGAGTTCCACGCGCAGGCCGAAGTCGTGGTCAACGCCACCGGGCCTTTTACCGACGATCTGCGCCGGCAGGCGGATGCATCGATCACGCCGATGATCGCGCCCAGCCAGGGGGTACACCTGGTCTTCGATCGCTCTTTTTTGCCCGGCGAGAGCGCGATTATGGTTCCGCATACCAGCGATGGGCGCGTGATGTTCGCCATTCCATGGCACGGCCACACGCTCATCGGGACTACCGATACTCCCGTTGAGGGCGCCTCGATGGAGCCTGTGGCTTTGGAGCAGGAAATCGATTTCATTCTATCGACCGCCTCGCTGTATCTGGCGCGCACGCCCACGCGCGGCGACATCCTGAGCGTGTTTGCGGGGATTCGCCCGCTGGTGAAATCGGCGAGCGGTGGCGGCACGGCGGCGCTGTCGCGCGACCACACCATACACATCGAGAAATCGGGCCTGCTGACGATCTGCGGCGGCAAGTGGACGACCTACAGGCACATGGCGGAAGACTGCGTGAACCAAGCGGCCATGCTGGCGCGCTTGCCGGAAAAGGCTTGCGTTACCGAGCATCTGAAGCTGCACGGATTCCATACGGGCGCGGACGCGTTCGGTCCGTTGCGGGTGTACGGGTCGGACGCGCCCGCGATCCAGGAGCTCATGCGCGTAGACCCGGCGCTGGCTATACCGCTGGATGCCGCGCTTCCGTATACTGGCGGCGAAGTGGTGTGGGCCGTCCGCCACGAAATGGCGCGAACCGTCGAAGACGTCCTGGCACGCCGGACGCGGGCGCTGTTTCTGAATGCAAAGGCGGCGATTCGAATGGCGCCGCGGGTAGCCGGGTTGATGGCTCGCGAGCTGGATCGGGACGGCGCCTGGCAAGCGCAGCAAGTGGATCGCTTCGAAAAAATTGCGCAAAAGTACTGCCCGGGCGGATAAAGGCACTGGGGGGCGTGTAGGCAACCTGGAGAGGAATTTGAGGCCTACGTCTAGCTCAAGCTTCTTGAGCGCGGTGACCTGGGCTTGGCTTCGATGTCGTGCAAACTATTTCGAATGAAGAGTTACTACTCGCGTGGTCGCGAAGCCCTCATCGATACCGATGTGTCAATCGAACTCTACCTCCCAATGCTTGATGAACTGGCCATCATCTGGATCTGGGAGTGCAAGTGCTACTCGGAAGCAGCGCCTGTAGAAATCAGATGATGAGAGTCCTGATGAATGAGCGATCGAACAACGCGGTAGGCATTCGATTATGCTCAGAAAGAAATCCATAATTTTATTGGACCGCCACACTATCCACGCCGTTCGTGGCCAACACCACTGGTAGTGGCCAGACTGACTTGGCAAGCTGAGCAGTGCACAGCCGCCCGTCCATGCCTCCGCGCTTGCAGCCAAGATTAGCTGCCCCACGAGCAAGCCGACCCACTACCGGAAAGCCTGTGCGGCTCGTGTTACCTTTCCATTGATGGCCAAAATCCAGCGTGTCCTGATCAGTGTGACCGACAAAACCGGCATTCCGGCATTTGCCCGCGAGCTATACGATCTGGGCGCGGAATTGATCTCGACCGGCGGTACCGCGCGGCTGCTGCGCGAATCGGGTGTGCAAGTTCGGGACGTGTCGGAAGTAACCGGTTTCCCCGAGATGCTGGATGGCCGGGTGAAGACCATGCACCCCCACGTGACCGGCGGAATTCTGGCAATGCGCGGTAACCCCGAACACATGCAGGCGCTGGCGGCGCACGGCATACAGCCGATCGATATGGTGGTGGTGAACCTGTACGCGTTCGAGGAAAAGGCGGCCAAGGCGGACGCGAGCCTCGCGGAGTTGATCGAGAACATAGATATCGGGGGACCCACCATGATCCGCGCGGCCGCCAAGAACTACCAGGATGTGGCGGTGGTGGTTTCACCTGCCGATTACGCGGGGATCGTGGATGAGATGAAGGCCCACGGTGGCGCGGTTTCGCGTGAAACCAAGTGGCGCCTGGCACAGAAAGCGTTTCGCACGACCGCCGATTACGATCGGGCGATCGCCGCGCGCCTGGCCGTGGTGGATGGCGCGGGACCGCTGCCAGCCGTTCTCGACCTGGGCGCCGGCAAAATCATGGATCTGCGCTATGGCGAAAACCCGCACCAGTCCGCCGCGCTGTATGGCAGGCCCGGCGCAGGCGTCGCAGGCGCCGCGCAGCTTCATGGCAAGGAGCTATCGTACAACAACCTGGTGGATCTGGATGCCGCCTGGCAACTGGCGGGTGAATTCGATGGGCCGGCAGCCGCCATCATCAAGCACACCAACCCTTGCGGCTGCGCGGAAAAGGGCACACTTGCAGAGAGCTACCGCAAGGCGTTCGAGTGCGATCCGGTATCGGCGTACGGCGGCGTATTGGGATTCAATCGCACGGTGGACCAAGAGACTGCACGCGAGTGCGCCAAAACGTTTCTGGAAGCCATCGCCGCGCCGGATTTTACGCCGGAGGGGCTGGAGGTCCTCAGTGGCAAGAAGAACCTCCGGGTAATGAAAGTGGCGGCGGGCGGCAACGGATTGGTGGTGAAATCGATTTCCGGCGGATATCTGGCGCAGACGCCGGATACGGCGCGCCTGGATCGCACCGCCGCGCAGGTGAAAACGAGGCGCGCGCCCAGCGACGAAGAATGGATGGCGCTAGAGTTTGCCTGGAAAGTGGCGAAGCACGTGAAGTCGAACGCCATCGTGTTCGCGCGCGCCGGGCAGACAGCAGGCGTCGGCGCGGGGCAGATGAGCCGCGTCGATTCGGTCAAGCTAGCCGCGATGAAAGCCGTGCTGCCATTGGGCGGTACGGTGGTGGGATCGGATGCCTTCTTCCCGTTTCCGGATGGCGTGGAAGAGGCGGCCCGACACGGTGCGACCGCGGTGATCCAGCCGGGCGGATCGGTACGCGACGCCGAGGTGATCGAGGCTGCGGACAGGTTGGGGGTGGCGATGGTGTTTACGGGGGTGCGGCATTTCCGGCATTGAGCGGACAGGCCAGGAGGCCCGTCCTGCTTAGAACTGAAAGCGCAATTGCACGTCGATACGCCGATTGTCCGTGGGATTTTGTTCGGCCCCGAATCCGCCGGCGATGGTCGTGGACTGCAAGAACTCCGTAGATCCCATGCTGCCTTGTGGCGGTCCATAATTTACATGGTTCAATATGTTCCGGGCGCTGATGGAAAGCGTCAAATTATATCGATGCTCGGTGGTTCCGCCCGCGAAGGGGTTTCCCCGGCCGCCGCCGCCGAAACCGCCAAAGCCGCCGCCACCACCGCCACCCCCACCGCCGCGCGGTCCGCCGCCACCACCTCCGCCCGGGCCGCCGCCACCGGTATTGGCGTGCGCTCCGCCGCTCGATCCCGCGAATTTTGTGGTGCCAAAACCCCAGGTCCGGCTCAACCGGAGATTCAGACTGATCTGTCCGGGGCCGTTCCCCAGATTGCGCGGGATCATCGGTTCACCGGGGCATCCCTGGGTACAGGCATTCAGATATCCGTAAGGCGTCGATATAATATTCGGACCGGGCCCGCTGGCGAAAACCGGCCGCGCATTGAAAATCCCATCGGGTATGCCGTCATAGTAGTAAAACCCGCCCGTGGTGATGTCGAAAGGCGCGCCGGTCTGCGCGATGAAGAATGGAGCAAGCTGAATCTTGAACGGCGCACTTATGGTGCTGACCAAGAACATCCTGTTCTGAACGTCCAGCGACGATCTGCTCCACTCAGCGGACAGATCGTACGGGTTCACCGGAGTGGAAGTGCCGCAGCCGGTCGAGAGAGCGCATAGGTTGCCGTCCGTGTTGCTGTGCGCCGTGCTCCAGATATAAAAGCCGTTCAGCGACACGTGGCTTCCGAGTTGGGTGTTTATGCTGGTAGCCACCTGTAACTGTTTCAGCAGGCCGTCCGATTGGTATTGAAAGAGGTCGGCCGGTCCCGGCGGACTCACATCGTTGGTCACGAATTGATGTACCCCGCGCGTGTCCCTCACATTGACGGCGAGCGTCGTCCGCTTATTGAGTTGCCGCTCGATGCCGATCGCCGACTGGATCAGATACGGCGCGCGCAGGTTATCGGCGGCGGCGAACTGAACGGAGGGCGTCGCAGTCAGCGTGGACGGAATACAGCCGACCAGGATGGTTGGACAGTAGAAATCGGGATTGTTCACTTCATACGTCTGTTGATTCTTTCCGTTGTATTCCAGCGTGGAGAGGTTGTTAGCGTTGGCATATCGGATATAAAACAGGCCAACGCCGCCGCGAATCACAAAGGAGGGAGCGCCCTTGGCCGAGGAACGGCCCGGCGCCCACGCGAATGCCAGGCGGGGGGCGGCGTCGTGCCAATCGTGAATGTTCGTCTGGCCTTCCCACCGCAAGCCGGCGCTCACAGTCAGGCCTTGCGCCACGCGCCAGTCGTCCTGCACAAAGGCGCCCACGTCGAACATGCTGGAACTCACCAAGGGCTGGCCCTGGCTAAGCGAGAACTGCGTGGGTCCCACTCCGGCGGGAAGCGTCCCCGCGGGACACCCGTTGGCGCAGGTCCCTACCGCCATCACCATGGCCTGGTAATCGGCGAAGGACGCAAACATGAATGTGCCATTGAAATTCGTCGGAATGTTGTAGTTCAGGAGATCGTTTCTGGTGCGCGCGCCGAATTTGATGGTGTGCTTGCCGTGGGTCAGCGTCGTATAATTCTGAAACTCGTAGTTGCTTTCCGTTTGCACAGTGCGGTTTATGCCCGCGCCGCCTATATCGAAGTCACCCGGTACGATCACCTCGGGAGCGTCGGATTGGGCGGTCTGGCCCGTCAGATAATGGTTGAATTGAAAGCGCGTTTCGTTCACCACGCTACTGGAAAGCACCGCGGTATCGGTGACTTGCCCCAGTTGCTGCAATTGAACGTAGCTATAGCCGTTGCCTGGAAGATTGAAGAGGCCTACACCCCACAGGTCCCTGTGCAGGTCCAGATAGGAATAACGCACGCTCAACGTGTTATTGCCGCTTAATGCCCAATCTACGCGCGGGCTGAAGGTCGTCCGCTGCTGGGGAGTCGGCGTGAATCCCCTGTCGATCACCGGCGTAAACGTGGTGGGATCGAGAATCGTGGCATTCAGAATGCCGTTGTCGTCGATCTGACGCCTTTCGAAATCTATGAAGAAGCTGGCGCGCTTGCCGAGCGGGCCGCTCACATTGCCGCCGAATCTTTGATCCTTGAATCCGGGAAACGGAGTGAAGGTGATGAACGGGTTGCGCGCGTTCCAGACGCCGTCGCTGATGTCGTAAAAAGCGGTGCCGTGGAACTTGTCCGAACCCGGCTTGGTGAAAATCTCGATGCGTCCGAAGCCCAGCTTGTCGTATTCGCTGGCAAACGGATTCGAGTTGATGCGAATTTCGCGGATGGATTCCTTCGGCGGCAGCCGGCCGCTGGAGAAGCCATCGATGAAGATTTCGCCGCCATTGGGTCCAGCGGACGGTCCCGCCAGCGCCTGAAGGTCCTGCTGCAGATCGTCGGGATCATCCGGCAGAGCGTCCAGATCGGCCCCTTTAAACACCAGCGCGTCCACGTTCTGCGAAGCTTGCACGCTCAACTGAGTGGTGTTCTCCTCGGCTACAGTGACTTCCTGTTTCACTTCCGCCAGTTTCATGACGACGTCGCCGCGCGCGATTTGCCCCGTGGCCGCCAAGACCGCCACGCCGCCGGTCTGCTCCAAGCCTTTGGAGGTTGCCGAGACCGAATAAGTGCCCGGAGCCACGGCGCGAAAGGTATACAGGCCATCTTGCCCGGTCTGAGCTTGTTGCGTAGTCCCGTCGTCGGCGGTGAGCGTCACCGTGGCGCCTGGAATGACCGCGCCGGTGGTATCCTTCACCGTGCCGGTAACGGTGCCGCCGTTCGGGGATGGCCGGGCGGGCTTAGCGGTCTGAGCACTGGAGGACACGGCGGTCAGACTGAGCGCGAGCGTGCAGAGGAGGATTTTGGAAACCACACTATCTTGGCGAATGCTGGTGTCTTGCGGTTACACCTCATGGGCATTCGGCCTGCCATTTCACGGAAAAAGGGGCCAAGAGAGACAGGCAAGGAGGACCTGTCCTACCTCAGTTCCACCTGCACATCCTCCCTGGCCATGACCTCGGGGCACAACTCCACACCGAGTCCGGGACCCGGCGGCAGCGCGAATTCGCCGTTCACCGGCGGCAGCGCCTGGGTGACGATGCCGCGATACTCATCCAGATAGTGCCGCCGGACACTTTCCAGGATATACAGGTTAGTCACATTCGCCGCCAGGTGCAGCGAAGCCACGTGCAAGACGGGGCCGCCGCAGTTGTGCGGCGCCACCGGCAGATAGTAAGTCTCGGCCATAGTGGCGATCTTCTTCGCCTCGGAGATGCCGCCGCACCAGCAGATATCCGGCATAACGATGCGCGCGGCGCGGTTCTCGATCAGCTCTCGATACCCGAAGCGTGTCATCAGCCGCTCGCTCAGACAGAGCGGAAGGCGCGTGGCTGCAGCCAATTCGCGGTAAGCCTCGAGGTTATCCTGCGGCAGCATCTCTTCCAGCCACATGGGCGCATATGGCTCGAGCGCGTGTGCAATGCGGATGGCGCTCGGCAGGTTCCAGTAGCCGTGAAATTCCATGGCCACATCCATGGAGTCGCCGAACTCTTCGCGAATCATGCGTAGCGGTTCAATCCCGCGCCGCAACTGGTCCGCGGTGATGTATTGGCCACCGGTTTCCTTGGCCATCGGATCGAAGGGCCAGATCTTCATGGCGTGGATTCCGGATTTCGCCAGTTCGGCCGCCAGACGTACCGGCTCAGTCAGAAAATCGATGTGGTCGTAGCAGGTGTTGTAGGTGCGGATCGACGGGCGCGACGCGCCGCCGAGCAACTGGTACAAAGGCAGATTCGCCACCTTGCCGGCCAGGTCCCAGAGCGCGATATCCACGGCGCCGATGGCGCGCATCTCGGCGCCGGCCCAGCCGCTGAACGACACCGCCTGGAGCATGTCGGCCCATAGCCGGTCGATCTGCGAGGGATCGCGTCCCAGCAGCACGGGCGCCAGCCTTTGCTGCACAACGGCCTTCTCGGCCTCCGGATGCGGATACGTTTCGCCCAGGCCCACCAGGCCGCTATCGGTGTGGATACGGACCCACAGCCATTGGATGGGACCCCAGTTCACCGTGATGCCGCGCTGCAAGTGGATGGTTTCGATAGCTGTGATGCGCATACAATAGAAGGTATCAGCTTGTTAATTGCGATTGCGGTCGTGGCCGTCCTTGCTTTGCTCATTTTGTGGGCCCTGATCGTACAGCGCCGCTGAGTTCCAATGCACTTAGATTTCGCTACGGCAATTCTCAACGTGGCTCTGCTGTGGCTGCTGACCACGCCGCACGAGTTCGCGCACGCCTGGACTGCCACGCGGCTGGGCGACGACACGCCGCGATTGCAAGGCCGCCTCACCCTGAACCCGCTGGCGCATGTCGATTGGCTGGGCACGACCATCCTGCCGGCGCTTACGTCGCTGTTCGGCGGCGGATTGCTCGGCTGGGGCAAGCCGGTGTACAGTAACCCGTCCAAACTGCGTTGGGGATTGAATGGGCTAGCGTTGGTGGCCTTGGCCGGCCCGGCCAGCAACTTGGTATTCGCCGTGATTCTGGCCGCGGTGGCGCGCGCCAGTGTCACCTTCGCTCCAGCGCTGTCGCAGTTCGCGGCGCACGGTGTGACTCTGAGCCTTTATCTGGCCATCTTCAACATGCTGCCGGTGCCGCCGCTGGATGGCTCGAAGCTGCTGCTGGCCGCGCGCATCCCGATGGTGGTCTACAACGAACTGGCGCGTGCCGGATTCCTGCTGCTCATAGTAGCCGTATCCGTTTCGGACCTGGGCCGTTGGATGTCGCAGTGGAGCTATGAAGGAAGCGCGCACATCTTTGGCTTGTTCCGGTGATAGTGATGAAAACCAGCTTGGGAGACAGTCCGAGTAAAGCGGGCGTGCACGCTTGCGGCGGATCTCCGGACCCGCCCCCGGCGAGCTTCGCTCACCGCCGACCGCAGGAGTGCGGTCGCGGCAGGCACGATTGCGCAATGCCACTTAGTTTTGCCAAGATCGGGACTCTGCAAGAATTGTGGGGCGGACCCCCTGGTCCGCGCGGGTCCCCCCGGACCCGCTCTTCGCTTGTGGAATCAGCCCCTAGACGGTCGCGACAGGCCGACGAGGGCGTCGGCCGCGGACCAGGGGGTCCGCCCCACAATTTTTTGCAGGTGTTCGGTCGTGGGAAAAGTAAGTGGCATTGGGCACGAGTGCCTGCGCTATGAGCGTCTTCTCACTTTGCGGCAGGACGGCGCTCGTGGCAGGCGCGAGCCGGGGCATCGGCCTGGCCATCGCGCAGCAGGTTGCGGAGGCTGGCGCGCGCACCATACTGGCGGCGAGGTCTGTCGATAAGCTGACGGAGCACGCGCAAGCATTGGAAGCTAAGGGTTACCAGGCGAGCGCGCTGCGGCTGGATCTGTCCGATTCCGAATCCATTCGCGCGGCCGTGGAGGGATTGGATACCCCGGATATCCTGGTGAACGTGGCCGGCACAAATATCCGCAAGAGTTTCCCGCAATACACGCAGGCGGAGTACGAGCACCTTATGCGCACGAACCTGCACGGCATCGTGGAGGTGACGCAGAAGATTGGCGCGCGTATGATCGAGCGCGGCGCGGGCGGCAAAATCATCATGATTGGCAGCCTGCTCTCGCTAGTGGGCCTGCCGTATATGTCCGTGTATGCCATGACCAAGGGCGCGCTCGGGCAACTCACCAAGGCGCTGGCGGCGGAGTGGGGACGCTATAACATCCAGGTGAACTGCATCGCGCCGGGCTTTATCGTGACGGACCTGAACCGGCGAATGTGGCAGGCGCCGACGATGCACGATTGGCTGAAGGGCGCGCAGGCCAATTCGCGTCTAGGCGCGCCGGACGACATCGCGCCATTGGCCGTCTTCCTGGCGGGCCGCGGCGCGGATTACATCACCGGACAGATCATTTCGGTGGATGGCGGCCACACCACCACGGCGGTTTGGCCGTTCGAGCCGGAAGGGTGACTATGCGGCGCCTGCTCTGCTGCCTGTTTGTGGCAGCGCTTGTGTGGGCGCAGCAGGCCATCGAGTTCACCTGTCCCATGGATCGCGATGTGCGCTCCAAGACGCCGGGCAAATGCCCGCGCTGTGGCATGACCCTGGTGGCCAATCTGCCGGAGCCGGTTGAGTATCCGGTCGATCTGCGCGTAGATCCGCCGCAGATTCCCAGCGCGCGCCCCATCACGCTGGAGTTTCGCATTGCAGATCCTGCAACCGGCACGCCGGTGAATCAGTTCGAAATTGTGCACGAGAAGCTGTTTCATCTATTCATCGTCAGCCAGGACCTGCAGTACTTCGCGCATGTGCATCCGCAGTTCGATGGCGCGGTTTTCCGGCTGGAGACGACATTGCCCAAGCCGGGCACGTATCGCTTGCTTGCGGATTTCTATCCCACCGGTGGCACGCCGCAACTCGTGCCCAAGACCATCACCACGGCTGGTTACGCGACGCCGCTCGAGGCCGCGATTCCGCGGCTAGTGCCGGATCTCGGGTCTAAGCACGGCGCGAACCTCGATGTGGAACTGAAGCTCGATCCGCCGCAGCCGATTGCCGGCAAGAAGAGCATGCTGTTCGTCCATTTGACTCCCGCCGATGGCCTCGAACCGTACATCGGCGCTTGGGCGCACTTACTAGCCGTGAGCGACGACTTGGTCGACACCATCCACGACCATCCCTTCATCGCGGACGGCGGGCCGGATATGCAGTTCAACATCTTCTTTCCGCGCGAAGCGGCCTATCGCGTATGGATCCAGTTTCAGCGCAAGGGCGTGGTGAATACAGTGGCGTTTACCATTCCGGTGTCGGCGCTACGATAGAACGACATGGCCGCTGGTCTGCCCTTATCGACCCTGCTCTCCCAAGTGCTGGTGGCGTTCACCATCGAGTTCGACAACGAGTTCGAGCGGCGGATGCGGCACCGGACGACGGTCTCGGGATCGGCGGCGGGGTCGGGCCACGCGCCCTGGCTCACATCGCTGGCGATGTGGTTGAACTTAATGCAATACGTGCGTGACGAGGGGGTGACTGTGGGCGAGTTGCAGCGCCTAGCGCGCATCGCGAAGCTGTCGTTGGCGGGGATGGAAAGGTGGGGGTACATCGTTGTCGCACCCGATCCGGCCGCCAGCCGTCCTAAGCCGCCGCTTCGCGATTGGGTGGTTCGCCCTACCTCCGCCGGCCGCGAGGCGCGGGCGGTATGGCTGCCGCTGTTCGATATGATCGAGGACCGCTGGCAGGTGCGCTTCGGTAGGGACGATATCGGCAAGCTGCGGGAATCGCTACGGGTGCTGGTTGGCCGGCTTGAGGTCGAACTGCCCGCGTATCTCCCGGTGTTGGGGTATGGCTTGGTCACGGAGGCGCCAAAACCCAAAGCACGGATTCCGGCCATGCGCAACGACGGCGCGGCTGAGAGTCCGCGTCTGCCTACGCTGCTCTCCCGATTGTTGCTCGCTTTCACCCTCGAGTTCGAGCGCGAGTCTGAGGTGTCGCTTGCGATAAGCGCCAACGTCATGCGGCTCATCGATGAGGAAGGCATACGCGTGCGCGACTTACCGCGACTGTCCGGCGTATCGAAGGAGGCAATCGCGATGGCGTTGGGCTTCCTGGCAAAGCGCCGGTTCGTCGCGGTCGAGCCGGATCCGTCCGCCAGCCGGACGAAAGTGGCTCGGCTCACCGCGAAGGGCCAAAGCGCTCAGGAGGCGTATCGTAATTTGCTCGGCGTCATCGAACTTCGCTGGCGGACACGGTTCGGCGAGGACGCTATCCGCAACCTCCGGGAGCCACTGGATGAGTTGGTCGGTGAGCCGACGGCGCGGACATCGCCTCTGTTCCGCGGACTGGATCCCTACCCCGAAGGATGGCGGGCATCGGTCCGCAAGCCCGAGACGCTGCCGCACCATCCCATGGTGCTGCACCGCGGTGGGTATCCGGACGGCAGTTGATCAAACGGACAGGCTCTCGTTTCCCCGGGTCACCGTTGCACGCGCACCACATTGGAATACGCCGATTCGCCGCTACCGTTAGCCGCCCGCACCCGGTAGGACACCACGCCAGACGGAGCGCTTACGTCGGCGTACTCGGGATTGCCGGACGGTTGCGTCGCGATGCGGGTCCACGGTCCCGAATCGCCGGCGCGGCGCTCCACGATGGCGCTGGCGGGATCGCCGCCATGCATCTGCCATCGCAGCCGCACGGAATTGCCGGCCACGGCCGCGGTCAGGGAACTGGGCGCTTCGGGCAGCACAGGCCAATCGAAATAGCTCTCATCCGCGATAGCCATCACGCTGTCGCGCAGGGGTAAGTTCGGAAAAACCTCGCTCGATTCCGGTTTGGCGATCGGCTCGATGGCGCCGGACACTACGTCGATCAGCAGGGGATGCCGGATCTCGGTGTTGGCGATAGCCAGGTCCGCACGCATCGGCGTGAATGCGTTGCCTGGAGCGCTGTGCGCGGCCAGCCAGTAAGCTACGATGGGCTTGCCGGTCTTGCTGCGAAAACCGTACGCCAGGAACGGTTGCGATTTGTCACGCAGTGCGGGGACATCCGACGGCGCAATCTTGATGGACGGATCGAAGCGTGTGTCCGCAAACAACGCATTGGTGTTCTGGAACGCGTAGAACACCGGGCGCGGCGTGAAGTCGTCGGACAAATGCCGCAACCCGTGGATGAAGCCGAAATCGTCGTACTCGTTGCCGTCCGTGCCAGCGGTCAGCAACCAAACGAAGGTGCGGACGCCCCGCGCCCAGTTATAGACGATGCCGCGCGGGATGTACTTCGCCTGCACGGATTCATCCGAGCCGAGCCACGACGGGATGGAATTGAACTCGTCGTCCCAGAACGGAATATCCGGCCGGACGCCGGGGTAGCCGCGCACCAGTTCGCGCAGCTTCGCGGGCGACTCGTCGCCATACGCGCCGGAATCCATCGACTCCGGATTCAAGTTCCGCCCGTAGCCTGGGTACGTGTGATAGGCGAATACGTCGATGCCCGCGGCGCAATCGCAGGCATCCAGAGCGCGCTGGGCGAAGTCTCGTGTGGGATCGGCTTGGCCGCCATAGACGACCTTGGCTTGTGGATCGGCGCTATGCACCCCGGGAATAAAGGCCTTCAGCAATCGCCCGTAATCTTCCGGATTGGGCAGCGGGTTCCAGTAATCGATATCCTGCTCGTTCCACAGCGCGTAATATCGGATGCGGCCACGGAAATGTCCCACCACGAACTGTATATACTTCACGAATGCCGCAATTTGTTCTGGTGTTCGCGGGGGCCAGAACGCGGAATACAGACTGCGGTCGGGATTGTGGAAGCCGCCCGGCGCGGGCGTAATCGAATCGGGCAGCCTGCCTGCAGGCGATGTGTACATGGGATTGCCGTACAGCAATTGCACCTGAATCTTGACGCCGTTATCCACCAGCGAGTCGACGTAGTCGTCCAGGCCGGGCGGAATCGCCAGGACGCCGCGTTTCTGTTCGATCCAATCCCAACTGGTGTAGTCGGAGCTGTTTTCGTACTGGCCGATGCGGATCCAACTCACGCCGGCGTCGAACATGCGGGTCCACCAATGGCGGTCCCACGGGAGATACGGATCGCGGGGCAGGTCGGAGTTGATGCCGAAGCCGTCCTG
>Ga0070761_10000293_pt1 | contig 33191 bp, 25 predicted proteins | sample HubBroMetageREF1_FD_66724 | JGI IMG/M metagenome (GOLD analysis project Ga0070761, IMG submission 66724) | Reference soil microbial communities from the Hubbard Brook experimental Forest, New Hampshire, USA - Hubbard Brook CCASE Soil... | ecosystem: Environmental > Terrestrial > Soil >... | reverse complement strand
ATACTGATAGCCAAAAGGTCCAACAGTTCACGCAGGGCACGGTGGGCGACATGCGTCGTCGCCAGGATGTCCAAGATCGCCAGTTCCAGGCATTCGATAATAATCTCTTGGACCGCACCGTCATTCGCGACACCGACCTCAACGGACATGGAACAGTATCCAACGACGTCGCGGATGCGTTGGTCGAAGCAAATCCCAACCGTTTCCAGGAAGTGCCGCCCAGCGAGTACGTCAAGGGCATCGATTACTAGCCTGACCCTCGCGCTCGTCTGTTAGCGACCCACGCGCACGCGAGTCCGCGAGTGTGGCTTCATGCTCATGATCTGATCGCGTGCCATTCCTCAGGGTCGGGCGGCCCGTGCTGCACAAAATCCCCAAAGCTGAGAGGATTTGTTGTCGGCGCGACCCACGAATCACAATACAGGGTCGCGCCGACGTACCTGCTGTTTGGCTAGCTCGAACCGCTGGAGCACTCCTCCCTCAGAACTTGCGCTGCGGGTGGGTCATTCAGCGAATCTGCCGCGCTTTTATTGGGCAATCTTGCTGATCTTGGCTCCTTGCAAGGAAGCGTCGCCCATCAGCCCCTGTTCGCCGAATACGAAGTCCAGCACTGGCTTGTGGAGCGTTTGAGTGTCGTAATTTCCGCCAGCACCCTTCTTCATGACGGCCACCGAGGCGTCGGCGCCAATCGACCAGTCACCGCCCTTAACAAACTTGCCGAGCGCCTGTGGCGTGTTAAACAGAATCACCTGACTGTGCTTCGACACCCCGAGGGTCAAGCCGATGGAAACGCCTGAAATGGAATAGTAGCCGACGGTCTTGCCGCTTTTCAGCAGCGCCCCGTCCCCGTGCTCACCTCCCACACCTACGCCGGCCTTGGTGATACTCGGAAACACGAGCACTCCCGCCGCGCTCTGTGCAAGGGAGCGATTATTGTCGGACAGCGCATAGAAGCGATCCAAAGTGGCCGAAACCTCCTTATCAATCGCTGCCGTGTCGGCGGCTACCGCGGCTGTGCCGACCAACGCAACAACCAGCGCAACGATTGCCATCGATGGAAAGGACGTGAAGGATCTGACTTTCATTGTTTGAGACTCCAGGGGGGAAGGTAATTTCTTCAGGACCCAGAATACATCAGCGTATAAGATTCGCCATCTCCAACCAGCCGGCGCCGACGCTTACCGCGGCCCGGCGAGTTCGACCCAACCTTCGCCACCGGCGACAAGCTTCGCCTGATACCACCACGGTTTCCGTTTGGAATCCAAGGCTCGTCAATGGCGAGCAAGATCTTGCCGCGGATCCAGATGCACCGGCCCCAAACTGAGGGCGTTTTCGCGTGCGGCAGTCAGAACTGGTGGCCAATGCCGGAGCGGCGCATGCTTAGCCTTGGGCGTGACGCAGATGGTTACAGAAAAAAACGAACAGATGCTGATCGAAGCGCAAGGGCGGGCTGTGTTTCTGAGTTACGCCTCAGAGGATTCTGCTGCGGCTGAGCGCATCGCGACCGCCTTGCGGGGAGCGGACGTCGAGGTCTGGTTCGATCGGGCTGAGCTCCGCGGCGGCGATGTCTGGGATCAGCGGATCCGCCAGCAGATTCACGACTGCCAACTTTTCATAGCGGTCCTCTCAGCCAACACCCAAGCGCGAGATGAGGGGTACTTTCGCCGTGAGTGGAAACTGGCGGTCGATCGGACGCATGACATGGCAGAAGACAGGGCGTTCCTGCTCCCCGTAGTCATCGACGACACGTCCGAACGAAGTGCGCGTGTACCAGAGAAGTTCCTCGCGGTCCAGTGGGCCCGGTTGCCGAATGGGCAGACGGGCCAGGCTTTCGTTGAGAGAGTGCAGCGGCTGGTATCGCCTTCAACGACAGTCCAGTCAGGGCCGCCGGGCACGTCGGCTCAGCATGCCGGCGTGATCGAACGACCTCGGTCCGCCAATCAATCGGTCACCCACTCCGGACTCCGCCGGCGACGCCTTTTGCTACTGACCGCAGTCTTAATCGCTTGCGCAGGCACCGTGTACTTTGCGATTGAACGCTCGGCGCTAATGAAGCGGAGCGAACCAGTGGTATCTGCGGGCGAGAAATCCATCGCGGTTCTGCCGTTTATCGACCTGAGCGAAAAGCACGATCAAGAGTATTTCGCGGATGGCATGGCGGAGGAGATTCTCGACATTCTGGCAAAAGTGCCGTCACTCAGGGTTATCGGGCGAACCTCATCATTTCAATTTAAGGGCAAGACTGCAGATTTGCGCGCGGTTGGGACGAGCCTAGGCGCTGGCTATGTGCTGGAGGGGAGCGTCCGCAAATCCGCGGATCGGGTCCGCGTTACCGCCCAACTGATCGAGACACGTGACGGTACGCACGTGTGGTCGGAAACCTACGATCGGACGGCCGAAGATACTTTGCTGGTGCAGGAGGAGATCGCGACCCGGGTAGCTCGCTCACTAGAGATTGGGGTTGGCGCGGACCGTCCTCAGTCGGACCGACGCCAACAGAACCAATCGGCGTACGACCTTTACCTGCGCGGTCGTTACGCAGCCGAACGCGGTGATGCGGATGGATTGGCCGCGGGCGCGACCTATCTGCGCCAAGCACTCGATGCGGATCCTACTTTCGCCGACGCGGCGGTCGCCCTTGCCTTGACGCACTACAGTCAGGCGTTCTTGAGCGTAGAGCCCAGCAGCGCCTTTGAGTTGGCGCGTCATGACGCGACGTTGGCACTCAGGCTGAATCCAAGCATCGGTCTGGCGCATGCGATCTTGGGCGGCATTCATACGGATTATGATTGGGATTGGGCCGCCGCCGGTCGGGAGTTCCAACAGGCACTCGTTCTCGCTCCGCACGACGGACGCGTCCTAACCATCACCTCCGATCTCACGATAGCGCTCAATCAGCTCGATACTGCTCGAAAGAACCTTAAGCAGGCTCTTACTTACGATCCACTGTTGGCCGACGCATACGCTTCGCTTGCGTGGGTCGAATGGTATTCGGGACGATACGACCAGATGCAGGCTGCCAGCCGCAAGGTTCTCGCGATAGATCCGGATTACGATTGGGGGCACACCAATGTTGGGATCGCGCTGATTTGGAGCGGACATCCGGCGCAGGCGATATCCGAAATCGAGCGTCAGAACAGCGCGCCGGAAAAGGCTTTGGGGCTTGCTCTCGCATACCAGGCGCTCGGTCGCGCAGACGACTCCAACACCGCGCTTCGCGAGCTAATCGCGAGTGGTGCGATGAATTACGCCTATGAGGTGGCTGAGGTTTATGCCAATCGAGGTGACCTTGAACAGGCTTTGCGATGGCTGGAGCGCGCTTACGTTCAGAAGGATGGCTCGCTCAAGTGGATCGTGGGAGATCCCACTATGGTGAAACTCGGACTCGATCCGCGCTACAGGACCTTTCTTCGCAAAATGAACCTGGGCGGGCGGTAGGTCTCGCGTGGCTCGGAACGGCGCAGGCGACAAAGTAAGCTCACTTTATTCCGACGCCCCAGGTACCGGGACCTTCTGACGTGGCAGCAAGACAAACGGCGCAAACACTCGTCACTCCAATAGCTCATCAGTAAATCGTCGCGGCGAAGAGATTCTTTGCTGCAGTGCGAGATTTGTCACAGTCGTCCCGGTGAGCTAGGTGAGGCGGTCGCAGCGATGCGCCTATGCGCGCTGGGACATGCTCCGCCAAGCTCTGCCGGGCTGCAGTCGAGTGCGCTCTCGCGGAGGGATTCCTCGCCGCCGGCTTGTTGTTGGAACGCTGGGATTCACGGCATTCGCCGATGCAATAAGTAACATCCTGGCAAGTGGCGCCGCGTGCCGGCCGTATTGCCCGGCGCGAACCGAGGTTGTTTGATCGCCCGAGGCTCATGCCCAAGTTGTGCTGGAGTGTTGACATCGTTCAACCATCTCGCCTCGCAGCGTGGCTGCGCAGCGATTGTCATTGCGAGCTGCGCTGCGGTAGGTGTAGTGTCGGTTGAAAGAGCCTGGCGCCGATGCCACGGCCAGAGTTCCAACAACTCCAAATTTAAAGGACGGCGCGTATGAAATCTTTCCGCTGGATTTCGGCGTCGTTGGCGACTGCGATGTGCGTTGGGTTTGTACCATACGTGAGCGCACAATCGCTGACCGCCACCTGGTACACCGTCAGCTCAAGCGACCCCGACCGCCCCTTTCCATACGACAACGGTACGCTTTTCAACAACGAAGTACTTCCCACTCTCGGGCCTGACAATCTGCCCGAATTCAACAGCAGTTACGGCGGCCCGGCCATTCAGGACCTGTACTTACATGACGGGGTGCAGGAGATCACTTGGTGGAGTCCGGCGCACGATTCAAATGTGACGGCGACCGGCAGCACCACGGTCACGCTTCCGATCAATTGGCCTTGCACTAGCTCGAGCAATTGCGTGTTCCCGCCGAACGGTGCCGGGACACACGACGCTGGGACAGCGGGCTATCAGGCGGCGGTGTTTGCTGCTGACATCACGCCGAAGACGACAGAGACCGTGAGCTTCTCGGTTGGCGCGGACGACGTCGCGTTCGCCTACCTGAACGGCATGATTGTGTGCGATCTGGGTGGCGTCCACCCCGATTCGCCTGGCACCTGCACCACCGGCGTGCTCAACGGCGGATCGAACAACGTTCTCGAGATCTTCTACGCGGATTTGCGTCCGGCGGCCGCCGCGTTCAGTTTCGGCATGGTGACCAACAACGTCTCAGTCTGCCCGCCAGGAACGAGCGGCCCGAACTGCTCACCGATCTCGACGAAGGGCGTGCCTGAGCCGGACACGCTGTCTTTGATCGGCCTCAGCCTTCTGGCGTTTGCAGGATATCGCTTGGGGCGGACCGCGCACCGCCAAGGAACAGCGTTGCCGGTTTAGCGGTGACGCCCGACAATTGGAGGCCCGTCTGTCATTCCACACCCCGAGCCGAACGGCCTAACCCGAAACTATAGGCGCGCCGGCCGCCGCAGCCGCGCGCCTAAGGCTTCTCTTGTCTCGCAGCGGAGCCAAGCTCCGCCCCCTACGATCCAGCCGGAGACACGGAAACCACGTTAGGACGGCCTGCCGTCCCTCGTACCGTTCACGAGTAAACGCATCGCTTGGAATTCGCAGGTCGCCGTTCGACGGCCAATGAAGCCGATACTGGCAAGGCCGAGGCCGAGTAGCGCGAGCGAGCTGGGCTCGGGCGTAGGCGTAGGGCCAGCGCCGCTCGGTTCCTGCGACGCTAGGGTGTAAGTCCACCCAGGCGGCAGGATAAAGCTCACGGGATCACTGAAACTCGCGGACCCGCTGGCACCGGGTCCGGCGACGGAGGCGCTTGCGTCGCCCAGTAGTTCAAACTGGGTCGTAAACGGTTCGTTATTGAAGGTCATGTCCCCAGTCTGAATCAGACCACTGAAACTGTGATTCCCGCTTGTCAGGCTGTCAACGGCCTCAGTGATCCGTTGCCCGAATTGTGGAACATAAAGCGCGAGATCAGCGATGGCGGCCGCGCCGCGAGTCGCGTCAACCTGAAGGTTATAGTTCGCGACCATGCCGAAGGTCACGGTAGACCCTGCAAAACCCCCGGGAGGATGCAGCGTGACGTCGTCAACGTACACTGCAGCGATCGAGGCGACACCCGCGAGCGACGCCTGCGCATTGCCTGAGACATCGTTGAATGCCGCGTGCCCCAAATACGTCGCTGAAGTGGGGCCGCCGCTGTCACCGGGACAGGACCCATCGGAAGGTGCTCCATCGGTGATGGCGATAATTGTTGGCGAACTTGTCTGCGAGGAAGAGACAGCTCTGCTCACTTGCTGTCCACCACAGCCCGCCAGTGCCTCTCCATTCGTTGCTATTGCCCAGTCCGCCCACCCCAATGATGGGACGGCCACATTTGCCGCAAAGGTCAGCAGTATCATTGGAAACAACCCGAACTTCATGCCTCTCTCCTTTTGATCCTGATCTTGATCTCAAGATGTGCCCCGCGAACACCTGAAATAGCGGCAAAGGGAATCGAGGCAGATCAAAAGAGTGGACACGCGATGCGGATTGCTGCGATGCGATCGCTGAGGCGCGGCTCGCATCCGTACATTGGGCCGCGCTGCCGAGACGTTCATGGACCGTTCGTGACGCCTTTTAGCGGTGTTGGCACGCTGCAGCCACCGCACACGTCAGGATCGACACGCGGCAATAGGGGCGCAAAGACCCATGACGTAACGGAACCGGCTGCCCCCTCGGGCGATGTCTGACGGAGCGGCCCGATGTCTGACTCTTTTGACGCCATACCGACCGGTTGGTACGCTCTCTTCATGAGCGCGCAGCGTGTCGAGCCTTCAGCGTCGCGCGGTGCTCACAGAAAGCTTCTCGACGCGGCCATAGCGCTCATCCGCAAAAAGGGCTTCGCCGCAACGTCAGTTGACGAACTCTGCGCCCGCGCTCGCGTAACGAAGGGCGCGTTCTTTCACCATTTTCCGAGCAAAGAAGCGCTGGCGCTCGCGGCCGCAAGCGATTGGTCGGAAATGTGTGAGGCCCTGTTCGCTGCCGCTGCCTACCATCATTTGGACGATCCGCTGGATCGGATCATCGGTTACCTCGATTTTCGCAAGGCGATGCTGCGCGGTGCCGTTGCAGAGTTCACCTGTCTGCTGGGTACCATGGTGCAGGAAGCATACGCTAGCCACCCCAGCATTCGACGCGCCTGCGATGCAGGCATCGGCGGTCACGCCGCCACCCTGCAATCCGACATTGCTGCTGCTATGCGGCGCCATCGCATCCGCGCACGCTGGACCCCTGAAAGCCTCGCGCTCCACATGCAGGCGGTTCTACAGGGTGCCTACATTCTGGCGAAGGCCAAAGACGACGCCGAAGTTGCCGCGGCGAGCATCGAGCACCTGCGTCGTTACGTCGAGCTGCTGTTCCGCCGTCGCAAGACCGCAGCTGCGCGGCAGCATTGAGAGTCGGCAACTCTTGCGGAGAATGGCGGCACCGGTCGGGGATAGGAAATACACGGGAGAACTACTTGTGAAAAAAATCATGCTTTCGCGGCGGGAGCTTCTGGGGACAGGTGCCTGCGCTTTGGCTGCGACGGCGGCAGTCTCGGAGAGGGTGGCTGCGCAGAGCGGAACCGCGCTGAGCCCAAAAAAGGAAGCGACGATCCGCACCTATTATGGCGCGTGGGAGAAAAAGGACTGGGAGTTGGTCAATAGCCTGGTGGCGAGCGACTTCACGTTCTCCAGCCCGATGGATAACCACATCAGCAAGAGTAGTTTCAAAAAAGGGTGCTGGGACACACAGATTAACTTTATTGAGCGGTTTGACCTTCAGCAGGTGGTCGGGAATGGTGACAACGCATTTGTACTGTACGTTTGCCATACCAGAAACGGTAAGACGCTCCAGAATGTAGAGTATTTCCGCTTCCGAGATGAAAAAATCGCGGCCATTGAGTGTTACTTTGGTGCCCCAGCCAACTTTCCATCTGCAGTCAGCGGCGGACATAGTTGAGCGAGAGCAGCGCGCCCGCGCCGGCAAGTGGTGTTCGAGCGGGCGCCGACGAACCTTGAGAGACGTCGGGAGGGTAGCCGGGCTGCTCTCGGCGGCCGTACTACTGCGGTGGAGCGCGAGGCGGCCGCGACGGAGGCATCACCTTGTATCGCGGTGCGGATTTCGCACATGAGCAGCGACCCGCGCGGACTTGCGTTAGCGCAGGCAATGCAGCAGGCCATCGCTTGCTATCGCGGTGGCCAGTGGTTGCAAGCAGAGCAGCTGTGCAGGGCGATATTGGAGCGTCAGGCGAGCCATTTTGAAGCGCTGAACCTGTTGGGCATCATTGCGACGCAGACGGGTCGGGCGGCCCTCGCGGCGGATCTGTTTCATCAGGCGGTGACCGCCAGACCCGAAAGTGCGGTAGCGCATGTCAATTACGGAAACGCGCTGCAGATCAGCCAGCGTTATGAAGCTGCGCTTCACAGCTACGAACGCGCCGTGCAACTCGAGCCACACGACGTTGAAGCCTGGGTCAATCTTGGCGACGTGCAACAGAAGCTGCACCACCATGAGGCTGCGCTCGAAAGTTACGAGCAGGCCCTGCAACTTAGGCCCGAGGACGCCGCGGTTTGCCTGAACCGGGGCGTCGCACTGAACGCCCTGCGGCGCTTCGATGCCGCGCTGGCAAGCTACCAACGGGCCCTGCAGCTGAAACCAGACTATGCCGATGCCTACGTCAACCGCGGCAATGTGCAACGCAAGCTTAAGCACTTGGAGGCGGCGCTCGAGAGCTACGATCGCGCCCTGCAGCTCAGACCCGATGATGTGGAGACGTGCGTCAGCGTCGGCGACGTGCAACGGGGGCTGCGGCGCATGGAGGCCGCGCTCGCGAGCTACGATCGCGCCTTGAAGCTCAGGCCGGATTACGCACCAGCCTATAACGGTCGCGGTGTCGCGCTTCATGAGACGCAACAGTTTGAGGCCGCGCTTGCCAGCTATGAGCGGGCGCTCAGTCTCAAGCCGGATGACCCCGATGCCTACAACAACTGCGGTGTCACCCTTCACGCACTCAAGCGCTTTGCGGCTGCCGAGGAAAGCTACCAGCGCGCTCTCAAGTGCGACCCGGATTTCGCCGAGGCGTATCTCAATCGCGCTAATCTTCTCTACGAGCGCAACCTCCCCGAGGCTGCGCTGCACGACTACGAGTCCGCGCTGCGACTCAGACCGGATTATGCCGAGGCTTACAGCAACCGCGCTCAGCTGCTCAAAGAACGCGCATGCCTGGATGCCGCGCTCGAGAGCCACGAGCGCGCGCTCAGCATCAATCGCGATGTGGACTGGCTGCTGGGTGCAGTCATGCACACGAGAATGCACCTGTGCGCGTGGCAGGGCATCGACGCTCAACTCGCGGAACTGACTTGCAAAATAGAGCAAGGGCGACGTGCCACACCGCCGTTTCCCCTGGTCGGGCTCATCGATTCCCTATTGGTGCAGCGGCAAGCGGCGGAGACTTGGGTGCGCGAGTTGTTTCCGGCCCACAGTGGATGGCCGCCGATCGGCAAACGGCGCCGGGCCGCCAAAATCCGCCTGGGATACTACTCCTCGGACTTTTATGAACACGCGACCACTCACCTGATCACCGAGCTGTTTGAGCGACATGACAGAAGTCGATTCGAACTGACGGCATTCTCTTTCGGCGCCGGCGCTCGTGATGAGGTGACCAGGCGCATAGCGGCTGCGTTCGACCGCTTTTTGGAGGTCGCTACCCGCTCGGACCAGGAAATCGCTCGCCTCTGCCGCGAGTTGGAGATCGACATTGCCGTCGATCTTAAAGGCCACACGCGGGAAGCCAGGACCGGGATTTTTGCCCAGCGCGCAGCGCCCGTGCAGGTCAACTATCTTGGCTATCCGGGAACGATGGGCGCGCCATACTTCGATTACATTGTTGCCGACCGCACGCTCATTCCCGCTGACAGTCAGCACGGTTATGCGGAGAAAATCTGCTTTCTTCCGGACAGCTACCAGGTGAATGATCGCCGACGTCGCACCGATGGCAAATCGTTTACGCGCGCCGAACTGGGTCTGCCGCCCGCAGGTTTCGTGTTCTGCTGTTTCAACAACGTCTATAAGATAACTCCGGCCACCTTTGCCTGCTGGTGCCGCATACTCGAACGCGTCGAAGGCAGCGTGTTGTGGCTGCTGGCCGATAGCGAGACGGCCATGCGCAATCTGCGTGCCGAGGCGACGGCTAGAAATCTGAGTCCGTCGAGGCTCGTATTTGCGGCTCGCATGCCGCTGCAGGATCACCTGGCGCGCCATGCCGCTGCCGATCTGTTCCTGGATACCGCTCCCTGCAACGCGCATACGACCGCAAGCGATGCACTGTGGAGCGGATTGCCCGTGATCACTTGCGCCGGGCAGTGTTTTGCGGCTCGGGTTGCCGCCAGCTTGCTCCGAGCGATCGGGCTGCCTGAATTGATCACGACGACCCAAGATCAGTACGAGGCCCTCGCCGTAAAGCTGGCCAGCACGCCGAGCTTGTTGGCCGGCATACGCGCGCAACTGGAGAGGAATCGCTTGACCGCACCGTTGTTTGATACCGCGCGGTTTACCAAACACCTGGAAGATGCCTACGCGCAGATGTATGAGCGCAATCAGGCAGGCTTGAGCCCCGACCACATCTTTGTTCCCGGGTAGGCGTTCGAAGGTGCCCGGCGGCGCGGGCCGTCGCTGCGAGGCGCGCTGTCGTCAAGGCGGGGCGAGACCAACAAAACTCAGGCTGCGGAGGGTGGCTCTCGCGCAACCCGAGTGCCGGACGGCTGCGTGAAGCTCCTCTCCTGCGGCGTCGTAATTCACGGGCGCAAATGCCGCGCCTTACGCCTGATACTCACGGACCGCCGCTCTTCGCCCAGGATGGCCGCCAAATCCGCGCGCGTCACGAGATCGGATTCAGAAGGGGTAGAATCGAGCTTCCGGGAATGCAGCAGCAGTGGCTGGGTCCTCGGTGTCCATCGGGATCTTAGTCTCTCGCCCACGGCAGTGATTTGCCGCTGCCCAGTCGAATAGGGGGTTGGACGACTCGACGCTCGCGTCCGCTCAGGCAGGTGTTCATGCGAACTTCCGATCAAATCGAGACCATTGCACCCCTGGCCGACCGCAGTGCTCAGCGTTTCCCGCGCCTGCGCGATGCCCAGCTTGAGGTCGTGCACCGATTTACCGATGCCCCGGTACGCGAGTTCTCCGCAGGGGAATCGATGTTCCAGGTCGGTGATCGCGGTGTGCCCGCCTGGTTCCTACTGAAGGGATCGGCCGAACTGTTCGGGCGCGATGGCCTTGATGATCAGAAGGTGATGCAAACGCTGGAGAGCGGTCAATTCACCGGCGAATTACACCAGTTGACGGGAAGTCCCAGCCTGGCCGGCTGTGTGGCCGGTCGGCAGGGATGCACGGCGGTCCCGCTCGATGCGCTGCGCATGCGCGCGCTCATCGTCGGGTCGGCGGAGCTCGGCGAAGTGATCATGCGCGCGTTCATTCTCAGACGGGTGGGATTGCTCGAGCGCGGTGTCGGCCCGGTGCTCCTCGGGCGCGCCGGATCGGTCGACCTGCAGCGGCTGCAGACGTTTCTGCGCCGGAACACCTATCCCCACCTCGTACTGGATTGCAGCAGCGAACGCGGGCGCCAGATGATTGAGGCCCTGAACCTCCCGCCTGAGGATCTGCCGCTTCTCATTTGTGCCTGCGGTCGCGTGCTGAAAAGGCCCTCTAACGAGGAGGCCGGTGTGTGGCTGGGTATCACCCCGACCCTGCCGCTGGACGAGCTCTACGACGTTGCAGTGATCGGTGCGGGACCCGCAGGTCTGGCAACGGCCGTATACGCAGCATCCGAGGGCCTCTCGGTGCTGGTGCTCGACGGCGAGGTTCTCGGCGGACAGGCCGGCGCCTCGGCGCGAATCGAGAATTACCTGGGATTCCCGACTGGAATATCCGGGTTGGCCCTCACCGGTCGCGCACTCAATCAGGCCTATAAATTCGGCGCGCGGGTGGCGATTCCGCTGCGCGCCACGCAGCTTCGCTGCCGTGGAACCTCCGGCGATGGCGGCGCGGACTGGGTCGAGCTAACGCTTTCGGAACAGGGTCCCGCCCGGGCCCGAACCGTCGTGATCGCCTCAGGGGCGCGCTATCGCCGTCCGCAGCTGGCGGACTTCAAACCCTTTGAGGGAGACAGCGTTCACTACTGGGCATCGCCAACCGAGGCGAAGCTTTGTGTCGGTCAGCAGATCGCGCTGGTGGGCGCGGGCAATTCTGCGGGGCAGGCGACCGTGTTTCTGGCAACTCAGGTCGAGCGGCTGACGATGATCGTCCGCGGTACCGGTCTTGAGGCCTCGATGTCCCGCTATCTGGTGGACCGGATTCGCATGCTGGGGAATGTCGACATCCTGGTCGGATCGGAGGTCGCGGCGTTGCACGCCGAGCAGCCCGGCTGCCTGCAGAGTCTGACCATCCGCAATCGGGCCTCGGGTGCGACCCAGGAGCTCGCGGTGAAACAGCTCTTCATGTTCATCGGTGCAGAGCCGAATACTGCCTGGCTCAACGGGTGCGTGGCGCTCGACCGCAATGGCTACGTGCTGACCGGCCCACAAAGCGCTGCGGCGGGGAATTCCGGCGCCTCGCAGTTGCAGACCAGCTTGCCGCGCGTGTTTGCCATTGGCGACGTGCGCTCCGGCTCCACCAAACGGGTGGCATCCGCCGTGGGCGAGGGTGCGGCTGTGGTGGCGCAGATTCACTCGTTTCTCGGGGCTGCGACCACCAGCGCCTGAATCCGCTGCGGCTCGCGGTCACCATAGGCCCATTCCGCAGGCTGGAGACCCAGCCTGTGTCATTGACTGGAGTTACTATCGGGTGAGAGCCGCCTGCGCCTGCCGGTGCTCACCCCAGCCAAAGGACCCGTATGAACTCTCAGCCCCAGTCGAACCCGGAATCTGCTCCTTTTCAGTTGTCACTGCGCGTGCGCCATCCGGGCATGGATCCCGCAGAGATCTCTCGCGCCTTCGCGATTGAGGCCGAGCACTCCTTCCGCGCCGGCGATGCGCGGCGTTCCAGCAGCGGCGTTGCGAGCTCCTCGGTGCACGTCGAGAGTTACTGGCTCGGCGAGTTGAAGCCCAGGGGGCCGCTGGTTGATGTCTCATTCCCGGGGGATGACCGCTCAAAGTTTGCCCAGAAGCAGCTGGCGGCGGCGCGACGCAGCCTCAGCTGGGCGCTCTCCTTGAGCACGAGTCAGTTTCTCGCCCAGCACGCGGAGCTGCTGCGTCGCATCCGTGCGGAAGGCGGCGAAGTGTCACTGCTGGTGAGTATTTTCAGGGATGACGTCAACAGCTTTACGCTTGCACCCGAAGCAAGCCGTCTGTTCGGCGAACTGGGCATTACTGTCGAGTTTGAACTGAGCAGCGCATGAACCCTGCAAGGCGTGAGGCGCGGGTCGGTTCAATTCACCCAGACAACTGGGTGCGGATCCGGATCTGAGGATTCAGCGCTCGTTGGATCGGACACTTCTCGGCCACCGCGAGCAGGCGCTCGCGTTGCTCGGCTGACAACGCACCGGCCAAGCGAATGGCAACGTCGATTTGATCGGTCATCGGAGCTTCGAGCTCACAATTCGCACAGTCATCCGCGTGCACACGTGTATGCGACAGGGCGATATGCACGCCCTCCAGAGGCCAGTTCCTGCGGGCGGCGTACATGCGGATCGTGATGCCCTTGCAGGAGCCGAGCGCGGCAAGCAGAAGCTCGTACGGGTTGGGCGCCAGGTCTTTGCCGCCCGCCTCGATGGGCTCATCCGCCTTCAGCGAATGGCGCCCGACCGAGATCTCCTCGAGGAAATCAGGCTGCGCGCTCTGCACGTTCACGATCATTGCGGAGTCTCCAGGTGCACGCCGGGTGGCTTTTCGGACCGGCAGCCGGTGCCCACGCGCTCCACCATAGCGCAGCCGGCGAACTGCAGGGGAGTTTCGCGGCGGCAGCGGGGGCGCACGTCCCCTGGGCAACAGCAGGGTGCCAGCGTGCGCCCGTAGTGAGCGCTACTGCGGACTTGGGCGGGCGACCTCCCGGGCCAGGAGCATATGGGGCTCATCATCGGTTGCCGCGCGCAGTTCCGACAGGTAGCCGAGCTTGCGTGCCAGCCGCAGCGATGGCGCGTTGTCGCGGTGGATGAGGCAGACCGTTCTGCCCACGGAAAGGTGCAGGTCCCCCCATTCAATGACCTTGCGCAGGGCTTCAGTGGCATAGCCTTTGCCGTGTGCTGCCGGCATGAGTGCCCAGCCGACTTCCGGAATGCCGTCGATGCTGGGGACGCAGTCACGGTGAAAATCCGCGAAACCCAACTCGCCGATGTAACGCCCGTCGCTGATGCTTTCGACGGCCCAGTAACCGAAACCGAGCAGCTGCCAGTGACCGCAGTAGGCCAACAGCCGCTGCCAGGTTCTTTGCGCCGGCGCGGCGCTGCCGATGGTGTAGCGGACCACGGCCGGATCCGTCCATAGGGCTGCGCACTCGGTGAAATCCTCTGGCCGGTGCGGACGCAGAATCAGCCGCTCGGTTTGCAATCGCGGGGCAATGCCCGGGCGCCTGCTCCGTTGCAGCGGTTCATTGAGTGTCATGCCGTAGCCCCTGCCATGTCTTGCGGAGAGAGATTTATGCGGATTCTCGCGCGGATTGTCGACTGGCGGCCCGGACGTGGACCTCAGGCGCGGTTGTCGCTGCTCGGCAAAGGAGGAGGGGTCGCGACATGCACGGGTTGCGGCGACCCCGGCCAGGGCTTGTGGCGCCCCCGGGCAGGATGACCGGTAGAATTGACCGGGCGAGAACATCGGCGCGGGGCCCTCAGCCCGCCGGTGCGGCACTGGACGGGCGGATACGGGGATCGAGACGATGGATAAAGTTTCCGAGGCACTGCTCGATGCGCAGCACAGGGCGGAAGCTCTATTCAGCGAGGTCTCGGGCAGCGGCATGATCCGCGCGGGCCTGCTGGAGAGCGAACTCAGCGAGGAAATCTTTGAGTTGGCGCTGCGCAGCTACGGCGTACGGCGTCACTGGCACAAGCGCATCATCCGCGCAGGGCCGAACACGCTGCTCGGCTACTACGAGGAGGGTGAGGACCGGCGCATTGAAGCCGATGACGTGGTTTTCCTCGATTTCGGACCGGTATTCGCCTCCTGGGAGGCGGATTTCGGGCGCACCTATGTGCTGGGGAGCGATGCGCGCAAGCATCGCCTGGTCAATGACATTGCCGTGGCGTTCCGCCGTGGCAAAGATCTGTACGAGAGCACTCCGGACCTCACCGCCGGACAGTTGTATGACTTTGTCGTCGAGCTGGCGCCCGCGTTGGGCTGGGAATTTGGTGCGCCGACCGCGGGGCACCTGGTCGGTCACTTTCCCCATGAGCGCTCGCCGGCCGAACCCAACCGGTTTTCCATCCGGCACGGTAACTCTCAGTCGCTGCGCGAGCCGGACGAGGCCGGCCGCGCCCGCCACTGGATCCTGGAGATTCATTTCGTGGATCGCGCGCAGCGCTTCGGCGGATTCCTGGAGGAGCTGTTGACCGTGCCGACCCCTGGCTGAGCAAGGTCCGCGCGCGTGAAGCGCAGCGGAGCCCCCCTGGAAGAGGCGAGAGGACAGAAGTGCCGGCAGCGCGCGCGTGCGCGCTCCCAGCACTTCCGTCAGCGGAGTTCAGGGCTTCTTGGGCAGCCCGAAATCCGGTTGCTTCGCATGGCAGGCCTGTACCAGCTGCGGGCTGACGTGCGGAACGGGGAGTTTGGCGGCGTTGGACTGGGGCGTCCCGCGCATGAGCGGATCGATGCATTCGCCCCACAGACCCTTGCCGAGTTTGGAGTCGCCGTCGATGAAGCCGGCGTTCTTGCAGGCCGCTACGATGGCTTCGCACGGATGAGCGTCATCGGGCTTGGCCCCGAAACTCGGATCTTTGGCGCGGCAGGCATTCACCAGTTGCGGGCTCACCTGCGGCACCGGAAGTTTGGCGGCGTTGGACTGGGGCGTCCCGCGCATGACCGGATCGATGCACTCGGCCCACAGTCCCTTGCCGAGCGTGGAGTCGCCGTCGATGAAGCCCGCGCTCTTGCAGGCATTGATGATCGCGTTACACGGGTGGGCAGCATCCACGGACTGGGCGTACAGCGGCGCCGCCAGTGACACTGTCAGCACGCCAAATAGGACCTTCCATTTGCCACTCATGGTGATTGCTCCTGGTTTGCAGCAGGTGAATTCGGCGAGCGCCGGCGTCGCAACGCCAGCACGCATTCTACGCGCGGTGCCGTGTGGATGCACTCGAGCTACAGCTCTATCCTGACACGACGCCGATGACAACCAACAACCCCACGCGGACCTTGGCGAATGTGTTGCTGGTCGTGAGTGCAATCATGCTGCTGGTCGGTACGCTGACGACGGTTGGCAACGCGCTCGGCGGCCGGCCGTTACTGTGGTCGCTCGGCGGCCTTCTCAGCGGCCTGGTTCTGCTCGCGCTCGCGGCGTTGTTGCTGCGCGATGCCGCAGTGGCTTTCGAGGTTCTGCTGAGCACCGTTTCGCTGCCGCTACTGCTGTTGGGCATCGGTGTGCTATTGCGCAGCTTGCAAGGGAAGGGCGGATCTGCCGCACTCGCAGGCGCTCTGCTCGCAGCGGGGGCGGTGGGACTCTACAGTGCGCGGCGACTCATCCGCCAACGCCTGCAGCGCGGCGCGCGGCGCTGAGCTCTCAGCGTGCGGGCAGCACGCGCAGTACCGCCATCATGCCGTTGTCCTCGTGATCGACGAGGTGGCAATGAAAGGGAATGTCACCGGCCAACGCCGGCGGGAAGCTGAGTTTGATGCGGACCCGACCCGGGCGCACCGGGCCCTCCTTGCTGTGATAGCCGGTGGCGCTCGCATAGGGGATGTTGACCACGTCGAGCAGTTCCGGGTGAGTGGAGGGCTGCCCATCGACCTCGAGCACGCGGAAATGCACCTGGTGAATGTGGAAGGCGTGTAACTCGTTGGTCCAGTTCTCAATCAGCCATTCCTCGCTCGTGCCCGCGCGCACGGTGATGGCCGGCCGGTCACCCATCATGTACGGCTTCAGCACGGCCCCGGGTTTGCGCTCGACGATGTAGAAATCGATCTGGTCCTCGGCTCCGGGACGCGGATACTCGGCCATGGCGATGACGCGCTGCCGCTCGCTGCGGCGCCGCAGCAGGCCGCTGTAGAGGTTCGTATGCGCGGCTGCCGCTGGCAACACCACCGCCACCGCGGCCGGCGGCGCTGAGCCTTCGAACACGGCGAGTCGCCGCTCCGGGACCCGATCGCCGGCACAGCCGGTGTCGACCGAGCGCGTCAGCAGATAGGCCTTGCCGCTCGGTGGCGTCCTCACCAGGAACTCGAGCCGCCCGGAGGGCGGCACGAACTGCGCTTCCCGGGTCATCTCCGGCGCGCGGCTCGTGCCCTCATCGTCCGTCAGCGGACTGCCGTCACGCGCGACGATCTCGAGCGGCAACGCAGCGCCTGCCGTATCGACCAGTGTGAGATCGAGAAACGCATCGGTCGCAGCGTTCACCAGCCGCACGAATTCGACGCCGGAGGCAGGCATGCTCAGGTGGGCGAGCGCGGCGTCGGGGACGTCTCCGATCGGCACTGGCGTCCCGTTCAGGCTGATCTGGTCGATGCCCGAGCTTGTTGCGCACAGGAGCTCATGGGCTGTGTCGATGGCGGTGGCAGGCGGGCGCGGTCCGCGCGGCCGCGCCGCGCCGGCCGCTGCCGGCAGGGCCGCCGTCATCGCCGCCAGCGCGGTCTTGCCCGCGTCCTGGTCCTGCGTCTGGCGCACGATCAGCACGCGCTCCTCGATTCCGGCGGCGCGCCGCGCGTCCTCCTGCGGGCCCTCGACGACGATCGCACCGCTCAGTCCCATCAGCATCTGCGCTTGCACTTCGCCGTGAACGTGCGGGTGATACCAGTAGAGGCCTTCCGGCATGTCGGCGGGCACGTGATAGTGATAGGTGAACGCGCGCCGACCACAGTGCGCAGGTCCGACCGCTGGGTCGGTGCAGACCGTGAGCACATCGTCCTGCGGCTTTACCGGGGGCACCGCGAACCCGTGCACATGCAGGTTGGTGGCCCCGGTGGCGGCGTGGCGCATTCCGGGCACCACACGGTAGAAGCCCGCCGCCTGCGGCACGGGTTCGTTGGGTGTGGTGAGTTTGCCCGGGCCGCTGACCGCATCGATCGCGGCGGGATCGGTGATCTCGTTGCGCAAGGTCACGCTGAGATCGGCGCCGAGCCGCACCCGGATGACCGGTGCATCGGCACTGTCATCACTGACATAGCACAGGCGACTGCCATCCTGACGCACGGTCAGTGTCAGGGCCGCGGATCCCGGACGAACCTCCGGCAGGGCATGACCCGGCGGGGGCGTGCCGGTTCCGCAGGGGGCCGCGGCGCTGCTGTGCGGATCGAACGGGGGCGTGCCGTCGGCCGCGTAGGCGTTTGCGGCGGGCGCTAGCGCCGCGCACAGAATGAGGAGCAGCGGCTGCAGGCGCAAGACGCGGGAGAGGCGCATGGAGGGAGCATAACCTCCCTCCATGCGCGCGGAGTCGCAACGCGAGCGCTTATTCCTTGAACAGGTCGGACATGACCTCGACGCCCGCATCGCAGGCATGGTTCAGGCAGGGAAGCCCGAAGGCGCCATCGAGCGTCTTGGTGAGCGAGTAGTGCGTGTAGAACCGCTCGCTGCGCTGCTGATGCGGCCCGTAGTTGGTGTCCACCACCAGCACGACCTGGTTGCTGGTGATCGTGCTGTAGTCGTTCTCATCCCACAGGATCACGATCGCGCTGCGGCTGTTCGACCACACCGGTGAGGCTTTGATCGCGGTCACCAGACGCTGTACCGACAGGTCACCCTGCAGAATCAGCGAGGGGTTCAGGCCCTGCTGCGTGCCATTGTCGTCCGCATCGTAGTTACAGAACGCCGTGCCGTTGCCGCGCCCGTGCTGGTCATCGCACTGGTTCGGCGCAATGAAGGCGAAGTCCGGCACGTTGCCGGATTTGAGATCGGCATACAGCCCCCGCTGTCCGTCGAAAGACACCGTGCGCTGCAGGCTGAGCGCCGGATCGTGGCCCTCCTGCACGTTGGCGAAGTAGACGAACGGGTTGTGCTTGACCGCGTACAGGAAAACGACGTCCGACATGCTGACCGGATTGCCGGAGGTCGACAGTGCGGCGAAGTTCGACGTGACGTTGACGCCCTCGATGTTGGGGCCGCCGAGTGTGTAGTAGCCGTCGCTGACGTTGACGCCATCGGCGCCGATGAGCGGCAGGCTCTCCTGGTAGGACTTCCACGACTTGCCGACACGCACCAGCTGATCGGCGATGGAGATGCCGTCGATCTTGGTATCGGCGGCCCAGCCGATCTTGCCGTTGATGTTGGTGAGCGGCGGCGCCGAGGTCTCATTCGTGGTCTGGTCGAGCACCGGTATCTTGGCATCGGTGCCGTTGCGCCCGGCGATCGGGCAGAAGTTGCCCGTGCTCGGTGAGTCGGTGCTGGTCGGCTGGCCCGGAACCAGGTTCGGCACGCAGTTGGCGTTGTGCCAGTCCGGGTACTGGTCCGACAGCTTGTTGAAGTTCGAGCCACCCACCACTTCGAGGTAGTTGGTGTTACTCGGGTGGGCAATGGCGAAATAATTTGTGGCCAGATTGTCCTTGGCCATGAGTGAATTCATGTAGGGCGCCTGCGGATTGCCCGCGATCTGCCCGTAGGCGTGGTTCTCCATCATGATGACGAACACGTGCTCGAGCCGCGGGATGCCCTGCGGAACCGGTCCTTCCGCGGCCACCGCCGCGCCCGCCGCGACCAACGCCACCACGCTCGATGCCAGCACTTTGTTCCGCATAGCTTGCTCCCCGCTCTTTGGTGTTGAAGTCCGCGCCGGCGCACCGGAGCTGACGCTAAAGCCCGCACACGGCCCTGCGGGCCAGGTGCGGCTTGCGCGATCGTACGCAGTGACTGTGACAGAACCGTGTAACCGGGCCGGAGGCAGGCCTCCGCGCTCCTGGCAGGCCGCCGCCGCCCGCAATCGCTGCCAAGCTTTCGCGCCGTCTGCCACGAGGCCCGCACGGGCGTGCGCGCTTGCGTGCCGCACCGGCGCGCGTTCAACATGGATGCGCGCGCGCTACCCAAGGCTCGCCCCAGAGGAGACTCCGTCTTTATGTGCGACAACGATTCGTTCGAGGACATGCTGGCGTACCGCCTGCGTCGCGGGCTTTCACGCCGAGAATTCGGCGCCCTCACGGTGGGCGCGGGGTTCATGTCGCTCCTGCCGCCGGTCGCCGGCGCGCTCGCCGTGCAGGAAGCCGAGGTCGATATCAGGACCCCCGACGGCAGCTGTGACGCCTACTTCGTACATCCGGCACAGGGCCGCCATCCGGGCGTGCTGATCTGGCCGGATATCTATGGCCTGCGGCCGGCGTTTCGGCAGATGGGGCGGCGCCTGGCTGAGTCCGGTTATGCGGTGCTGGTGGTCAATCCCTTCTATCGCACCAAACATGCACCCACCTCGGCCGAGCACGCCGACTTCAACGATCCGGCGACGCGCGATGCGCTGATGGCGCTCGGCGCGACGCTGAGTCCCACGACGGTGGTGACCGATGCGACGGCTTTCGTCCCGTGGCTGGATGCGCAGCCGGCGGTCGACAAGCAGCGTCGGCTGGGGGTGACGGGCTACTGCTTCGGCGGTCCGTTTACGCTGCGCACCGCCGCGGCTTTCCCGCAGCGCATCGGCGCCGGTGCCTCATTCCACGGCGGCGGGCTGGTGACGGACAAGCCCGACAGTCCGCATCTGCTCATCCCGAAGATCCAGGCGCACTATCTGTTCGCCATCGCGGCCAACGATGACCAGAAGCAGCCGCAGACCAAGGACGTGCTGCGGGCCGCTTTCGCACAGGCGAAGATTCCGGCCGAGATCGAAGTCTACGCAGACACTCTGCATGGCTGGTGTCCGCCGGATTCGCACGTCTACAACCACGATCAGGCCGAGAAGGCCTGGGCGCGCCAGCTGGTGCTGTTCCAGGAGACGCTGGCGCAGCCGGCCTAGAGCGACAGTTCGCTCAGTCCCGGGTGATCCTGGGGGCGCGGGCCGGGAGCGCTCCAGTGGTACTTGCGCTCTGCCACCGCGATCGGCAGATCGTTGATGGAGGCGAGCCGGCGGTGCATCAGTCCGTCGTCGTTGAACTCCCAGTTCTCATTGCCATAGGAGCGGAACCACTGGCCGGAGTCATCGTGCCACTCGTAGGCGAAACGCACGGCAATGCGGGCTTCGCCAAACGCCCACAGTTCCTTGATGAGCCGATAATCGAGTTCGTGATCCCACTTGCGGCGGAGGAACTGGCGGATCGCGGCGCGCCCCTGCAGGAACTCCGCCCGGTTGCGCCACTGCGAGTCCTCGCTGTAGGCGAGACTGACGCGCTCGGGGTCGCGCCTGTTCCAGGCATCTTCCGCTGCCCGCACTTTGGCGACGGCCGTTGCGAGTGTGAAGGGCGGCCGTAGCGGTGCCGCCGGGGTCGGGTTGCTCATGTCGCTCCTCTGGCCGCGTGAGCCGTCAGACGTACCGCGCTCACCAGCGCACCGGTGAACGCGAGCGCCGCTGCCAGCAACAGCGCCAGACGCGCGCCCGCCAGGCCGTGCGCGCGGAACAGGATCGCCACCGCGGCCGCTCCCAGTGTCTGGCCGAGCAGCCGTGCGAGACTGAGCATGCCACCGGCCGCGCCGCTGCGCGCGCGCGGCGCGGCCGCCATGAGCGTGCGGTTGTTCGGCGCCTGGAAGAAGCCGAAGCCGAGACCGCACAAGGCCATGCGCCAGATGAGTCCGGGTGCTGCGCCGGACTCGGGGTACGTGGCGAGCAGCAGGAGTCCCGCGGTGAGAGCGCACAAGCCCGCGGAGCCGAGCGCCCCGGCCGGGTAGCGGTCCGCCAGGTGTCCGGCGAGCGGCGCGGCGAGCGCCAGCGCCAGCGGCCAGGGGGTCATGAACAGACCCGTTTCCACCGCGCTGTGGCCGAGTCGCTGGATTTCGAAGGGCATGGCGACGAGGGCCGCCATCTGCGCCATGAAAGCGCACACCGAGGCCACAATCGACAGCGAGAAGATGCGGATGCGCAGCAGATCAAACGGGATGAGCGGCGCGCTGCGCGGCAGCTCGCGTCGTACCAGAAGCCCGCCCAGGCAAGCGCCCGCGGCCAGCTGCAGCCTCGCCAGCGTGCCTGCGCCGTGATGCGCCAACGACTGCAGCCCGCTCAGCACCAGCCCGAACGCTCCGGCGTACAGGGCCGCGCCGGCGAAGTTCAGCGGCCGCACGCTGCGCTCGTTCTCCGGCAGCGCGTAGAGCGCGATGAGCAGGCAGATCACCCCCAGTGGCACGTTGATGCCGAACAGCCAGCGCCACTGTGCGACGGCGAGCACGCCCGAGGCGATGGTCGGTCCGAGCGCCGCCGAGGTCGCGACCACCAGCGCATTGATACCTATGGCGCGGCCGAGGGACGCGTGCGGGTAGGTGAAGCGCACCAGCGCTCCGCTGACACTCATGATCCCCGCCGCCCCGAGCCCCTGCACGACGCGCGCGATGCTCAGGCTGATGAGGCCCGGCGCGAAGGCACAGCCGAGCGAGGCGACGGTGAATACCAGTAGTCCGGTCTGCGATACGCGCCGGTAGCCCACGATCTCGCCGAGCGATGCGAGGGGCAGCAGCACCACCAGGATCGCCAGCTGATAGGCGTTGATCACCCAGATCGAGGCCGCGGCGCTCGCGTGAAAGTCGTGCGCGATGGTTGGTAGTGCCACGTTGACGATCGTGCTGTCAAGCACCGACATGGCGATCGCGAGTGCGATCGCGGTGATGGCCCAGTAGCGGCGTGGCAGCGGCAGGCCATCCGGATGGATTACGGCGGACATCTGCGCGGGATCATATAAGAGGAGTCGCGCGCGAGGTGTCATAAGACGGCAGCGCAGCGCCGGCGGAACACGTGTGAAGTGCGTCACGTTTTGCACGCGTCTTGGGCCCGGGTGTGACCGGTAGAATGGGCTCTCCCAGGCGCCGACAGAAGAATCTCCACATGGAAGTCAAAGAGCCCGAGGCGCAAGCGCACTGTCTGCCGACAGCCGAGCGACGCCGCCTCGAGCGGCGCACGCAGGTTCTGCGGGCACTGCTCGTGGGCAGCTTCAAGCGTCGCCGCCGTGGTCCGCGCCGCGCCGACGAGCGCGGTCTGGGAGCGGTCGACTGGCATCACCCGCAGTGGCTGCTGATCGGCGTGCTGATCCTGGTGTTCTCCTGCAGCGATGCATTCATGACGCTGGTGCTGATCGACCACGGTGCCTACGAGGTGAATCCGCTGATGCGGGCACTGCTCGGCGGCTCCGGTCTCGCCTTTGCACTGGTCAAGGTGTGCGTGACCGCTGCGGGCGTCGTGCTGCTGACGCAGGCCTCCCGGATCCGCGCTTTCGGCGGGCTGCCGGTCGGGATCCTGCTGTACAGCCTCCTGGCGATCTACGGAGTCTTGATTTTCTACGAGTTTCGGCTGCTGAACGCCCTCTAGGCCGCGCCGCCTCGCTCCCCGGCAGGGGCGGTTTTCCGTTAGACTAGCCCCCTGCCGCATCCGGCTTGCGCATGCTCGAGCCAACACCCCTCTACGGCGGCAACGCCGATTTCCTCGACGCGCTCTACGAGCAGTACCTCAAGGATCCTGCGAGCGTAGCGCCGCGCTGGCGTGATTATTTTGCGCAACTGCCCCCTGGGGCCGGCGCCGGCGCCGAGCGCGCCCATGGCCCGGTGCGGGATGCCATCGCTTCGAGGGCGCAGCAGCTGCGCGGTGCCACCCCGGCTGCAGCGCCTGCGGCGAATGCCAAGCAGGCAGCGGTCTCGCGCCTCATCCAGGTATGGATCAACCGCGGCCATCTGCTGGCGAACATCGACCCGCTGGCACTCATGCCGCGGCCGCGCCCGCACGTGCTCGACCTCGACTACTTCGGCCTCACGCCTGAGGACCTCGACACCGAGTTCTTTACCGGCAGTCGCACGGCAGCGGTGCCCAAGCGCCTGCAGCTGCGTGACATCGTGGCGCAGCTGCAATACATCTACGCCGGCAATGTCGGTGCCGAGTTCGCGCACATGTCCGACTCCGAGGAGCGGCTGTGGCTGCAGGATGAGTTCCAGGACGGGCGGCTGCAGCATCGCTTCAGCGCCGAGGAGCAGCGCAACATCCTCTGGCAGCTGACCGCCGCCGAGGGCCTGGAGCGCTATCTGCACACCAAGTACGTGGGCCAGAAGCGCTTCTCGCTCGAGGGCGGCGATTCGCTCATTCCGCTGCTCGATGACCTGATTCAGCGCTCGGGCGCCGTCGGCATCGAGGAAGCGGTCATCGGTATGGCGCACCGCGGCCGCCTCAACGTGCTCGTGAACCTTCTCGGCAAGTCCCCGGCGGCGCTGTTCTCCGAGTTCGAGGGGGTTTATGACCTGGCGCGCCTCAAGGGCTCGGGCGATGTGAAGTACCACAAGGGCTTCTCGGCGGACCTGCGCACCACGCACGGCAACGTGCACGTGGTGCTGGCGTTCAACCCCTCGCACCTCGAGGTAGTGAATCCGGTGGTTGAGGGCTCGGTGCGCGCGCGCCAGGAGCGCCGCGGTGACGAGCAGGGCGAGCAGGTGCTGCCGCTGCTGATCCACGGCGATGCGGCGTTTGCCGGGCAGGGCGTGGTGATGGAAACGCTGCAGCTGTCGCAGGCGCGCGGCTTCTTCACCGGCGGCACGGTGCACGTCATCATCAACAATCAGGTCGGCTTCACCACCTCCGACCCGCGCGATGCGCGCTCGACCATGTATTGCAGCGACGTCGCCAAGATGCTCGAGGTGCCGATCTTCCACGTCAATGCGGACGATCCCGAGGCGGTGGTGTTCGTCACCCGCCTGGCGCTCAAGTACCGCATGAAATTCCGCAAAGACGTGGTCATCGACCTCGTCTGCTACCGCCGCCACGGTCACAACGAGGCGGATGAGCCCGCCGCGACCCAGCCGGACATGTACCGCGTGATCCGTGCTCATCCGAGCGCCCGGCGCCTCTATGCCGACCAGCTGATCGCCGCCGGCGTGGTGAGCGAGGCGGATGCGGCCGGCATGCTGGAACAGTATCGCAACGGGCTGGACGAGGGCCGTCCGCAGGCGCGCGCCTCCCTCGGCATGATCGGTAACAAGTTCACCGTCGACTGGAGCGCCTACGCGCAGATCGACTGGACCGAGCGGGTGCCCACTGGCGTCGAGATGCAGCGCCTGCGCGCGCTCGGCGCCAAGATCACGACGCTCCCGGATGGCTTCACGCTGCACCCACGCGTGGCACAGTTGATGGCCAACCGGCGCAAGATGGTGGAGGGCACGCTGCCGCTCGACTGGGGCTGTGCCGAAACGCTCGCCTATGCCGCGCTGCTCGAGGACGGCTATCCGGTGCGCCTCACCGGCCAGGACAGCGGTCGCGGCACCTTCTTCCACCGCCACGCGGTGCTGCACGATCAGAACACCGGTGCGGTGTGGATCCCGCTGCAGCACATCGCCACGCCGCAGCCGCGCGTCGAGATCATCGACTCGGTGCTGTCCGAAGAGGCGGTGATGGGCTTCGAGTACGGCTACTCGACCACCGATCCCAACTCACTGGTGCTGTGGGAAGGCCAGTACGGCGACTTCGCCAACGGCGCGCAGGTGATCATCGACCAGTTCATCAGCTCCGGCGAAGCCAAGTGGGAGCGCTTCTGCGGGCTGATCCTGATGCTGCCGCACGGCTACGAGGGCGCAGGCCCGGAGCATTCCTCGGCGCGCCTCGAGCGCTTCCTGCAGTTGTGCGCCGAGAACAACATGCAGGTGTGCGTGCCGTCCACCCCGGCGCAGATGTTCCACCTGCTGCGGCGCCAGCTGCGCCAATCGTTCCGCAAGCCGCTCATCATCATGAGTCCGAAGAGCCTGCTGCGTCACGAGCTGTCGGTGTCCGCACTCGAGGATCTGACGCGCGGTGGTTTCGCGCGCATCATCGGCGAAGTTGACGACCTGGTGCCCGCGGCGATCGAGCGCCTGGTGTTCTGCAGCGGCAAGGTGTACTTCGATCTGCTCAAGGCACGGCGCAAGGAGGGCCTGCGCGATGTCGCGCTAGTGCGCATCGAGCAGCTGTATCCGTTCCCGAGCGAGGAATACCAGGCCATCCTCAACCGCTATCCCAACGCTCGTGAAGTGGTCTGGTGCCAGGAGGAACCGCAGAACCAGGGCGCCTGGTACCAGATCCGCCACCGCCTGCAGGAGCTGGTGATGGGACGCCGTCCGGTCCTGTATGCGGGGCGTGCTCCGGCGGCGGCGCCTGCCACCGGCATCAGCAAGATTCACGAGATCGAGCAGCAGACGCTCGTCGCGGCGGCGCTGCATTCCACGACCACCGAGGAGTCGGCGCGCGAGACCACGCGTCTCACCGCGGTACCGCCTGCAACGCCTGCGGCAGCACCGGCAGCAGCACCTGCCGCTGCCGCGCCGCCCCTCACCCCGATCCGAAAGCGCTCATGAGCACCGAAATCCGCGTCCCCCAGCTGCCCGAGTCGGTCGCGGACGCAACGCTCGTCGCCTGGCACAAGCAGCCGGGTGATCCGATCCGGCGCGACGAGAATCTCGCCGACCTCGAGACCGACAAGGTGGTGCTCGAAGTGCCGGCACCGGCGAATGGAGTGGTGCGCGAGATCAAGGTGCAGAGCGGCGCGGTCGTGAAGAGCGGGCAGCTGCTGGCGGTGATCGAGGAGGGCGCCGCGTCCGCGACCCCGAAAGCGGCCTCCGCCGCCGAGCCCCCTGCCGCCGCCGCTGCGACGCAGGCGCCCGCCGCATCGACACCAGCGCCAGCGCCGCCGGCGAGTGGCAGCAACGGCGGACGTGACGGCGGCAAGCTCAGTCCCTCGGTGCGGCGCCTGGTCGAGGAGAACCATCTCAATCCGGCAACCATCCCGGCCTCCGGGCGCGAGGGGCGCCTGACCAAGTCGGACGTCGTCGACTACCTTGGCAAGAAGCCCGCCGCCGCGGCTGTGGCGAGCGCGGCTCCGGCGCCGACGACTGCCGCTGCACCGGCCGTCGCGCGAGCGCCAGCGCGGCCCGTCGCTGACGGGGCGCGCGCCGAGCAGCGCGTGCCCATGACCCGGCTGCGCGCGCGCATCGCGCAGCGCCTGCTCGAGGCGCAGGCCTCCCAGGCGCTGCTGACGACGTTCAATGAGGTTGACCTGACGGCGACCCAGGAGCTGCGCGCGCGCTACAAGGAGCGCTTCGAGAAGGAGCACGGCGTGAAGCTCGGTTTCATGTCCTTCTTCGTCAAGGCCTCGATCGAAGCGCTCAAGCGCTTCCCGGTGGTGAACGCCTCGGTCGACGGCAACGACATCCTCTACCACGAGTACTACGACATCGGCGTGGCGGTCTCGACCGACCGCGGTCTCATCGTTCCGATCGTGCGTGACGCCGACCGCAAGAGCTTCGCGGCCATCGAGAAAGAAGTGGCAGATTTCGCCCGCAAGGCGCGCGACGGCTCAATCTCCCTCGAGGATCTGACCGGCGGCACCTTCACCATCACCAACGGCGGGGTATTCGGCTCGCTGATGTCGACGCCGATCGTGAACGCACCGCAGAGTGCGATTCTCGGCATGCACAAGATCCAGGAGCGCCCGATGGTCGTGGGCGGCGAGGTCAAGGTGCGGCCGATGATGTACCTGGCGGTGACTTACGATCACCGCATCATCGACGGCCGCGAGGCGGTGCAGTTCCTGGTGGCGATCAAGGACGCACTGGAAGACCCCGGCAGAATCCTGCTCGGGGTCTGAGGCCAGTGCCCGACCCGTCCTTAAAAGACGTGGCGGAAGATCCAGTACAGAAGCGCCGACAGCATGATGGCGACCGGCAGCGTCAGCACCCAGGCCATCAGCAGGTTGCGCAGCGTGCCCATCTGCAGCCCGGAACGATTGGCCGCCATCGTACCGGCGACACCTGAGGACAGCACGTGCGTGGTGGAGACCGGCAGGCCGAACATGTCGGCCGCGCCGATGGTGGCCATCGCGACCAGCTCCGCAGAGGCGCCCTGCGCGTAAGTCAGGTGTGTCTTGCCGATCTTCTCGCCGATGGTCACGACGATGCGCTTCCAGCCGACCATGGTGCCAAGTCCCAGCGCGATGGCGACCGCAACTTTCACCCACAGCGGGATGAACTTGGTCGCCGTATCGATCTGCTTCTTGAAGGCATCGAGATAGCTGCGCGTCTCCGCGTCCAGGCTGGCCGCGTGCGGGTCCTTATCCAGCACGCGCACGGCCTCTGAGGTCAGGTACATGTCGTTGCGCACGTTGGTCACGGTGTCGGGTGGCACCTTGGCGAAGCTGCCGCTCGCTTTGACCTCATCGGCGATCGTATGGGTGATGGCGGTGAGCGCCGGGATCACCTCACCGTTGAAGGTGTGGGTGCGCACATAGGTCGACAGCGTGTCGCGCGGGTCGGTCGGCGCGGGTACGCTCGCGTATTTCTGCAGCGACTGCTCGGTCGTCTGGGCCATGGCGATGAAGGGGACCATCTGCGATGCCGGCATGGCGCGATTGAGCGCGTAAGCCAGCGGCACGGTGCCGATCAGGATCAGCATGATGAGGCCCATGCCCTTCTGGCCATCGTTCGAACCGTGCGCGAATGACACGCCGCCGCAAGTGAGGATCAGCAGCCCGCGGATCCACCAGGGCGGGGCGCGATCGCCCTTGGGCTCTTTGTAGAGGGCGGGATTCTTGATGAACGCCTTCAGGACCAGGAGCAGCAGGGCCGACAACACAAAACCGACCACGGGCGAGATCAGCAGCGACCAGCCGACCTTGGTCGCCTGGCTCCAGTCGACTCCGCTCGTGCCATCGCGCCCGTGCATGAGGGCATTGGCGATGCCGACGCCGATGATCGAACCGATGAGGGTGTGGGAGGAGGACGCGGGCAACCCCAGATACCAGGTGCCGAGATTCCAGATGATGGCGGCGATCAGCAGTGCGAACACCATGGCGAAGCCGGCGCTGCTGCCCACCTGCAGAATGAGTTCCACCGGCAGCAGCGTGATGATGCCGAAGGCCACCGCGCCGCTGGAGACCAGCACGCCCAGGAAATTGAGTGCGCCGGAGTACATCACGGCAATTTCGGGCTTCAGCGAATGGGTGTAGATCACCGTCGCCACGGCATTGGCCGTGTCGTGAAAGCCATTGACGAATTCGAATCCGAGCGCAATTAAGAGAGCGATGCCGAGCAACACGAAGGACAGCAGCGACATGTGATGCGGCACCGCGTTGTTGATGTCGTTGACCAGGCTGTAGCCGGTGTAACCAACGCCGATGACGAGCAGCACCAGAAACAGCAGCACGGTCGACAGACTGGGCCGGCGGTCGAGCATCGGGCGCGACGACGGGGCGGCGAGGGTGTCGGCTACGGTGCTGCTCATTTTCAGTTCTCTTGGCGCTGACGATGGATCGGGCAGGATATGACACTAATATTCCGGTTTTATGACACGCCGGTGCGGGCCCGCCGCACGGGCATCTTTGTGTTATTTTTCAATGCCTTCTAAAACCACCGAATTGTCTTTAGAGAGAAGCCTATGAGCAGCACTCCCCAGGTCCCGGCGGCCCAAGATTCCTTCGACGTGGTGGTGATCGGGGCTGGCCCGGCAGGCTACCCGGCCGCCATCCGCGCGGCGCAGAACAAGCTCACTGTGGCTTGTATAGATGAGTGGAAGAACCGCGATGGCAGTTACGCCTTCGGCGGCACCTGCCTGAACGCCGGCTGCATTCCCTCCAAGGCGCTGCTCGAGTCGAGCGAGCTCTACGCCCGCCTGCGCGAGGAGTTCTCGCTGCATGGCATCAAAGTCACTGGTGCGGAACTCGATCTGGCGCAGATGCAAAAACGCAAAAGCGGCGTCGTGCGCGGCATGACCCAGGGAATCGTGGCGCTCTTCAAGGCCGCCGGTGTGACGGGGCTCCAGGGGCACGGCAAGCTTCTGGCCGGGCGCAAAGTCGAGTACACGGCCCCCGACGGTTCGCGTCGGATGCTTTCCGCCAAGAACGTGATTCTCGCCTCCGGATCGGCCCCGATCGAGCTGCGCTCGGCGCCCTTTCAGGCTCCCTACATCGTCGATTCCTGGGGTGCGCTCGATCTGGATACGGTGCCGAAACGGCTGGGGGTGATCGGCGCGGGCGTCATTGGTCTGGAACTTGGCAGCGTCTGGCGCCGCCTCGGTGCGGAAGTGGTCGTGCTGGAAGCGCTACCCGATTTTCTCTCGTTCGCCGATCAGCAGCTGGCGAAGGAGGCCCTGCGGCACTTCAAGAAGCAGGGACTCGATGTCCGCCTGGGCGCGAAGGTGAGTGGAGCTACGGTGAAGGGCTCTGCGGTCGAGGTCACCTACAGTGATGCCAAGGGCGAACAGCGACTCACCGTGGATCGTCTGGTCGTCGCCATCGGCCGCCGTCCGTATACCCAGGAGCTGTTCAGCAGCGACACGGGCGTGCAGCTCGATGAGCGCGGCTTCATCAAGGTAGACGAGCACTGCCGCACCGGTGTGGAGAACGTCTGGGCGATCGGCGACTGCGTGCGCGGCCCGATGCTCGCGCACAAGGGCAAGGAAGAGGGCGTGATGGTGGCCGACCTCATCGCCGGGCGCTTCGGCGAGATGAACTACAAGGTGATCCCCTCGGTGATCTACACCGCCCCGGAGATCGCCTGGGTCGGACTCACCGAGGAGCAGGTCAAGGCGAGTGGTCGGCCCTACAAGACCGGCAGCTTTCCCTTCCTCGCGAGCGGGCGGGCGCGCGCCATGGAACAGGCGGCGGGCTTCGCCAAGGTCATCGCGGCACGCGACGATGATGAGATTCTCGGCGTGCACATCGTCGGGCCGCTGGCGGGCGAGTTGATCGCCGAAGCCGTGCTCGCCATGGAGTACTCCGCGAGCAGCGAAGACCTGCAACGCACGATCCACGCCCATCCGACCCTGTCCGAGGCGGTGCATGAGGCGGCGCTCGCCGCCGACAAGCGCTCGATCGACTCGATCAATCGTTAGCGCGGCGCGCTACAGCCGGCGGCGCACCTCGGTCACGTTCGGCACCGCTGCGAGCCGGCGCAGCAGGCGCGCCAGCTGTTCGAGGTCGCCGAGCGCGACGGTGAGCACGAAGTAGGCGATGCCGCTGTCGTGGTCGGTGCGCGAATTGACCGCATCGATGCTCAGCCGCTCGACCGCCACCACGTCAGTCAGGTCGCGCAGCAATCCGCGCCGGTCATAAGCGCTCACCGCGAGCTCGACACTGAGCGTCTGAGTGTCATCGCCGCTCCATTCCACCTTGAGTACGCGGTCGGACTTGAGCGCGGCCATGCGTTGCAGGCTGGCGCAGTCGCGGCGATGAACCGTGACGCCGCGACCGAGGGTGACGTAGCCGATGATCGGTTGTGGCCGCAGCGGCGCGCAGCAGCGCGCCAGCGTGATCGGCAGGTCGCCCACCCCCTCGATTTCCACCGGTGAACGGTGTTTGCGGGCCGCCGCGCTGCGCGCCGCTCGCACGACTCGCGGTGCCGGGGCGGGCGCAGGCTCAAACAGGCGGGTCGCCGCCTGCAGCAGCTGCGTGACGGTCAGCTCGCCCTCGCCGAGCAGCTCATGCAGATGATCGACATCGCGCGCCTTCAGTTCGTGTGCGAGGGCGAGCAACTGCTCGGGCCGGCTGCCGATGCGGGCCAGTTCGCGCTCGGCAAGACGCGCGCCGGCGCTGCGGTTGTCGCCGACATCCTGCTTGCGGTACCAGGCGCGCACCTTGCTGCGGTTGCGCGCCGAAACCAGATACCCCTGTTCGGGCGCCATCCAGTCGCGGCTCGGCGCCTCGTGCTTGCCGGTAATGATCTCGACGATCTCGCCGTTGGCGAGCGTATGGGTGAGCGGCACGATGCGACCGTTGGTCTTGGCGCCGCGGCAGCGGTGCCCGAGCGCGGTATGCACGCTGTAGGCAAAATCGAGCGGCGTCGCGCCGCGCGGCAGATCGATGACTTCGCCCTTCGGGGTGAGCACGTACACACGGTCGGCGAACAGCTCGGTACGCATGCCCTCGATCAGGTCGCGGTCGGCGTCGTCCTTGGAAAGCCCCTCGTCCTGCGGCTCGAGCAGGCGCCGCACCCACTCGACCTTGCGCTGATACTGGGCATCCGCCGCGCCGCCTTCCTTGTAGGTCCAGTGCGCGGCGACCCCGAGCTCGGCATGCTCGTGCATCTGGCGGGTGCGGATCTGCACCTCTACGCTGCGGGCCGCAGGACCGATCACTGCGGTATGGATCGAGCGGTAGCCGTTACCCTTCGGGGTGGCGATGTAGTCGTCGAACTCGCCCGGGATGTAGGGCCAGCGGCCATGCACCATGCCGAGCGCCGCATAGCATTCGGGCACCGTCGCAACCACCACGCGCACGGCGCGCACATCGAACAGCTGCTCGAAAGCGAGCTGCTTGTGCTGCATCTTGCGGTAGATGCTGTAGATGTGTTTCGGTCGACCATAGACCTCGGCGCTGATGCCCGCGGGCTGCAGCTGGGCCTGCAACTCGCTGCACAGCGCTTCGATGTAGCGCTCGCGGTCGGCACGACGCTCGTTGAGGGCGGCGGCCACGCGACGGTACTCCTCGGGCTCGAGATAGCGGAAGGCGAGATCCTCCAGCTCCCATTTCAGCTGCCACACGCCCAGGCGGTTGGCGAGTGGCGCGTAGATGGCACGCGCCTCGAGCGCACGCCGCTCCCGCTCAGCATCCGGCAACGCCCGTGCATGGCGCAGCGCCACCAGTTCCTCGGCGAGACGCGCCAGCACCAGCCGCGGGTCGCTCACCACCGCCAGCAGCATCTTGCGCAGGGTCTCGGTCTGGGGTGTATCGAGCCCGCGTGCAGGCGACCAGTCGCGCGGCAGACCGAGCGTACCTAAGCGCTGCAGCGCCAGTGCGATCTCGCTGGCGCCCGCACCGACGGTCGCGGTGATCTGCTCGGGGGTGACGTCGGCGCCGGCGAGCGCCGCACGCGCCAAGAGCGCGTGCGCGAGCTCGGCGCTCTCGGTGAGCCCCCCCATGATCTCCGCCGCCTCGGCGGCGAAGCTGAGGTCCGCCGCGCCGCGCGCGCGCAGGCGCTCGAGCGCGCGACGCGCCTCGACGATGGCGTCGCGGACCTGGGGCGGACAGAGTTGGCTGGTTTCCACAAGGATCGGGCATACGCGGGGACTGCCGCGGGCGGGTGCTGCGCGTGCTGTCAGCACCCCCTAACGCTATCATACCTATAGGTTTTTCTGCGCGGCGGCGCCGCGGCTGAGGCCATGTCGGAACACAGCAAATGGGCCACCCTCCAGCAGCGTGAGCGCGCGCAGACGCGCAGACGCGCCCTACGCCCGGCGCTCGCCCCCGCGGGGGATCTCGAGAGCGTGCGCTACGAGGGCTACGGCCCGGGCGGCGCTGCGGTGATGGTGGATTGCCTCACGGCCGACCGCGACCGCAGCCTCGCCGAGGTGCGTCGGGTATTCATGCAGCACGGCGGCTACCTCGGCGCGCATGGCTCAGTCAGCTACCTGTTCCATAGCGTGGGACTGATGAGTTACCCCCCGGGCACGGACACTGCGGCTCTCACCCGCCTCGCCCT
>Ga0070761_10000292_pt1 | contig 33271 bp, 33 predicted proteins | sample HubBroMetageREF1_FD_66724 | JGI IMG/M metagenome (GOLD analysis project Ga0070761, IMG submission 66724) | Reference soil microbial communities from the Hubbard Brook experimental Forest, New Hampshire, USA - Hubbard Brook CCASE Soil... | ecosystem: Environmental > Terrestrial > Soil >... | reverse complement strand
CTTGTGGGATGCGGCGAAGTCGAAGTGGCTGATCAGAATCGAAACTGGCGAAGAAGTGATTCGTCGTCATTGCGAGGTGCCGAAGAATGCAGACGATCAGACTCTTCGCTCAGCAGTTCAGAAAACCGTAGTGGACGAAGGCTACGAACTGGACCCCATGTCCGTTAGCATTCGTCGTTAGACAGCCTGCGATTTGACAATGCTGAAATGTCCTGTTTCGAACCGCAGTCGTTTGCTGCGGGCGATTCTCTCTCTATCCAATTCTTGCATGACGAAGATCCCCTCCGTCCTGGGAACCATCGCCGATCGCGAATCCCGCAGCTAGTCTGGGAGCCGGAATACGATCCTGACATCGTCTTGGACTTGAACGCGATGTCCATCGAAAAGAGTCGGACCATAGCGCCACTGACGAACGGCAATTAGGGCAGCTTCGACAAGCAGAGGCGGCCCACTCACCGGTTCGAGGCTTAGGACTTTCCCATCGTCGCCGATCACCGCATGCAGCTGAACCGTGCCATCAATCCGTTGCTGCATGGCTTCCAGGGGGTAAGAGGGTTCGACACGTTTGAGCAGCCGACCGGCTAGTAAGTTCTTTGAAGATTGTGTTTCCGGGCTGAAACCGGAAGGCATCGGGGCCGAACGGCGAGAGCTGATCGCGATTGTGGAAGAACTGCTCACGGCTTCTTCCGGCCAAGTTAGAGAGGAAGGCGGGGGTGTTTCCCGTGCCACGCCGTCCGACAACTCACCTTGGGGCTCGTGCGAAAGCTCGGTCTCTGCGGAAATTCGAGGGTCTAAATGCGGTGCGGGCAATTTGCCAACAGGCTCCTGGACCGAAGTTGATTGCTGAGCACCGGGAGCAGCGGCGTCAGCGGTTGTTGGGGGAGCTGCTGCGTCATTGGCCGGTTCGCTATTTTGATTCATCCTTTCGCTGTTCGCGGCGGGTTTCGGATGAGGTGGCGACTCCACGATGCTCTGGACGCGAATGGTACCAGTGAGCCCGTCGAACGTGCCGGTAATCAAGACATCTTTCCCCACGAGCTTTCCGGCTTTCTCTTGGTCGTCTAAATGGTACCAGGCATTATTGTCGTCGTCTCGCAACACAAACCGCACGCCGTTTTGGGAGACGATTTTCCCACTGAAGGTCTGCGCCTTGGCCTGCGCCTTCGTCAACGAGTCTTGCGAGACTTTGGATTGTGGGGTAGGGCGAGTCAAAAGCGCGCCGCAGAGCAGCAGCGACATCGCCACTTCGACAGTAGCCGTCCTTCTCATGCGTCACCTCGCGATCCAGTCGGAGTTGGAGCAGCCCGCGCGACACGGATCTCGAGCCCCATCAAGGCTGCATTTCCGTAGATGAATGGCCGGGGACAACACGCTAACGAAGGAATTTGTAAAAGTAAATGGACCGCTGTCCCTAATCCAGACCCACTGCCGCAAGTGTTTCGAACACCGTAGAATGCCGATCGAATTCAGTGGCTCGCGGCCGCCACAAATTGGAAAGCGTCCTCGACAGCCTTGATTCCGGCCTTTGAACCCAGCGAGTTTGTTTCCATCCTCGAGTATTGATACTTGCGGCGCGGGGAAAAACTTGCAGGATCGAAAGCGCCCTGCGCGAATTGGAATATCCAAACATATTGGCGGTGCGCTTTGTCAGCATCGGATTCCGACATGAGCGCAGAGTCGATCATTGTCATGGGTGTAAAATCCGAAAATCCGTTGATCTTGTGAACCGCCTCGGGCATCGTCGCGCTAAAAAAGTCGACGTCATGCGTGAAGATAATCACGAAATCCACTTTTGCAGGATCGGGGGCTGGGCAGACATTCGAGAACAGCTTTTTCCTGTTTTGGGCGATCCATTTCGTCTGGCTGGGCGTAAGGCCGTATGCAGAAAAGTAGTTCTGGCAGGCGAGGTCCGCGGTGAGATTCTCCGGCTGTGAATCGGAAATTTCGTCAGGATCGCTGCTTGGCGCCGTCGAGCCAGCAGCAATTGCCCTTGATGAGGTATCGTCGGCAGGAGGAGAAGTGCGCGGAAGATTCATTTCGCCGAACGCGGCGACGGGTAGCATGGAACTGCCCGCCGGTAACTTTTTGTCGCTGGTGCTTTTCGCTGGGGCTTCGTTCGCCGGACCGGCTGACGGCGGACCTGCGAACCGCGCCGAATCCGGTGGAATGAGCGACGCAGCATCCGCAGCCGCTTTGGCAGTTGCGTTTGCGATCTCCCTTGCCTGGGCTTGCTTCGCGACCAGGCCAACGTCGAGAGCCGGGTCTTGGCGAACTTCAAGCGGTGGAACATCGGCGACGGAGGTCTCAGGGATATAGCCCTCCACCCCATTTCGAGCACGAATCTTTACGTAGTCCTTGACGCGCTCAATAATTTCGACGTTGGCCCCGCAATTAAGTTTCGCTGCGACGCCGAAGCTATTCAAGGAATCATAGACCCAGATCTGGTCCCGTTGCGAATTACACTTAAGGGCCGCGGGACTGGCCGACGCAGATCCCGTCAGAAGCGAAAGGCCCAAAACGCTGGCTATCAACAAGAAAAATCGCGCTGTGAAGTCCATTTCACTCCCCCAAAGTTGCCCTTGCTCAGGAACCTTGGCCATAGTCTAGTACTTTGGGTCAAGCGAACAACTGTACGAGAGTACAGAGAAAGGACAGGTAGGTTCTGGGCCATACGAAAGGTAAGTTCGCTCTTGGGGTTGGGCTGCCTGAGTGTCAATCCGAACCATCCGTGGCGGTTGCCTGTTCGGATTTTTCTTCTTTCCGTTTGGCCAATTGCGTTAATCCGGCGGAACTTGTTCGAGCTTTCTTTCCGCGGATGATCCGGCACCGAAACGTGTTGTCCTTCAGATAGCTCGCGTTACAAGTCAAGTTGTCGTCGCCCATCGTTCCGCCCAACGAAGTCCCAGAACTCTGCGCCCAAGATCCCGCGAGACACCGAGCGCTGAAGAACGTAACATTTTCACTCTGCACATCGTCCTGCACCCAGGTCTTCACCCTGTTGCGGCGTAGTCCACTGAAAGAGAGTGCCATGCTTGGAGCGAAAGGGAAAAAGCAACCGCCGAAAAACTATGCGATATCCGTCGCGTAGACATTCGACGATTCGTCACCGAAAAAATAACGCGGCAAGACCTGTCCTGCCAAACCGTCATTCATCTTCGAGACCCATTGAGCGGCACGCTTGAAAGGGCATTCGAATGGGGATACCTGGAGGCGAATGCTGCTCGACGAATAAAAGCGCCTCCGATGCAGCGTCGGCGAAAGACGATTGTGCTGACCTGCAAAAAATTGCCACCGTGCTGCAGGTCCTGCAGGAACCGATTAAAACACTTGCGATTACAGTTCCCATGGCGGGACTGCGAATCGATGAGGCACTCGCACTCCGCTGGAGGAACCTGGACTGCGAGAAAAATGTCATCCAGGTTCGCCAAGCAGTCTATGAAAGGCACCCCAAGTCTAAAAGCAGCATCCGTGACATTCCGATGGGGCCATCGCCTCAGCGCTTGTTATCGGAAAGCCGGAAGGCCGCACCTGCTGACGCATTTGTATTTGCCAGTAGGAGCGGCACGCCACTGGACTGGAACAATCTATTAGCGCGCGTCCTCAAGCCTGCATGCAGACAGACTGGCTTGCCAGCAATTTCGTGGCATAGCCTTCGGCACACTCACGCGACTCTGCTCAGCGATCTCGGTGAATCACGCAAAACCGCGCAGGCTCAACTGGGGCATGCGCGATTAAGCACAACCGCGGAGATTTACACTCAGGTGGTGCCTGCCTCGCAGCGAGCAGCGATCAAGAAGTTGGGAAGGGTTATTGGGCCGCGATTGGACCCGAATGGATCCAAGTTAGGGAGAGTGCAAGGGAATTCACTAATCCAACAACGCTGAAAAGACTGGCGCGCCCGGAGGGATTCGAACCCCCGACCCTCTGCTTAGAAGGCAGACGCTCTTTCCAACTGAGCTACGGGCGCTTAATCAATTCTAAAAGACTTCGGGCTCGCGAAACCATCATTTGTTACATTCCGAGACCGGCTGTGCCACTAAATCAGGCATCTCGTTCGCGCGGCGGTTGAGTTTGGAAGACGTGGGGCATGCTGATTGGAGAACGCTGTATTCTCGCTCGCACCGAATTGTGTTGGAATCTTTTTCATGGTTCTTAGGGCTCTTCACCGTGTGTGATACTGCGCCGTCGCAGCGAGACGATTTTTTACCTCGATTTCGATTCCGGGCAAGCAAAGCCGTGGTTCCGCGTTCACCCGCCACTACTTTACTTGGGTGGCCGGTACCCAAGTTCCTCAGAGGCATCGGACGTTCGGGTCCGCATGCGCGGTCGTCATAGGCGAGCATGTTTCAGGGGTGATCCACATTCCGAGCAGGTTCTGTGAGAGGCACGTCTACTGTAATTGGAAAGTGATCCGACAGCGAATCGTCGGGAGCCTCATTCACTTCCTGGAGCGTGCGGCCAAAATTCGGGGAAAACTTGTAGCTTCCTCCCGTCTTGGAAGAGTCGGTGGCGTAACCCTTGACAAAAACCCAGTCCAGTTTGTATTCACCGAAGAGCCCACCGAAGGTGCGCGCCAGAGCGAATGTGTACCGAAAGCCCTTGGTAGCGCGCTGATTCGAATCGCTGAGGGTTCCGCCTCTGTTATCCGCGCTGCGCGCATCTTCGCCGCGGAAGTCAAACGTATTGCCATCATCGAAGCGGAAGTTATTTACATCGCCGAAAAGTTTTGCCTCTTTTTTGCGCGAAAGCAACGGCAAGTCAAAACCCGTAGGGTCATTCTTGTTGCGCATTATGTTCACAGGCACCAGCAGGATGGTGGGAGCCCCGGTGGACCACTTGATCGCAGTGACCGCCCACCTGTCGGGATCCTTCAGCCGGTTCGTGATCACTTTCGAGACGGAAGTTGGTGACGTATCGCTCCCGGAGGTATTCAGGTCGCCCGCGAGAATCACTGGATTTTTTTCCGCTCTGATCCATTCCAGGATCGATGCCATCTGTTTTCTGCGGCATTCCGGTTTGCACTTCGTCTCCAGGTGCGGCGCGACCACGGTTATCGCGCCCGTGGGAGATTCCGGCACGGCGAGTTCCACGAAGAGCGCGGTGCGGCCGCCGCGGCGAACTTCGCGCGTGATGCGCTCCATGAAGACGAGATTGGCGCCTGCTCGCTTCCCTGATTCCAGTTTGGAGATCGCTCGCTTTTCACCAAGGAACCAGTCGTAGCAAACCGGGAGAGAACGGATGGTCGCCTTACGGATGGGATACCGGCTTAGAACCGCGGTGCCATGCAAGCCGAGGTAGCGGGTCTTATCGGGCTCGAAGGACTTCTGTATGTCCGCTTGCGCGTCCTTGTCGTCCATCTTCACTTGTTCGAGGCCCAGATTCAGCGGATCGATCTCCAGGAACTCGACGGCATAGGCGTAGTTCATGTGCAGGGCTTGGGCGAGTTCGCGGCCAACGTCGCGATAATCCGTGCGCGTTACTCCGTTGTCCACTTCGTTCAAGATGAAGAGGTCTGTAGGTCTCAGGATGTCCAGTTGACTCTTGACGACCGCCAGCGCATCGGCCGTGAGCGGCCGTGATTTAGTGTCCTTCTTCTCCTGAATGTAGGCTTCAAATTTATCCGGCTCGGTGAGGCTGATCCGAATCCCGTCAAACTCAATTCCTCTTTCGATGTTCCACGTTGTCGCGCGCAGGAAGGGGCCGAGAGCATCAGACGATGGGCGATTGGGCTTGGCCCCCGAGTAAAACGCCTCATTGCTGAGAAACGGGGTGTGCAGAAGCTGATCCAGACGAGCAGCGAGGTCCGCACTCGGATCGTCCGTCTTTTCCAGCTGGACCAGCTCGTCGAATGTCAGCAGTTGCGGCGCCGATTGACGGGCGTACTCCTGCTTACCCGTCGGCGACTGGCCCAGGGCGCCCATGCAGACCAGAAGAAGCAAAAAACCGGTAATCCAGAGGTGCGTGTGGAGAAAAATGGAGCACGAAGGCTTTCCAACCGACCGCGTGCCTTCTAATCGAGATGTTTCTGGCCAGTCGTGTGGATTCACGTATGCCCCTTTTTGCAGTGAATTTTCGATCAGTGAAACGCTCTCCGCTATTGGGGAGGCTAGTCCACTCCGCTGGCTCGCTTAACTGCTGGTGGATTCCACTTGCCTGTTAGCGCGTCGGCGTTAGGCGAATAAAGTCGCATCGTCAAATTGAACGGCCCCTTGGGCGCGGGTAGCCAGTTCGCTTCCTTGTCGGTACCCGGACTGTCGCTCTGAAAATATAGATCGAGCGAACCGTCCGCGTTGTAATGGAAGGGCATCCAGCTGCTCACCGCAAATCGGTTCAGAGCATTCGCCACCTGAAACCCGTCCGCGTCATAAAGCGTGATCGACCAAAATGCCCGGACCGGCGGCGTGCCGCCCTTCTCGAAATGAATCGTGTAGGTGTTCGCCCCGATCAGCGGCTTGCCGGTTTCGTCACCGAGATTCAACGGATAGATCGCGTCCTCTGGAAGGTTCGCCCCCAAACCTAACTCCGCCACCATCGCGCGCTTCAGGTAATAGTTCCCGTACACGCCCATCGTGTTGGTGTTCATCGACCAGTAGTTCGTTACCGTCGCGATTGTCGGAACCTTCCATTTCATCAACGCTTGCGCCTGCGCCGGTGCTTCCTCCAGTGCCTTCCGCACGCTCGGGTCGAGTCTGGAAATGTCAAAGCTCCTTCCGGGTTCGATGCCGATGCGCTCCATTTCCGCGATAATCGGTTGGTCTGTCACGTGTGGAGGGTTCAGCTTCAGCAACTCGGCTGCGTAGGTGAAGTAAGTTCCCGCGGGCATGCTATCCACTTGCACCATCGGCGGTGTCTTCATATCGACGCTGGCATCGTGCTGTGCCATCACCGGCTCGGCTGCCTTGCCCCATTGTGAAAGTTTCGTGATTTTGTAACCCGCCTGAATTTTGTGCACGGCATCATAGTCGGTTGGTCCATCCGTCTTGGTGCGGCCGATGATCCAAACGTAGGGCGTTGGCGCGTCAATGCGCGCGACGCCGTCGGGAACCTTTCCGTTCCATCCGGGCACCGTGATCAGGAAATCGCCCGCCTGCGTCCCGGTCGTACGCCAACCGGGTGACGCGAAGACATCCGTCCACATGTCGAGCATCGGCAAAAGATAGTACCGGCCTCCGGTGTTCGGTGCGGAAACGATCACCGGGCCGTCCGTCAGATCGAGCCAAGCGATCGAATAGAGCGTGTCGAAATTCGACCGCACGACCCCTTTGAAATCCGCGGGCGGATAGGCCGGAACGTTCGCGAACGTATTCATCGGACCCTGGCCGAAGTTCGCGCGGTCTCCGTTGATGGATTGCTTACGCGTCAGGTCCATCAAAATCAGCGGATAGAAATATATGTATGCATCGACGCCAATCGCCTTCGCCTGTTCGGCAGTCACTGTCGGTGCCGAGCTCTGCGCGATTGCAGGCGCGCCTGCCCAAAGTGGCACTGCGAGGCAAATCGCCACAAACCCCGCAACGCGACTCTTGAAGTTCCGAGTCATGAACTCTCCTTTTCCTTCCCTATTCAAGCGTCCTCGGACACCACACCCGCCGCACGATTCTACGAGCGAGCTTGCTCGTCGCAATTGTCAGAAGTGACAGTCTCAGGATTACGAAGACGAGGAGCAGGCCGCAACGCTGGAAAAGGCGCTTTACCGTGCGAGCGGTTTTGCCCCGATTTTTCCACTCCGGAAAACGCGTTAGCCGGACAACGGAGGGTTGCTGGTCAGGAGAGTTTCGGTGCAGACTGTGCGCAAAATGCGCACCTGGCCAACGCATTTATTCTGTTGGAGTTAAGCTTGCGCGAGAAACAGTGTCTCCAATTCATAGAAAACGTTAGTGGTTAGAAGTCACGGACCGAGTTGTGAGAGTCGTGTGAGCTACGTCATACTGCGGTTATTTGGTTCGCTGTACTTTCTGCAACAATGCTTTTCGCGTCTCGGCGATTTCTGCGGCGAGTTCTTTCTTGTTGGACACAGCGAGCTTGTACTCCGGTAAATCCTACTTTGGCCAGCCTATCCAAGAATATTGCCATGCTACCGACACGCTCTGATAGTTTCCGCCGAATCGAATATATGTGCCATCGCTATAGCTGGCCTTAATGGATTGGTGTTTGTTGATCGGGATGGAAGCAGTCGCCCCAATTCGCGATCCAGTCTGCTTCGTCTGCAAATTCTTTACGCCGCTCAAGCTGGCGATGCCGCCGGCCCAGAAATTTGCGTCCAGCGACATCCACAAGCGCGTTTTCACGTCGTAACTCAGATGGCCTTCGAAAGCGCCTATGGGCGCCTCCGTCTGTGGCGCTACCACGGGCCCATCGAACGATGCCGGGTTCTGGGTGTAAAACCAAACTCCGGCATAGCCGTCAAGCACCCAATGGCCCCACCGTTCGGAATATCCAACCTCCGGCTTGAATGCCCAGCGATTGCTGCCCCAATTTACTAGTTTCGTTGGGCTGTATTGTCCTGTCGGCGCCACCATCTTCAGGCTTACTCCCAGCAACCTCTTTTGCTTCCACCCTGCGAACTCTTTCGGCTGCATGGCAGGGGCGCCTAGCAGGTTGACGGAAAATCGAAAGATCGAGTCCAGGAGGCCCGAGCGGTAAATGGTTTGCGTTTGTCCGGAGACGTCACCCTTAAAATTTCCCACGCCATAGGGCAACGAGGCGGTGAAGTTTGCCGACCGCCCGAAGAAATTCAGCGAGTGATAGTAGCTGAGAATCGGAACGTAGTAGGTTCCGGTGGCGTTGGCGATAGGTACGGTCCCATTAAAGTTCACGCCTCCGTCGAAGAAGGACCAGGTGACCGTGACTGCGTTGGAGTGTAATGGTGTTATTACGTACGCTCGCGGCGCCAAATCCTGCGCGGCGATTTGCACAGCCCCTGCCGCAAACGAAATGAGTACTGTCAGCAAGAAGCGAGGGCGCATGATGGGCAAGAAATCGAATCCAGAGTGCAGAACAGCCTATCCAAGCGAGCGCTCTCGGTTCAATTGTCAGAACATACAGTCGGCGCGCTGTGTCGCTAGGGGACTATCCCACACCTGCTGCTCCGACGTCGCCGCGACGAGTGCGTGGGCAGGGACACCACGATTCGCGAGACTTTCAGAAGAACCCGCGAACGAACCGTTTACGCGTTGTACTTATTACCGCCATTTCAATTACGTTCGTTCGGAGTTGCTTCTGAGCGAAAAGCGGAGGTAGAAGTAACCGATCGTCCCGGCTGCCAAGGAGGCTGCGAGAACTGCAACCTTTGCGGTGGCGACTAAGGCTTCGTCCGCGAAAGAGAGACCGCTAATAAACAGAGCGACCGTAAAACCCACCCCTGCCAGAATGCCGACTCCGGTAATCCCGGCCCACGTCAAACCGTCTGCCATTCCGGCAACTTTCGATTTCACAGCCAGAAAAGAAAACGCAGTTATTCCCACTACTTTCCCCACGACCAGCCCTAGAAACACACCTAGCGCGATGGGACTCGAAAATGCGGGCTTGAGTTGTTCGGTGGAGAGTGGGACTCCTGCGCTCGCTAGAGCAAATAAAGGAAGAACGAGGAAGCAGACCCAGGGATGGAGCGTTCTTTCCAGGCGCTCGGCAATCGAATCGGTGCCACGGAGAAGTTGATCCAGTACAGTGAGGGTGGCTTCAGCCGATAATTTCTCCTTACTCAAGATCTGGGCTCGGAAATTTCGCATGAGCGGTTCCGCGCTCTCCACCAACTCTTCCGGCCGGAATTTTGGTCTGATCGGTGCGACAAGTCCCAAAATCACACCAGCAATTGTTGCATGCACTCCGGAACGCAGAACCGCCGCCCAGAAAAAAAAGCCCACAATCACGTAAATAGAGATAGGAACCCGACGCATTGCAAGCGCAATGAGCAGCGCCAGCAAACCGCCCGCCGCCGCTAGAGCCGGCAAAGAAATCGTCGGAGTATAAAAGAATGCGATCACGAGGATCGCTCCGACATCGTCCACGATGGCCAGTGCAAGCATGAATACACGCAGGCTGGAAGGTATGCGCTTGCCGAGCAACGCGAGAACACCCATCGCGAAACCAATGTCCGTAGCCATAGGGATTCCCCATCCGCGCGCGCCCAGCCCTGATCGATTCAATGCGAAATAGAGAAGGGCCGGAAGGATCATGCCGCCCAGCGCCGCCACGATAGGAAGGGCCGCTTGGCGAAAGGAGGACAGTTCGCCCTTTACGACCTCGCGCTTGATCTCAAGTCCGACGACAAGAAAAAACAATGCCATCAATCCGTCATCGATCCAATGATGCAGGTCCATGGAGAGAAGAGGGCGGCGACCCAACTGCAAGGGAAGCTTCCAAAGCGCAAAATAGGATGCGCTCCAGGGTGAATTCGCCCAGATAAGAGCGGCAACGGTCGCTGCAAAAAGAAGCACCGAGCCGGACGTCTCGGTGTGAACGAAACGCTCCAGCATTGACCGCGGACGCGCCAGAAATCGATTTTGACTGGCAACCGGGAGAGGAGTCTCCATCAGGTCGTTGTACCTCTTCCATACGAGTTTTGGGCTTGGACCGCTGCCTCGCAGATCGGCCGCTTCCTCACCCACGATACAACGAGTTTCTCGGCCAGAGCAAAACCAGACCGAGAATCCTGTAGAGGTGCAGGCCCCGGTGAATCCTTCCTCATTTCATCTCGTACAAAAAACGGCTCGGAGCTGGGGCGCCGACTCAAATAGACGGCGAGACTGACACCAGCGACATCGGGACACAATTGTCATAAATGACAGGTTGTTGGGCTTACTCGAAAACAAAACGAGCCATTCGATCAGCGGCGGGCAAACGCGATCATTTCACTCACAGCAGACATCCGCCGACCAGATCGGGCAGCGCTTGATGTATGCGAAATGCGGCCAAGTAATTCGCAACGTCCGGCAACGCTGGTAACAAGAAGCCATGCCGTTCGCACTGTCAGTTCTGACACTTCCGTGTTTGCCTGACTCGTGAAAGCATCCCTCCGGGAGAAGCACCTGTGGCCTCTTCAAGAATGGCTGCCGTATCCGTGGGTTGGGAGTCGAACTTTTTTGACGGGCTAGCCGTCCAGGACCGCAAGCAAGTCCTGGCCGGCGCAAAGCCGCGCCGTTTCGCTGCGAATTCTGTGATCACGAACCAGGGGCACCCTGCAGACAGTTTGTTCTTGCTTACGAAGGGCCGCGCCAGATATTTCTTCGATGAGCACGGGGGGCGACACATCCTCCTTCACTGGCTCGCGGTGGGCGAGCTTATCGGAGGAATGGCGTTGCTGGCAAAGCCTGCTTCCTACCTTCTCGGCTCAGAGGCGGTAAAAGAGTGCAATTTGCTAGTGTGGGACCGAGCCACCATCCGAGGTCTTGTAGCGCAATATCCAGTCCTGCTCCAGAATGCATTGGCGACCGCCTCAGACTATTTAGCTTGGTATCTTGCCGCTCATGTCGCGCTCACTTGTCACTCTGCTGAACAAAGATTGGCCGGTGTACTGGGCAGCCTGACCGAGGTGATCGGGCAAAACGTGCCCGGTGGCGTCGAACTGGATGTCACCAATGAAGAATTGGCGAATGCCGCGAACGTGACAGCTTTCACTGCCAGCCGCCTACTGAGCGCTTGGCAACGCCGCGGTGTAGTAAAAAAGAGCCGCGGTAAAATCTTGCTCCGCCAGCCTACCCGACTTTTTCCGCACGAACTCTGAGCGCCGTTCCGCGCGCTTTTCCCCGCTGTCCGCTTGGTCACCGTAGTTGCGCGCGGGCACGTTATAGCCTGCTTCAGGACAACGACACACTTTCCCCCTCATGGGATGCTTCGCTGGAGGTCATAGACCCATCGCCACCGGTGCGTCCCTGTGATCCTGAACTCAGATCAGGAGAAAGTTATCAGCGATCAATCGTTTGTCCGCGTTCTACTTGTAGAAGATTTTGGCCCTTGGCAGGACTATATTCTGGGGAAACTCCGCGAGAATCCGCGCTTACGCGTTGTCGACTGCGCCGCCGATGGATTTGAAGCGGTTCGGAAAGCGAAAGAAGTAAGGCCGGACTTGATTTTGTTGGACATCGGTCTTCCTGGTATGAACGGAATCGAAGCCGCCAGACAAATTCGCAAGCTTGTCCCGCAATCTAAAATCATTTTCTTGACCGTAGAAACGTCAGGGAGTGTGGCGGAAGCAGCGCTTGGTCAGGGCGCTGAAGGATATGTATTGAAAATCGACCTCGACGGCGATCTCTTGGTTGCCGTGGAAGCCGTTATGTCAGGTAAGCGGTTTACCAGCCAGCATTTAACCAACTGATGGTGTCACCCTCTCGCCTTACGCGCTGTCGCGCGACGTAGGATGATGGGGCGAGGCCCCTCGTGTAAACCGTCCCTTTGCTTTTCCTGCCTGCGAAGCGGCGCACCAGACATTACCTTTACTTCTTTCTCTTGCTGTCGTCTTCGGTAATTGCGCTTGAGCAAGTTCCAGGCTGCTCTGACGCAACGACATAATCATTCCCGCATGTGACGCTATTGCTCCAAAAATTCGTTCGGCATCAGCGGTTTGTCAATTCGGTCTAGAACTGTGCACAGAGGCGGCTGTTTGCCCCTCCAGGAGCTGGAGATGGTCGAAAGTCCATGGCGGGATTTATACCGAGCCGCAATTCTTGAACTTGATCCGAAGCAACTTCAGGCTCGGGTGAAAGCAGCTGAGGACGCCATTAATGCGCGTGCCTCGTGTGGGGGCCGGGTTTCTCGCGACGAGCGAAGAGAGATGAACGACGCGTTGTCCACCTTGCGAATTTTGAAACACAAGCAGTCTTAGCGGTCCACGGTTGCACGGGAAGGTCGCCAGAAGCGAGGCGCCGATTAGCAATGACCAATGCTAGAATTGGGCCGCGGAGGAGGCTCTATGTCTTGCAAGAAGTGCGCGTCCGCTAATGAGCGGAGCTTCAAATCGGAAATGAGTCTTGCCTTTCGCGAACTCGAAAATGTGGATCGAGCTCCGCTCTACGTCAGCCAAGATATTTCAGTCTGTCTGGATTGTGGCCACGTAGAACTTACACTGCCTCCGGCGAAATTAGAGCTGCTCAAACGGGAAGCCTCAAAGCCGCGTACGCAGCGACGCTCCGCCCCGTAGGCTCCAGCGATTCGCGATCTAGAATGAGCGCCTCGAACGACCGGAAGTCATTGCCATCGAAAGATCAAAAGTTCTGGCCACAGAAAAACCGTACTCGCTGGCTTTTCGTCGATTAGACGATAGATGCCATAATCGAAACCAAGCCTCAGTGTGCTTCGATTGGCCGATTGCAATCAACCAATGCAGCGCGCCGATTAAATGATCTTTTCCTTCTCTAGTTGTTGAACAATCAGTTTGGCGATCGCGTCAATCGCCTTGAGCGGAGACTGAGGATTGACCGTATCACTGGTTCCGGTCCAGATGAGTTCGCCATCCGGCTTGGCCGCTGAATAAAAATTTGTTTCGATTTGCGCGGTCTTGTCCACGCGAAGATAGTCCGGAGAATAGACCACCGGATAGATGGCGCCGTAATAACCGTAGAACGTGCCGTAGTACGGATAGGGAGTGTAAGCCTGCCCAGGGATATATGTGACCTTCTTATCTACTTTTACTAATCTGGAGGCCACGATGGCATCAATATTTTGCCCGCGAACCACGTCCCGCAATTGACTCATATCGATTGGCGTCGACTCAGGTCTGGGAAGGAGCGAATAGCTGGGGATGGCTTGAATTCCCGGCCGGGTTATCGCCGCTGAGAGCTGATCTTCAAACTCCGCCCGATTTTCTACTTTGCCGTTTATGCCCAGCACCAGAATGTTCTGGAAATGTTCGCCGGCATAACTGGGGTTCTTCCAAGTGAACACGAACTTTGAGGATTTGCCGTTCACAAACGTCAGCCCAGCGAGCACCGCAAGAATGAGGACCGGGTGTCGTCTCAAGTTATTTCGCCCCTTGTCGTCGCGAGCCGCTGCAACAGTTCCGTAGGCTTACGCGCAACCTGGATAAGACTTTGATTCTGGCACAAGCGGCGAGGGGCACAATTGTCATAAATGACAGCTCCAGGATGCGTGCTGTGCCATCGAACAGCGCACCTGCCCGGGAATCTTCTAAAACGACCAGCCGATTCCTGAGCTCACTCCCAGCTCATTTCGCTTCGCGGTGGCGGGGGGTCTGCTATCGAAGTTGTCCCAGAAAGTGAAGGCAAAATGGAAATTGTTCGTTAGCTTGATATTTATTGAATTATTCGTCGTTACGCGAATTCGGCCGGTGTCTGAAAGTCCCGGAAATGCAAGCAATTGAGAATTGAACTCGCCAAACTTAAAGCGCACCAAGCTGTATTGTAATCCCAGCAAACCCTCGGCATGCTGGTCCGAAGGCTGTCCGGCAGCGGTATCAAACGACTCGTTAACAAACACAACGCCGGCCAGCCAGGATAGATTGCTATTCGTCGTGCGCTTCAAGTAGCGTCCATAGCCACCACCCAACGTCGTACGCAACGTCAGATCTTGCCGGCTACTGTGGAGAAAATCGGAGAGTGCCAGAAGGTAGGAATTTCTGTTTAAAAACTTGGCGAACGTCCACTGCAGGTCTTGACGATTCGTCTTGGATGCTCCCGCTTGCCCGCCAAACGTGGCGTCGTAGGCGGTCGTGGCCTCCCATCTCGCGGTCCGATACGCCGCATTGGTATTGACGTTCACGGCCGTCTGGCTGTTCCCGCTTGTGAAGCTGTAACCAAGATCAATGGCTCCCTGCAACTGGCGCCAGAACGTGGGTTTTTTCGTTTCGATACTCACGATTTCCGCCGATGGGACCTGCACTTCCTCCGTCGCTTCACGAATCAGAAAGTCTGTTTCCTTCGCTCGTTCACCAGAAACTTTTTCAATCTTTCCCTCGAGTCGCTTTCCGTTGTTCAACACAATCCTGTAAGTAGCAGTGCTCTGGACCGAATCGACCTGACTCCAATCCAGCCCAATACTATTCGCCACGTAATCCGTCTCGACGTACAGTAGGCCGTTTTCCAGGCGCTTTACTTCCCCGGTGAAATGGTCGCCGTTGCTCATGATGACTACGTCTTTTCGTTTGGCGTGCGCGGCAGAACAGAGACACGCGCAAAGAAGAGCGAGCAGAAAAATGTGGCTCGCGCGGCGAATCCTAATAAGTGCAATGTTCATTTCCTGACTCCTAGGCCGAAACGGGACCGCCGAGACATTCGAGCGGCGATTGATCGGCGGCGGGTCCGTCCAGCGAAGCGCGATGCAGGCAACACCCCTGAACCGGTGCCGCCAACTCGTGGAAGCCGGCGGATTGATGAGGAGCTGGATCGGGCGGCAACGGTTCCAGCATCCGGAAATTTGAGAAACGCATCGGTTGAAAACAATCGACGGCTGTTCTGAATCCCGACCGCGCGCCCTTACAAAGAACGCTCCAGCCCCGTGATGGCATCTTATTGCGTCAAAACGCTTCGCCAACGCCCATTCCGAATGTGTGACCATCCCTGCCCTGGGCGATGTCGGCTCGCAGATTGACGTGGTACTTCTTGCTTAGCTCATAGCGCAGTCCACCGCCCCCGGCGGGGAGGAAGTGGCCGCTCTGCACCCTTTGTAGCGGTTGACTTCCCCCGGGAATCGTTCCACCAAGGCCGCCAAACACGACTAACCCGAACCTCTTCGGCAACACCAGGCGATACTCCAGTTGCGTTGCAAGAGTGTAGCGAGTGAAGTATTTCCCCGCCACATACCCTCGCAATTCATTATTGGTTCCGTAGATGCAATTCCCATAGAAGGGAGGTGCACCGCCCGTCGCGCAGAAATCGGCGTCATAGGCAAGGACCTGACGCGGGCTCAAACTCCAAAACTTGTCGAATTGAGTCTTGTAGGATTGGAAGGAATACTTGCTACCCAGTGCCTGGGAAAAGAAATCCGATGTGAAGGTGAAAAAGGTTCCGCCGAGCGGATAGAAATGGTTGGGGCGGGTGTCCCTGGTCAGTCGCGCGCCGAGGGAGGTGAGATTGCTGTGCAACCCGACTTCCGGGGGAATCGGAACGCTGCTGTTGCTATTGGGCACGACCGTAACAAATGAACGTCCTGTTATAAATCGAGGTCCCACAAAAAATTTCCAGCCAACGCGGCGCAAGAACTCCCCAAAGAACGCCTCACCGGTTTGCACTAGGGGCAGCTTGAGGTTCGAGGCAACCCCGTTGCCGTAGATGTTGTAGTCTACGTTGCCATGGACGAAGCCGGTTGTGATCTCATAGGTATTCTGTTTCAGAAAGAACTGCCCCCCGATTGCGAATCCCCGGCTTCCATTGTCTGTGATGAGGCCAGCCCCGCCTATGGTGGACGGCGGAGAAACCTTGTCGTTCTTACTAAACGGGAAGATATAGCCAAGCACCGGTACAATGCCCGAGCCGATCGCGGGGCTCGATATTGGAAGAGGCGCAACCACGAACGCTCCGCGGCCACCGAGCTTCTTCTTTTTTTTCGGCTCTGTCTCGGGATTCGGAGTTGCCGTCGACTGCGGGTCCTGCGCTGCCGCCTTCGGCGAATTCTCCTGCGAAGCTGTAGGGGCCGATGACTGCTCCACTTCCGGATTCTCTTGAGCGAGACAAGGGAAGCTGCCTGAGAAATATCCGACGCAGAGCAACAAAACACTCAGATAACGTGCGGTCAAAATCTTCGCTCGGCAGCCAACCTCGGATTTTCGTGCCGTGCTGGAAATTTCCATGGGATCGGCTTTAACGGCACAAACAGTCGCTTCGCGAAGCTTTGCTGCAGCCCCAACTTAGTCTTTCTGATGCGCGACACGGTACATGTTGCAGTCGTCACGTAAACAGCGAAGCGAAGGGCAGTGATCAGGTGACGCGCAGATCTTCCGACCTTCGTAACCAGTACTCGATAAAGCGAGATCGAATCAGCGCGCTGCTCCAGTTCCTCAAGCGTAAGACGTACTTATTCCTCCGCAAATTCCGAGGCAAACGCGGCCTGAAGCGATTCGCATAGAAGCAGCCAGTAATGGACGCACGCAACCCTGTGCAAGCTAATGGTTACCGGTAGATAGTCGAGACAAAACGCAGTGTTGAACATTGTCAAAACTACCAGTTCTATTCGGAGGAGCAGACGGATCGCTCTCGCCTCCGCGGGTTCAGCAGATCAGCGGCAGGCCAGGCCCGGAGAAGGGGAAGGACGACAATTTCACATGAGCGTCGGCGGCTTGCCGCGACTTGTAAGTTTTGACAATTGAGCCATCGTGGCCCCGAGCCTATGGTAAGGGGGTTACCAAAGCAATTCGGCCTAAGCGCGGACTGTCGCGCGAATGCTGGCTGCGACCTTTGGGCATAGCATTCGTTGTGAGCTGAGACGCGGCCAAGTTAGTGGTGGAGAAAACCATGAATCGGAAGTTCGCAATGCTAGGTCTGGTGCTGTTGGCTTTTTCGTTGCAAGTGAGTGCTCAAGAGCAAAGCGCACCTCCACAATCGGACCCGTCTATCTATCACCTCACGATGGTTGGCAAGACGGTAACGGCAATCAATTATCAGCATCGCAGCGGGTCTACGATGATCGATTTCCGCGGCACACCAGTTCTTCCTCTGGCCAAAGGTCAGGCAAAGATCGACAGCAAGAAAGGTTCAATCACGATTGACGCGAAATTCAGCAATTTACAGTCGGCACAAATGTTCGGCCGCGAGTATCTAACCTATGTATTGTGGGCGATTACGCCCGACGGCAAACCCACTAACCTGGGCGAGGTCACGTTGAATGGAACGGATAGCAAACTTTTTGCGACGACGCCGTTGCAATCCTTCGGTCTGATCGTCACGGCCGAGCCGTACTTTGCCGTCAACATGCCCAGTGACGTGGTGGTGCTCGAAAACATTGCTCGCTCCGACACGAAGGGAACCACTCAGGACGTGACCGCGAACTACGAGTTGCTGCGCCGGGGCCAGTACACCTACACGGTATCCAACGTAACGCAACCGATCAACAACTTGTCCCCAAACGTGCCGTTGGAGGTTTACCAGGCGCGCAATGCGATTCAGATTGCGGTGCAAGCAGGCGCCGAAAAGTACGCGGCTGACCCCTTAAACAAAGCGGAAGGCTCTTTAAATCAAGCGGAAGGGCTGCTGAAAAGTAAGGGAAGTAAGAAGCAAGTGATTGCTGCGGCGCGCGACGCCGTGCAGACGGCCGCCGACGCGCGGCAGATTTCGCTGAAACGCGCAGAAGCGGAGCGCGTCGCGACGCAGCAAGCCGAAGCGCAAAGCGCTGCCGCAGCTGCGCAGGAAGCCGCTGCAGCGGCTGAAGCGAAACAGAAACAGGAAGAAGCGGCGCGTCAGCAGGCAGAAATGCAGAGGCTGCGAGCAGAGCGCGATGCGGCCCAGCAAGCGGCATCCGCAGCCCAGGCGAACGCAGCCAGTCAAGCCGCTCTGCAGGGTGAAAAAGAAGCGCAGGCGGCCGCCGCGCAGGCGGAATTGGAGAAACAGCAACTGCGTGCCGCTTTGCTTGAACAATTCAACCGCGTGCTTCCGACCACGGACACCCCCCGAGGTTTGAAAGTCAATATGGGCGATGTATTGTTCGCGACGGCGAAATACGAGCTCCAGCCAGCGGCGCGCGAAGCACTGGCAAAACTTTCCGGCATCGTACTCGCTCACCCCGGGTTGCGCCTTGCGATAGAGGGCTACACGGATAGCATCGGAACAGAAGGCTTTAACCAGACGCTCTCGAACCAGCGCGCCAATTCCGTAAGAGATTACTTGGTTCAGCAGAGTCTTGATGCGGCTTCGGTGACGGCGACGGGATTTGGCGAGGCGAATCCGGCAGCCGGCAACGACACGGCTGCTGGACGTCAATTAAACAGGCGTGTGGAGATCATAATTTCGGGCGAAGTGATCGGCACGAAGATTGGCGCCGCGAATTCGATATAGTGAAATTGGAAGATTGGAGCATCGGTTTACGGAAATTGGGGAACGGCCACGTTCGCTCGCGTTTCACAACTGTGAACTCGAAGGAGGGGACCTTTGAATTTTCTACCTAATTTAATATCGGGTGCGAAGCCAGAGAAACAAGAGATCGCACCAAGCGTGTTCCACTGCCCTATTTCCAGCGTTGAAACCCCCGCATCCCCTGAAAATTGCTCAAGGCGGGGGTTCCTGCAGACAGCCGCGGGAGGCACCGTTGCTGGCTTACTCACTGCGGTTGGCATGGGGTTCGCCGCCCCAGATTCTGTTCAAGCGCAGAGCACGCTGAGCCCGGCTGCCGCACTCCAGGAACTGATGAACGGGAATCAACGCTTCACCTCTGGCCGGCTGACCGCATTTGACGAGGACCTCGGGATGCTCAAACAAAACACGGCAGAAAAGCAGGAACCATTCGCGGCGGTCCTGTCTTGCGCAGATTCGCGCGTGCCCGTGGAGTTGGTGTTCGATCAAAGTATCGGTCACATTTTTGTTACCCGTGTCGCCGGCAATGTCGTCACCTCCGAGATCATCGCCAGCCTTGAATATGGAGCAGCGGTGCTGGGCACAAAGGTGATCCTGGTGATGGGACACGGTAACTGCGGAGCGGTGAAGGCAACGATCCAAGCGAAGGAAGTTCCGGGGCAGATCAGCGCTCTGTATCCGCATATTCAGCCTGCCGTAGACCAGGCAGGATCGAATCTTGAGGCAGCAACGAAGGCAAACGCCAAGATCCAGGCGGCTCTACTCCGAGAAGCATCTACTGTCGTCGCGGGATTGGTGAAAGAAGGCAAGCTCAAGGTTGTCGCCGGCTATTACGACGTTTTGAGTGGCAGTGTGACCCTATTGGAGTAGTCGGATCCACAGCTACTCTGGGGGTTTCAAATCAGGTACTTCAAAAAAGAGGAAAAACCAATGAATCCAAGAACAGCAATTTGTAGTGTGATTCTTTCGCTCGGATGTCTCGCGATCCCCGGCGCCTCCCTGGCGCAGGGAGCAAGCGATAATCCCAGCGTCACCGGGCAGTTGAATGACGCAAAAGCGATCGTAGTCAAGATCAAAAAGGATGCAATACAGATGCAGTCTTACGCGCAAACCACCGGGCTGAGCTGGCAAACGCACTCGGCGGCGCTTGAGAAAATCAAGGCTGATGTAAACACGCTGCAGGAGAATATGCGGGGCTTGCAATCGCACCGGACCGTGGCCAGTCCGTGGCAACAAGATGCAATTGATCGCATTACCGGGTTCGCAAACGACCTCGCGACCAATATGAACGCCAGCATCGATCGGCTGAACAAGAGCAAGAGCCGCCCGACCGCGCCGCCCTATCCTGAATATCTGAAGGCAAACACGCGAATCGTCAGCGATCTCGCCGATGAGATCGATGCAACGATCGATTACGGGCAGAACAAGGCAAAGCTGGACGCCCTTGGACAACAGCTGGACTCCTCAGCTAAATAGTGCACGAACCAATTTTGAAGTGAGGGCGGCTTTCGAACATAGAAACCGCTTGTCCAAGAGCCATCATCAAAAGAATCTGCGGCGTAGCCTAGATTCCTTTTCCGAACGATCGTTCGTGATCCCAATCCGGGAGTGCCGATTCACGCGCCAGCATCATGAACCGTCTGCATAGTCCGACTCGGGTTATCCTTAGCGACGCGCCGTTAGTTACCAAGTGACCAGGGGCAGGACGCGAGGCTAAACGATATGCGGAGTCTGCTGCTATCGCCATTTCTTGTACTCCCACTTTCTTTCGTCCTGCTGTGGCTTTCGGCGCGGCTCGGTGCCGCGCTTCGCAAGCGACAGCCCCTGGACGACGGCATGCGGCATGATCTTGATGTTGTCGTGGCCGCGACCCTGACGCTGCTCGGCCTGATCATCGGATTCAGCTTTTCCATGGCGACCGAGCGATACGATCAGCGCAAGAACTGCGAGGAGGCAGAGGCCAACGCAATCGGCACGGAATACGTCCGTGCAGACCTGCTCCCCGTCGCCGATGCGGCGCGAGTGCGTGGACTACTGGTTGAGTATCTCGACCAACGTGTATTGTTCTACAAAACTCACGACGAGGATGAGCTCCGACATATCAATGATGCTACTGCTCAGCTGCAGACCGAGCTGTGGTCCGCTGTCACGGCTCCGGCTGAAGCACCGAAGCCGACGCCAGTGCTGGCCCTGGTCGTTTCAGGCATGAACGATGTGCTGAACACGCAGGGATATACACAGGCCGCCTGGTGGAATCGAATTCCAACGGCGGCATGGGTCATGATGATGCTGATTGCGATTAGCGCCAACGCGATGTTCGGCTACGGCGCCCGGCGCGCTAAAGCGGGAGTCATTCACGTTGTAATTCTTCCGCTCGTTCTGTCGATCGCCTTGTTTCTCATAGCGGACATCGACAGCCCGCGCAGGGGAGTCATTCGCGTCAATCCGCAAAATCTAACCAGCCTCGCCCAGTCCCTGCAGGTGCGCTAAACGGATCGATTCTGCATGGCGCCGCCAGACATCCCGAACCGCAATTACGAATAGAATTTTATGCGTGTTGCATGAATTAAGAAGAGACCGGCAGCGATCCGGGCTGCTGCAGGCGGAATTCGAGCAGAGTTTCGCTCGGTATCGTTAGCTGCTGGCCCTTTTTGGAGGCGGCGACAGCTGTGCCGGCGCCAGCGCCAGCGAGCGCGCCGATTCCAGCGCCCTTACCGCCGCCTGCAATTCCGCCAATCAACGCGCCCAGTCCGGCGCCGCCGATAACTTTCTTGGCCGTCTTGCTACCCTCCCCCTGCCCCTTGACCTCATAAGTGCTGGTGAGAAGCGGATAGGCGGTGCCCTTGATCACGATGTCGGTCAACTCGAGCGTCAGTTCGGAGCTGCCTTTCATCCTGCCCGCCGATTCAGCAGACGCCAGGCGGCCGTACACCGTGGTCCCTCTGGGCGCCACCACGATGTTGTCAACCACGAGATTCGTTTCCAGGCTGGCGGTGAAGCGATCCCCCGTCTTTTGTTTGGTCGAGTCTATGGAGTCAATCATGCGGATCAAAATGCGCGTTCCGGCAGGCACGTAGATCTTCTTCGTACTTTGCGCCGCAGCGGACGCAGCCGTTGCGGGGGACGTCCCCAAAGGCGCGGGGAAGCCGTTAGCGAAGGGAACTCCTTGCAGGGATACAATTCCGAACAGTATGACCACGGCACAAACCGGCACAGTGCGCATATGTTTTCTCTCCTTCGTCGCGTTCACGGTCATTCCCCCACAATCGGCAGAGAAGAAGCTATCTGAAGATCGATGATCAAGAGCAATTGGTCTTCGATCTGCGCGAACCGCGCGGCAGTGACCGCACCCAGCGCTCCCTTCACCTGGCCGTAGTATTTTGCAAGAAGTTCCGCACGTTGTTTGCGGTAGTTCACGGCGTTTTGGATCAGTTCGTCCGCCTTTTCGTCGGTCATTTGCGTGTAATTCGCTGCGTAGTCCTTAATGTTTGCGACTCGCAGATCATTCACCTTGGCCAATTCGGCGTCATACTCGCTGTAAATCGGCCAGAATTTCGCCGCGTCAGCAGCATTCAATTGCATGACCGAGCCCATGATCTCGGCCTTCTGGTCACGCACGTTGGTGCGCATCAGTTCGATGTACTCCTGCATATTCTTCTTCTGCGTGGGGGTGGCCGATGATTGCGCGGATTGGCTCTTGGTTGCTGACGACTTCGGCGTTACCTGCGCCAGAGCCGCAGGACCAGTGGCGACAAGCACGAGAAGCGGAAGCCACACTGCGATTCGTTTCTTCATCTTGAATCCTCCTGTAAGGGTCACGTTGGCCTCAGCGAAGCTGGCGTAGCTTTTCACACACCAGAATTCGCGTCAACAAACATCGGAGCCAAAAATTCGACATAGACCGAGACCTTATCGTTCCATCACGTTCACGAGGTTCCATGGCCCCGATCCATAGCTTTCAAAAACCAACTGATTGTCTTTATCTACCTTGACGCGCAGTCCGATGATCAAACTTCCGGAATTCTTCGACTTGTCACTGTTCAAGTTCAACTCCAGAGCGGACAGGTCGTAGTCCGTGGAGCGCCCGTTTTCGCGGGCCTCAGCTATCCGAATCGGGCGATCGGTGATCAGCCTTATTCTGCGGCCGTCCGCCGCAGAAAACGTTCGTACGTATGCAACGTCATAGCCTAAAGTGCCCGTGACCGCTACGCGTCCCTTCGATTTCATTTTCGAGAGGGTTTTTGAAAGTGCCGCCTGACCGCCTTGAGCGAAAGCATCAAGGAGTGCCTTTTGATCGTCAGGCGTTGAATACGAATCGATTGTGACGGTCACGTTAAAGTTCTTGCCCGCAGCCCTGTTCTGACCCATGGCTTGCGCTTGAATCGTTTCCCGTTTGGGCTTGTCCTGTGCGCCAGTTTTGAAAACGGCTGTGGCCAGGGTGATCGCGATCAGGACACCGACGGTCCACTTATTGACAGAACTCGATGACTTCATAGTTAGAGCGTCACCAGCGCTGCGGAAAGGTGACACAACTCTCCAAGGGTTCTAATTGTCAAAACTAACAGGGTCATAGATTTCTGGCCCACTTCCAGACAGCCCTCGGGCCTCGTCCTTCATTCGTCCGGAAGTTGGGCCGGCCACCCTGGGTGGAACTGCGGGACAGACACGCACTGTCATTGCTTCGGCGGCTGTTCCTGACTCACCTGTTTCGGCTTTTGCTCCAGCAACGCCTTTTCCTGCTCCTTGCTTAGCTTGGGAAACAGCAACACGAACCGTAATCGCAGCCCCCACGGCGAAGCTCCCGGCGGATGGACCGCATTTCCGTAGCGTCCTTCGTGCTTATTTCGATCCAGCCGTTAAATTTTGCATATCGATTTCCACTCTCCGACTGAATTCTGCCGGCACGAAATTATCGCGCGGAAGCGTTGTCGCGCACAGGGGATGGCGGGCCAGCTTTTGGCGGGCTCGCCATAGTCGAAACCCTCGCAGAACGCGTCAGTCGGTTTGCGCCCTCATTTGGTCCAGAACTTGTTGAATGTTGATGGATGCAGATTTCTGTCGCTGCGGGAATTCTTTGAAGGTCATAAGGAACTGCCCCACGATGGCCTGCGCGGGAACCATGATCCAAAGCTTATCGCCATACCAACGGGCATACATCTGGGAGTCCGGCGTCACTTCGAACGGATCTTGCCGAAGGTTAACGACGAGCGGCACGGTTCGCGGCTTCGCTACATCGGCCCACCAGGAATCCTTGGTAGCAAAGGTGATTTTCCAGTCGCTGTAGCGGAGCGCATTGAGGCTGCCCGAATCGTCGAAGTAGAAAATCTCCTTGCGCTGGCCGGGTCCTTTGCCGGAGAGAAGATCGGTCATGTCATAAGCGTCGAGGTGGACCTTGAATGTCCTATCAACGCCCTTATACCCTGTGAGAAGTTGCTGCTTCACATCCGGTACACCGGCTGCGGCGAGCAAAGTAGGTGTCCAGTCCTCATGCGAAGCGATGTCATTAATTATGGTATTCGGCTTGATGACGCCGGGCCAGCGAGCCACGCAAGGCACGCGGAATCCTCCCTCCCACGTAGTGCCTTTTTCGCCGCGGAAAGGCTCGGTACCGCCATCCGGCCAAGTGAACTTTTCCGCGCCGTTGTCCGAGGTTAGAACTACAATGGTGTTGTCCGCGATTCCCAGATCATCGAGCTTCTTCAGAAGCTGGCCGACCACCCAATCGAGCTCCATCATCCCGTCCGCGTACAGCCCGTACCCGCTCTTGTTTTCCCATTGCGGGCTCAGGCGGGTCCAGACGTGCATGCGCGTCGTGTTGTGCCACAGGAAAAAAGGCTTTCCGCTTTTCGCTGATTTGTCCATGAAATCGAGCGAGACCTGCAGCAAATCTTCTTCGACCGTTTGCATCCGCTCACGAGTAAGCGGCCCGGTGTCCTCGCACTTCTGCTTGCCCCAAGCGCCGAAACGCGGGTCGGCGGAATCAGGGTTGTCAGAGGTCAAAGCAACGCAACGGAGCACGCCGCGAGGACCGAACTTCTCGTGGAAGGTGGGGTTCTTCGGGTAGTCCGGATCCTCCGGCTCTTCCTCGGCATTCAGGTGATAGAGGTTTCCGTAAAATTCATCGAAGCCGTGGACGGTGGGCAGGAATTCGTTTCGGTCGCCGAGGTGATTCTTGCCAACTTGAGCGCTGGTGTAGCCGAGCGGCTTGAGCAGGTCAGCGATAGTGGGGTCTTCCTTCTGCAAACCAAGAGGCGAACCGGGCATGCCGACGGTCAAAAGGCCGGTACGAAAAGGATGCTGCCCCGTGATAAACGCGGCGCGTCCCGCCGTGCAGCTCTGCTGGGCGTAATAGTCGGTGAAGAGCGCCCCTTCGTTGGCGATGCGATCGATGTTGGGCGTTCGACCACCCATCATGCCGCGATGGTAGGCACTGATATTCCAAACGCCGACGTCATCGGTCATGATAACGACGATGTTCGGTTTTTTCTGCTGAGCGTTGACGCAGACCGCCGTGACCGACATCAGGAGCAAAGTAATCGAGGCTACTCGCGCTTTGCGCAGCATGTTCTGGTTGACCTCTCTCATGATCTAAGCGCGCGACTTTGCCTCGGAAGCGCGGCATCGAGCCTGCCCAATCCGAGAAAGTCTTGTGCGGCGTGATCGCAGCGAACGAAGTGCGACACCGTTTGCAGAGCCCAGCTGCCTACTGCTTAAAGACCACAGGAGGGCCACTGACTCGCTTGCCCTTGAGATCCACAATTACCTCGACGCGGTCGGCGATTGTCACGAAGGGAATGCCTTTATTCATCCCGTAGTCCTTGCGGTCGAAGGCCATGGTGCCGGTAAGCTCCCCCACGCCGGTCCCTTTGCCAATGACTGTAAAGGTCAGCTTTTCGGGCTTGGTCACGCCACGAATTGTGAAGTCGCCGTCCAAATCAACGGTGTTCGGACCAGTCTGTGTGACCTTTGTGGAGTGAAACGTGATCAGCGGATCGTGCTCGGCATCGAAGAAGTCTTTGCTTTTCAACTTGCCGTCTTTCATACCGCTTCCGGAGTTCACCGAGGCGGCCTGAATCTTGATGTCCAGGACGGCAGTGGCTAAGTCAGGAGAGGTAAATGTGAGGCTGGCGTCCCACTTGTCAAAGGTCCCCGCGATGGCTACGGACGCCTTTACATTGAACTTCATTGCGCTCTCGGCGTGATTGAACTCGAAAACCGGAACGCCCTGTGCCGGGGTTGCTGATGCTGCTAGTCCCAGCACTGCGACAGACAGCGCGACCACGGTAGTTCTTGCCATCCAGTTCATACATTTGCTCCTCGTCGAATTCCGGCCTTGACCGAAACAAGATGTCGCCGATCGCTTCGCGCACGCGCGTCGGCACCTTTACAGGTTTGCCGATGCTACGCCTCAAGAGCAGCGGTCGGTAATTGTCAGAACTGACAGTCTAAGTCGCGCCGTGCAGAACGACGTGGCTTGATCCGACGACCACAGCTAAATCGCAATCGCTCGCATCAACACAAGAGCTCCAAACGGCAATGCGTCCATTCCCGGATGAATTAGTGCTGCGCTGGCTCCCAAGAAGGATCAGGATTGTAGGCAGTGATTTTGGATGCAAGGTCGCTCGTTTGCTCGCCCAAGTCCTGCTGATACACGACACCGTCTTGATTGACGATGAAGGTCATGACGCCGCTGGAGTGATATTGCGCAGGGTACGCAATGAGTGCAAAGCCGCCTGTCAGCTTTCCATCCACAAGATAGCTTTTCGCTCCGCCGGGCGCGTCTGGGCCCTGCGCAGTCAGAATCCTATATACGTAGCCGTAGTAGGGCGCGGGCTTTGCGTCCGGCTGCTTTGAATCATCCTCTGCAGCCGCGCTGGCGACCAAAGGGCCCATGGGGCTGTGAGGCTCGCCTTTGGAAACGGGCCAGTACAGGCCATCGTGCTTGTCTGGATTACTGTGAAATCGTTGCGCGTAGACGCCGGTTGGACCGCCGTCACGTCCTTTGGAGCCATATTGGACCTGGCTTTGGACATAGCCCTCACACACGGCGATTGCACCGAGTTCGTTGCGGCCGACGCGGCGATCCAGTATTTCTTCATTGCCACGCTCGACGTCGAAATACCAGATTTTGCCGTCGCGAACGATGGGAAAAGGGAATGGCCAATTGCTCTCACCCACTTGCAGAAACTCGAATCCTTGTGCTTCAACCGAAAGCGAATGCTTTACGTCATACGCTTTGACGAAGCCTGCAAGAAGTTCCTTAGCGTCGCCCGCGTAGCCGGAGACTAAGAGCTCCTTCGCTCGCGGACCGAGCAATGGTTCTAATTGCGCGGTATCTCCCGAACGTGCCGCGTCCACCAAAGCGTGCACCGCTTCCATTGACGAGGGGAAAGTTTTCTGCCCACTGGCCGCTTGCGCAGTCAGTGGCGCAGCGGTCATTAGATAGAGAAGGCCCGCGATAAAAAGAAGTGACTGCAGCTGAACCGAAGATTGAGTTCTCATTGGCCTCCCCTTTTCGCTTGCGTGCTCGCCGCGCCACGCTGGCTCGCGGTCCTCTCGGATTTACCGGTGTTTCCTGCTCCTTCGAATGCCCCGGCCGGCCGAGTTTGCGCGGGGGGATTTGAGGCTGCACGCGTTTGCGACGAAGTCGCCGAGCCTGAGGGATATCCACGATCCGGTTTCACCGCCTGCGAACTTGCCTGATTGGCAGGATAGGGCCGAGCATTAGGCGTGGACGGATTTCGGGAGGCGTTGTTCGCTGGACTGCCGCCACCTTTGTTCCCGCCGTTGTAGGTAGATTGCCCCTTCCAACTCTGATTGGTTTGAGTGTTACCGGTCTTCACCGCCGTGTTTCCGGTCTTGTTGACCTGGTTGCCGGTGTTGATCGTCACGTTGTTCCCACTGACGTTCCGATTGATCGTGTTATTGCTCTTGTTTTGAACGTTCGTATTGCCGCGGTAATTGTTGTAATAGTTGTTGGAATTGTAGTGGGTGTTTCCCGGATATGGGCGGTTATACGCGTAGGCATAATTCGGCGGGCGATAGTACAAGGTCGCACGGTGATAGTTCGGTCCGTACACCGGGCGATAAGAATAGTGATGGACCACCCACGGACCGCCCCGGTAGTACACTCCACCGCCGTATCCCCAGTGCGGATAATAGTAATTGTTGCTACTGAACATCGCTCCTACGGCCATGCCTACGCCGAACGCGATAATGGCACCTGTGGCCGGCTGGCTCGGCGGGGGCGCAACATATACTTGCACCGGATTGTATTGCGGCACGTAAATAATTTGGGGATTGGTGGGCTGGATCACGATTACCTGTTGGGTGCCGGCTTGCTGCGTCACCACGGTCTGCTGCGGAGTGGTTTGCAGATTCCCGGCCTGCTTCGCCTGCAGCCGAAGCCGCTGGACTGAATCAAGAACCGCACTCTGGCTCGCGGTGAACGCTTCTCCCAACTGCTTGGTCCAGTCAATTTCGGAGCACATCAAGTCTACGACTTGGGGAAAATGAAACAGCGCTATCATCGCGGGGCCGAATCCAGCCGCTTTTGCGGCGCTGTCGAGTTGATCTCCCTCCAGACTCTTGTTCTGTAGCAGCCAGTTTCCTCCATCCAAGACTTCCTGGGAGTTTATGGATGCCGCCAGGACCTGCATGAGGAGCGAGTCCGGATATAGCGCGACGGGAGCCAGGAGTTTATCGAGCTGATCAGGCGTCATCGCGGGCGAATTTCCGGCCTGTGAGAAGCCCGCAACTCCAGTGGCCAGACTCAGGTTCATGCAAATCGCCAGAAGCACCGCCATGAACTGTTGTACCAACGAGTTGCGTCTCCCCATACTGGCCTCCCGGGCGATTGCGACAAGACGGCTGGTTTAACGTGAGGATGAAGTGAGATACCAGCGAGTGTTTCGATCTCTGCCCGTTTTCACCCTTGTTAAATGGAACAATGCGGCCGTAAATCAACTGGTGCCGAGACGCAATGCCGCAGATACCGCGATGCTGCTCTCAGCAATGAAGCCATGTAATTGGCAAAAGTAACAATCCACTGCGTTCCGCCAAACAAAGATGAGGAATGGCTCCCGGTATTCCGAGCTTCAGTTGCACGAACCATCGTCCACAAACTGACCACTGGCGGCCATGGACCCCAGCGAGTGCCCGCAGCCCACAATGCGCTGGTTCAGATCATCGTTCTGCAGCGCGTCCGGCGAAATGTAGGTCATGTTCGTGCGCGCGGCGATGTACTTGTCGGCCAATTTCGTCATGTTCTGAAACTCGTTGGTCAACAGCTGAAAGGCCCTGCGATCCGAATCCGTTTGGATTGCCACCGAAGCCAGACGCAGATTGATGGCCGCCTGATTGCGATACGGCGCAAGCCAATTTGCCGCCACAGGAATTCCATTCTGAATCGCGGCCGCGAGCGCCGTATGCCATTCCCGGATAGTAGCCATTTGCTCGATACCAGCCTTCAAAAACGCTTGTGAAAATCCCGGATTCGCTGCCGGAGCCGGAGCAGCTGCGGGCGCTGGCGTTGCGTTCGCGCTGGCGGATGAGCCGGGCAGGGTCAAGGCAATCTGGTTGCCAGAAAAGCTGAGCGAGCCGTTTGCCGCGCGTGCCAGAGCTTCCAGATCGACGTAGGAGCGGCCATTGACCTGAATCACAGGCACGTTTCCGGACTGGCCGTTTACGATGAGCGTACGGTTCTGGCTTGCGTCCTGCGCCAGCGCCATGCCAGAGACGACCAAGAGTAACGCCGCCAGCAACCAAGCAAAGGATCGTCTTGTTCGCATCGTCCAACTCCCGCGATTCCGGATTTCCGAATTTATTCTGAAACTAAGTACGCAGGTTAGCTGCATCGCAGACGGAACGGCACTGTTAGAAATAACAGGTGGGAAACTTTCAGCAACCACGTGACAAACAGAACTCATCCGCCATCCCTCGGGTCATCCAGAAAGACTCAGCGCGGGTTCCGGTTCGCTCGGGTCTGTTGCGGCGAATTTTCGCAACGCCAGCGTCAGGGGAATCGCAAGGATTGCTCCCGTAAGGCCTAGCAGGAAAGCCCAAACGACGAGCGATAGCGTGATATCGAGGAAGGAGACATCCATCGCGTGCTTCACGAAGATCGGCGTGACCACGTTATCGACAATCAAATTCGTCAGTATCAGGCCCGCGGCCACCACCAACGCTCTCTTCCAGCCATACATCAGCAACGTCACGAAGGTCGGTGGTACCAGCGCTATCACGAATCCCAGAGTGGGGATGAAGTCGAGAAAAAAATAAAGGAAGCTCCAGACGACGGGGGTATCTACCCCCGTCACCAGCAGAAACGCCAGATTGAGCAGGGCATTGATGCCAGCGGTCTTGGCCGTGACGGCCACGTGGCTGCGCGCATCAGAACCGTAGTAGGCCAGACTCTTGGCAAGGGGGCCTGGCTTTACTCCGATTTCTCCCGCCATCTCGATAATGAATAGGAATGTCAGAAGAGAGACCAGTATTCCGTCGGAGAGTATCGAGCCCGCCTCTGGGAGAACCGCGCGCGAAATCTCACCGAGCCGCTCGACCGTCAGAACACCTTTAACAGAGAGGCTGGGCGTAAGAATGCCGTGCGCATTCATGAAAGCCGTGACCTGGTCGTAAAGCTCGGCCAGGCGTTGCTCGTAGATTGGGAGTTTTGCCGCTGTGCGAATGGCGGCCAGGTCCAGAGAGAGCAGGATGTACAACCCAAAGGCGACTACGGCGACCGCCGTCATCACAATCGCCGCGGACTTGTGGAATTTGAACCGCAGCATCAGTCACTTGGGGAACGGCACTACGGCATATGCGAGCAGAAGGCTGAGCAGAAGAGGACCGAGGATCGGAAATGCGGCTCTGACTCCCCACAAAATGATGATGCTGCAGGCAACAACCTGCAGGATTGGCAGGATCGGTTGAGAGGGGCTCCTTTCATGAGCGAACCACAACCCGCAGTTGACTGGGATCAGAAGCTTCCAGGGCGATGCTGAAAGAACCAGCGATTCGCTGTTGCGCGAAGTCCATTCCGCAACCGACTCGGACCGCATGTTGCCGAGCGCGACGCAGCCAGAGTTCGCTCCGTCTTATGCGCAATCCCGGTCATGCGCAATTCTCGGGACCGATGAGATGAATAATTCCAGCGTCTTAGTACCCGCCAAGCTTTTGGTAATTCGAGTTGGTAGTAGTTACGACCAGCTCTTTGGCAGTCGCCGTGAGAATCGTCTGCTGCGCGTAGCTGGTTCCATCAGGCAGAGGGGCCATCTGAACCTGCAACGTCACCACGTCTTTGGCTTGGCCCATGTAGGTGTTAACGCTCAAGGAAACGATCTTTTTTATCTCAGGGTTAAACACGAGCGTCATACGATCGCCGGGCTGAGCATAGTCCGTGAAGATTAAATTCACGACACCGCCAGCAGGGTTGAGCGAGACTTTACCGGCCTGAAACGCTTGTTGCATTCTTTCGGGGTCGGGCGGAACGTACATGGCGAGGACGGCCTTCACATCATCCATGTAGTCCATCATCTCCGCTTTTTTCTTTTCAATCACCCTTTGCTTCAATCTACCGCCACTGGGTGGCTCCGGCGGAGGGCCGATCGGAGTCTTCTGGACCTGGCCGTCGGGCCCGTACTGGCACAATTTTTGAGTTGCAGGCTTCGGATCTCCCTTCAGCGTGAGCTGCGTTGTTTCCGTCCATTGATACTGGCGCAGTCGCTGCTTATTTTCAGCAGCAGCCTGCTTCGCAGCCGCAAGCTTTTGCTGCAGTTCACCATTCTGCGCGCTGGCGACGCCACCGGCGACCAGCGCTATAGCGCCGATAATTACCAAGTGCCTGGCGATAGGAACAAAGAAACGGACGCGGGACTGTGTTCTGCAGCTATTTGCAACTCCATGACTCATCGGGATGCTCCCTTAATCTGTGTCAAAATCTAGCTGCTGACATCGTCGCCTGCGTCCACCGCCACTTCCCTTGTAGCGGGACCGTTGTCGCTACGAGTCGCAAAACCCTCTGTCTCGATGCTGCGGATTACGCGGCCCGCAAGGCTCAAGACAGATTCAGCAGAGGCCGCCACGGAAATTGCCTCTGCCTTCGGTTTTTGGAGGACCCGGAAAAGAGTCTTGGGAGAGGCATTGGGGGCCCGTCTCAAGAATGGAGCGTGGGGTTGTCTCAACCCGGGTCCTCCACCCTAACCAACGGGAGAATACGATTGGGGCGGATTTGACGGTATTGTCAAGATTGACAGGTTTAGCAAGAAAGCTTGGGACAAGGGGCGCGTTTTGATTCCTCGGAGGCAGCAGGATGGCGCGCGCGGCTGGATCGCCCGGCCGCTTGCGCGTCGAAAGTCGAAACAGAAAGAAGGCGCCATTTGCGGGAGCGTGCATTCGCCACCGCCGTGGCAAGCGGAATATTTCACAAATCCCGTTGCCTACTTGAGCGTGATGCTCACGCCAAAGACCACCCCGGACGTGGCGTTGTCCAGATAAGCGCCCGAGGCGCGCCGATAGTCAAAGTAGAGATAACGGTAACCCGCTTGCAAGGCCAACGCCGGTTTGATGCGGTAGCCGAGAAGACCGAAGATCTGGTAATCCATTTGGGAACCGACACCCCAGCCGCCTACGTCACCTCCAATCGTAACTTCCACTTTGGGCGTCAGAATTCCAGTGATGCGTCCGCCGACCAACGGGTCCACCCAGCTCTGCACCCCAGAGAAATTCAGAGTGTTAGTCGTAAACGATAGATTCTCCCCGAAGTACCAGTAGCGGAATCCCGCAAGGGCATCTATCTTGAGCCGCTCCGAATCAATCAGCCGATAACCGACCTTCTGAGTCAGGAAGAATTCGGTCGCGTGTAGGTTCGCCACGCCCTGGTTGGGGCTGTTCGGGAGCGCTCTATTGTCCCCCAGCCGGATCCAAAAGATATCGAGCGGCATCACGATTCGCTTGTAGCGAGGTTCGATCACGCCCATTAATCCAATCCGGAAGTTCGAAAGAAGGTCGCCGGCGGACGCGCTGAAGCCGATTTGCCCGCCATTCGGTCCCCCAATACTCCCGTGCACTCCGGGGAACCACAGATAGGGACTCACGGTGAAGTGCCAGTCGCTTTCGGAGGTGGCGTTGGCGGCCGTGTCGGCGCCAGTTGGAGTTACCGCCGCGGGCTCGGTGTCAGAAGGCGTCACCGGACTTGTGACTGCGGCATTCGCAGTCGCAACGGTAGAGCTTGACATATCGGTCTCGAGGACATCTGCGCTGCGCGCTGGAGGAGTCGCTTGAGCGTGAGACGCGCGTGCACTTGCCAGCAGGAGCAGTCCCAA
>Ga0070761_10000291_pt1 | contig 33295 bp, 30 predicted proteins | sample HubBroMetageREF1_FD_66724 | JGI IMG/M metagenome (GOLD analysis project Ga0070761, IMG submission 66724) | Reference soil microbial communities from the Hubbard Brook experimental Forest, New Hampshire, USA - Hubbard Brook CCASE Soil... | ecosystem: Environmental > Terrestrial > Soil >... | reverse complement strand
ACTGGCCAGACTCCCAGATATGTTTCACGTGAAACACTTCTCAGGATTTGCACAGGAACCTGGCATTGATTTCGCGGATGAGTTCGCATATTCTGGCCCGCAACACAGAAAAGCATAAATCATGGGACGTATCATCGCGGTTGCCAACCAGAAGGGTGGCGTCGGCAAGACTACGACTGCCATCAACCTCGCCGCTTCACTAGCCGCCGCTGAAGTCAATACGCTGCTGGTCGACTGCGATCCGCAGTCGAACTCCACCAGCGGCCTGGGCTTGGTGAAGGATCCCGAGCGCATCAGCATCTATGACGTGATCATGGGCGTTGCTTCTGCCGAGGAGGCGCTCCAGCTTACCGAACTGGAACAGCTTTGGCTGATTCCATCGCACAAGAATCTGATTGGCGCCAACCTTGAACTGGTGGCGGCGGAGCGGCGCGAGTACCGTCTGCGCGACGCGTTGGCCAGCTTGCTTGATCGCTTTCACTTCATCGTTTTGGATTGTCCGCCGGCGCTCGATCTGCTTACTTTGAATGCGCTGGTCGCGTCCGATGGAGTGTTGATCCCTATGCAGGCGGAGTACTTTGCGCTCGAGGGTGTTTCTGAACTGCTCGACACCATCGAGAGGATACGCGCCGAGCTGAATCCCGCGCTGACCATCGAGGGCGTGGTGCTTACCATGTTCGATGAGCGGACCAACCTGGCCCAGCAGGTGGCAGAGGAGTTGAAAAAATATTTTGGCGACAAGCTGTGCACGACTACGATCCCGCGAAACATCCGGCTGGCTGAGGCTCCTAGTCACGGGCTGCCGGCGCTGATGTATGACGTGCGGTCGCGGGGAGCGGAGAGCTACATACGGCTGGCGAAGGAGATCCTGGACCGGCAGGCGAAAGCGGCTAGCGGACCGGGGGAAGCAGCTTAGATCGATGGACATAAATATTTATGTATATCGATATATGTAACCGGTACAAATCCTGCAGCGCTGAGAAGAGTACATAGGTCCTTCGCTTCGCTCAGGATGACAAATCTTAAGAGGCACGGGCAGGACTGGGGGATTGCTTGATGACTACATCGAATGCGGCGGCCGATGCTGAGAAGACTGCAACGGCTAAGATTCACGAGAAGCTGGCGGAGAAGCGGCGGGCTTTGGGGCGGGGGCTGGAGTCTCTGTTGCCGGGGCCGCGCCGCGTTGTGGCGCCTACTCCCGATGAAACCAGGTCTCAGGTGTCAGGTCTTAGGTCTCAGGAACGCGGGACTTCGTCTTCGTCCTCGCTTGGGGATGAGGCTGGAGTTTCTCAGACTTTGGACGCGCTGCAGGCTGTGGCTTCGAGTCGAAGTACGGATGGGGAAGCGGTATTTGTTCTGGAGACGGATCAGATCGATGAAAATCCTTACCAGACTCGGAGGGAGTTCGATCAGGAATCACTTCAGGAGCTGGCTAGTTCGATCCAGGTGCAGGGGGTGTTGCAGCCGATCGTGGTGCGCCCTGGCACGGAGGGGCGGTACATCCTGATCCTGGGCGAGCGGCGGTTGCGCGCTTCCAGGATGGCGGGAAAGACGACGATCCCGGTGATGGTGAAACGGGTTTCGGAGCAACAGGCGGCGGAGATGACGCTGGTGGAGAACCTGCAGCGTCAGGACCTGAATTGCGTGGAGCAGGCGGAGGCATTTGCGAACTTGAGCAAGCGGTTCAATCTTACGCAAGAGGAGATTGGCGCGCGGGCGGGGATATCTCGGGAGCAGGTATCGAATTACATGCGGCTGCTGTCGCTGCCGGAGGGCGTGATCGGGGCGCTGCAGAAGGGCAGGTTGTCCTATAGCCATGCGCGGACGCTGTTGCAGCTGCGGGATCACGCCCAGATCTGGAAGTACGCGCAAAGGGCGATGGCGGAAAAGATGTCGGTGGCGAAGCTGGAGGATCTGGTGCTGGGGGTGAGTGCCCCGACGGGGCTGCGCGAGGCGAGTAAGGGAGGGGGAGCGCGGTGGGTGGATCCGAATGTGAAGGCGGCGCAGCGGTCGCTGGAGGAAGTACTGGGGATGAAGGTGCGGATAAGAGATTGGAACGGACGAGGGAAGATCGTGATCGAGTATACGATGCTGGATGACTTTGACCGGGTGGTTAGGATGCTTAAGGGCAAGTGAAAAGGCAGTTCTCAGTTCTCAGTTCTCAGTAAAACCGGCACTCTTGTGAGCACAAAGTGTTTCGCGTGAGCCTTGTGCTTACGATATTGTATGTACGATGCTATACATAATGTTGGCTGGATGATGAAGATGTAAGAAATTCCTGCCGCTCGCTAGGGGTCTTAAGTCATTGATAATGGTAGGTCGTAGGGTGTGGTTAAACAGGCACAACAGAGTACTTGTTACGCTGTAATTATTGCACGACTCGTTTTTGGTGGCCGGCGTCACGGCAAGATGCGACCGAGTAGGGGACGCTGCGTGATTTTGACGGGGTGGTGAGGATGTTGAGGGGAAGTGAAAAGGCAGTTCTCAGCTCTCAGTTCTCGGCTCTCAGTTCTCAGTTTCTCGGTAGAATCTCAGTAAAAATGGACTCGCTTGTACGTACAAAGTGTTTTACGTTAGGTGTTTTGACGATTTGCGCTTATCCGGGTGGCAGTTTGTCCCACTTGTTACTTTTCTGATTCTCCCCTTGCTGGGGTTCATTTCGTTTAGGACTTGTGCCTGGTCCCGCGTCCAAACCGACTGCTAAGCAGACGCTTCTGCTTATCTTGCTGCCGATGCTGGGGACGGTTTTGTGCCTTCGCCTTTATCTTCACCTGGTGCGGGTGCAGCATGTTTATCCGGGCGGATATCTGGTTCATCATTTATTTGTTGGAGTGCTGATCGAACTTCCGGCGGCGTTTGTTCTGGCTTTTGGCGCGCGCGGCCGGTTGGCGCTGGTGGCATTGGGGATTGGCAGCGGCATGATTCTGGATGAAGTGACCTATCTGGTGGCTACAGGGGCTAGCGATTCCGATTATGTTTCTGGCGTTTCTTTGGGTGGTTCGGTCGCGCTGGTTTCTCTGGCGACGATTTTGCTGGTGGGGATTTATTGGGCGCGGCGGGATTGAGGGCTGAACGGGCCTTGTCTCGATGCCTCAGCCCTAAAGTGGCCTTTGATTTCGACTGCCGTTGGCTGTCATAATTTGCCCATTACGCTGATTGACCTTGGCAAATACTCAATGAGTGCAAACATCTGTTAACGGGAACTGGCTAATCGGAGTGCCAGTTCCGTGGCAACAGTCAGCCAATCTACTGCCGCGAATCTCACACAAACTAATGGCTTACAAATATCTCACTGACGCGTTGCCGTTCCGCCACCAGTCCCGCCACCAGTGACAACCATATTCAGAATCTTGGCGGTGCCGTCTACGACCGAACCAAGCACAAAGGTGAGAGTAAAGGTCTCATTGTTCCCGGACGTTGTGATCGTCCCGGTACCATTTGAGTCCACGGTGTACGTCCCGCTGAATGTTCCGGAAGAGGGACCGGTCTGCGTGTAGGTCAATGTCACGTCGCTGGCACCGTCAAACGTGAGCAGACCAACGAGGGCAGCGCCACCGTCTTCCAGCAGAAGCGAGTAATTTCCCTTGACCGTGGCATTGGTATAAGTAGCTGCCGAAGCAGCGGTCGCAAACATCAGGATGCCGACGACGATCTTCGCGAATACTTTCATACTTCCCTCCTTAACGGGATTATGGGCGCTCGCCCGATTGAGTTCAGATCGAAGAACGAAGTTCTTCGTCTAATCATGAAATCGCAAACGGCAGGCAGGAGACGACACGTTGGGGCAAGAATTTCTTTTGTAGCTGCGGGCGAAGCTGGCAAATCAGTTGAAGCAGCCAGGCGTTGCTGCGGGTAGTTTCTGGGCATGAAGATAGGGCAAGTCACTCATAGAAAGGGACTTGCATGATGCCTTGGAGTCAGGTGACGAAAAATCCCGATTGCACTCATTGACCTCGGGCTGTGCGTGCAAACGCCTTTTTATGTCAACTATTGTCGTGTAAAATCCATTTTGTTGAACAAGCTCTGGCGCGGATATACTGTGCGGAGTTTGCCAGGGCTACCAAGGTGGAGGAGACGCATGCGGATCAATCGCGAGAATCTGAAGTGGGCGGGGAGGATGATGTTGATTCTTCTGCTGGTCGGGGTGGCAGAGATTCTGGTCGTCATGTTCGTCCCTAAGCCTTTGCCATGGGTGGCCTTGATTCCGGTGCTTATTCCTTTGCTCACAACCTTTCTTATCATTCTTCCCATGGCCAGGGCCGAGAAGCCAAGCCCTCCGAGCGTCCGATAGTTGGCGTAACCGCGCGCTTACACTCCGCGCTTACACTGATTGACTGGAGTCTTGCGGTATCGCTGGAGCGATGCGCCGATACGAAGACTGAGTCCTTCTGCGGCCGGTGAGGCCACTTCTTCTTCCGCTTCTTCCTCCCTAATAACCTGCCTTTCAACGTCTGCGAGTGGGAGATTGCGCTTGTTTCTGAACTTCTTCGTCTCCGGAGCGCGGGAGGAATCTACGACGCAACAAGTGGGATTCTGGCGACGGAATTGGGCGCGGCGACTTTGTTCGGCTGGGATTGATGGAGTGTCTTGCGGCAATGGGTGGGATTTTTTTCTTGGGATTCATTGCGGGGACGCGGGAGCATCTTTGGAGTAACAAGTGGAGCCGAGCTACGCTCGGCTTGGACGGCCGAGGGCGGCCGTCCCCACACAAACCAGTCCCTGCACAAACCAGTGACGCCCGTCGCTCCATTAAATTCATCTCGCGGTGGTCGCTTGGGGAGTTTAACTTTGGTATCGTCTGTGGGCTGAGTTTTCTTATGAGGGGATATGGGACTGATTAACGTTTTGTTTGGACGGCCTTTGGCATCTTCTGAGGATGAGGGGGAACGGATTACTCCTACGCAGGGGATTCCTACGTTTGGGCTGGATGCTTTGAGTTCGGCGGCTTACGGTCCGGAGGCGGCTTTGACTATTTTGCTGCCTTTGGGGCTGATCGGAGTGCGGTACATTGTGCCGCTGACTTTCGCGATCATCGTGCTGCTGGTGATTGTTTTTTTCAGTTATCGGCAGACGATTGCGGCTTATCCGAATGGCGGCGGATCTTATACGGTCGCTAAGGAAAACCTGGGGAACGGCGCGGGGTTGCTGGCGGGCGCGGCTTTGATGATCGATTACCTGCTGAATGTGGCGGTGGGAATCTCGGCGGGAATCGGGGCTCTGGTGTCGGCGGTTCCTCGGTTGGAGCCGCATACTTTGGCGCTTTGTTTAGCGGTGCTGGTCATATTGACGGTCGTCAATCTTCGCGGAGTGAGGGAGGCGGGGTCGGCGTTTGTGGCTCCTACATATTTGTTTGTGGGGACGTTGGCGGTGGTGATTTTGGTTGGGTTTTACAAGGTGGTCGCTTCGGGAGGACATCCGGTGGCGGTGGTTTCTTTGGCGCCGGCGGCGATAGGGTTAACCCCGTCTCTACAGGTGGTTGGTGTATGGATTCTGGTTAAGGCGTTTGCTTCGGGGTGCACGGCTTTGACGGGCGTGGAGGCGGTTAGTAACGGAGTGCAGGCATTCAAGAAGCCGGTGGTGCCGGCGGCTCGGGCTACGCTGACGGCGATCATTGCGATTCTGATTTTGTTGCTGGGCGGGATTGCGGTGCTGGTGCGGTATTACGGGATTATGGCTACCGATCCGGGGGCTGCGGGGTATCAGAGCGTGTTGTCGTTGTTGACGGCGGCGGTCGCGGGAAAAGGGATTTTTTACGATGTGACTATGTTTTCGGTTTTGCTGGTGCTGTGTTTGTCGGCGAACACTTCGTTCGCGGATTTTCCACGGCTGTGCCGGATGGTGGCTCGGGACGATTATCTTCCGCATTCGCTGACGACCCGGGGACGGCGGCTGGTGTTCTCGCAGGGGATCTGGGCGCTGGCGATTCTGGCGGCGCTGTTGCTGATTTTGTTTGGTGGCGTTACGGACCGGTTGATTCCTTTGTTTGCGGTGGGCGCATTTATGGCGTTCACGTTGTCGCAGGCGGGAATGGTGGGGCACTGGCTGCGAACAGGGACGGCGGCCGGCGGGCGGGCCTGGTGGAATATGTTCGTCAACGGGCTGGGGGCTTTGGCTACGGGGCTGACGGTGGTGGTGATCGTGGTCGCTAAGTTTATGGCGGGGGCCTGGGTGGTGGTGCTGCTGTTGCCGGCGCTGTTGGTGTTCATGGGGAGGGTGCGGCGTCATTATGAATGGGCGAATGAGGAAGTGGCGCTGAAGGCTGGATGCGTGGTGAGCTCGGAAAACCTGGCGCCGCCGATCGTGCTGGTTCCGGTGGATCGATGGAATCTGGCTACGGAGAAGGCGTTACAGTTTGCCATGACGTTGTCTCCGGATGTGGAGGCGGTGCACGTTACTTGCGATGCGGATGACGACAAATTGCCATGGGCGGATTCGTGCCCGGAGGGGGCGCGGCTTCCGAAGCTGGTGACGTTGCCTTCGCCGTTTCGGCTGGTGGTGCATCCGATTATGGATTATGTGCTGAAGGTGGAGAAAGAGAATCCGGGGCGGACGATTGCGGTGGTGATTGCGACGATGGTGGAGCGGCACTGGTATCACTATTACTTGCACAATCAGAGGGGACAGATGCTGACGGCGCTGCTGCTGCTGCGCGGGGATGAGAGGATCAATATTATTAATGTGCCTTGGTATTTGAAGGCTTGACGGCAGTTCTCGGTTCTCAGTTGTCAGTTCTCAGTAAGGGCAAAAACAGCTGTCTACTAATAACTGGCAACTTTTTGGGGCGTCGGTACAACGACTGAAAGGGTGTAGGGGTCCTTCGACTCCGCAACTGCTTCGCGTTCCGCGAAGCGGCTACTGCGCTCAGGATGACAACGAAAATCTAGCGGCCTCCGGTTACGTCTAAGATGGCTCCGGTTATGTAGCTGGCTTCCTCTGACAACAACCATACGATGGCGTTGGCTACTTCTTCGGGATGGCCTCCTCGCTGCATTGGGACTCCCGCTTTGACTCGGTCTACCCGGTTGGGCTCGCCTCCCTGGGCATGGAATTCGGTGTAGATGTGGCCGGGGCGGACAGCGTTTACTCTTATTTTTTCTTCGGCTACTTCTTTGGCTGAGCCCAGGGTCAGCGTGTCGATGGCTCCTTTTGTCGCGGCGTAGTCGATGTATTCGTTGGGGGAGCCGATGCGGGCGGCTCCGGAAGAGACGTTGACTATGGCGCCACCGTGGCCTCCGTAGCGCGGGGACATGCGGCGGACGGCTTCGCGGGCGCAGAGGAAGCTTGCGAAGACGTTGGTCGCGAAGACGCGCTGGAGGCGGGCTTCGTCGATTCCGTCGAGACGCGACTGGCGTTCTACTATGCCTGCATTGTTGACTAGCGCGGTGATTGGGCCTAGTTGGGCGGTGGTGGCGTCGAAGAGGCGGATTACTTCGGCTTCTTTGCTTACGTCGGACTGGATGGCTATGGCGGTGCCTCCGTTCTGGCGGATGGCGGCTACTACTTTTTCGGCGGCAGCCTGCTGGCGGAGATAGTTTACGCAGACTCGGAATCCGCGGGCGGCGGCCACGTGGGCGGTGGCGGCTCCTATGCCGCGACTGGCGCCGGTGATGATTAGGACTTTGCTTTCGGGGGGCATGGTGCTGAATTTTAGCAGGGGCGCGAGCCGGGGGGTTCATCGTGAGAACTTCCCGCGGCGGAAGGGGACTCGCTCCCACCCTAACGTCGCAAAAAACGCGACGTTAGAATGGGGCACCCGGGTGTTGAGCCTCCCCATGCCCTGTGTTAGCATCGGAGGTTTCGCAGGTGATGTTGGGCTGGCCTGTTGCCTGTACTCTTCATTATTCCGGGTTGCCGGATTCCGGGCCTTATTCACCTTCCCGTAAGCCTGCGGAAGGAGACAACCCTTGAAAGTTTATGAAGCAGCCAATCTCCGCAACCTGGCCTTGATCGGACATGGTCATGCGGGCAAGACTACGCTGGTATCCGCCATGCTCTATACGGCCGGAGCGGCGCCTCGCCTGGGGCGCGTCGATGATGGCTCGGCTGCTACCGACTACGACGAAGAAGAAATCGCGCGCAAGATGTCGATTTCTACTGGGCTCGCTTTTGTCGAGTGGGGCAAGCCGGAGAGTAAGGTCAAGATCAATCTGCTGGATACTCCGGGCTTCAATATGTTCGTACACGAGGCCAAGATGGTGCTGCCGGTGGTGGATGCGGCCCTGGTGGTGGTCGATGGCGTGGCCGGAGTTGAAGTGGTGACACAGCGCGTGTGGAACTACTGCAACGACGTTGAGCTGCCGCGGATGATCGTGGTCAATCGCATGGATCGCGAGCGCGCCGACGCCACGCGCGTGCTGGAATCGCTTACCAACGCATTTGGGCGCGCGGTTACTCCGCTGCAACTTCCGATTGGGCGCGAGAAGAGTCTCAGCGGCGTGATCGATCTGGTCCGGATGAAGGCTTACACCTACGAGATGGGTGGAAACGGCAAGGGGAAAGAGGGACCGATCCCTGCGGACATGGCGGATGCGGCCAAGGAAGCTCACGAAAAATTGGTGGAGTTGGTCGCCGAGGGCAAAGACTCGTTGATGGAAGAATTTTTTGAGACGGGGACGATTCCGGAGGAGCATCTGGTTCCGGCTTTGCATGAGGCGATTCGTGAAGACAAACTTTTTCCGGTGCTGTTTACTTCGGGACTGGGGAACATTGGCGTCGACGAGCTGATGGATTTTATTGTCGACTACACGCCGGCGGCTAGCGAGCACCACGCGATCACGGAATGGACGGCCGACGGGGCGGCGCCTTCCACACGCAAGGGCACTGACAATGAGCCCGCTTCGGTTTACGTTTTCAAGACGCTGTCGGACGCGTTTGCCGGGCGCATTTCCTACTTCAAGGTTTTTTCGGGAGTGCTTAAGAACGACGCCTCACTGCAGAACTACAATCGCAACACTTTGGAGAAGCTTGCTCACATTTCTCTGATTCAGGGCAAGCAGATGGTTCCGATCAATGAGATTCACGCTGGTGATATCGGCGCGGTCGCCAAGCTGCGCGAAACTCTTACGGGCGACACTTTGGGCGATAAGGCTTCGCCGATACGGTATCCGGCGGTGCAGTTGCCGGAGCCTGCGATCACTTTCGCCATCGAGCCTAAGAGCCGGGCGGACGAAGACAAGCTGGGGGTCGGACTGCACAAGCTGATGGAAGAAGATGCCATGCTGCGTTTTTTCCGCGATCCGCAGACCAAGGAATTTCTGATTGCGGGGACGGGACAGCAGCACATTGAGGTTGTCGTTTCGAAGATGAAGAAGCGTTATCACGCTGAGGTGGTGCTGAAGGCGCCCAAGGTTCCGTATCGCGAGACGGTTCGCGGCAAAGCTGATGTGCAGGGACGGCACAAGAAACAGACCGGCGGGCACGGGCAGTACGGCGATTGCAAAATCAAAATGGAGCCTTTGCCGCGCAACTCCGAAGTTGAATTCGAGTTCGTTAACGATATTTTTGGCGGCTCGATTCCGCGCAACTTTATTCCCGCGGTCGAAAAGGGGATTAAGGATGCGGCGGCTCGCGGCTTTCTGGCGGGATATCCGGTGGTGAATTTTCGCGTGATTCTTTACGACGGTTCTTATCATGACGTGGATTCTAACGACCTCTCATTTCAGATGGCTGGACGGATCGCTTTCCGCAAGGCGATGGAAGTGGCCAAGCCCACGCTGCTGGAGCCGATCATGAATGTCGAGATCACGATTCCCGACGAATTTGCCGGGACGATTATGGGCGACCTTAACAGCCGGCGCGGACGCATCCAGGGCATGGACAACAAGGCGGGCAACACGATCGTTAAGGCCGAGGTGCCGATGGCGGAGATGCTGACTTATGGCGCCGATCTTACTTCGATGACGCAGGGGCGCGGGAGTTTCTCGATGGAGATGCATCATTACGATACCGTGCCGCAACAACTGCAGGACAAGATTATTGAGAAGGCTAAGGCGGAGCGGGGCGAGGTTAAGGACGAGGAAGAGTGAAGAGTGCCTCGAGACTATGGAGCGATGGAAACCCACCCCTTCGGCAAGCTCAGGGCAGGCTCTAACGTCGCAAAGGGCGCGACGTTAGGATGGGGCACCCTCGGTTCGTCGTATGGCGGTTCGTGGCATGACCGATGCGGAGCTTGACGCGCTTATGGGTTCGCTAACAACACCTCTCGCGCAGGCAGTGGACGCGCCGCTTACTCGGGCTGCGATCTTTCTGGTGGCGACTCTCAATCCGGGCGTTGAGAATCGCGCTACCGTGCGCTCGTTCTGCGGAGACATTGCCGCGCTGTTTCGCGCGGTGGAATTTCGCGACCTGGAAGGCGGGCTTTCCTGCGTCATCGGATTTGGGTCCGAGGCTTGGGACCGATTATTTGGGGCCCCGCGGCCGGCAGAGCTGCATACGTTCCGGGAGTTTCGGGCGGGAGCGCGCCATGCGGTTTCCACGCCGGGTGACTTGCTGTTTCATATTCGCGCCAAGCGCATGGATCTATGCTTCGAGCTGGCCACACAGTTTATGGCGCGCCTTGGCAACGCGGTTACGACGGTGGACGAGGTGCAGGGCTTCCGGTATTTCGACGAGCGCGATCTGCTTGGTTTCGTCGACGGGACGGAGAATCCGAGAGGCACGGCAGCGACCGACGCCGTGTTCATCGGCGAAGAAGACGCCCGGTTCGCCGCCGGCAGCTACGTCATCGTGCAGAAATATCTGCATAATCTTGACGCTTGGAATGCGATCTCGACTGAGGCGCAAGAGCGCATCATCGGGCGCACCAAGCTATCCGACATCGAATTGGACGATTCGGTCAAGCCAACGTCAGCGCACAACGCGCTGACTACGATTGTCGAGAACGGGAAAGAGGTCAAGATCCTGCGCGACAACATGCCTTTCGGGCGGCCTGCGCACGGGGAATTTGGCACGTATTTTATCGGCTACAGCCGTTCGCCGCGCACGACTGAGCAGATGCTCGAGAATATGTTTGTCGGGCGGCCGCCGGGCAACTACGACCGGATCCTCGACTTCAGCCGCGCGGTCACGGGAAATCTGTTCTTCGTGCCATCGGCGACATTTCTGGAGAACGTGACGGAAGATTCACCTGCGGAAGACCCGTCCGCGGAAGATCAGCCTGCACTTGCCGAGCCTGCGGCCGTCTTGCCGGGCGGGGCGCCCGGCGCTTCACATTCTCCGTCTTCATCCGTATCCACATCCAACTCGTCGGTGCGCGAGGGTTCGCTCGGCATCGGTTCTCTCAAAGGAGATAAGCGACATGAATAACCTCCATCGCGAACTTGCCCCCATTTCGGATTCGGCATGGGCTCAGATCGAAGAGGAAACATCGCGCACGCTCAAGCGCTACCTTGCCGGACGGCGGGTGGTCGATGTTCATGCGCCGGCTGGCACAGGGCTTTCCGCCGTCGGCACCGGGCACCTGCGGACGATTTCGGCTCCGGGGAAAGGCATCGTGGCGAGGCAGCGCGAGGTGAAGGCGCTGGTCGAGGTGCGGGTTCCGTTCGAATTGGATCGCCAGCAGATCGACGACGTGGATCGTGGGGCGAACGACGCGGACTGGCAGCCGGCGAAAGACGCCGCACGGCAGATTGCCTTTGCCGAGGACGGCGCCATATTCGAGGGCTATGCGGCGGCCGGTATTGGAGGCATCCGTCAGGGAACCAGCAATCCGATCAAGACGCTGCCCGCCGATGTGCGCGAGTACCCGGATGCAATTGCACAAAGCTTGAGCCAGTTGCGTCTGGTCGGGGTCAACGGTCCGTACTCGGTGCTGCTCGGCGCTGATGCGTACACCGCGCTCGCTGAAACCAGCGACCACGGATACCCGGTGCTGGAGCACGTCAAACGGCTGGTCAACGATGAGATCATCTGGGCACCCGCGATTGCCGGCGCTTTCGTGCTGACCACTCGCGGCGGCGATTTCGACCTTCACATTGGGCAGGATGTCTCCATCGGTTATCTTAGCCACACCGATGCCGCGGTCCGCTTGTATCTGCAGGAGACGTTCACTTTCCTGCTGCTGACCACGGAAGCTTCCGTCGCTTTGGTTCCTCCGGCGAAAGCGAAGAAGAGTTGACGCGAGACTCGGATTCTTCGGCGGCGCAGCAGTCGCTGCCGAGCTTTGCTCGGCTGGACCCTTCGACTCCGCTCGGGGCAGGCTCCCGAGGGCGTCTGTCCCTACGTGAGCATCTATCCCTGCGTTAGCATCCTGGACGGGTGGGGGCGCCGGTCGCTCCATGGGCTAGGCGGTCTTGCGTATCACCGACTGACTGCTGCGCGCAAGGAAATCGTTCCCTGATCGCGCGTTCTGGCGTAACATTCCTCTTTCGTCTTTGTGAAGGAGGCACGCATGTCCAAGCGGAGTTCCCCGATCTGCTGCCGCTTGTCCGTCGCGACGCTTGTTCTCTTACTGATGTCGCAAACTGCAATGACCCAGGAAAGCAAGAGTGTGGTGCTGGAGACCGACCATGCGTCGATCTGCGGAGCGAATCTTGACACGCTGCGCCAGATGTTCACCGACGTGGGCATGACTCCGGACGTCGGCGGCCCGCACGGCAATGGCATTACCCAGATGGCCTTGGTTGGCTTTGATGACGGAACTTACCTGGAATTGATTGCGCCGATAAAAGCGGGCGTCACCGCGGGCTCAGCCTGGGCGAAGTTTATGTCGGAGGATGCGATCACTTGCGCGTGGGCAGTCGGAACCAACGTTTTGCTGCAGGAAGTGGATCGGCTGAAGAAGGCTGGGATTCCGGTGCAGGCTCCAGCGCATGGCAACCGCAAGCGTCCGGATGGCATGTCGATCGAGTGGACGACTGCCGACGTTGGATCGGGAACGCCGGGCTCGACGCTGCCGTTCATCATCGAAGACCAGACGCCGCGCGCGTGGCGCGTCCAGACTTCGGCGAGCGTGCAAGGAGCGCCGGTTTACGGTATCGAGAACGTGGTGCTCGGCGTCAGCAACCTGGATGCTGCGATCGCCTTGTTCCGCAAGGCTTACGGCTGGGCCGAGCCGCTCATGGAGAACCAGAGAGACTTCGGCAAGCTCGCTTACTTTCCTGGCGAGCCGGTGATTCTGGCAGCACCTTCGGGCGGAGGTTGGCTCGCGGATCGGCTCGGCAAGTCTGGCGAGACTCCGATCGCCTACCTGCTCGGTACGCGCGACTTCGCTGGAGCAGTTAAGAAGTACAAGCTCTCCGGCACGAAAACCTGGTTTGGGCAGAAGGTCGCTTGGTTCGACGAGAAGAAGCTTAAGGGCGTGCGGCTGGGCGTGATTGGGCAGTAGCGCGACCATGACGCTCCTCTACGGATATCTTTTCCCGGCAATGTGGCTCAGCTTCCTGGGCTATTGGTGGGCGATGGCGAGGGACGTGAAGGCGACGGAACGCCAGGAGCCCGCGCCGTCGCGGATTCTACGCCTGGCATTGATGGTGGGTGCGGCGGCACTTCTGATAGCCCCAAGAGTACCGCCGCAAGTGCTGGATGAACGATTTCTTCCGTTGAGTGATGTGTGGTTCTGGAGCGGTGCGGCGGTTACGGCAGTGGGTCTGCTGTTTTCGGCGTGGGCGCGGCGCCATCTCGGCAGGAACTGGAGCCGAGCCGTCACGGTGAAGGAAAACCACGAACTGATTCGAAGCGGGCCGTACGCTTTGGTTCGTCATCCCATCTATACCGGGCTTCTGCTGGGATTTGCCGGTTCGGCAATGGCGCTCGGGGAATGGCGCGGGCTGTTGGCGGTAGGGATGGAATTTGGCGCGCTGTGGAGCAAGCTACGGCTGGAAGAGAAGTGGATGCGCGCGCAGTTTGGCGAGCCGTATGAAGTGTATTCCCGGCGAGTCGCGGCGCTGGTGCCGTATGTGATCTGAGCCGGGAGCGTGCGATTTCTCAACTAGCAACCCGGATCTTGGAACTGCTAACATCGCTTGCAGTGTCTGCCGCTAAAGAAAATTCCGCGTTGCACCTCCCCACGCATACGAAAGACCGGCTCGTCTCGGCTGCTCCGGTTGAGGACGATTCTTCTTTTGAGCTTAAGCTGCGGCCGCAGCGGTTGTCGGAATTCATTGGGCAGAACAAGGTCAAGGAGAATCTTGACGTCGCCATTCAGGCGGCTAAGTCTCGCGGGGAGGCGCTTGATCATGTGCTGCTTTATGGGCCTCCGGGACTGGGCAAGACTACGCTCGCCAACATTATTGCCAACGAACTGGGCGCGGCTTTTCAGCAGACTTCCGGGCCCACGCTGCAGATCAAGGGTGATCTAACGGCGATCCTTACGAATCTGCGCGACCGGCAGGTGCTGTTCATTGACGAAGTGCATCGGCTGCAACCTGCGCTGGAGGAGATCCTCTACTCCGCGCTGGAGGACTACAAGCTTGACATCATGATCGGGCAGGGGCCTTCGGCTCGCACGCACACCATGGATGTGAAGCCGTTTACCTTTATTGGCGCCACCACGCGGGCGGGACTGCTGTCGGCTCCTTTGCGGTCGAGGTTTGGATTGTTGCTGCGGCTGGAGTTCTACACTCATGACGACCTGCGCGTCATTGTCGAACGATCGGCGGAGATTCTTGGCGTGAGCATCGATCGCGCTGGCGCTACTGAGATCGCCAGCCGGTCGCGGGGAACGCCGCGCATCGCCAACCGGCTGCTGCGGCGCGTTCGCGACTATGCGCAGGTGCGGGCTGCGGGGTCCATTGATCTGCCTACGGCGCAGTCCGCGCTCAGTATGCTGGAAGTGGATCGCTACGGCTTTGACGAGGTCGACCGCAAACTGCTGCTTACTATTATTGAGAAATACCAGGGCGGGCCGGTGGGTCTGAATACTTTGGGCGCGGCTCTCGCCGAGGAGCCTGATGCCATTGAGGAGATTTACGAGCCGTTTCTGATTCAGATTGGATTTCTGAATCGGACTCCGCGGGGGCGGGTGGCTACGCAGCTGGCTTATGAGCATTTTGGGATTGTGCCTAACCGGCGGCAGAGTTCGCTGTTCTGAGACGATTGCTTCCACTCACGAGTCCGTGTGAGAACTCAGTCGTCCCTCCGGGACTTTCCTGGGTCCCCAACCTTTCCCGGCGCTGAAGCGCCGGGCTATTGTCAATCGTCCCTCCGGGACTTGAGTCGTTTTTGTTAACTTCTCTTCACGAATGGTTTGACTTCCTACTGCGCTATCTGCGTTAATCACTCTTCGTCATCATCTTTGCAGAGAAGCAATACGCAGGGAGGGAAATCATGCGCGATGTGATCGCTACCGCCGAGGCTCCGCAGGCCATCGGACCGTATTCGCAGGCTATTCGGGCGGCGGGGCTGATTTTTACTTCTGGACAAGTCGCCATCGATCCCGCCAACCAGCAGGTCGTCGCCGGCGATGTGAGCGCGCAGACTGAGCGCGTGCTTAAGAATCTCTCCGCCATTTTGGCGGCCTCGGGCAGTTCATTGGAGAAAGTTGTGCGCTGCACGGTTTTCCTCAAGAACATGGGAGATTTCGCGGCTATGAACGAAGTCTATGGGCGCTACTTCAAACAGGCGCCTCCGGCTCGATCTACGGTGGAGGTGGCGCGGCTTCCGAAGGATGTGCTGGTGGAGATTGATGTGATTGCGTTGAGTTAGGCGTCTGTGGAAACCCACCCTAACGTCGCAAAGGGCGCGACGTTAGGATGGGGAACCCGACAAACCAATTTGCAGATCCAAGAAAAGGGGAATTATGAAAACTGTCATCGTTATTGTTGTGCTTGCCATCACGTTGCTCGCAATCGCCGGCCTGGCGTTTGCCCAAGCCGCTAAGCCGGGCACCAGCGGGCCTACCAAGGTCACGGGCGCTCCCACCAAGACCGCCAGCGGGCTGGAATATTGGGACATCAAAGTGGGCACGGGCGCGGTTGCTACGGCTGGACAGCACGTCAAAGTCGATTACACGGGCTGGCTCACTGACGGCAAGAAGTTCGACAGTTCGGTTGGTTCTGGCCGTCCGTTTGAGTTCGTGCTGGGCGGGGGGCAGGTCATCAAGGGCTGGGACCAGGGGGTTGCCGGTATGAAGGTTGGGGGCAAGCGCCAGCTGCGGATTCCTCCGGACTTGGCTTATGGGGCGAAGGGGTATCCGGGGGCCATTCCGCCCGACGCAACCTTGATCTTCGACGTGGAACTGGTGGGGGTGAGGTAAGTCGGATGCTTTGACATTGCGGAGGGTGGGCCGAGCTGCGCTCAGTTGGGCAGGCGGGGGCACCTGCCCCTACGTGATTGTTTATGCTTTGACTACTTTGCCGCTGCGCAGACAGGAGGTGCAGACGCGGATGTGCTTGGTCGCGGCTCCCACCTTGGCGTGAACCGGGCGCAGATTGACGTTCCAGCGCCGTTTGCTGACGTTGTGGGCGTGGCTGATGGTGTTGCCGAACTGCGGCCCCTTGCCGCAGATATCACAGACTCGTGCCATAACTCTGAAATCCTTCCAGGGCTGTTTCCGAAACCTAACTGAAACTATGATTTTACAGGAATTGTGCGGATTTGGCCAAGGGTGTGAGGCCAGAGGTCAGATTGCAGAAGTTAACCCCTTAGCTGGCCGCCGCTGGTTTACTTCTGCAATCTGACCTTTGACCTCAGACCTGCCTCTCTAGAGCTAGGCGGCCTTGCTCATTACCGGTTGCGCGCAGTGGGCGCAGCGTCGCGCGTCGATTGGGATCTCGCTCAAGCATTCCGGACACTTCTTCGTTGTGGGATCGGCGGGGGCGGGCGCTTTACGCATGCGCGCTACGAGCGCATTGATGGGCGTGACCACGAAGAAATAAACGGCTGCGGCGATCAGCAGAAACGACACGACGGCGTTGATGAAATGGCCTACGGGAAACAAACTCCCGTGAATCGTGTAATGAACGGCAGAGAAATCCGGTTTGCCGACGATCGCCGCGATGAACGGCGTCAACAAGTCCGCGGTCAAGGCCGTGACTACGCCGCCAAAGGCCGCGCCAATCACCACGCCCACCGCCATATCCACTACGTTGCCACGCAGGATGAATTGCTTGAAGCCGGATAGCATTTGGTTTTCTCCGATACCTGAGTGGGAGAAATGTAACCGCTGAGGGGGCTTTGGTCAAGGCGCAAAGAGCTGGGCGAGAACTCAGTCGTCCCTATGGGACTGAATCAGTTTTCGACTTTTTCCCAGCGCTGAAGCGCTGGGCTACGTTCGTTTGCCCCTCCAGAGCTGGAGTCTCGGGCTTGTTCGTTCCGAGGAATTATCTCGCAACCTGTCCTCAGATGCGCATCGGCATCACAATGTACCGGTACTTGTAATCGTCGGATTCGGCAGGACGCAACTGGCCGGCGGACTGGGCGTCTTTCAACTCTAATTTCACATCTCCAGAGCCAGTCGCCTTGATGAAGTCCATCAGGTATTGGGCGTTGAAGCCTATCGCCATCGGCTCGCCGTCGTAGGCTACTTCGATCGAGTCTTCCGACTCGCCGGTTTCGGTCGACGAGGCGGAAATCTTCAACTCGCCTTTCTCCAGGCGCAGGCGCACGGCTCGCGAGCGCTCATCGGCGAACTGGGCTACGCGGGCGATTGCAGCTCCCAGTTCTTCGCCGTGCAACGCGATCGACTTCGAAATATCTTTGGGCAACACGGCTTCATAGTTGGGGAACTGGCCGGTGAGTTGACGCGACGTCAGCAATCGCTGACCTACGCGGAAGAAAAGCGTGGATTCGTCTTTCGCGAAGTCTATGGTTTCGATTTCGGTATCGCTGTGGGCATCGAGCAGCGATTTCAACTCGTCCATGGCTTTTTTTGGAATCAGCGTTTTCATCTCGCCAGAAACGCCTTCAAACTTTTCTCCTGTGCGCTCCACGTGCGCCAGGCGATGGCCGTCGGTTGCCACCATGGTGATCGATTCCGGCTTCAACACCATTAACGCGCCGTTCAGCGTGTAGCGCGATTCTTCGCTGGCGATGGCGAAACCCGTTTTTGCAATCATCGAGCGCAGAACTGGCGCGGGAATCTTGATTGCTCCCGCTGAGGGAAATACTGGCAGGCCGGGGAAATTTGACTTGGCCATGCCCACCATTTTTGTATTCGACCGTCCGCAGCGAATGCTGACCCAGTGGTTCTCCAGCAACCGGATGGTGATATCGGCGTCGGGGAGCAACTTTACGTAGTCATAAAGTTTGCGCGCCGGAATCGTGCATGCGCCTTCCTTTTTGACTTTGGCATTACATGACGTGCGCAGGCTCAGGTCGAGGTCCGTCGCGGTCAGAGACAGTTTGTCTCCCGCGGCTTCGAAAAGATAATTGGAGAGAATGGGAATCGTGGTCTTGCGCTCGACCACTCCCTGAGTGGCTGTCAGTTCACGAAGTAGTTCAAATTTACTGACCGTGATTTCCATAGTCGTTGATGTTGTGGCGACGGCAGTGGCGACTTCCACCGGCATATAGGGTCTCCCGACTGTACTTCTGTTCTCTTCTTATATCAAATACAAAAGCAATAAAACCAGTAGTAACCGTAGTCGGGTCGCAGAAGTGGAAAACCGGTCTAGACGCCTGCGGCTCAGTTGCTTTGACATTCAACCTTCGTGTGGAGAATCGCCCGCCACTGTAGCGGAGACCAGCGCAACCCTGGAACAGTGTTCAGGTTTTTGTCCGATCTCACACAGCTTCCACAGATACTCCACAGCCGTACCGCCGGAAGAACGGCTTGAAGAGTGGAAAACCTGGTGGAAACGGACTTTTATTTGCCCAACTGCTCGGTCAGCTTATTGAGCAACCTGTTCAAATCCTTGTCGTTCTTGCGAACCTCTTCGATCTTGTCCACGGAATGCAAGACCGTTGTATGGTGCTTGCCGCCGAACTGGCGTCCAATTTCAGGGAGTGATGCTTCGGTCAGGTGCTTGGCCAGGTACATCGCGATCTGCCGCGGGTAGACGATGGAGCGCGAATTGTTCTTGGCCTTGATTTCCACCAGGCGCAGACCAAATTGCTCGGCTACCGCTTTCTGGATGGATTCAATCGTCACCTTGCGGGCCTGCGAGTCGATGAAATTCTTCAGCACCTGCTGGGTGTAGGGAAGCGTGATTTCCGCTCCGATCAGCGACGAATGCGCCACCAGGCGGATCAGCGCGCCCTCCAGTTCACGGACATTCGAGCGGATGTTCGAGGCTATGAACAACGCTACATCTGTGGGCAGCGTCACCCGTTCCTGCTCCGCCTTCTTTTGGAGGATGGCGACTTTCGTCTCCAGGTCCGGCGGCTGGATATCGGCGATCAGGCCCCACTCGAAGCGGCTGCGCAGGCGGTCTTCGAACTCGGCTAGTTCTTTCGGCGGACGGTCGCTGGCGATCACAATCTGCTTCATCGACTCGTGCAGCGCGTTGAAGGTGTGGAAGAACTCCTCTTGCGTGCGCTCTTTCTGCGCTAGGAACTGGATGTCGTCAATCAGCAGCACATCCATCGTCCGGAATTTATCCCGGAAGCTGATCATCTTGTCGTAGCGCAGCGAGTTGATCATCTCGTTGGTGAACTTTTCGCTCGACACGTAGCAGATCGCCGCCTGCGGCATCCGCCGCTTGATCTCGTGGCCGATCGCCTGCATCAGGTGCGTCTTGCCCATGCCGACGCCGCCGTAAAGGAACAACGGGTTGTAGGCTTTCGACGGGCGCTCGGCTACCGCCTGGCATGCGGCGTGCGCGAACTGGTTGCCGCTGCCGATGACGAAGGCGTCGAAGGTGTAGCGCGGATTCAATTGCGCGGCGCTATCCCAGTCGAACCGGCCCTGCGACGGATGCAAGCCTGGCGCCAGCTGCGGTCCCGCGCCGCTGGTTGAACTGCCGGTCGAATTGCCGCTTAAACCGCCAGTCAAGCCGCCGGTCAAACCGCCGCTCGGACTGGGAGCCGAAAGGCCGCCATCGTGGCGGATCGGAGTGTTCGAAGGATCGTCCTCGGCGGTAACGAATTTCACATCCTCGTATCCGAGGCCGAGATTGTCGAGCGCCTCCTGAATCAGGTCGGCGTATTTGTCGCCCACGTGGCGGAATTCGACGGTGGGAATGCGGACGAACAAGATCTTATTGCTGGCGTGGCTGTAGCGCGTCGGCTTCAACCAGGTGTCGTAGGAGTGCCGGTTGATTTTCTTTTCCAGGGCGTCAAGGATGCGCACCCACGGATTCGGGCTGATGTTCGAACTAGAGAGAGACATTTTGTACCAGAATATTGAATAGCGCCGGAGCCAAAGGTCCCGGGAAAAAATAATCCTGAATATGAGTGCTTCGTTTTTACTGCAGAGCAGCTTCTGTTTTGCAGTACGGGTTGTGGTTGAAATTTATTACGGAACGAACGGCATACTAGCACAAAAAAATCGCCGCGTCGGTGTGTTGCAAGAAAAAACTTTTATGCGCGCGCTTTATCGAACCGCGATTTTTTCGCGCTGTCAAGTGTCGAGAAACTAACTGCCGCGCAAAGTGTGCAACTGAGGTGAGAGGTCAGAGATGAGATTGCAGAGGTGAGAGCAAGTACTTGATGGTTTCACCTCTGACCTCTCACCTCTGCAATCTGACCTCGCCTCAGTCCGTCCGCCGCTCTCGTCTCGCCGGCGCTGCCGTCTTATAACTTTCGGGATAGACGACCACCGACCGTCTTCCACCCTCGCCGTCACTCTCCGTGCGCAGATCTTTTTCGTCGCGCAATGCCAGATGCACGATACGGCGCTCGCGCGACGACATGGGCCCGAAGCGGTAGGGCTCGCTCGTCCGCCGGACCTGCTCGGCCGCGACCCGCGCGGCCAGTTGCAACTCATCGATTCGCATGGCGCGGAAATTCTTGCAGTCGAACCAAATCTTCTCGTGCTCGTTGCCCTGCAGGTGCAGGATCTCGGTCGCCAGAAGTTCAAAGGAGCGCAGCAACTCGCCAGCGCGCTCCAGCAACAGCGCCGAATCCGGCCCGGCAAACTCGACCAGGATTTCGGGATGCTCCCACTCGCGATTCGACGCGATCGGCGGATCGACGGTGATCCGGTACTTAAGCTTGAAGCCGCCGTTCGAGATTACGGCTTGCAGGAATTCCCCAATCTGTTTGGCGGCAGCAACTTTGTCAGTGATCGGCATAAATAAAGTCTCAGGTGCCTGGTCTCAGGTCTCAGGTTTTACTGACGCTGAAAACTGAAGGCTGACAGCTATTTCTCCTTCTTCCTTGCCCGCTTCGCTATCATCTCGCGCATTTCGCGGCCCAGCGCCGTGCGGTTGAGCGCCGCCTGTTGCACGATGCCGATGAGCTGGCCCATGGCCCAGTACAGGCCCAGACCCGCGGGCAGGTTGAAGCTGATGTAGCCCATCATCAGGGGCATCATCAAGTTCATCATCTTCTGCTGCGCTGGATCCATGCCGCCTTGCGGCGTCATGCGCTGCATGAAAAACATCGTGACCACGATGGCAATCGGCAGGATGTAATGTGGGTCTGGCGACGAGAGATCGTGAATCCAGAGCCAGGGCGCGTGGCGCAGATCCATGGCGACGTTGAGCATCCGGTAGTAGGCAAACAGGAAGGGCATCTGAATGATCAGCGGCAAACATCCACCCGCCGGATTCACGCCTTCCTTCTTATAGAGCGCCGAAATTTCTTCATTCATTTCGGCTTTGCGCGGATCGCGCAGGCTGTACTTCTTGTACTTTTCCTGAATCGACTTGATCTGCGGCGCGACGCGCTGCATCTTGAGCATCGACTTCATCTGCGAAAGGCGGAGCGGCAGCAGCGCCAGGTTGATGATCAGCGTCTGCAGCAGAATGGCCCAGCCCCAGTTCGGGACGAAGGTGTGCATCCACTTCAACCACAAAAACAACGGCCGCGCGATGATTCCCAGCCAGCCGAAGTCAACCACCGCACGCAGATCCGGCTGCGCGCCGGTGATGCCGGGCACGGACACTGATTCCAGATCCGACAGCGCCTTCGGGCCCACGTAGAGCCGGGCGTCGGTCGGGCTCTTCAGGCTGCCGACCGCCGCGCCCAGCACGTCCACCTTGTCCATCTGCTGGTTATTCCGGTCGGACTGGTTATGCCGAATTTCAATGGGATTGCGCAGCGTCACGAGCGCCGAGTTCCGGGGATCCTGCGGCAAGAAAACGGCCGCGAAATATTGGTCTGAAACGCCAGCCCAGCTCAACGGTCCGGGCAGCGTGCCACCGCCACTGACCTTCTTGATCGCCAGCCGCTCAACCTTGTCGTCGAACTGGTAGACGATCTGCCCGATCGCGTACTGTGGCCCGGTGATATCGCTGCCAAACCCCGCCGGCCACATCGGAAACGCCGTGACTTGCACTCCCTTTTGATAGACCGCAGTCTGCACTCCGACCACATAGGAGTTGCGATCGAAGGTGTAGGTCTTTTGCACAGAGACATCGCCGTCGGAATAGTCAAACTCAATCTGCGACGGGGAACTTGCGGGTGTGCCATCCTTCGGCGCACTTTGCGCCGTTGACGGTGTTACATACAGCACCGAATTCAGCTTATTGCGCAGCGTTTCGTCGTAGGTCCACAAAGTCAGGGGATATCCATACTTCTCCGCTGCCGCGGCATTCACCAGTTCGAGCGGTGCGCCTTTGTCGTCGGTGTATTTCTTCAGCACCCACGATTTAACCCGGCCACCGCGATTGCTGAACACGATGTGGTAGACGTCATTGTCGATCTCCGTAAGCGACTCGCTTGCTGCCTGCAGCGGAGCGGAGGCCGCCTGGGCACGAGTCGGCGTTGAACCTTGCGGAGGAGGTTGTGCGGGGGTCTGCGGAGGACCCTGGGACTGATTCTGCGGCGCCGTCAGGGAGGTCTCCGGTTTTGCCGGAGGCTGCGGGCCATACTTCTTCAAAAGCGGCTGGAAAAGCATGATGACCAGAAAGGTCAGCGCAAACACGATCAACAGCCTGCGCTCCATTCCGGGCTCTTGCTGCGGATTCTTGAATTCTGCCAAATCAGTCGCTCGTCATTTCTTGGTTAGTCGTCAACGGTAATCGTGAACGGTAATCGTCGACGCACATGTGAAGTCCCACCCTAACGTCGCAAACTGCGCGACGTTAGGATGGGGCACCCGATGTTCCCTACTTTCACCACCGGATCGAGCCCGCCCTTCGCCAACGGATGGCAGCGCAACACCCGCCCTGCCGCCAGCATTCCGCCGCGCAGTACGCCATAGCGATCTATGGCTTCCATCGCGTATTCCGAACAAGTCGGCACATAGCGGCATGACGGCGGAAACGCGGGCGAGATCCATCGTTTGTAAAGCCGCAAGAGCCCGAGCGCGAGAGACTTCATTGCTTTATTTCTCCGTTAGCGTTGCCAGTCAGCTTTTTCGCAATCGCATCGAGCGTCCGGCCCACTTCTGCGAGCAGCACCGAAAAGTCCAGGGTCAGCACTGACTTCTTCGGATTGATCACCACATCCACGGCGCCCGCACCTTCGAGTACGGCGCGCTGCTTCCGCACGGCTTCGCGGAGCCGCCGCTTGATCCGGTTGCGCTCCACCGCGCCGCCCAGCACGCGTCCTACGGTGAATCCGACGCGCGCAATTTTTTTCGGAGGAGCGGCCTCCGCCGCATCGTCCTTCGTGCGCGACAGATAAAACACAGTCATGTGCGCGGAAAAGTGCCGCCGCCCCTGCTTGTACACGCGATCGAAATCGGAGTGTTTGAGCAGCCGCCCCAAACGCGAAAAGCCACGCGGAAAGCCCCCGCCCGCTGTCGTCGCGGGTTGCTCTATACTCCGATGCGGAGCGTCGGCGGTCATCCGATCGCAACCCAGCTCACAATCCTGCACAAGAATTAATAATAATGACGGCCTTCGCTGTCCGTTGGGGGAAAACTACTCGCGGAAACCCGGTTTCACTGACACACGCTTGCGACCCTTGGCGCGGCGGCGCGACAGGACCTTGGCTCCGCTCTTGCTCTTCATGCGAGTCCGGAACCCGTGCTTCTTCGAGCGTTTGCGCCGGTTGGGTTGAAATGTACGTTTCGGCATCGAAAATCATTGCTCCTGATTGAATCAGATGGCTTAAGGCAAACCGCAAGTATAAATGACGCGCGCCAGATGCAGCAAACCGACGTTTCGACCGACCTCTAACGCGGGACGCTGAATTTCTTCATACCAATTCATACCGCTTCAGACTGGCTCCATGGACCTCCCCGTGAATCTTGGGCATGATTCCCTCGTATTCGGGTTTTGCTCACCGCTCGTGTTCGGCAAATTTCTCAGGAGTTGAACCCCGTTCGATTTGCAAGACCCTTACCAGGAGGAGTTCATGCGAGATGAAGAAAAACTGAAATCAACGTCATATGCGTCATATGCGACTTCCGGGCAGTTCTTCTCATGCATGTTGGCCTTCATGTTCGTGCTACTCGCCGCGCCAGCATTCGGCCAGAGTATTCATCAACTGAATTATGACAATGAAGTATGGGCGGACAGTAACGTGACTGAGTTGGGCGCCGGCGTACAAGCCAATATTATGATGACTGCTTTCTACACCACTCCCAATGATGAACTGCATGTCTTCTATAGTGCCAGCAGCAACAACCATATCCATCAGCTCTATCAACAGACCCAGCCTTTCCTCATCTGGTTCGATCAAGACTTGACAGCCTTAACCGACGGAGAGGTTGCAATCGGAAGTGGAATGAGCGGTTTCTCGATCGGCAACGCGCAGTATGTCTACTTCTGCGGGGCTGACCAAGCCATCCACGAGTACTCCTACGGCAACAATGGAAACTGGAGCTGGGTTGATGCGGCCTTGCCAACAGGAGGGTCCGGTGGACTCTGCGGTGGGTTAAGCGGCGCATCCGTTGGACTGTCGGTGCTCGCCTTCGCGGGAGGATCTAACGCCCAGCGGTATGTTTACTATGCGGTGCCTGGAGTTGCTTCTAATGGCGACGGAGTCACTCTGATCGAACAGCTCTATTTTAACGGCTCCGCCTGGTCGAACGAAAACCTGACGCAAACGATTCAGGGAACGGAAGGGGAGAACTACGCGGCGGTTTCAGGATTCGCGATCGGGAACAGCCCGTATATTTTCTTTACTGGGACGGACAAGCATGTCCACGAGTTCTCCGACGTCAACGGCTGGACCGATCAGGACCTGACGGTTGAGGCGAAAAGCGCGGGCGTGACGGCAGATGGTGTTCCCGCGGCTTTTGTGATACCGGGCACGAGTCAGATCGAGGTGTACTACTTTGCCGCGAAGAATGCAGATATACATCAGATGACCTTTGCCAGCAACAAGTGGAAGGATACCGACCTGAGTTCGGCGACCGGCGGATCATTCTTCGCGCAATTCCAAGACATCGTTGCTTTCGCTACCACACCCAACAATAACCTGCACGTTTACTCGCTGGGCCAAAACAACTGTCAGGACCAACTCTATTACAACGGCACGAGTTGGTCATACCAGGTATTACCGTCAGTTTGCGGCAACGGAGATTCTGGCACCCTGGCCGGTTTCGCGATAGGCAACTTGCAGTATGTTTATTACATGGTCTCCAACTAGTCCAAAAGGGGATTCGTGCCACGTCGTGTTTCCTGCCCTTCGAATGCGCGAGGGTAGGGAACCTTAGTTATCCCGCCGCTGGGAACTTCTGGCTATACTCGATTCATGAAGATGACCGGATTTCCTTTATCCACCACGGATTGGGCTCACGTGGCTTCATCCGAGCATGCGGGCGACGCCGGCATGGCTCTTTGGCGAACAGTAAACGTCGGCGAGATTCGGGTTCGGATGGTGGAATACTCGGCCGGTTATGCGGCCGATCATTGGTGTTCCAAAGGGCACGTGGTTCTGTGTCTGGAAGGCGAACTCGAAACCGTTCTCGCTGATGGCGAGCGCTTCACTCTGACTCCGGGCAAGAGTTATCAGGTCGCTGACGGTGAATCTTCGCACCGTTCCTCAAGCAAAATGGGAGCCAAGCTTTTCATTGTCGACTGACGTTGTCGACAAACTGCGTCGGCGGACTGCGTCGGCGGACTGCGTCGACTAACCTTGTCAACTAATTTCGATGAATCTCGATGACACGATCGTCGCCATCGCTACCCCGCCCGGCCGCGGCGGCATCGGTGTGGTTCGTCTGGCTGGACCCGATGCGCGAGCGATCGCTGCGCCCATGCTCCGCCTGAATCGTGAACTGGAGCCGGGCCGCGCGATCCTCTGCGAACTAATCGAACCCGCCACGACTCACGTTGGGACAGACGCTGCCGAGCTGCGCTCGGCTGGGCAGGTGAGGGCACCTGCCCCTACGTGTTCCGAGGTGCAATCCGGCGTCGGTTCTACTCGCATTGACGAGGTCGTCGTCACCTACTTTGCCAAGCCCCACTCCTACACCACCGACGACATCGTTGAAATCTCCGCACACGGCTCGCCCGTCGTACTGCGACACATTGTCGAACTCTCCCTCGCCCGCGGCGCTCGTCTGGCCGAGCCCGGCGAATTTACCATGCGCGCCTTTCTCAACGGACGCCTCGACCTGACTCAAGCTGAAGCCGTCCACGACCTGATCGATTCGCAAACCCTGTTTCAAGCCAAAGTCGCCGCGCAGCAACTCGACGGCGCGCTCTCCAATCGCCTCAAGCCGATCAAGCAGAAATTAATTGAGCTCATCGCCCTGCTCGAGGCCGGCATCGACTTCGCCGAGGACGATGTCTCCGTTGCCCCGGACGCGACCATCCTCGATCGCATCGCTCAAGTGAAGGGCCCGCTCCTGCAACTTGCCGCCACTTTTACTTACGGCAAGATCGTTCATCAGGGATTGACGCTCGCCATTGTAGGCCGGCCTAACGTGGGCAAGTCGAGCCTTTTTAATCGTCTGGTTGAACGCGAGCGCGCCATCGTAACGGCGCAGCCCGGCACCACTCGCGACCTGGTCAGCGAAACTGTCGCCATCGGTGGAATTCCTGTGGAACTGGTGGACACCGCCGGCATCCGCCGCGCCCTCGACGAAGCGGAAAGCATCGGCGTCAAGAAATCGATGGAGGCATTGGCCGACGCCGACTTAGTCCTGATAGTAATCGACAAAACCCAGGCGTTATCTGACGAAGACCTCGAGTTACTAACTCAGATAAAAGACCGTCCGGCAATCGTAGTGGAAAACAAGTCGGACCTGCTGACCGAGGGTGAAGCTGTCACCAGCGGGCTTTCGTCCGCAGAGTCCAATTCTCCGCAACACATTTCCACCTCCGCCCTGACCGGCGAAGGCATCTCGAACCTGCGCGCAGCCATTCTCCGCCACGTCGCCGGAGACGCAACCATTCAGCCGGAGACCGGCTTTCTTACCAGCGTGCGCCACCAGGAGCTCGTCAACGACGCGCTCACCTCGCTCGACGGCGGGAGCAACGCCGTCCTCGCCCGCGTTCCGCACGAGATGCTGCTGCTCGATCTCTACGGAGCGCTACGCCCGCTCGACGAAATCACCGGCGCCACTACGACGGAGGACATACTTAACCTGATCTTCGGCACTTTCTGCATCGGAAAATAGATTGAGGTCCAGCACCATCCAAAGAAATGTAGAAAATTCCTATTCACTTGAATATACGGAGATTATTCACAGGCATCGCGATATCTTCAGTTTCGCTACCGTCCTCATAGCGAGCGAAAAGCCGACATAATCGACGCAGCCGACGATCAGAGTCTGTAGGAAATGAAGGTACTTCGTTGCTAATATGTGGCCGACTACCGTCGACTTTGATCCGTCGCAAGATCAATGAGAAGTATGTCCGAATCTTCGGTTAAGCGGTCAAATACAATTCGGCTGCCATCTCGGCTGATATCAAAGGTCCGCATTGCCGCCGAACTGCTCAATCGAGTCAACCGCCGCGAGCGCATCGTGGCAAGGTCGAGCAGCCAGGCAGTGAACAAATCCGCGACGACGCTCATCCCATTCGCTGGATGGACAACAGAGTCAGGTCATCCAATGGTGGGCCGTCGACAAAGGCGCGCAGATCGCTGAGGCAAGCCGCGACTAGCTCGGCGGGGTGCTTGGCAGCTGCTTGACGCACCACACGCGTGACGCGATCCACGCCGTATTCGTCGTCCGCGCAACGCGCCTCCGACAGGCCATCGGTGTAGAGGAATAGCATGTCGCCGGTTTCCACGTGCAGGCGCGTGGCAGAGAAATCGACTTCGTGGAACATCCCCAGCGGCAAGCCGGTAGATTCAATGCGCAACACGCCGCCGCTCCCGATCATGATGGCGGGCAAGTGGCCGGCGTTATGAATTTCCACCTCTCCCGTGGGCTTAGCCAATCCGCATATCAGGGTGGCGTACTGCCCGGCCAGCGCACTCTCACAGAGCACGCGATTCGCCTGGGTAACCATCTGGCCGAGCGGCAGCGCCATTCCGGTCAGGCTGCGGAACAAGGCGTGGAGTTGCGCCATCAGCATAGAAGCGGCCACGCCCTTGCCGGACACGTCGCCCAGCACAAAGAAGAGCTGTCCATCGGACGCGGACGGGATCAAGTCGCAGTAGTCGCCACTGACGGGACCGAGCGGGGCGTAATAATAGCTTGTGTCCCAACCACCTGCCTGCAGGTTCACTTGTGGCAAGAGATTGCGCTGCACCTGGGAGGCCAGATCGAGGTCACGTTGCAGCGCATCTCGTTGTGAGTCGGTGAGGTGGTCGAGGCAGTAGCGCACCAGCGGGTCGGCCAGCAGCCGGTCCTGTTCTATGGTTTCGTGGCACTCCTCGCACAGCCCGTAGTTACCCGTAGCCATTCGTTCCAGCGCCAAATCTACTTCGCGCAGAAGACCAGCGAATCCGGCCTTCTGCGGTGCGAGCGCAATCGCTGCTTCCAAGCGGCGCTTCCGCTCCTCCAGTTGGCTGTGCAGAAAAGCTACCTCTAGTGTGGCCATGACAACCTCCAGCTGCCGGGTGATTTCCTATTTGATTGTGGTTCCACGTACCAAGTCGCAGCTTCTTAGCTTGAATCAGGCAACACGGGTTCAGGAGGTCCGGGCCGATCTAGCTCATACCTGAGGATCACGGCGAGCAATTCTCGAATCCATGGCTGGAATTATGGTGAATTGACTCAGTATCGGGAAGGAAAAATGACGCAGATGGCCACGCATTGGATTCCGATTAAAGCAACTATCGAATCAGGCGTTCTCGAGGGGAACACGCTCGAGGGGCAAGATCGCGCTACCGACCTTTCGGTTGTCCTGTACGGCTTGCGCGCAATATTATTCCGGGCCGCTTCAATCTAACAGCAAATCTGTCCCGAGCGAGGTCTGAGTCAATGATTGAGAAAATGATAGGACGAAAGATTTTCGTCCGGTATAATCCTGCGCGGCCAGACCCATGGCTGATTCCAGATGGTCTCATGGATTTCAAAAAGGAGAACAAAATGACAACCAAAGGAAAAGTCCTGGTACTAGTCTCGAGCGGTCGTGGCTTGCCGTTGAAAGATGGCAAGGTTTATAAGGGCGCTGGCTACTACCTCAACGAGCTGACGGTTCCGGTTCGCGCCCTCATGCAGGAGGGTTACGAAATCACTTTCGCCAACCCCAAAGGCAACGCGCCGCAAGTGGATGTGCATTCAGAGGTCGCCGATTTCTTCGGCGGGGACGCGGCTAGGCTTCAGGACTATATGTTATTCCGCGACGGCCTGGCTGGGCTCAGAGATCCAAAGCGCATCGCGGATGTCATCGCATCAGGCCTGGATCAATATGACGCTGTTTTCGTCCCCGGCGGTCATGGCCCGATGATCGATCTTCTCGATGATCCCGATGCTGGCACCGTGATGAGACACTTTCATCAAACATCCAAGCCTACGGCAGTGCTCTGCCATGGCCCGATTTCACTACTCTCGGCTCTTCCGAATTCGAAGGAGGTGGTTGCCGCGCTGAGTGCGGGCGATGCCGCTGGAGCGCGGGCCAAGGCTCAGGGTTGGATATATTCCGGATATAAGATGACTATCTTTTCGACAGCGGAAGAGCAGCAGCGGGAGCCGCTTGAGATTGGCGGCAAGGTTCTCTTCTACCCGGACTTCGCCTTGCGTACGGCGGGCGGTGACGTAAGTGTGCTCGCTCCATGGTCGAGCTACGTCCTTCAAGATCGCGAGTTGATCTCAGGTCAGAACCCGTTCTCGGATGAAGCGCTTCTGAAACTTCTTCTACCGGCACTCGACGCGAAGAAGAAGCGAGTCGCTTAGAGCGATCAAACCAAAATCCGGGAGTGCCAGATTCCAGCGCATCGACGCTAGTTGAGCTTTCGGTGCAACGTCTCTGTTACGAGGGATGATCACACCTGCCTCCTTCTCGTTCATGCTGGGAAGTATCGCAGGGAGTGAGACTTTGTTTCTTAGCTGTTGAAATCAGGTGTTAACGCTCATTGAGTACTCATTGAGAAATTGCCGACGCGAGGTCAATGACTGAAATGGAGATTTTCGCCAACCTTGGTCAATGCAGTTCGGGTTCGGAGTCTCTGGCAAACATGGTGGGAGAATGTGTGCGATACTTGCCTCCTACGAGAATAGTGGTGGTGGAATGTCCCGTGCTTGCTCTTGCGGTGCGGCGCTGTTCGTGCTTGCGCTGGCGGCGGTTATGGGCGGGTGTGGGAGTTCGTCGTCGCCGCCGATTTCGGTGAACCTGTCCCCTTCCTCTCCTAAGGCAATCGATCAGAGCCAGACGGTCGGGATCACAGCAGCCGTGACGAACGACACGTCTTATAGGGGGGTGTCGTGGACCCTGACCGGCGCGGGCTCTCTCAGTAATTCGACCGCATCGTCGGTTACATATATCTCGCCGACGACCAATCTCACCAGCGCGCAACAAGCGACGGTCACCGCGACATCGGTCTCCGATCAGACCAAGACAGCTTCCCTGCAAATCACTGTGAACCCGTACCCTCAGATTCCATTTCAGCCGCTCGCGAACGGATCGGTGGGCGCGTCGTACAGCCAAATGATCACGCTCATTGGCGGGACTGCTCCGTTTCAATGGAGTGTTTACGATGGGCCCATTGTCACTGGATACGAGGTGGGCGGGGCGGTGCCGGATGGATTGCAGATGAACCCGGCCACCGGCGCCATCAGCGGAACTCCAACAGGCGGAGGGACGTGGTATTTCGAGGCGATAGCAACCGACGCGACCGGCGCGTTTGGGTTTTATCCCTTGAGCATCCAAATCAATCCGACCGGTCCGGCGGGGAACCCAGTCCCATTCCTGAATCAGCCGCTGGTGCCGACTGCGGTTTCACCGGGGAGCTCAAACTTCACCCTTATCTTGAGCGGCACAGGGTTCGTTCACGGCGCGGGCATCGATTTCGATAACACGGGGATCTCCGCAACATTTGTCGACAGCGAGCACCTCAGCGTGACGATTCCGGCCGCGAATGTGGCGACTGCAGGTACGGCGGCAGTTTCAGTCATCAATCCCCCGCCGGGCGGCGGCAAGTCCAACGTGGTCTATTTTCAGGTGGCCGCGCCAGAAACCACAGTCAATTTTGCCAATGCGACCAATTCACCGCTGCAGGTTCCCGAGGCGTCCGGCATCGCGGCTGCCGATTTCAATCAGGATGGCAAGCCGGATCTCGCTGTCTCGGCGAACGTCCGCATGTACGTCTTCCTCGGAAACGGCGACGGCACATTTGCGCCAGGGGCGACTTCTCCGATCAGCGTACCGAGTCCGCCTTACGACGACTTCGGCTCGCCCTATCTCGGGCCGATCGCCGTGGGCGATTTCAACAACAATGGTCACCTGGGAATGGCAGTCGGGGAGTACAACAATGAGGCCGCAGTGGTCCTGTTGGGGAACGGGACGGGAAGCTTCGTCCCTTCAACAGCGGCGTTCGCGAGCGTGCCTGGCGGGCCGATTTACGGGGTCCAAGCGGCGGATTTCAACTCGGATGGGAACCTCGATCTTGCCGCTACGAGCGGAATCTCGGGAGTGTCGCCCGTTGTCCTGGGATACGGGAAAGGGGCGTTCAGCGCGGCGGGGGACCTCTACACGACTTCCTTTGGCGGGGGTTTCCCGACGGGCGTGGCGGTGGGGGATTTTAATGCTGACGGCAAGCTGGATGCGGCTGTGGCGAACGGCGGGTCAGCCAAGTATCCGTATTCCGGAGTGTCTATATCGCTGGGGAACGGCGACGGGACATTCACGCAAGCGAGTGGTTCGCCGATCCTCCTCGGGCAGAGTCTCTCCGCGATCGTGACGGCTGACTTCAACGGGGATGGCAAGCTCGATCTCGCGGTGACCGATACCGCTGGCGACGCGGTCATCATCCTGCTCGGCAATGGCGATGGAACTTTTGGGACGCCAACAACGATTGCGGTAGGAAATAGTCCGTACGCGATCGTGGCCGGAGATTTCAATAGCGATGGGAAGCTGGACCTTGCGGTCGCAAACTATGGAGATGGGACAATCACGCTTCTGCTTGGCAACGGCGATGGGACGTTCACGCAGGCAGCGGGTTCGCCTTACGCGGTGGGGCAGTACCCGTACCAGCTCGCGGCGGCAGATTTCAATGGAGATGGGAAACTCGATCTCGCCACAGCGAACTTGGGTGATTACACGGTGTCGATCTTGCTGCAACAGTAGTTCCTGAGAATAAAAAGAAAAACACAACCCTGCCGCGCGTAGCGGAAGCATTTCCTGCAATCCCAGCAGGCTCCGGAAAAAGGTCGTTGCGCTGCGAAAAGCGAACCGCAGGCGCTAAAGCGCGGACGTATTTTGAATGGCTTAGCGGCACGAGTGGACTCGTGCCCTTCCCGAAACCGTGGAGATTGGAGTTTTTCCGCCAACTGCTAGTGGAACGAAGCGGCGCCTGCCGCATTCGCCGCGCAGCGGCTTTCGGCCGATTCTCGCAGCGAGAGCAGTTTCTCAGAGGCATACGAAGGGGACCACGCTCGTAGAAGTGCTTTGGTTTCTTGCTCATAGCCCTGCCCTGATAAATCCTGAGAAATTCTGAGGACTTTCTAAAGACTTCCGATGGCGGTTTGCGGCAGAGTGCCACCCGTAGTTAGGCCAGGGCGGCTCGGAAGCCGCGAGGTACTTCGCCGGCGCGAATTGTTTTTTCGGTGAATGACAGGTTTCCGCGCCGAGCTTTTATATGCAAGAGGGCGGCATTGGCCGCACTCGGGCCGAATTCGGGGGAAATCAAGAAGGCAAGAACAACCGGGAACACATTGGGAGGACATCATGAAGAACTTGAAAGCTCCACTGCGATCCGTTTCACTTCTGTCCCTGATCCTGCTGGCTTGGATGACGATAACGGCCTACGCTCAGATCACGCCCCTCGGTGATTCCTACACCAACACCGCCGATCCGACCAC
>Ga0070761_10000288_pt1 | contig 33411 bp, 24 predicted proteins | sample HubBroMetageREF1_FD_66724 | JGI IMG/M metagenome (GOLD analysis project Ga0070761, IMG submission 66724) | Reference soil microbial communities from the Hubbard Brook experimental Forest, New Hampshire, USA - Hubbard Brook CCASE Soil... | ecosystem: Environmental > Terrestrial > Soil >... | reverse complement strand
GTGTGAGCGTCGGCGTCCCGATCTTTATGCGCGTGTCCTCTCTAGCGCTCGTGGTCCTGCTAACCCGAGCGGGTTTCGCTCAGGCCCCGGACGCCGTAATCCGGAGCTCCGTCCGTGAAGTGCTGCTGGACGTCGTCGTGCGCGATGCGCACGGCCGCCTGGTTGCCAATCTGAAGCCCGGAGAGGTAAGCGTGTACGAAGATGGCGTCCGCCAGGATCTGCGGTCGTTCCGCCTGGTGGCGGGTAGCGAAGTGCGCATCGAAGACGAAAAGCAAGCGGCCGAAGCGCAGGCGGCTACGGCCGGCCCCGCCGTGCCCAAGAGCCCCCGCCCACCGGTGAATCCGTTGCGGACGGTCAACGTGGTTTGTCTCATCTTGAACGATCTGAACCCGGAGACGCGGAGTTTTGCGTTCGATTCGGCGCGCAAGTTTGTGAACCAGGAACTGCGCCCCAACACCTTCATTGGCGTATTCAGTCTGGATGGGAGCGGCCTGCGGCCGGTCTTTCCGTTCTCGAACAATCGCGAGCATCTGCTAAAGGCGGTGGATCTGGCGGCGGTGAATCAACTTCCCTCGGTCAACCTGGGGGCCGCGGCGTTGCTGAGCGGATTGAGTATGTCGGTCACCGGCAGTGTGACGCCCGGCACGAGCGCGGTTGGAAACGCAGACGGCTCCAGCCCGGCGGATCCGTTAGGCACGCGGGGAGACATGGGGTTCACGGTGCAAGCGGGCCTGCGTGAGATCGACGCGCTGAAAGGCCTGATTCGGCAGCTCAGCCCGCTGCCGTTTCAAAAAACGGTGCTCCTGTTTAGCACCGGACTTACACGGCCGCCCGATCAGTTGGAATATTGGGATTCCTTGATCCGCGCGGCCACCCAAAGCGGGGTCACTTTTTACGCGATGGATGTCTGGGGTCTGGGAGTTTGCCAGGATGTCGCCAGCGACAGTTGTACGGCTCCGCAGTCGGCCATTGCTCCGGCATCCGCGATGTTGCAATACACCGCCTCCCTGAGCCGAGCGCAGGCAACCGCTGGAAACAACGATCTGCCGAACACACCCTCGGGTCCGCCCCAATCGTCGTCCACCGCGCAACTGATGGAATTGGCGCATCAGGACGACTATCTGAAGTTCGGGGTTTCGAGCGCCAATCGTCAGGAAGCCATTCGCGAACTGGCCGAACGCACCGGCGGATTCCTGATCGCCAACACCAACAATACAGATAAGCTGCTGACGCGTGTTATGGAGGAGGTGGACACCCATTACGAGATTGCGTATCCGCCCAAATTGGAACGCGATGACGGGCATTTCCGGAAAATCGAAGTGAAGCTGGCGCGGTCCGGCTTGCACGTGGAAACCCGCAGCGGATATTTCGCCGTGCCCGGCACGGGCGAGCGCCCGGTGACTCCCGAAGAAATGGCCGGACTGCGGGCGCTCGATAGCCAGCCGCGGCCGCACGCCTTCGACTTCCTGTCGCGCGCCTATCGTTTCCGCGATGCGGGCGGCACTGCTCAATATGCGATCGCCTTCGAGATGCCTATCTCGAATCTGACCGCGGCTCCAGCCGCAACCGCGCACAAGCACAGGCTGCACGCTTCCATCCTGGCACTGGTGAAGAACGCGCAGGGACAGATAGTGGACCGCGTGAGCAAAGACGTTCCGTCGGAAGTTTCAGACGATCGGCTGGCTGCCGTGCAGGTGGAACTGATGACCTACCAACACGCGGTGAACTTGCCGCCGGGGCGCTATACGGTCGAGACAGCCGTGGTGGACCACGAAGGCGCGCGGGCCAGCACCGGGGTTATCGAGATCGACAATCGGGAGCAGCGGGGTGTGGGGATGAGCGACCTCGCCCTCGTGCGCCGGCTGCAGCATCTCGGGCCGCCGCCGGATCCCGCGGACCCGTTCGAATACACGGGCAAGCGGGTGCTGCCCTTCGTGACGAACAATCTGTTTGCCGGCGCGCTGCCGATCGTTTATGTGATGGTCTATCCGGAGCCGGGGAACCCGGCGAAACCGGAGATGCGCGTGCGATTGCTGAAGAACGGCAGGCTGCTTACCACCATCGATCCCGTGTTGCAGGCGCCCGATGAATCCGGCGGCATTCCGATGGTGATCAAGGCGACTGGCAAGCCGGGCAGTTATGAGGTCAGAGTAGCGGCTGTTCAAGGCGGCAGTTCCACGGAACGCAGCTTGGCGTATACCGTTGCTGGAAAGTAATCGGGCACCTGCTACATTAGGCTCAATGCTTACATGCGGATTTCGCAAACAATTTCTGTTACTGCTGTTTTTGGCTCCGCCGGCCTGGGGCCAGCCGAAGTTGGATCTCGGCATCGTCGCGCGCATCAAGACCGAAGCCTACGATCGTTCCAAAGTCATGGATCATCTCTCCTGGCTGAGCGACGTCTACGGCCCGCGGCTCACTGCTTCGCCGGAATTTTTCCAAGCCGCGGATTGGGCCGCCGGACGGCTGCGCGAGATTGGCCTGAGCGACGTGCATCTGGAAAAATGGGGACCGTTCGGCCGCGCCTGGTCGGCCGAGCAGTGGTCGCTCGAAATGGTGCAGCCGCGCTACGCCCCGCTGAACGCCACGCCGTTGGCCTGGAGCGCCGGCGCCAATGGCCCCATCACCGGCGAAACGATTCTGGCGCCGCTGCCGCGCACTCGCGATTTGAAGAAGGCGCGCGAAGAGTTCGCCGCCTATCGCAAGGAATGGACCGGCAAGCTGCGCGGCAAATTCGTGATGCTGCGGGATCCTAAGATTCCGGCCGAACAGGGCAAGCCGCAGTTCCGGCGTTACACGGATGCGGAACTGGCGGATATCGCCAAGGCGCCGGAGCATGCCGCGAAAATCTACACAAAGCTGGCGGACTTGAAGTGGCCGGAAGATCCGGACGACCTCGGCAAATTTTTCGCGAGCTTGCCGGATTCCGTGTTCGACGAGATGTTCGATGCAGCCATCGAGATGGCGACCGAGCGGAACCGGTTTTTCCTGGACGAGGGCGTGTTGGGCATACTGATGCGGGACGACCGGTCGCACGACGGCGCCACCAATGCCGAACAAGCGGGATCTCACAAGAGCGCCGATCCGCTGGCGCCGCCCACGTTCGCGATCACGGCGGAACAGTACAACCGGATGGCGCGCGTGATGGAAAAGAAGACGGCAGTGCAGGTGCGGATGTCCCTCAAAGTGCGAGCTTCGGACACGGATGTGGATTCAGCCAACATCGTTGGGGAGATCCCTGGCGGCGCCAAGAAGGACCAGGTGGTAATGATCGGAGCGCACTTCGATTCGTGGCACGCGGGAACGGGCGCGACCGATAACGGCGCGGGCAGCGCGGTGATGATCGAAGTGATGCGGATTTTGAAGACGCTGAACCTGAGTATGGACCGCACGGTGCGCATCGGGCTGTGGAGCGGCGAGGAAGAAGGGCTGTATGGCTCGGAGGCCTATGTGAAGCGGCATTTTGGCGACGCCAAGACCATGAAGCTGCTGCCGGACCACGCCAAGTTTTCCGGTTATTTTAATCTGGACAACGGCAGCGGCAGGATTCGCGGCGTCTACTTGCAAGGGAACGATGCCATGCGCCCGCTGTTTGAAGCATGGCTGGCGCCATTCCGCGACGAGGGCGCGACTACCATAACGATCAAGGATACGGGCGGCACGGACCATCAGTCGTTCGATGCCGTGGGCCTGCCGGGATTCCAGTTTATTCAGGATCCGCTGGATTATGGCAGTGTCACGCACCATTCCAGCATGGATACTTACGACCACGCAGTGCCGTCCGATTTGATGGAAGCGTCGGCGGTGGTTGCGGCTGTGGTTTACCAGGCGGCAAACGCGCCCGATATGATGCCGCGCAAAGAATTGCCGAAGGCGCGGGAGTGAGGCGCGGCGATCGCGCCACATCCGCCTGTGATTTGTAATAGACTGCTATCATGCGAACGTTCAAAATCGGTGTGATGGTGGCTGCCGCGCTGCTGATGCCGGCTCTCGCCCAGAAAAGCGGTAACCCTTTCGCCGGGCGGTGGGATTTCAACATCGCCACCCCCGGCGGCACGCGCGCCTATTGGCTGGGCGTCACTGCGAAGAGCGGCAATTTGGAAGTGTGGTACCAGCCGGCTGGAGGCAATGTTTACCAGGTGAAAGATGCCAAGGTGGACGGGTCGCATCTGATCCTCACCCTGTCTCGAGGGACGACCTGGGATCTCGAAGCCGGTGGCGACCAGCTCACCGGCGTGCAGAAGAGCGGCGACCACACCGTCCAGTTGACGGGTGTGCGCGCGCCCGATCTGAAGCGGAGCGCTCCGGCGGCATGGACGGATCCGGAGCCCCTCTTCAACGGCAAAGACCTCACGGGTTGGGAACCGATCGGTCCGGCCGCCAGCCACTGGAAGGTCGAAGACGGGCTGCTGTTGAACACGGCGCACGGCGCGAATTTGAAATCGACGCGCACGTTCGAGGATTTCAAGGTGCACTATGAAGTGAACTGCCCCGACGATGGCAACAGCGGCTTCTACCTGCGCGGGCGCTATGAAGTCCAGATCGAATATGAACCGCTCACCAGCAATCCGCCGGAACGCCGCATTGGGTCCGTCTACGGACGCATCGCGCCGAATCCAACGCTGCCTCGCACGCCGGGCCAGTGGGAGACATTCGACGTCACGCTGGTGGGGCGCATGGTGACGGTAGTCCACAATGGCACAACGACCATCGACAACAAGGAGATCGAGGGAATCACGGGCGGCGCGCTGGATGCCAACGAAGGCGAACCGGGACCCTTTTACATTCAGGGCGATCACACCGGCGGGCTGAAATTCCGGAATATTACGGTTTCAGTGCCGAAGCCTTAGCGGATGGCCAGCAACACGAGGAACAGCGCCAGGATGGCCAGATCGGCAATCAGGCCGGCCTTGTTCTGCTGAAGATGGATCAGCACGCCGGGTTTTAGAAGCGAGCGCATTCGATTCCCTGCCAAAAGGACGCCTGAGCGCATCCGTCGGTTGCACCATTTTGCAGCATCCGGCAGGGGAATGTCAATATTGAATTTCGGTTATTGGTACCAGAACAACGAGGCCAATTAACTCTGTAATATTTTCCGGATCTCCGCGTTGGGATCGTCGGCCACCCGGCTATGGACATCGAACAGCATGGTGGCGCGCCGTTCCGCTGTGTAGGGAGGCCAGTTCGGATTGCCCGTACGCGCGAAGGCCAGCCAGGCGTCGCTCATCTGCCGGGCCAGCGCCTCCGGTTCCGGGCCGGGGCCGACCAGCACGCGGGCTTTGTCGACGTTGTCGAACATGAACGGGATGTCCAGCGTGTGCGGCGTCTTGAACAAGCCGTTGACTACGGGCGTCTCCCAGACCAGGTAATACATATAAACCGGCGCGGCCTTCTGCGCGGCCTTGCGCTCGGCGAGCGTGATGGATCCGGCAAACATTGGGTTTGACGTCATCACCTGGGTGAGCAGATAGGTGGGCGAGTAGTCGGGATGCAACTTGCGAAAGGCCGCGACTAGGGACTCGGCTTTGGACCCTGCGATGGCCTTGGCACGCTCCACCAGCTGAGCGTCGGTCAGCGTGCCGAACCAAGGTTCGGCGGCGGTGAACAACGTCATCTCATCCTTGTTGGACCCGATCAGGATGGGGATGTTGGCGGAGATTTCGGGAGCTGCCGGAGTAAACGGATCGGACAGCAGAACCACCCCGTCCACCACGGGCGCCAGGCGCATCATGGCGCCCATGGGGCCTCCTCCGGCTTTTGCGGCGGCGGCGAAAGCGGCATCCAGGATATCCTCGGCGGGAATGCCTTGCAGCGTTTTCAGATTGCCCGTGTCAACGTGAAGCTCGTCAAGCACTCCCTTGGCGGTGCGCGTGGCGATATCCTTCGGCGCGCCGCGCAGGCCGGGCCCGCTTTGAATGACCGCGCGATGAAACAACCCTTTGGCCGCGGGCATCGCAAGCAGCGTGCTGACTTTGGCGCCGCCTCCCGATTCGCCCATGATGGTGACATTACCGGGATCGCCGCCGAAGGCTTCTATGTTGTCGCGCACCCATTCGAGCGCGGCCACTAGGTCGAGCATGCCGGCGTTGCCGGATTTCGCATAAGCGTCGTTGCCAAGCTGGCCGAGATAGAGATAGCCGAACACATTCAACCGATGATTGACGGTGACTACGACCACGTCGCCTTTCTTGGCGAGGTTGGCGCCGTCGTAGATGGGCCATGCGCCGGAGCCGTAGGCGTAGCCGCCGCCGTGCAGCCACACCATCACCGGACGCCGCGTCGCAGTGCCTAGAGCGGGTGTCCAGACGTTCAGGAACAAGCAGTCCTCGTTCTGGATCTTGATTTCGGCCGGTGTCGGGTAGATGGCGGCGAGCTGCCGTCCGAAATCGGTGGCTGGCGAGGCGGAGATGGGCGGCGCCATTTGGATGGCGGGCGCGCCAAACTCGGTGGCGTCGGCAGCGCCTTTCCATGGCTTGGGCTTCGCTGGCGGCATGAAGCGCAACGGGCCGACGGGCGGCGCGCCGTAGCGGATTCCCTTCAAGACCTGGACGCCGTCTTGTACCAGGCCCTGCACGTTGCCGTTGGTGGTTTTGGCGACCTTTGTGACTACGGGGATGGGTGTGTCGGCGCGGAGGGCTTTGGCGGCGGCCAGGCTTAGGCCTAGGCGGAGGAGGTCGCGGCGGGGGAGTTGAGTGGGTTGGTGCATATCAAAACTGGAAGCGGCCGGCGAACTGGAACGCGCGCGGTCCGCCCGATCCGAATGTCGAGCTGACCCGCTGCGTGGCCAGGCCAAACGATCCGGGGCTGGCCAGATTGTAGCTATCGCCGGTCAGGTTGCCGAAATTGAAAATATTGAACGCTTCGGCGATGATGCGGAATTCGTAGCGCTCCTTTACGCGGAAGATCTTGGTCAGGCGAATGTCCTGCGAAGTGAAATCGTTGCCCAGGCTGTAATGCGACGGCAGCGTCACGGTGGGGAATGTCTGCCCCGGCGAGATGCCCGCCGCGCCCGCCGGCGTGGATTTCCCGGCATATTGCGAGTTGTATTGGTTCACCAGATTCACCAGTTGGCTCTGGCTCAGCCAGGCATCGTATTGCGAGCCGGGAAGCGGCGTATACGCGGAGGATTGCGTGTCGGTGCCGGTGATATCCACACCGTCGATGACCGGCTCTGTCGGCGGCCGGCTGATGAATGCGGAGAGTAGCGAGAACTGAAATCCCCAAGGAAGATCCACGATGCCCGATATGTTCAAGACATGTTTCGGTTGATCGGGTCCATAGGTGGAGAAGTAGTTGTTCAGGTCCTGGGTGATGTCGTTGATGCTGTAGCTGCGCTGGTAAGCGTAGGACGCGGTGAACTGGTAGCGCTTGGAGAACCGCTTGTCCAGCTTCATCAGGAGTGCCCGGTAGCTGGCCGTCCCACCGGGCCACCAGAAGTCGATGGGGCCGTTGGAGCACTGCGCCGTGGGGCTGTTGATCTGGGCCCCGGTACAAGCCGGAATCACCGGTCCGCCGACGGAATAGAAACGGTTGAAGTCGACGCTGGCGCCGAAGAAGCCGCCCGGCGTGAGGTGAATGGTATGCCGGTCGACGAAATCCGCCTGGATGACAAGATCGTTTTTCAACTGATGCTGGATCCCAATGTTAAAGTGCTGAGCCTGTGTGGTAGGGAAGTCGTGCGGAAAGATTGCGCCGAGCGCGTTCGCCTGCTTCGAAACGTCGATTTGCGGGGTGGTTCCGGTGCCCGGAAAAATGGCGTTCTCCTCGGCGATCAGGCTGGGCAGCAATTGCAGGAAATCGCCATATGGAATCAAGAAACTATTAAACGGAGTGCCCTGCGGAACGCCGGGGATGCCGGGAAAGGGATTGATCACGTCGGCGTTGCCGATGAATTGCCGGCCGGAGTCGCCCAAAACGGCGCGCTCTCCGAGCCGCCACCAGCCCTCTTGCGTGTCGAAGTAGATGCCGGCGCCGCCGCGAATCACGGTCTTGGCGCTCTTCCAGGGAGACCAGGCGAAGCCCAAGGCTGGTTCGAAGTCCCTTGGCTGGTGTTCCGGGGGATTCAGATTGCCGCCCAGAAGCGGCGCCAACAGGGCAGGCCGCGAAAGATCGTAGTTCAGGACATTGGTTTCGTACTCCCAACCCAGTCCGTAGTTCAAGGTGAATTGAGGAGTGATCTTCCAGGTATCTTGAGCGTAGAAGTGCAAGCGTGTGTTGCCTCTGGCATTGGCTAGATTGTAGGCCGGCTGCGCCTCGTTTCCGATACCCAGTTCAAACGCGGCCACGGGCATATTCATGACCTGGGCGGCGGTAATCGGGCCGCTGGAGGGCAAACCGAAGAGGGCAGGAGGATAACCGATCGCATTCAAAGTTTCCGGGGGCAGAAGGTAGACTCTGGCCGGGTCGAAGAAACCCCAATATCCGCTGCCGCGGTCGTACTCGTATTCGCCGCCGAACTTGATGCGGTGGCTGCCAACCACCCAGCTCACGTTATCGGACAACGGGTAGCGGCGCAGGTCGCGGCCTTGTGGCGAATTGAAGTTGTTCCCCAGAACGAAGTTATTCGAGCCGACCACGTAGACTTCGGGGCCGCCGCTACCGAGGCAGCCGTCGCAGGGAGCGGGATTATTTCGATTCTGCCAAAACCAATAGGAGAAGTGCAGATCGTTAACCACCGTGGGACTGAGAACGCTGGTGAAACCTAAAATGCTCTGGTCGGACCAGTTTTTGTTTTGGACGAAGTTGGAAGGAGGCACCGCGATTCCGAAGGGCCCGCTGTTGCTGTTACCGTCGTGCGAGTACCGGACGAAAAAGGTGTTCTTGGAGTTGACGACATAGTCGAACTTCGCGCTCAGCGTCTGGCCCTGGAAAGGAGCCTGGGCGACGGCTCCGAGCGCAGAGAGAGAGGGCAGGTCGGGCTGCACGACATAGACGCCGTCCTGATTGGTGTTTTCAAAGTTGAAGAAGAAGAAAAACTTGTCTTTCACGATCGGTCCGCCGATCCGAAAGCCGCCTTGCCTCCGGGCGAAGAAGGGATTCGGATCGAGAGGGCTGCGATCCAGGCTGGGATAAGCCGCGATGTTGTGGTCGCGGTAATAAAAATAACCGGCGCCATGGAAATCGTTGCCGCCGGAGCGGGTGATCACATTCACAGCGCCGAAGGCTGTGATGCCGGTGGAAAGGTCGAAGTTGGTGCTGGAGAGCTGGAATTCCTGGACCACCTCCTGCGAAAAGTTCGTTCCGGAGCCGCCTTCCACGGGGTTACGGATATTACCGCCGTCCACTGTGATGGCGGTGCGCGAAGCCAGACCGCCCAATACGGAGACGCTGAATTGGGCGTTGAACTGGGCGGGATTTGCAGGCGTGACCAGGATGCCCGGTTCGAGTTGGGCCAAGTTCAGGAAACTGCGCCCGTTCAGCGGCAGATCGTCGATCTGCTGCTGTGTGACGACTCCCTGAATGGTGTTGGAATCGAAGTTGATGTTAGCCGCCTGGGCTTCCACGGTCACGATATCCTTGGTGGGGCCGACGAGCATCGTGAGGTTCACCGTGGTAGTCGTGCCGGTCTCGACAACGGCCGGCTGAATCAACTGGCGAAATCCGGCGGCCTCGGCGCGCACTTCGTAGGCGCCGGCCGGCAAGGCTACCGAGCTAAAGGTTCCGTCGGCGCCGGTCTGCATTTCACGCGTGGAACCGGTGTCTTTATAGACGATGGTTATTTTTGCGTTGGGAACGACCGCGCCGGATTGGTCGGTTACCGTGCCGGCGATGGTTCCAATAGGCGCTTGGGCCAGCAGCGCGCCGGCCGCGATCAATGCAAGTACGCACGTCAGGCAAAGTCGAAACATGGACCCTCCAAAGTGCAATGTGCTTCATCAGATATACATCCCGTGCGGGGGATCTGTCAAGTAAAATGTTACTTGGTAACAGTTTGGCGGGGACTGAGCGCGGGGCCGCCCCTCCGCGCGGCATCGGCCAGCGGTTTGCCGCGACTTGTTTTTTGGCTGCCAGATCTCATTTATTTACGAACGAAGCCAATAAGCTGCTTAGTTGCTTAAACTTGCAAAAACAGCGAAGCCAATTTCCCGCGGCTGATTGCGGCCAAGATTTGGATCGGGCATACGCAAACGGAAGATCCTACCTGTCGATTCCATTATGGGGTCGGAGGATTTGGGGTTGGGGGTACAAATGGTGCAAGCGATTGAAAAGGTGGGGAAGATATAGGTGGCTCGGGCTGTCACCGAAGAGGCGCTTATTCACCGAAGAGGCGCTTAATAGCGTCAGCCCGCTAAAACCTGAAATCCGCGTTGCTTCTGAAAATACGTGCATAGTACTGATTCCCATGCATATCTATTTATCTGGGGACCACCGCGGTCCATCCGGGGTAGCCCGTAGCCGCCAGCCAGTTCCAGCCTTGATAGACTGCGCCACCAGCTCCACCATAGTAGTTCACGGTCGCTTGGCCGGTCGCATCATTCTGCCACACGAGGTCCGGCACGCCGTCTCCGTTGAAGTCGTTGGCTCCCACTACCGTCCACCCCAGATCGCCGTTGCTGTTGAGCCAGTTCCAGCCGGTCAGCTTGAGGAACGTTAACGGTATCTCACGGATCCAGGCGTAATAATTAACGGTTACCTGGCGCGTGGGAGTATATTGCCATACCAGATCCGGTGTCCCGTTTCCATCGAAATCCGCCGCCGCCACTACGTGCCACCCGGCCGGCTCACCACCGCTGTTGAGCCAGTCCCAGCCAATCAGGGTGGCGCCGCCCGTACCGCCGTAATAGTTCACCGTGACCTGATTCGTTGTGTTGTTTTGCCAAATCAGGTCGGGCACGCCATCGCCGTTCATGTCCGCCACCGCCACCACCGTCCACCCTGGATTGCCAGTCTGATTGAGCCAGTTCCAACCCAGCAACGTGGTCCCGCCCGGTCCGCTATAGTAGTTCACCGTGACCTGCCCGGTCGGCATGTATTCCCAGACCAGGTCCGGAACGCCGTTGCCATCGAAGTCCGCCGCTCCCACCAGTGCCCAGCCGCTGGGCTCGCCGGCGCTGTTCAACCAATTCCAGCCGGTATAGGTCACGCCCTCGGTCCCATCGAAGTATTGCAAGGTGACCTGGTGCGTGGTGTTGTTCTGCCAAAGCACGTCCTGGTGGCCGTCTCCGTTGTAATTGCCAAGGCCCAATTCGCACGTGTAGGTATATGCTGCCCCCTGCTGTAAGCCTAGGGCTGATAACTGCACGTAGATCGGTCCACCCGCCGTGTCGGCGCAGGGGATGGAGCCCACGATTTGCGAGGTCCCAGCGGTAGTACCAGAGAAGATATCCGTGCCATTCGGAGTGGTGCCGACGTCCAATTCATACTCAGTAGCTCCGCTCACCGCAGTCCAATTGAAGTTTGCCAAACTGCCGGAAAGCGTGATTCCCGGCGTGGGGCTGGTAATACCGGAGGTGGTGAAGTTCGCCACGCTGCCTTGCACCAGCCCACCCCAGTAAGGGAGCGCGCACGCAACGAAGTAGTACGTCGTGTCGCTGCTCAGCCCACTAATAGTGGCGTTGATGGGCGAGGGCAGGTTGACGAGGATCTCACCTCCGTACTGCGGCTGGGTGAGCGTGGGAGAAGTGCAATCCAGGGCGCCGCCGCTCGTGCTGTACTGGAACCAGGTGAGCGGGCTGGGCATGTACGCCGGACGGTAGGAGGACGGATTTACGGTTCCGTTCAGCGCGGCAGAGGTCATGCCCACCGTCGACGCGGACCCTGTGCTCACCGATGGGGCGGATTGGGGCGCGGCATTGGTCTCCACAAATTCGATTACTCCCCCAGGGAGGCCGTAGACGAGGCAGGGCGGCATCAGATTGAGGTTGTTGGTCTCGCCCGTATAGCCACTCCCATTCCCACCAATAGTGTCGGGGGGGAGGCACGAGACGGTCCCGTTGGAGATGAACATCTCCGCCTGGACCGCAATGACCGACCCGCTGCTGAACACGGCTTGGCTGAGGCTGCCGTTACCGAAGACGTTGAACTCGGCGGAGCTCCAGGATTGTGACAGGTTAAGCACGCTGTCCTGTTCCATCGCGTATATACCGCCGACTCCGCCAGTCCCAAGTAGGATCGAATCCGTGTTCGTGATGGCCTGCGCCCCACAGTTCAATGTCAGTTCGTCAAGGTCCGTGATCGCGACGGGCGGGACCGGCACCATCATACTGTTTCTAAAGCAACCGTGCGAGTCTGCGTTGCCTGCAGTCCAGGATGGGGGGCACGGTGGAACAGTTCCCGCATAGAGCAGCCAGTTCTGAATGTACACGCCGGAAAAGTATTGGCCCTGGGGGAGGTTGTCGAAAACGAACTGCTCCCATCCCGCGCACTGCGGGTACGGGGTCGCGCCGCAAAGATCGGTCTGGAAGGTGTTCGTGTTGAGCTGCAGTGAGAACGAATTAGGTCCGTTCACAGAGTCCATCTCAACCAGGGGGGTCTGGTAGGCGTTGTAGGCGAAGGGGAAGGATGCAAGCACGGCACCGATAAGGCCGCCCGACACCTGGGCCAGGTAGTCATCGCCGTTGCCCACATTATCTGGTCTGGGCCCCCGCGCCGGACGATGCTGGGCCGGTGCGGCCACGCACGGAACCTCAATCCACTCGGTGCTCGGATATGAGGCATGAAAGCATCCATGCTTCGGCAGAGGGGTCCGCGACATGGAATTCCGCCAAATTTCTTGGCCCAGGGGCTGCCCTGGCGACGGCTGCGGCGTCACCTGCGCCCGGCAAGTGCTGGAGCTTGCCGTCAGCAGCAAGCCCGCAGCGATGAAGATTTGCAAACCTGTCCTGTCGGTCCAGCGCCTCCGGCCAGTCCTCTGTGGCGTCTTTTGACCCCTTCGGCCCAGCAGGGCCGGCCGGGAAATCAACGCTATGCCGGTCGAAACGATCTTGCGACTCGGTTTATCGCCAGGCAGGGAAATATGAAGTTTTCCCGTGCGGTAAAGCGCCGTCATTCGGATAGCCTCCAAAACCGGAATTTCCATTTTGGCTTCCGGGTTCATAAGATTCTACATCCACACAAGGGGTCCGCCAAATTAATTAACAAACTTTAAGATTGCTTGCCGACCGCAAGAGTGCGGTCGGGGCGGGCGAAAGAGTGCCTGCGCGACGACGGCCCATCAAAAGGCCACAGTCCAATGACGCTAAAGCCTACCCTCCGGAGGATCGGCGCGGCGCGGGAATCTCTGAATGGCAAAATCCACGACGTAGAGCGCTGTACGTACATAGTCCTGCAATTCGCCGCGGCCTAAGAGGTGCCGCGCGACGCTGAAGTACCCGCCCACCAGAAAGGCGGCCAGGAATCTGGACTCCAGATCGGTGACCGGGTCTAATCCGGCTTCGCGGCTAAACTCCGCGGCCAGAAGCTCTTCGTATTGCATTTGAATGGCGAGCGACGCTGCCATCAAGCCGGGTTCGGATTCTACGAGCTTGGCATAGCGCACGATGTCGCCCCGCTCAGTGACTTCACGCGCCGACGTCTCGACGAAGTTGCGCCAATATTCCAGGACGGGAACCGTTCTGGCCGGGTCCAGGAGGCCAGTCCTGAACTTCTGCAGGGCGATCTGCCGGAAGGCCAGCGCGATGCCCTCCTTCGACCCGAAGTAGCGCAGAACCGTCTGTTTGTGAACGGCGGCCCGGTCGGCGACGTCTTCCAGAGTGGTGTTGGCATAGCCCTTTTCGTGGAAGAGCGCATTGGCGGATTTCAGGATTAGCTTGCGGGTCTCTTTCTTCTTGCGGGCGCGGAGACCCGGTTGCTTGCCGGCGGCGATGGCTGCGGTATCCAACTCTGAGCTAGTCTACCGCGATCTTATCGCAGCGTGGGAGGGCCGTCCCCGTTTCTCGAGGGACACACAGTGCCGCATGTAACGTTGTTGCACCGCCCGTGCAGGCGATCAGAAGCAGACGGGGTGGGTGCTACTTTGGCTTCTGGGCCGCGGTGGCGCGCTCTTTGGCGTGGGCCACAAGTGCCGCGAAGCGCGGGTCGCCGTGGAGCGATTTGAGAAGGGGATCCTTTTCGATGACGAGATCGAATGTGGAGGCCAGCCGTGATCAACAGCCTCGCGCAAAAGCGGTAATGACCTGTCGCGATTGCCCTTTCGTGCCAAAATGCAACCTATGTTTATATGTGGAGAGTGCCGTGAGGGGATGCTCCGGCCAATGCACAAATATCGCAGATCCTGAAACTGGCGGGCATCGAGTCGTACTGGTTTCGGGCTTGGCGGACAAGCGACTATGGTTCCAACGGATATGAGTGGATGAATTTGAAGGTGCGGGACCAGCGCGTTTTGGTGAAGAAGTGGGTGGCCACGTCCACCAAGTGGTCGATCCCCACATTGCCGCCAATCAAATCTTCGGTAGGGGCATCGAATGACCAGTAGATCACCCAAGGTGTACCGACGATATTTTCGCGGGGCACCAGTCCCCAAAACCGGCTATCGTCGGAGTTGTCGCGATTGTCGCCCATGGCGAAAATGAAACCGGGCGGCACCACCAAATCGCCGTCCACCACGAAATCCCGCAACATTCCGGCAGCTTGCGGACGCAACAGTTCGATCGGCGCAGAGGACGGAAAGTTGTCGCGGTACGCATCCACGCTGCCCACAACATGTTTGGTGTAAGGCTCGTTAACCGGCTTGCCGTTCAAGATGAGTTGTTTGTTCACCAGCCGGATGTGGTCGCCTGGCAGACCGATCGCGCGCTTTACGAAATTCTGTTTAATATCCAGCGGATACCGGAAGACGATGACGTCGCCTCTGCGAACGTCTCTGTATGGCAACAAATGCTTCGTCAACGGCCCCGCGGGGGCGTATATGAGTTTATCGACCAACACATGGTCGCCTACCAGCAACGACGCTTCCATCGACCCGCTGGGAATGACGAAAGCCTGTAATAGTGTGGTCGTGCCGAAGAGCAGCAGAATGAGTGTAACCGCCCATTCCGAAATGAAAGTCCTTTGCACGTGTACGGAAACCTTGCGGAGTCGGCGTATGGCGTTTGTCTTCACTAATACGATTATACCCGGTCTGGTTGCGGGGCTCATCTGCGACCCCATTGCCGCTCATTAGCGGCCTCAATACGATATCGGTTTTCCGGCAGGCACTTCGCCTCCGATTCGCCGATGTCGTTCATGCGGCACACGTTGGGGTGGGAGACCTGCCCGGAATCCTGAAAACGTGACACAAACGTGACACTTTCCAGGCGGGATCCACACATTGGCCGCTTATCATATAGTAGGAAGGCGCACCTGAAAAGGAGTATCGACATGAAAAGTAATTTCGGCTTCGCAAGCTCGCTCATAGCGATTACGTTCACCGCCGCTGCTTCGGCGCGCGCCGGCGAGACCTGGATCCAGCCGGATCTGACTCTATCCCCGGCCAGCCGGTGTTGCGCGGGTATGGCTTACGATCAGGCCACTTTCTCCACCGTGTTGTTTGGCGGTTGGGGCAATCCTGCGATTTACGGCGATACCTGGATTTTTCGGAATGGGTGGACGCAGCACTTCCCCGCCACGTCTCCATCTGCGCGGTGGAGCCCTGGAATGTTCTACGACGGGGCGGCGGGTAACATTGTGCTGTTCGGCGGGCTGAGCGGCAGCGGCGCATCTCTTAACGACACCTGGACCTGGGATGGAAGCACCTGGACCCAGCAGTTTCCACCCGTATCTCCGCCGGCACGCCGGTTCGACCAGCCGGGTATTGCGTACGACGCGGCCACCAGGACAGCCGTGCTGTTTGGCGGCGTGGACAGCAACAACAACGTTTTCGGAGACACTTGGACCTGGGATGGACTGGCGAAGACTTGGACCCAGCAGTTTCCCGCTTCCAGTCCTTCCCCGCGGCGGGCTCCGATTGCTTACGACGACGTTACCAGGACGGTCGTGCTGTTTGGCGGCGATGTTCAAAACCTTGGTATTGAGTACAACGACACTTGGATTTGGGACGGAGCGACCTGGACACAGCGGTTTCCGGCATCGGCTCCTGCCCCACGCACAGACGCGTCCATTGCCTATGACGCCAGCCTGGGGCTGGTGGTGATATTTGGCGGCGGTTTTAGCACCCCCATTCAAAACCAGACCTGGGCTTGGGACGGGATCAATTGGACGGAGATCCATCCGGTCACCAAACCCGGCGCCCGATACGCCGCAAGCATGGACTACGACCCGCTGGCGAAAGGCTTGGTGCTCTTCGGAGGATTTGATCCCCAAACCCTCGACGATACCTGGATTTTCACTCTAGTCCGGTAAGGGGGCACAAGTGATGATGCTCCCCAATCGCACAACGATTCCGCGCGCTCTTGCAGCGTCGCTATTGTTTAGCGCTATGGCCTCCGCACAGGAAAATATCCCTGCAACGGGGCTTTGCAACACGGGTTTAACGCCAGCGAGCCCCTTGCCCGCGGGCTGCACGACCAGCAGCCCCGTAACTCCTGTAAATTCCGACCAAGGCGGCATCGGCGTGGACGGTAACTGGCAATTGGCTACGCCTTATCCCTCTGCGCCATATAACCAACCGGCTCCCAATCCATGCCTGCTGCCAGCGTTCGGAGACGCTTGGGTTGACGCTCCCTGGCCGACCTGGCTGAATCCCGACGACGGACTGTCTCAAATTCCTCCCATCCGCCCGGGCGGCGCCAAATATATTCTGACGGTCACCGGGCGGGCGCTGGTAGATGACGACCTTGTGGCCATCGTCATGGAGGACCCGGAAGGTTACACGTCCTCCTGTAGACCCGTAGCGTTCCCGGACATAGGGTCCGGATGGATGGCATGGCACCCGTTTGATTTCTCCGCGCCAGTTATACCGGACACGCATGCTTATTTGTATTTCGTTACTTACAACGATGAGCAATCCGGTGGAAGCGCCGCGGGCTTGCGGGTGGAGTTCACTTTGGCATACTTCACCGCGGAGTAGCCGCCCTACTGCACCTGATACGAGAGCCGCACTTCCACCGTTTTGGCGGGAAGCAGGAGTTGTTGTTGCAGGCCTGGTAGCGCAGTTTGCCGAGCATGATGCCGGGCCCCTGGGATGCGCCGCAGGGGGCGCAGAAGCTTGAAGGTTTAGCCTTTGTGGGCAGGCTCGCAGCCTGCGGCCGCCTCCCAGGCCGCCAGCGCGCGCTTTTCCATACGCCGTTGTGGCCGAAGGCCGTGGCAATTCACGTCGGGCCGTCCGGACAGACGTTTTTTGAGTTGTCGCCCCGATTTGACACGGGCCGGTCGCGCTCGCGCGCGCCGGGCGGATGGTGTTGGCGAGGAAGTGCTGCCGCGAGTGAGCGGGTTTCTACTCGAAGAATCGCGAATCGTAGCGGAATTCCTCGGGAGGATGGACCCGGATCTTCGAGAAGTCCGGATGCCGCGGATTAACCAGCCAGTTCGATTCAGCCGGAGCGAGGGCGGAGGGCACTATGAGAATGGCAGCGCGGCTGCCGGTGACAAAGCCGTCGCCAATCGCGGCCAAGCGCGGTGGCGCCGGACTCTGGCGCCAGTTTGCGGGCAGTTGCTTTTCGGAGATTGCGATCCGCGAGACTTTGGCTGGAATGTCTGCCGTGACCACCGCTAGATCTGGCGGCGCGCCGTCCACATCGATGTGAACGAAGTACTCGATCATCGCGAGAGAAAGATGCTCAGCCGTGTAGGCCAGGCGGACACCCGCGCTCGACCAACGTCCCCCGAAACGATAGGCGCCTTCTCCATCCAGGGGCTTCCTCGAAAATGGCCGGCGGAGAATTCGGTAAACGCGCGTCAACTCACGCCGCCGTAGGCGATGCGGCCGAGGACGTCTTCCACCATTCGCGCTCCAATCTCCGTATCGATGCATTCCAGCGGGGTTGCGCCGCCTAACGCCCGGTTCGTCCGCTTCAGCCATCGCGTAGCCGTCTCCTCGTCGCCGATGTAATGTTTGGCCAGGGCCACGATTCGCGCGAGGCGATAGAGGCGATCCGATTCATACCCGGCCAGGCGTCCTTCCCGCCGCCGCTGCAGGCTGCGCGCCGACAGATCGAGGCTGGACGCCAGCTCCTTCAGCGTGATGCGCGCGCCTTGCATCACCTCCCGCACGACGAGTTGCGGAAAGCCCTCCCGAATGGCGGCTCGGAGATCGGCGCCGGTACGCAACGGACGGCCCAGGACCGGTTCCCCGCCGAGTTCTTCAATAACAGCCTGGAGTTCGCTCACCATTCTGTCGTTGATTATAGCGCCAAATGGCGCGATATGGGATGGGCCGCCATGGGGCACCGCCCTCCGCACTTCAATTGCTTGTGCCGAGCAGGTCCGATAGGGAATGAAAGGCTATAGCCGGCGTCGGCGCCGGGGCCAGCAAAGGTCGTCCCGAGAGCGACGGTGGGACTCGGCTGTATGACTATAGGTGCCCAATCGTTCGTGGTTCCCGCGCCGCCGACGCCTATCGGTCTACATCGGTCAGCGACACGTCGTCGATGTCAACCTGTCCAGTTCCAAAGCTCTTCACGAAGATCGTTATGGGTTGGCTAAATTGAGGCGGACTGTTGCCAGTCTTGTAGACGATCACATCCGTTTGGAACGTGCCAGCCGCAGGAGATAGGCTGTTGTCGTAGGCGAGTACCACATTTCCAGCCATTAGCGCTGCAAAGTAACCGGTGAATGCGAAGTCGGCACGGTGGCCGACACTCAGCTTGAGAGTGTATGTGTTATCGGCCACGACGTGGAGAGGGGTTACTTGCAAGATAGAGCCGGTCGAGTTCTGATTTCCAATGGCGGCAACGTTGACCCCTCCGGGCACTCCGTCCGGGTATTGAACCGTTGACATCTTCTGCACGACCGTATTTGGACCGACCAACCAGCCCGTAATGCCAAACGCATAGCAATTCAAGCCGCCTGCACACGCCAGTACGTCTTCTTCAAAGCCGGGATTCAGGAGTGAAGCTTGGGTCTTGGTTTCCTGAGCGGATGCCGTTGACAAGACCGAACCGGCAAGCACCAGCAGCGCCATTAGATATCGTTTCATCGAGGTTGCCCAGGCACTATTGTAGCCGGAAGCGTCATGTTTGTGCCGCGTTTGTGTAACGTTTCGCTCCTCTCTAGGGAGGGTGCAAAGCGACATTCTCACACTTCTTGCTCGCACCGCGACCCGAAAGTTGCGTTGCGGGAAGTACGCCGCTGAATCTCGACGCGCCCGCTTTTCGGACGACATCGACGTTTTCCACGATCGCGAAGAACGAGTTTTGCAAGCGGCTGAACAGTACGCCGCATTTCTCCAGGAGCATGGTTACACATAGCAATGGCTTCGACGAAGCCCTCTCATTTGTGCGGTTTTGGCCGCGCGAGCAGGAAGCCACGAGGCTGGAATGGGTCGTGGAGAGCGATTTCCGCTTTTCCCGGCCATCCGCGCTGGCAAGATTATCAAACCCACACTGGACAAAGGCGAGGTCACTGGCCGACGAGCGCGGAATTCTCCGCCGCCATGGTAGAACGTATAAGAAACCGCCGGCGCCATAGCGTCCCGTGCGGAAGCGCACCCGCAGGCTCTGGCCCGTTCTTTACCCGATGTTGTTGCCTTCTATGGCCTTGATGCTTGCCATGTGCGATCTGTTTCAGCCGCTGTCTTCCATGTTGGTGGAAATGGATGAAGGGCCAAGCTCAGAAGACTGCGGTCCGGCTACTGCACCTGATAGGAGAGCCGCACTTCCACCGTTTTCGGCGGGAAGCAGGAGTTATTGTTGCACGCCTGGTAGCGCAGTTTGCCGAGCATGATGCCGGGTCCCTGGGAGGCGCCGGCGGGCACTTTGAATTTGGCGACCAGATCGAAATCGCCGGTGAAGACGGAAAGCGGCTTATCGGAGAACTCGTACTTCTCCATCTGCGGCTTGGGGAAGACCACTGCGCCGGGTTCCAGCGCGCCGTCGGGAGTCCACGTCAGCTTGAGCGGGATCAGGTACGTGTCGCTGGGCGTATTGCTATTGACGTGAAAGCCGGGCTGAATGGACACGGCGATCTTGGCCTCCGCGGATGCGCCGCGCTTGACCACCAATTTTTGGGGAGCCTCGGCCGTCAGGTACTGGTTACCTTGCGCCCACAAGCTCGGCAGGCAGAGACACGCGGCCAGAACCGCCAGCGGGACGCGCGGGTGTTTGCAATAGTTGTTCGATAGCATTTTCAAAGTCACTCTTACTCGTCAGGCCCACATGGACGTCGGCGATCCTGCCGTCCCGGTCGATCAGGAAGGTGGTGGGGAGGGCCTCGATTCCGCCGAATTTGTCAGCGGTGGAATCGTTACCCACTACGATGCGGTAGTTGATTCCCACGTCGCTAACGAAGGGCTTAACGGCGTCCCACCCCTCATCGTCCATGTCGACGCCCAACACGGAGAAGCCCTGGTCTTTGTGTTTGCGCTCGAAATCCATGAACCACGGGATTTCGATTTTGCAGGGGCCGCAATAGGTGGCCCAGAAGTCCAGCAAAACCACTTTACCTTTGTAATCGGAAAGACGCACGGTTTTGCCGTCGGCGTCTTTCAGAGCGAAATCGGGCGCGGCGTGCCGTTCGCTATCCGGCTTGAGCGATGCGGCCTTGGCGAGCTTTGCCGGCGAGCACCCATAGATGACGCAGCCCAGCAGGAATCCGGTGAGCAGCACGGTACCCAAACGCAGTGCCGACATAGAATCTCCTTTGCTTTTCACGATACGGCCACTATATGGATTATATCGAGATTCGATCGGTCGCACCGGACTCCTGGAACCATTGGCGGCGGCGTTCGCGGAAGCGGCGGGCCAGGGTGTATTCGCGATGCGCGGGGACGCCCGAAAATATCCACGCGGCCGTGTCGCAGAAGCTTTCGCAGACGTACTCGCGCCAGCGCTGGGTGCGGCGTGCGGCGTCGCGCGCGGCGAGGGCCTGCTTACGCCACTCCGCCGACCAGCCCAGTTCGCCGCGGGCGCCGCCCCGCATTTCGTCGCGGAGCAGCGCTTCGTAAGACCAGCGGCGCGGGTTGCCCAGCCGCAGCCAAACGAAATGGAAGACTTCATGGACGAAGATGCGGGCGAACTCCTGAGGGTCGGCGGCGAGGTCCGCGTCGAATGCGATGCGGCGTTCGCGGATGAATGCGCCGGCGTGGACCGGACCGTGGCGGTCGGCGATTTCGCGGCGGATTTCGAGGCGAACGGGGCGTCCCTCCATGGGGGGGAGGTGGGGGCGCTCACTCGGTCTCATTGAGCAACCGTTTATACACCTCGCGCGCGCGATCGTAGGCTTGGCGCGCTGCGCCGAGTTCCGCCACTGAAATACGGGGCGCTTTTTGAGTCCAGCACTGGCTGACGGCCGCCAGACACCATTCCGCGCTACGCCGCGACGCGCGCACGGGCTTCCCCCCAACTAACACGAAAATCGGATTGGTGTGCGCCGACGGCAGTATCCGGACGGCGACCCAACTGCTCTTTTCGATGGCGACATCGAATGCCACGTCGCGCACCTGGCCATCCGCCAGCACATTCTTGCGCGCCACCGGCTGGCCGTTCACCACCAGTTCCACGGGCACCTCGCGCGTATCGCCGATGCGCGCCCGCTCCACATCCCAGTACGGTTTCTCGTCGTAGCGTTTGCCGCGAATGGACTGGTCCGGCAACGGGTCCAGGTACGCGGCCACACTCACTTGAGCATGCACGCTGCCGGGCGCGGTGAGCCGCACTTCACTCGCGGCGGTACCCACCAGGACGCCATTCAACTGGAAGTCCATCAGGTGGCTCTTGCCGTCGGAGACATAACTCCGCCCAGCCTTCAGCGCTTGCAGCCAATTGGCGTAACTCAGGGTTTCCAGTTTGGTGTAAGTACGCCCGATCCCGACGCGCTGGTCGTAGATGCACGGGAAATCGGTTTCGCCGGCGATGCGCGTGCGGAATCCGGCGTTCAGTGTGTGATACCAGATACTCAGTTCCCACACGTAAGGCGTGTCCACGGATGAAATGAAATCCACCAAGCCGGGTTCGGTGACATCCACGATGTATTCGTTCGCGCCGATCCCGTCGAACCCCGGCATCTCGTAATTGGGCAAATCGTCGCTCATGACTTCGAGGCCCCAACCCGAGTGCGCGAATCCTACCACGGCCCCCTGTGACTTGGCCCAGCGGAAGATCGGCAGATCCCAAGTGGGCCAATCTGAAATGCGGGTGGCGCCGGGATAATCCTGCTCCCGCAAACCGAGCAGCACGATGTGGCCGGCGTGGCTGGACGGAAACCCGGACACTTCCAGATCGTAGTGCATCAGTTCGCCGGGCTTGGAGAGCGAGTCGTCGTGCCCGGAGAAGAACTGCTTTTGATAGTAGTAATCGGGACCCCACGTGAGCACAGAGCCGATATTCAGCCGCTCGCCCGATATCTGCCGGATCATATCTTGCGGCAGCACGCCTTCGGTAGGGTTCTGGTAATGCGAGCAGCCCGCGGCATGCACGTGATGATCGCCGGAATACCAGCCGTAACGCGCCGGATCGATCCAGCGTTCAAGCTGGAAAGAGAGTTCAGCGGGGCCGTTGGCGTCCACCGCGAACTCCTTGGTGTGCGCGCGGTATTCCGGACCGCCCGCGTAAGTGATGTTATAGTAACCCGCCGGCAGGCTGATAGTCTCTCCGTCGGCGCGATAGATTTGCGGTTGGAAGAAGAAGTCGGGCGCCAGGCGCTTGGACGGATTCGGATAGAGCCGGCTCAGCCGATCGCGAATGACAAACGAGGCCATGGCCGGTTCGCCTTTCTCGTCGCGCACGCGCAGCTTGATAGCGCGCGCCGCGAGCGCGTTGAAGAGCACCAGGATGTCGTTGCGAAAGCCGATGTCCTGGCTGCCCTGCCCTACGTTGAAGGCGATCTGCGCGGACCGTTGTCCTTTATCGCGGCTATAGATCTGCAAAATCCGGTAATCCAATGCCAGCCCGGAAAGGCGGGGGGACATGGGCGGTTTGTCATAGACGGAGATCTCGGCCCAGCGATCGGCGGCATTCTGGGGCGTAAGTTCCAGCTTAGGCTCGGGGTTGCCGGTGGACTGAATGTAGACGTTGCCGCTGTTGGGGCTGGTCACGCGCAGGGGCGCGGTGACGTTGGCGCGGTTGATCACCTTCACCAGGAACAGGCGCGTGCCGCCCTCCACCAACTCGGGCTTGGCTGGCCCGGGTTCGACTTTGACGCGGCTTTCGGCGTTGATGTCCACGATCGCGAGAGCATAGCGGTCGAGAATCTTTTCCAGATCCGCGACAGCCGCGCCCTCGTCGGCGTTGGCGATGGCGGCGTTGATGGCGGCGCGGTCGGCGGTAGAAAACGGCTGGCCGAGGTAGTTCATGGCGTCTTCCAGGCGGCGGACTTGCTGCGCCAGCGGCTGGAGGGGGACGGGAGGTTGCGCGGCGGCGCAGCAGGCGGCGGCGAGAAGGATGAATGCGGCTTTGGCTTGCACGGTTGTGCCCTCCAACTTGTTCAGGGGAACTAACGGATCACCCTCACCGGCTCCTTGGGCGGAGGTTCGGTGACGGACCAGCCGATGACTGGTGCGAGCGCACCATCCGACGGGTCCTGCTTCACCGCAAAGAAACCGGCAACGAGGTCCACATTCAAATCCGGCCGGTCCTCGAACATCACCTTGACAGCCGCGCTGGAAAGGCCGGAGGGGAAACTTTTCGGTGCGACGCCTTTGTTGCTTCGAGGGCCGAGCCTCCGCCTGCCGGTTTGGACGCCTTGGTCGACCGGGAGCGCCCAGTCGTGACGTTCGTGGTCGAACACGCGGTTGCGGAAGCGGCGAGGAGCATCGCCTAAGTAAGGGAACAGGTCCGTGATCCAGCCGGTGGCGACTTCAGTGCCGTAAGCCTGCTCCGGCTTGTAAATCGCCTTCCAAAACTCCCGCGTGGGATGTCCGCTCGCCGCCAGGACGAATTCGTCGAGGATGGGACGGAGACGCGAGACCCACCATTCGAGTCCGTAGGTCTCGAGCACCTCGACGCGCGCGCGGATGCGCTGCCAGTCGTCCAACGAGCCTTCGATGGCGATCTTCGGGATGCCGCAAACGCACATCATGGCATAAGAGAAGTAGCTTGAGAAGGTATCCATGAGAGCCACTTCGCTGGCGGTGCGGATGGCGGGCGTGGTGGTGGAAAAATCGCAAACCAGAGTTTCATGCAGCACGGGATCTGTCGCCTCGCGGATCTGCGACGAAAGACCCGCGATTCCGTACGCGAATTCAGCTAGAGTCAAAGCGGTGATTTTTGCGACAAGGTCCCGGCGCCCCTGGTGACGAACCAATCGGCCACGGAGCGTCTCCGCATTCTCCGCCACGTGATGACCGAAGCCCTGCGCAATCACGAGCCAGATGGCGTCCGGAGAGAGTGTCAATGGGCGGTGCTGGCTGAAGGCGATGTGGACGGCGTCGATTAACGGGTGGCAACGGCTAACGAGGCTGCGGGCCAGGGGCATGGCGTCGTATCTGGCACGCACCGTTTCCGGCAGCGATTCGAACGCCGCGCTGGCGACAGGTTGATCCGGCTCCGGCAGGATTAGGATCTTGCGCGCAAAACGCAGGCCGAGACTGGTTGCCAGGCTTTCGGTCCGCATGGGCTTTGCGGCGGGAGTAACGTCGTCGACGGAAAAAGCGACTCCGGGATCCCGCCTTTCCCGGCGGGAAGGTCCGGAAAAGAGTGAAGACAACATAATCGTTATTATTGTCTCACGCCTGCTGCCCTACAACTTCGGCGCGTTGTAAACGGGCAGAAGGACCTGGCCGCGGGTCTCCGCCGTCGGGTATTTCAGGATGGGGAAGCGTAGCGTATTCCTTATCCTGGCCCAGTGTGTACAGCTACTTCCCAACCGCGCGTTTCAACGCTCGGGCCGGCCAAGTCAGCGCGCGCGCCAGGCGGAACGCGCGCCACTTATTTATCCCCTCCATCAACGCTGTGAATTCCGTTTCGCGCTCATATAGGAACCGGATGTGATCGTCGCGGCGGGCGAACAATTTCCGGATCTCCGCTAGATCCTCCTCCCGCAACGTGTAGCCTGCTTGGATGTGTCCGGGCAACGGACGCTGATAATAATATGTGGCGTGCGGAGGCCCGATCTCGACCGCCGGCCGGGCATGGCTATAGAAGTAGACCGCCAGCGACTTGCGTGAAATGCCCCGACCGGGCGGCGTCCGGATGACGCGGAATCCGTGCCATGACGTTTCGGTAGTTTCGAAAATCACGGCGCGATTGGCCAGCGGCACGACCACTTTGCGCCCGTCGCCGCTATCGGCCGTTGGCTCGCGCAACAGCTCGAGGCAGCCGCCCCAGGCTTCCTCCCATTGCGGGTTGAGGAAAACGATCAAGTTGAGGCGGCGGTGCCAACCCATGCGCGGGTGGAAGTTGAAGTCCACGTGCGAATCGAGTTCCTGTCCGTCGCGGTTTTCGTGAGTGCCCCCGCCGACATATTCCTCGTCGTAGAGCAGGCCGTCAATACCGGTGATGCGCCCGATCAGAGCGAGGAATTCGCTGTCGCGCATCAGGCGATCGAACCGCTGGTAGGCGGGACCCAAGCGGGCGATGTCGCCGATCACCGATTTACCAGCCTGCTCGCCGCGCTCGTTGCGCGCGTCTCCCGATTCGAAGGGCGGGAATTGGGTCATCAACTCCTGGCAGAATTGCGGATCCAGAAATTGGTCGATGGCGACGTAGCGGAAAGGCTGCGCGGCGCCGAACTGGCGTGCGAGATCCTCGACGTGGTTGGGGACATCGGGGTGGAGAAGGGAGAGCACCTCCCCAGTTTAGCCTCAACGGAAACCTCTGGCATCCCACAACCAAGAGAGGCGTAAGCTGACGGTCCCATATTCAGGATGATACTTCCCTCTCTCGCGTCCAAGTTGACGAAAAACGCGCGACCCGTCGAAGTAGAACCAACGCCAAGGAACCATACATCGTCGCTGTCATTCGAGCTCCAGGCTTATCTGTTAGAATACTGGCCGTCTTTCAAGGCGCTTTCGATGGGGTTAATTCCAAGCCGCCGGGAAAGAAGGAGCGGGAAGCACTGCGCCCGTCGCGTTTGCCAACGCTACGTCGGTGCTGTACAGCCGGAGCCAGAAAAGGGTCCCGGCAGGAATGATCAACTGATAGTTATGGCTACCGGCATGCCAGAGGTTTTACCTGTTGGGGCCAGTTCGTGTCCATGATGTTGTGTCAGCTCGCATCGGCGCGATCCTTGCGAGAAATTTGCCAAGGGTTGGCCGCCACTGAAGGCAAGCTGCGGCATCTGGGGGTGGCGCAGGCGCCCGCGCGTTCGACGTTGGCGTATGCCAATGAGCACCGCCCCTGGGAGTTGTACCAGACGGTGTTTGAGCAATTGTTGGCGCAATGTCAGGTGGCCGCGGCGGGCAAGAAGAAGTTCCGTTTTAAAAACAAATTGCCGACTCTGGACGTCACCAGCATGGATCTGTGCGCCAACTTATACGACTGGGCCCGGTATAAGCGCACCAAAGGAGCGGTCAAGGTGCACCTGCTACTGGATAACGAAGGGTACCTGCCGGTGTTTGCCCACATCACGGACGGCAAAAGCCACGACATTACCGTGGGCCGCCACTCGCGCTTCCAGCCGGGGACCATTGTCGTGATGAATAAGGGCTACGTGGACTATGCCTGGTGGCAGCAGATCAGCGAGGATAAGGCCTTCTTCGTGACGCGGCTGAAGAAGGACCTACGATACAAGATCATCCGGGAGAATCCGGTGCCGGAGAGGGGCAACGTTCGCGGAGACCATTGGATCGAGATCGAAAGCACACAGGACCCGCGTTGCCGGCAGGTACTGCGGGTAGTGACAATCTGGGACGAGGAGAAGCAAGAGGAGTTGGCGTTCCTCACCAACCATTTCGAGTTCGGCCCCACGACCATCGCGCGGATCTACAAGGAACGTTGGCAGATCGAGTTGTTCTTCAAGGCGCTGAAGCAACTGCTGCGGGTGAAGACGTTTGTGGGCACCAGCGCCAATGCCCTGAAGACGCAAATCTGGACCGCGCTGATCGCCATGCTGCTGCTGAAGTACATGCAGTTGAAGTCGCAGTTTGCCTGGTCGCTGTCGAACCTGGTGGCGTTGGTGCGGCAGCAGTTGTTTGTGTATCGCGACCTGTGGGCGTGGTTAGATGATCCCTTCCAGGCTCCGCCGGTGCTGGCCGGTGTGCACGATGGCCAACTGGAATTGGGATTTTAAGCCGCGGCAATTTGGACAGCAGAGAACCATGCGCACATCTCCAACTCAGCAGACGGCGAGCTGATAGCGGACGAATTTGGACAGCACCACTAAATTCCACAGAGCGAAACCCCGCCAACCTGCTTTTCCAATCAGCGGGAAAGGGGGCTTATGTCCAATGTTTGGTTTACGGAGGCTCGCCGAACCGGTCTAATTTGGACAGCAGTGGTTACCAGCCTGCCCGACAGCACCGTGCAAATGTAGAAACTCCAGAGGCGGGCGTGGGCGCCCGCCGCAGGCCTGGAGGCCCCACAAAGCCATCGTTCCGCCACCAAAGGCTTCAGCGACTCAGCCCCGCCCGCAGCTCGTTCTTCCGCACCTTGCCCGTCACCGTGCGCGGCAAAGCCCCGAACTCTACCTGCTTCGGGCACTTGAAGTGCGCCATCCGCGCCCTGCAGAACTCGATGAGTTCCTGGGCCGTCGCCGTGTGCCCCGGCTTCAACCCGATATACGCCTTCGGCACTTCGCCCCATTTCTCGTCCGGCGCCGCCACCACCGCCGCCTCCAGCACCGCGGGATGCTCGGCCAACACCTTCTCCACTTCAATCGACGATATGTTCTCGCCGCCCGAAATCACGATGTCTTTCTGGCGGTCGCGCACCTCGATGTATCCATCCGGGTGCATCACCGCCAAATCGCCGGAGTGAAACCATCCGCCGCGAAACGCCTCTTCGGTGGCTTGCGGATTCTTGTAATACCCCAGCATCACGTTGTTGCCGCGCATCAGCACCTCACCCATGGTCCGGCCGTCCGGCGGAACGTCGCGCGTCTCCGCGTCCACCACCCGCAGATCCGTGCCCGCCACCGTATACGCCACGCCCTGCCGCGCTCGGAGTTGCGCGCGCTCCGCCGGGGGCAACGCATCCCACTCCGGCTGCCATGCGCAAATGGTGTGCGGGCCATACGTCTCGGTCAGACCGTAGGCGTGCGCCAGGCTGGCGCCCATCTCCTCGGCTGCCCTTATGACCGCCGGCGTGGGCGGCGCGCCCGCCGTCACGATCTTCAACCCGCCCTCGAACCGGATGCCATGCGCCGCACAATATTGCGTCAGCGTGCTCACCACTACTGGCGCGCCGCACATGTGCGTCACGCCCTCCACGCGGATCAGCTCCACGATCTTCTGCGGATCCACTTGCCGCAGGCACACGTGGCGCGCTCCCGCCGCTGTGACCGCCCACGGAAAGCACCAGCCGTTGCAGTGGAACATGGGCAGGGTCCACAGGTAGACCGAGGCGTTGGTTAGCCCGTGTTCCGTGATTTCGCCCAGCGCGTTCAGATAGGCGCCGCGGTGCGTATACATCACACCCTTCGGAACCCCTGTGGTCCCGCTGGTGTAGTTGATGGAGATGAATCCGTCTTCCTCCGGCTCCCTGAAACCGGCCGCCGGAAACTCGGCCTGCGCGAGCCATCCCTCGTAATCGGAGATGGCGTGGACCGTCTGGGGCAGCCCCGCTGCGAGCTGCGGGTCTGCAATCGCCACGCGCGCTTCGCAGTGGTTCAGAATCCATGCCAACTCTCCCGCTTGCAGCCGCGTATTCAACATCACCAGCACCGCACCCGCCAGCAGCACCCCGAAGTGCGCCTCCAACGCCGCTACGCTATTCGGCGCCAGCACCGCCACCCGATCGCCCGGCTGAACGCCCATGGCCCGCAGCGCGCTCGCCTGCCGGTGTACCCGTTCATTCAACTCCGCGTAAGTGAATCGCCGGCCTCCATCGACCACGGCGATGCGATCCCGGTATACCCAGGCGCTGCGCGCGAGAAAATCCAAAGGCGTCAAAACCGACTTCATACTGGATTGGATTGTACTGCATTTCGCGCCGCGATGAGCGCATAATTGACTCTATGCAGACCCCCGAACAGACCAGCGCCGTTGCGCGCCAACTCACGTCCACGGGCACGCTGCTCATGGCATTGGCGATTTCCATGCGCTTGAGCCTTGCCCAATCCACGCCCTTGGGACTGACCACGCTCTACAGCTTCGGCGGTGGCGCCGATGGCGAGGTCCCCGTGGCAGGCCTGGTTGCGGACCAGAATGGAACGCTCTACGGGACCACCAGCGCAGGTGGAAATACGAATTGTACTGGCCCGGTCGCCGGCTGTGGCACGGTATTCGCGCTGGCGCCGCCCGCCACGTCTGGGGGCGCCTGGACAAAGACCACGCTGTATAGCTTCCTCGGTGGCACTGACGGAGCGAATCCGCAGGCAGGTCTGGTCATCGGCAATAACGGGGCCGCCCTCTACGGGGTCACTTTGAATGGCGGCGGTTGTTCCTATTTCGGCGGGAACTGCGGTACGGTCTTCGAACTGGCGCCCTCAGCGCCGGGCGGACCGTGGATAGAGACTGTGCTCCACAGATTCGCCGGCGGCGCCGATGGACTGAGTCCCCAAGGCGGTCTCACACTCGGCCAGAATGGAGTGCTCTATGGCACGACCTATTACGGCGGTTCATCCGGGCAAGGGCTAGGTTCGGTGTACGAACTAATCCCGCCCTCCGCGCCTGGTGGAACCTGGACGGAGACCGTGCTCTACGGCTTCGCGGAACCGGGCCTGGGATATTATCCCGTGGGCACGCTGGCCCTCGGCAGCGACCACGCGCTCTATGGCGTCACCCTGTACGGTGGCAGCGACACGCAAGGAACGGTCTTCCGGCTGGAGCCACCCTCGGTGTCCGGAGGAACCTGGACCGAAAGCGTGCTCCACAGTTTCCTCAGTGGCGCCGATGGCAGCAGACCCCAGGCCGGTGTCGTGTTCGCCCCGAACGGAGCGCTCTATGGCACCACCTTGGATGGCGGGAGCCCATCGGGACACGGCACGGTATTCGAACTGGCGCCGCCCTCCGGAACGCCCGCGGGCGGCGCCTGGTCCGAGTCCATCCTGCATGTTTTCACTGTATTTCACGATGGGGTCTTGCCGTATGGCAGCGTCGTTTCGGGCCCGACCGGCGTGCTCTATGGAACGACCTTTGAAGGCGGTCACACCGATTCAGCATGCCCAAAAGGTTGTGGCACGGTATTCTCGCTAGAACCGCCCGCGGCTTCCGGAGGAGCCTGGACGGCGACTGTCCTCCACCGGTTTACGTCGCAGAACAGCGATGGAGCGAATCCCCAATCGAGCTTGGTTTTCGGCGCCAATCAGGTGCTGTACGGCACCACCGATTACGGCGGCGTGAACCCCGCCTGTTCCCCGTCGGGGAGTTGCGGTACCGTGTTTCAGTTGATGCCCTGACGAATCCAAAGGCCTTAACCGGGTAGTGGGTCGGTTTGGGAGTTGCTTGGCTTGTGGGGCGGCCAATATTGGCCGCCCCACAAAAGCAAACTGACCTACTGCCCAATCTGCCTGCTAGCAACGGCCTGCTGCCGGGCAGTTCCGCGCCGGGCGAGCGGTGCCACAATAGTCTTATGCCCATGGTCACCAACCTCACGGTCAACGGGACCCGCCAGCCCATCGACGCCGACCCCGACGTCCCCCTGCTCACCGTCCTGCGCGACCACCTCTCGCTCACCGGGACCAAGTACGGATGCGGCGAAGGCCAGTGCGGCGCCTGCACCGTGCTGCTGGATGGCCAGCCGGTGCGCTCGTGCGTCCTTCCCTTGCGCAACGCCGCCGGCAAGCAAATCACCACCATCGAAGGTATCCAACACCCACTGCAGGATGCCTTCATCGAAGAGGGGGCCATGCAGTGCGGCTATTGCACCTCCGGCATGATCGTCTCCGGCGTGGCGCTGTTGAAGAAAACCCCGCACCCCAGCCGCGAGGAAATCGTGCGTCACATGAACGGCAACATCTGCCGTTGCGGCACTTACTTGCGCATCGTCGCAGCCATTCAAAAGGCGGCCCAATCGCATGCCTGACGCGATCATCCAAATCGAACCGGAACGCTACGAGCTAACCGCCCCGCCGGCCTATCGCTTTGCCGTCGATCGCCGCGATTTCCTCGGCATCTTGGGTATCATGGGCGGGGGCCTGCTGATCGCTTTCTCCGCAGGCGCGCAGGAATCCGGCCGCGGGCGCCGCTCGGAGGCCGTGCCCGAGGAGCTGGACGCTTGGCTGCACATCGGCGAGGACGGCGCAGTCACCATCTGCACCGGCAAGACCGAGGTCGGACAAAACATCCGCACGTCTCTCAGCCAGGCCGCCGCCGAAGAACTGCACTGCCCCGTCGCCTCTATCAAACTGGTGATGGCGGATACGGCGCTGGCGCCTTACGACATGGGCACTTTCGGCAGCCGCACCACCCCCACGATGGCGCCGCAAGTCCGCCGCGCCGCCGCCACCGCGCGCGAGGCATTGCTCGATCTGGCCGCCGAAAAGTGGCACGTCGACCGCGCCAAGTTATCCATCGCGGATGGCAAGATCGGATGCGCCGGCACGGCCCCGATGGGCTTTGGTGAATTGACCAAAGGCGAGAAGATCGCGAAAACCATCGCGCGAGACGTGGCTGTGGCGCGCCCGCTCAGCCAGTCCGCCCCCAAACTTACGGCGCGCGACTTCGTCACCGGCCAGCACAAGTACACCCCGGACCTCACCCGTCCCGGCATGCTGTACGGCCGCGTGCTGCGCCCGCCGGCATTCGGCGCGACTCTGGCCAATTTCGATGCGCCCGACTCGTCCAGCTTGCCCGGAGTCACGGTGGTTCACGAGAAGAACTTTGCCGGAGTGGCCGCGCCGAGTGCGCAAGCCGCCGCCGAAGCCCTCCGCCAGCTCAAAGCCGAATGGAAGCGCGAGGCTACCCCGCCCGGCGCAGCCTCCGGCCCCGGACTCTACGAATACCTGAAGCAGAGCGCTTTGCCCGGCGAAAGCGATATCCAGGGCGCTGTCGAAGAGGGGATGGCCGCCGCGGATATCAAACTGCAAGCCGCATACACGGTCGCTTACATCGCGCACGCGCCGCTCGAACCCCGCGCCGCACTGGCCGAGTGGGACGACGGCAAGCTGACCGTCCAAACCGGCTCGCAGGTGCCCTTCGGCGTGCGCTCCGAGTTGGCCTCCGCCTTCGGCATCCCCGAAAGCCGCGTCCGCGTGATCGTGCCGGATACCGGTTCGGCATACGGCGGCAAACACTCCGGCGAATGCGCCGTGGAAGCCGCGCGCCTGGCGAAATCCGCCGGCAAGCCGGTGAAGCTCGTTTGGACCCGTGAAGAGGAATTCACCTGGTCTTACTTCCGCCCCGCCGGCCTGATCGAAATTTCGAGTGGCGTCCGCGATCATGGCGCGGATGCCGGCAGGATCACCGCATGGGAATGCCATAATTACAACTCCGGCAGCTCGGCCCTGGTGGGCAAGTATGACATTCACAAGCAGCGGAACACCTTCCACCCCTCCAAATCGCCTCTGCGGCAGGGATCTTACCGGGGCTTGGCCGCTACCGCAAACCACTTCGCGCGCGAGGTGCACATGGATGAGTTGGCCCATGCGGTGAAAATGGACCCGCTCGAGTTCCGGCTCAAGAACCTGAAAGACGAGCGCCTGCGCGCCGTGCTACAAGCCGCCGCCGAACGCTTCGGATGGGGTAAGGGCCAAGGCATCGGCATCTCCGGCGGATTCGAAAAGAACGGCTACATCGCCACATGCGCGCAGGTCGCCGTCGAGGATAAGCGCATCCGCATTCTGCGCGTGGTGGAGGCTTTCGATTGCGGCGCGGTGGTCAACCCCGATCACTTGAAGAACCAAATTCAGGGCGCCATCTCAATGGCCATCGGCGGCGCGCTCTTCGAGCAAATCCGCTTTGGCGATGGGCAAATCCTGAATCCACGCTTCTCGCAGTACCGAGTACCCCGCTTCAGCGACATGCCCGACGTTGAGGTAGTACTAGTCGATCGCCCCGATCTGCCCTCGGCTGGCGCTGGCGAAACGCCCATCGTAGGCCTTGCCCCCGCCGTCTCCAACGCCCTCTTCCACTTGAACGGAACACGCCTGCGCTCCCTCCCAATGGAACTGTAGGACAGTCCAGCGTCGCGCTAAACGCCTGTCATAAAATAACTGTGCTCTTTTCAGCGCGCCAAAGCCGCCTGAAAGCCGGCTTGCAGCCAAGATTGGCCGCCCCACCAAAGAGCCTCAGCTCGCCCGCCTTTGTACCGTTACGAATCCCTATGTACCGGTACGTCTTTCCCCGTCATTTGCAGGGCTTTGTACCCTAGAATCGGGTTGTGACTTATGAATAACCTTACTGCC
>Ga0070761_10000287_pt1 | contig 33564 bp, 23 predicted proteins | sample HubBroMetageREF1_FD_66724 | JGI IMG/M metagenome (GOLD analysis project Ga0070761, IMG submission 66724) | Reference soil microbial communities from the Hubbard Brook experimental Forest, New Hampshire, USA - Hubbard Brook CCASE Soil... | ecosystem: Environmental > Terrestrial > Soil >... | reverse complement strand
TTGGCGAGCGATACGCGGTTTATTGGAAGACGAGCACGCAGAACGAGGATACGGACGGGTAAGCTTGCTGCGTTTGTAGGATCGGCTCGCAAGCGTGCTGATCGCGATGCGGACGTTGACGGAAGCGCGATGGGAGTGGATAGTACGTGGCACCAAGCATTATGGGAGATGAGTAGTGAGCATCCACGAAGTTGCGAAGATGGCGAAGGTATCGATCGCGACGGTGTCGCGCACTATCAATGGCGTGCCGACGGTGACGCCACAGCTTTCGCGGCGCGTGTGGAAAGTGATCGAGGAGCTGGGATATTACCCGAACACGCAGGCGCGCGCGCTGGTTTCTGGACGCAGCCGGATTTTCGGATTGATCGTTTCGGAAATCACCAATCCGTTCTTTCCTGAAATCGTGCAGGGCTTCGAAGACATCGCGGTGCAGAACAATTACGAGATTCTTACGACCTCCACGGTGCACGATCCGGGGCGGATGGCGCTTTCGGTGCGGCGAATGATCGAGCGCCGGGTGGAAGGCGTGGCGGTGGTGACGTTCGGGATGGAAGAAGCGCTGTTCGATGATCTGAAATCGCGCAACGTGCCGCTGGTGTTTATTGACGTGGGGCCGCCGCTACCGCGAATCAGCACGATCAAGATCGATTATTTAAACGGACTTCGGCAGGCGGTGCAGCATCTGGCGGCGTTGCGCCACGAAAAAATCGCGTTTGTCTCTGGACCGTTGACACTGAAGACAGCCGTGGCGCGGCAACATGCGTTTATGCAGGCGATGGATGAGATCGGCCTGGCCGTGGATCCGCAGCATCTGGTGGAAGGAAATCACACGATGGAGGGCGGCATCCAGGCGATGCAAAAGCTTTTTGGCCTGGCCGAGACTCCTACGGCCGTGATTTGTTCGAACGACATGACGGCGCTGGGAGTGATGCGCGAAAGTTACGCGCAAGGAGTACATGTTCCGAAGGAATTATCTGTCGTGGGGTTTGACGACATTCGTCTGGCGCAGTTCGTGATACCGCCTTTGACTACCGTGAAAATGTCGCAAACGGAAATTGCGCGACTGGCATTCAACGCGCTTCTAGCAGAGGTGCGGCGAAAAACGCCTTCGCCGACGGGAAGCGAGTACATGCTTCGCACCAGCCTCGTCCTACGTGATTCCACTGCCTTGGCTCCGAAAACCGCGCGCCGACGAAAACCTAAAGCCGCCGAATCCAGCGGTGAGTGAAGCAAATGAACATCGCGAATTGAAAAGCGCGCCAGGGATCACGCAAAAGGTTCGCTGGTCCGATTAGAATGCGCGCGTGGGCCGGCTTGGCGTGTTTTTTGCGCGAGGGTTTGCCGCGGAATGCATGCGGTGAGTTTTTTGAATTGGCAGCGGGGGCACGCGTCGTGTCGGAAGGTAGCATTAACGGGCACGGCGGTGTTTGGATTTTTCTCGAGGGGATGAATGGCGTCCAAGAAGATCACGCTGGGCTTGATCGTTGGGAACCGCGGTTTCTTTCCCGGGCATTTGGCGGAATCAGGACGCAAGGAAATGGTTCGGGTGTTGGAGCAAACCGGCATCGAGGTGGTGGCGCTGGACGCGGAGAAGAGCGGGCACGGAGCGATTGAGACGTATGAAGAGGCGCAGAGATGCGCGGAAGTTTTTCGCGCGCACAGGGAACGAATCGATGGAGTGATCGTGACGCTGCCGAACTTCGGCGATGAGCGCGCGATTGCGGATACCCTGCGTCTTTCGCGTTTGCGAGTGCCGGTATTGGTGCAGGCGACGCCGGATACTCCGGCGAAAATGAGCATCGCCTTCCGACGTGACAGTTTTTGCGGAAAAATGTCCGCTTGCAATAATTTGCGGCAGTACGGAATTCCATATTCGCTGACGACCTCGCACACGGTGACGCCGGATTCGGCGGAATTCAAGAAGGACCTGGAATGGTTTGCGGGGGTTTGCCGCGTGATGCGTGGATTGCGGGACTTGCGGATCGGTAGCATTGGCGCGCGTCCGACGGCTTTTAATACCGTCCGTTACAGCGAAAAAATACTGGAATCGCAGGGGATTTCGGTGGAGACGCTGGATCTGTCCGAGGTCATCGGACGGATTCAGAGAATGAAGGACTCGGATGATGCGGCGCAGGCGAAGCTGAAGTCCATTGAGAAATATGTTTCGACGAACGATGTGCCCAAGGAAGCTCTGCTGAAAATGGCGAAGCTGGGCGCGGTGATTGACCAGTGGATGAAACAGACACATGTGACCATCAGCGCGATCCAGTGCTGGACTTCGATTGAAGAGAATCTGGGGGTGGTGCCGTGCACGGTGATGAGCATGATGAGCGACGATCTGATGTCCAGCGCGTGCGAGGTGGACATTTGCGGCGTGCTCAGCATGCACACGCTGCGCCTGGCGTCGCAGACGCCCAGCGCGCTGCTGGATTGGAACAATAATTACGGCGACAATCCGGATAAAGCTGTGTGCTTTCACTGCAGCAATCTGCCGAAACATTTTCTGAAATCGGTGAAAATGGATTATCAGGCGATCATTGCGGGCACGGTGGGGAAGGAAAATACGTTTGGAACGTGCGTCGGCTTGGTGAAGCCCGGGCCGATGACGTTTGCGCGGTTTTCCACCGACGATCGGGCAGGGCATGTGCGCGGTTACGTGGGCAGCGGCAATTTCACGGATGATCCGTTGGAAACATTTGGCGGCGCGGGAGTGGTGGAGATTCCGAAGATGCAGACGCTGCTGCGGTACATCTGCGAAAACGGCTTCGAGCATCACGTAGCGGCAAATTTCTCGTCGGTGGCGGGAGTGGTGCATGAGGCGGCGGTTCGTTACCTGGGCTGGGACATGCACTGGCACGAAAATTAACGATTCGAGGCGTGGGTTTTTATGGCGATCGTCGCAGGCGTAGATTTCGGGACGTTAAGTGTTCGCGTTTCGATCGTGGACAGCAAGAAGGGCACACTGGAATCCGCGGTGGCCGAATATCCATTGCATCGCAAGCGCGAGGACCCGGAATTTGCAACGCAATCGCACGATGATCACATGCGCGCGCTGGCATTGGCGACGCGCGAGGCCCTGGAAAAAGAGGGAGTGCGCGGCGAGGACGTGGAAGCGATCGCGCTGGACACGACGGGATCGTCGGTAGTGCCGGTGGATGCGAAGATGATTCCGCTGGATGATTATTATTTGTGGTGCGACCATCGCGCCAAGGCGGAAGCCGCGGAGATCACGGAACTGGCGAACCGCGAGGGGCTGGAAGCGATTCGCTGGTGTGGTGGTGTGTATTCGTCGGAGTGGGGATTCGCGAAGCTGTTGCACTGGCTGCGGCACAATCCTGATAAACGCGCGAAATTCGCGAGCGCGTTCGAACATTGCGACATGGTGGCGGCGACGCTGTGCGGCGTGACGGATCCGAGCAAGGCGAAGCGCAGCGTTTGCGCGATGGGACACAAATGGCTTTGGCATGCGGATCTGGGCGGGCTGCCTTCCGAAGAATTCCTGGTGAAATTGGATCCGCTGCTGGCTGGCGTGCGTGCGAAACTTGCGGGGGAGTACCAAACCTCCGACAAGATTGCTGGGACGTTGTCTCCTTATTGGGCGGAGAAGCTGGGACTGCGCGCGGGAATTCCAATTCCGGTGGGAGCGTTCGATGCGCATTGGGACGCGATCGGCGCGGGGACACAGGAAAAAGATGTGGCGAATGTGGTGGGAACGTCCACTTGCATTATCGGGATCTCGAGCCAGACGCAGCTGGTGCCAGGAGTTTGCGGCGTGGTGACGGGCAGCGTGCATCCGGGCTACACGGGAATCGAGGCGGGACTTTCCGCTACCGGAGATATTTTTGAGGCTATCGCGCGGCGGGCGAACGCCACGATTTCGCAATTGAGCGTGGGATTGGAAAAATATCACGCTGGACAGACCGGATTGCTGCGCATGACCTGGGACAACGGCGACCGCACGGTGCTGGTGAATCCGAATCTGCGCGGAATTACGCTGGGCTGGAATTTGCAGAATACGGCGCAGGATGAGCTTTTTGCAGCGATCGAGGGGACGGCATTTCATACGCGCGTGATTCTGGACCGTATGGCGGAACATGGCACGAAGATCGAGCGCGTGATCAATGCGGGAGGGATTCCGCAGAGCAATCCAGTTTTGAATCAGGTCTACGCGAACGTGCTGGGGCGGCCGGTGCTGGTGCCTAGCAAGAAAGTGACGAGCCTGGGGTCGGCGATTTTTGCGTTTCTTGCGGCTGGGACTTTCAAGACGATCGAAGAGGCGCAGAAGCAGATTTGTCCTTCGCACATCGTTTTCCATCCGCAGAAGGAAGCGCAGGGGATTTACGACGAGCTGTACGCGATGTATCGGAGACTTTATTTTGAATTTGGCGGAGCGGCCAGGGGCGGAAGCTTTGGCGATGTGTTGCCCGCGCTGATTCGGATATCCTCTAGTCAAATGGCGCACGCGCACATGGCGGAAAAAGCGAGTTAGCTGGGTTTGAGTGTTATCCTTCCAATCTTTTCCTTCGTGGGGAATCTAAAGCGTTAATTTGCGGAAAAGCATTTGCATCCGTATGCTTGATTGATTCCTGTGTGCGCGAAAACGAATGATTGATGCGTTGCGCGCAGGCGGAGTTGCGGATGATCGGAATTTCTTGTGCTGCGTTGCTTTTTGATATGGACGGAGTGCTGATTGATTCGACTCCGGCGGTGGCGCGCGTGTGGACGCGTTTCGCGCTGCGGCACGGATTTGATCCCGCGGAAGTGGTGCATCGGGCGCACGGGCGGCCGAGCATCATGACGGTTCGCGAGTACCTGCCGAACGGCGATCATCTGGCGGAGAATAAAGAAATCGAGCGCGGCGAGATCGTGGATCTGGACGGAATTGTGCCGTTGCCGGGAGCACTGGAATTATTGACTGCTTTGCCGCGCGGGCGCTGGACCATTGTGACTTCGTGCACGCGGCGGCTGGCGGAAGTACGATTGAAAACGAGCGGATTGCCGCGGCCGGAAGTTTTCGTCACATCGAGCGACATCACGAACGGCAAGCCGGCGCCGGATCCTTATCTGAAGGGCGCGGAAGTGCTGGGTTTTGCTGCGCAGGATTGCGTAGTGGTGGAGGATGCCCCGGCGGGCGTGCATTCCGGGAAGGCTGCGGGCGCGAGAGTGATTGCGTTGTGCACGACGATGGCGGCGCAAGAACTGTGGGATGCGGGCGCGGATTGGGTGGTGCGGGATTGCTCGGCGATTTCGCTGGATAGTCCGGTGATTCACGACGGGAAACTTTCGCTGTTGCTGCGGGAGGACAGCGCGCCTGATTCGTAGCAGTGGCGCGGGCCCTCCCTCATTTGCGCTGCCAATTCGTGCGCGTCGCGCGCTAGGAATTAAGCGTGAGCACGGTTAGCGAGTGGGCCGGAAACGTGTGATGGAACGACGGGCCGGCGCCGGAGAATTGACTGCGTTTTACGCCTACGTTTTTCGGTTCGGCAAAGGTATTCGTGGAATCGAGGCTTGGGCCGTTTACTTCGTGGAGATCACCCGTTGCCTGCAATTTAAAACCTTCGATCGCGATGTCCGCGGTGATATCCGACGTGGGATGACGATTGACCACCGCGAGTGTGAGCTTTTGGCCGCCGTCGTCCGTGGTGGCTGACACGTCGAGGTACGGCGTGTCCGGCATATCGGGGAACGTGTCGGAGCGCACGAAGGCATCGAGAGCGACATTGCCGGAATATTGGGCGTAGAGCTGCAGCGGAAAGTAAGTTGTTTGCAGGACGATTCCCGTGGGATTGGCCATGATGGGAGCGATGACGTTGACAAGTTGCGCGAGATCCGCCATTTGCACGGAGCGGCAATTGCGATGAAAGATGTTGAGCGCGGATGCGGCCCAGAGAGCATCGCGCAGATTGTAGATTTCTTCGAGTTTGTGATCGTCGCCGCGCTTGAACCAGGAGCGGAACCAGATGTTCCATTCGTCGGCAGCGATTTTAACGCGTTCTTTCTTTTCGTTCTTGCCGGCTACAGAAGTGATTACGGCGTCCAGCACCTTGATTTCGTGCTCGAGCTTGCTGGCGTCGTGGATTTCCTTGGGCGTGTCCATGCTGCCGCCGTAGTGATGGAGCGAAATGTAATCCACCACGTCCACGAGGCGATCCAGAACCTCGCGGTCCCAGCCGGCATTATTGCCACCGCAGGCAATGAGCTTGATGGTGGGATCCACCCACTGCATCATCTTGGCGAATTCCAGCGCGAGGTCGGCGTAGGCTGTGGCGGTTTTGTGGCCGGCTTGCCACGAGCCATAAATTTCATTGCCCAGGCCCCAATATTTGACGTTGTAGGGTTCGGGATGGCCGTTCGTTCTGCGCAGGTTGGCCCAAGCGGTGTTCATCGTGCCGTTGCAATATTCCACCCAGTCGGCGGCATCCTGCATGGTACCGGTGCCCATGTTCACGGTGATGTACGGTTCCGAGCCAAGCTTGCGGCAATACTGAATAAACTCGTCGGTGCCGAAGCGATTGGATTCTTCGGCTTGCCAGGCAGTGTCCCAGCGGCGCGGGCGGGAATCCTTCGGTCCGACGCCGTCTCGCCAATTGTATCCGGAAGAAAAATTGCCGCCCGGCCAGCGTAACAGCGGAATGTGAAGGTCGCGGGCGGCCTCCAGAACGTCTTTGCGAAAACCATCGCTATCGGAGAGCGGCGAGCCTTCTTCGTAAATTCCGCCGTAGATGCAGCGGCCGAGATGTTCGATGAAGTTGCCGTAAATGTTGCGATCAATTCTGCCGATTTGGCGATCGAAATCGATTTTGATGCGTGCGCTTGATGCGGACGTGGAAGTTTGCGCTGGCGTTGCCGTCGCTGTCGCAGATTTGCTTCCTAGCGCGGAGGAGGAAATCAGCGGGAATGCGGCGGCACCGAGAGCCGCGGCCATGCCATCTTTCAGGAAATTGCGCCGTGCAGGAAGCTTGATGGTCATCGAAGTGTCTCCGTATTCATCGCGCGTCATCGGCGCGTACAGGGAAGATGGTTGACGCCCAAAGCCGAAAGGATGGGCGAGTGGGCGACACGAGTATCCATGGGGAAACGTTTACTCGTCAACAGGGGATTTTAGTGTTGGTGATTTTGGGAGGTGAAGTAACACGGAGGTGGGTGCCGGAGAATTTAGGGAACGTGCGATCGCAAGAGCTGAGCGGCGGGAGTGGCGTGCCGCGATAGGAGTCTTGTCAGGCGTACGTATAAAGTATATCGTGTTGTCCGGTCGTCCCAGGAGGCTCTTGTGCGCATTCGATTCCTCGCGCTGCTTGTGGTGGTAATGGCCGTGCTTCCAGAGGTTTGTGCGGCGCAGACGATTCTGAGGAACGAGCAATTCCAAGTGGGCGCGTCTGATTTTGGGATCGCAAGCGTGAGGCGAGTACACGACAAGTACGAGACGGAATACATCGCGCCGGGGAGGAGTTTGGGAGACCTGGTGATTCGTTACCGGGAGGTGGGGCAGAAGGAATGGAAGCGAGCGACGGCGGCGGCGATCGAGGGCACACCAGCGGCGGGACAAACAGCCATCCACTATACGGTGGGAGAACTGGTGCCGACGATCGCGACTTCGAGCAAGCCTTCGGCATCGGTTGAGCCGTGGGAAGTAGGGGCGCTGAAGGATCAGATAGAGCCGGCGAATTCGCACGAGGCGGGCGTGCCGAAATTTGTGTGGCGCGGGAAAAAGGGAACGGCGGAGTGGGTGGAGTATAACTTTTCGTCGCCGCAGAAAGTGTCCTCCGCGGAAGTGTATTGGGCGCAGGAAGAAAATCCGGACGAGCCCATCAAGCTGCCGAAATCCTGGCGCGTGTTGTATCGCGACGGCGATGCCTGGAAAGAAGTGAGCGCGGCGAAGGGTTATCGGGTAGCGGCGGATCGTTATTCCGAGGCAACTTTCGCGCCGGTGACCGCCACCGCGCTGCGGATTGAAGCGCAGCTGGAAAGTGGCGCGACTGCGGGGATTTATGAGTGGCGAGTCAACGATGAAGTAAAGAAGGTGACGCCGATCGAAGATTTGCACGTACGCGAGGAATTTCGATTGGATGCCGACGCGCTGGTATGGAGCATTTCGTTGCAGAACAATACCGAGCATGAGCTGGAGATTGGGGATCTGGGACTACCGCTGCAATTCAACACCAGCTATTCGTGGGACAAGACGGAGACGTACACCAAGCGCGTCTTCCCGCACTATTTTATCGGCGAGAACGGGTCTTTTGTTTTCTGGATGCGGCCGAATGCGGAGGGACCGTACTTGGTGATGGTGCCGCAGCAGGGTACGCCGCTGGAGTATTTTGATGCGACGCGAATGGAACGCGGCTATGCGGCATATATCCATTCGGCTGCGAGTGGGGAAGAGTTGCACGCTAAAGGCGGAAGCTGGCGTTTGCCGAACACGAACCTGTTGCTGAAACCCAAGGGAACGGCGGGCGACTCCGAGCGTTATGGTTTCCGATTTCGTTGGGCTGCTGACTACGACGGAGTGCGCAACGTGTTGTACGAGGAGGGGCTGTTCGATGTGAATGTCGTTCCCGGAATGACGGTGCCGACGGATTTGACGACGTTATTTTCGCTGCGCACCCGGAACAAGATCACGGAAATTGTGGCGGAGCATCCGGAGCAGACGCAAATCGAGTTCGTCGGGGAGAGCGGGAAGGATGTGCACGTTTACAAGGTGCAGTTCGCGCGGCTGGGAGAAAATCAGCTGAGGGTGAAGTACGGCGAAGGGCAGTATTTATCGCTGGAGTTTTTTGTGACCGAGCCACTGGAGACGTTGTTCAAGAAGCGCGCGTCGTTCATGGCGACGCACGAGCAGTGGGCGGATCCGAAGCTGTGGTATTACGGGCTGATTTCGCAATGGGACATGAAGCGTGAAATATTGCGCAGCCCGGACGATCTGGACGGACTGCAATCGTATGCGGTGGCTTCGGACGATCCAGCGCTCGGGAAAGCGCCGTACATCGCGGGCGAAAATATTTATTACCCTTCGCAGCAGGAAATTAATGCGGTGGAATTATACATAAAGAAATTCGTGTGGGGCGGGCTGCAGCAGACGGACAAGGAGCCCTATCCCTACGCGATTTACGGGATCCCGAACTGGAAGGTGAATCGCGACAGTCCAAAGGACGACCCGACGGGAAAGAAACATATCTGGAGGATCTACGATTATCCGCACGTGGTGCTGCTTTACTACAACATGTACCAGGTGGCGAAAGATTATCCGAACATGACGAAGTACCTGGACGCAGACGGTTACTTGGGGCGGGCGTTTGGCACGGCCAAGGCATTTTTTACCGTGCCGATGGAAATTGTGAAGTGGTCGCCTTACGAAACTGGAACGTACGATGAGCTGGTGATTCCGGATTTGATCCAGGCGCTGGACGAAAGCGGGCACAAGGACCAGGCGGAATGGCTGCGGGCAGAGTGGGAGAAGAAGGCAGAGCATTTCATCAATGGGCATCCGAATCTTTACGCTTCGGAATATCCGTTCGACTCGACTGGGTTTGAATCAACGCACGCGTTTGCGAAGTATGCGATGGCGCACGTGATAAAGCCGGGCGAGAGCGCGCCGTCGGGATTGCCCGCGGGCGACATACGGAACGCCGTGAAATATCAGGACGCGGTAAGTTTTTTGAATGAACAAATGGCGTTGAACCTGGCGTGCCGCGGATGGCTGGAGCCGGCGTATTACGATCTGGGGAGTGATTATCGCGGAGCGGGGAATGCGAGTTATACGTTGAGTTATATGGCGCAAATGGGCGGCTGGGCGGTGCTGGATTATGGATTGTATTTTGCGCGGGATCCTTTTCCTTACGCGCGGCTTGGTTATGCTTCGTATTTAAGTTCGTGGGCGCTGCTGAATTCGGGCACGGCGGAAACGAACTACGGGTATTGGTATCCGGGGAAAACTAATGATGGCGGGGCGAGCGGAGGATTTGAGCCGCGTCCTTGGGGACATGCGTGGCTCGGCAACAAGGAAATGGGGCGCGGGCCGTGGTGGTATGACGGCGAGATTGATCTGGGATTTCTGGGAGCGTTGCGAACCGCGGCGACCGTGGTGGTGGATGATCCGATTTTCAAACTTTACGCGTATGGGGGAGAACTGCGGCGTGATGGGAAGGTGACGGCGGTGATTCCGCGAGATGGTTTGCGGGTTCGTTTTCATGTGCTGCGGGGTGATGAGAGGTTGCATATTTTGTTGGGACGCGATGGGTTTGCTGAGGGGCAGGCGGTGTCGTTTACGGATGGGCTAGGAGAGATAAAATTTACTTTGGAAAATCGTGCGGGCGCGCGGCATGAGACGGGCATACGAGTAAGCGGCTTGCCTGCTGCGACGTATCAGGTCTTCTTGGGGGACCGGGCAGTGCAGAAATTTTCGAGCGACGGCGCGATCGAAGAAAATGTCGTGATCCCTGTGGATGAGTCGACCGTTGCGGTGAGGATTGCGCGCGTTCGGAGTGCGGCAGATTGAGGTTGGTGGGCGGCGTCTTCAAAGCTAAAGGCAACAGAGCGGGCGGGACGCCGGCGCTACGAAGTCAAAACCGGCGCGCAGACTTTGCTGCAGTTGAATCACGCGTGTTGCTCGCGGTGGCGCTGGATGAATTCTTTTAGGTATTCGCCAGCTGTGGTGATGTGCTTCCAGAGGGCGTCGGAGGCGATGTCCGGATTTTTAGTGCGGCACGCGTCCAGCAGTTCGTGGTGGGCTTTTCCGGCCACGTGCAATTCGCGGGTGAACACCAAATGGAGGCGCGTGTAGCGGTCGCAATTATTGTTAAGGGTCTTCAGGAAAGAGAGCATCACGGGCCGATTCGCGGGCGCATATAGCGCGGAATGGAAAGCCCAATTCCACTGGCCCCAGGATTTTACGTCGGCGTCATTCTCGAGTGATTCCTCGAATTGGTGGAGAATTTCCTCGGCGGCCTGAAAATCTTTTTCGGTGAAATTGGCGATGGCCTGGCGGAGCATGTAGCATTCCAGGACCGCGCGCGTTTCAAAGAGCTGCATAATTTCATCGGGGGAGAGCGCGGAGACGACTGCACCACGATTGGCGACGATAGTGATCAACCCTTCGGCGGCCAGATGGCTGAGGGCTTCGCGGACGGGGATGCGGCTGATCTGAAATTCGGCGGCGATGGCGTCCTGGCGGAGTTGCTCGCCTTCGCGCAGTTCGCCATGCAAAATTTTGTCGCGCAAGCGTTCGACGACGGCGGCGGCCAAGGATTGGCGCGGGATGGCATCCGATTTTCTGGGCGCGGCATGATCGTGAGTTGGCACCGCGATGATTTTGGATTGAGGTTTCGGCATAGTTAGTTAAGTAACCTTGTGAAACTAGATCTGCGCGGGGTGCAGCGCGCTTCCGGAATTCCTGAGATGGATGGCCCGCGCGCCCCGTCCGTGATCATCTATCAGGACGGCTAGCGTGTCAATTCTCCGTCTACCATGCGCCAGATGCCAAGAGAATTCTCGTTTTTCAATTCGTCCGGCAGAGCGACGTCTGGAAAATCCTGGTAACAGACGGGGCGGGCAAAGCGAAAGATTGCGAGGGTGCCGACGGAAGTGGTCCGCGAATCGGTGCTGGCCGGGTAGGGGCCGCCGTGAACGATGGCGTCGCAGAGTTCGAGGCCCGTCGGGTAGCCGTTGTAAATAATTCGCCCGACTTTATTTTCGAGGATGGCGATGAGCTCGGAAAATTCGACGATGTCCTGGTCGGTGCCGTGAACGGTGGCGGTGAGATGGCCGTGCAGGCCGCGAGCGGCCTCGAAGATTTGTTCTTTCTTCGAATAATTGATCAGCAGAGTTTCGGGGCCAAAAACCTCGTCGGCGAGATCGGGGCTGGCGAGGAACGATGTGATGTCCGTCTGGAATAGTGTGGCGCCTGCTTGGAATGACGACGGTGAATCCGGAGATTTTTCCTCGGCGAGCAGGCTGACGCCTTCGTGATTTTTGCGATTGCGGATTTCGCGATTGTAGGACGCGCTGATGCCGGAAGTCAGTAGCGTGAACCTCGCGGATTCCCCGACCTTGCTTTTCAGGACATTTACAAGCGCGTCCGCGGGCTTTCCTTCGGAGAGAAATATGAGCCCGGGCTTGGTGCAGAATTGCCCGGCGCCGAGCGTGAAGGAGCCGTAAAGTTCCGTCGCAATTTTCTCGCCACGAGCCGCGAGCGCGCCGGGAAGAATGAAAGTGGGATTGGTGCTACCCATTTCACCGTAGAACGGAATCGGAGACGGGCGCTTGACGGCCAAATCGAACAACGCGCGACCGGCGGGAATGGAACCGGTGAAGCCCACGGCTTTCACGAGGGGATGTTGCACGAGGGCGGCACCGACGGAAATTCCGGAATCGAAGAGCAAAGAAAATACGCCTTCGGGTAAATCGCAGGCGCGCACGCTATCGCGAATGATGCGGCCCACCAGTTCGCTGGTGCCGGGATGCGCGGGATGGGCTTTGACGATTACAGGATTTCCAGCGGCGAATGCGGAGGCGGTATCGCCACCGGCAACTGAAAACGCGAGCGGAAAGTTGCTAGCACCGAAGACGACGACCGGGCCGAGAGGCCGCAGCATCGAGCGGACGTCTGGTTTCGGAACTGGTTTTCGTTGCGAATCGGAGTGATCAATGCGCGCGGTGGCCCACGAGCCTTCGCGAATTACTTTCGCAAACATGCGGATTTGAGCGCAGGTGCGGCCGGTTTCTGATTGCAGGCGAGCGATCGGAAGCGCGGATTCCTGATGGGCGCGCGTCACGAGCGATTCGATTTGCGCTTCGATTCGAGACGCGATCGTTTCCAGGAACTCCGCTCTTTTTTTGCCAGACACCCGCGCGAAAAAGGCGCTGGCTTCGGCCGCGAGCTTGACGGCGAGGTTAACTTCTTCGTTGGTCGCCGAGTGAAAGGACGGCTCGATTTTCTGGCCGGTGGCCGGGGCGAAGGCTTGGAATGCGCCGTTGCCTGCGGTGCCGGCATTGCCGTTACGAAATCCGATTATTGAAGTCCCCAAAAATTCCATTTTGCAGATCCTTTACCGTGCGGCGTGCGCGAGAGCTGAGCTCGCATTCTTTGGCCGATTGTGAATTGCATGACGAATTATTCTGTTGGTGGCTTCCAATTCTTCGCCGACGATCTCCAGTTTCGGGGCACGGACGCGAGCATTGCCAATGCCAAGTTCCTGCTGCACCAATTTGATCAACTGGATGAACTTGGGAACCGTGTCCAGACGCAGCAACGGCAAGAACCAGCGATACAGTTCGAACGCCTGCGCGGATTTTCCTTCCATGCCGTAATTGAACAAGTCCACGGATTCGCGCGGCAGAGCATTGGCGAGGCCGGCGATCCATCCGGTGGCGCCGACTCCAATGCCTTCCAGGATGGCGTCGTCCACGCCGATAAATAAAATCAGGCGATCGCCGATGAGAGCGCGAATCGCGCTGACCCTGCGCACGTCGGTGCTCGATTCTTTTACCGAATGCAAATTCTGGTGCTCGCTCGCGAGTTCTTGAATCTGCTCGGGGAGAAAATCGGTTCCGTACGAGACAGGATTATTGTACAGCATGCTGGAGAGAGGAGTGGCCTTCAGAACGGCGGCGACGTGAGCTTTCATTTCGCGCCAGTCGCCTTTGTAAACATAGGGGGGAAGTACCATGAGGCCTTCGCAGCCGGCGGATTCCGCGGCTCTGGCTTGGGCGACGGCTTCGGCGGTGGAGAGCGCAGAGATGGCGGCGACTACGGGAGCGCGACCTTTCAAGGCGCTAAAGCAATTGCGCAGGATCGCGACCTTTTCGTCGAAAGAGAGAGTGGCGCCTTCGCCGAGCGAGCCGAGTGCGACGACGCCGCTGCAGCCATTTTCCACGAGCCAGCGGCAGTGATTGGCCATGAAAGCATGGTCAACTTTTTCATTTTGATCGAAACACGTGGTGATTGCGGGCATTACACCTTTCCACTTCATCGGAATCCTCCATTTAATTTCGTGGCGCAGCAGAATGCGATCGAATCGCCGCCAGGCTCGAACAACGCACTGGAAAAACTGGTGGTCGGACGGAATCAATTTCCCAACCGAAAAGAAATTCCGCGGCAGGGGCGCAAACGCGTCCCTGGCAGGGGCCCATTCCGCAGCGGGCGTGCAACTTGGCGGCGCGCCAGGAGCTGTGTTCGCACAGTCGCACGTGCGGGACGTCTTCACAGCGACAAACCAGCGTGTCTGGCCGCGCGAGATTTTTCAGTTCGGGGCGCAGTGGGAATGCGTCTTTTAGAATGCCGACTACTTTTTGGTAGCGGGCGCGCTTCGCGAATAAATGTTTGGCGCGATCTTCCCAATTGGTCGCGGCGTATCCGGCGATTTCGCCTTCGGCGAGCGCGAGCTCGAGGCCACCAATCCCCGTAGGCTCGCCGGCGCAAAATGTTCCGGCGACAGAAGTCTGCTGATATTCGTCCACTTGTACGAAACCTTGTTGCAGACGGCAGCCGCACATGCGCGGCAGTTCACTGTTCGGTATCAGATGAAAACCGCACGCAAGATAATCGCATTCGATTTCGCTGGTCAGTCCTTGGCGGGAAATGCGGACGCTTTCCACGCGGCGATTTCCGAATGCGGCGACGGGCCAGCAATCGGTCCAGTGCGGAATGCCGCGAAGATCGTAGGCGAAGCGCAGGACCTCGGGAGCCTTGCCGCGGACCAGGAGCATCTTCATGCCGAAGCCCACCATGCGTGGCCGAGTGGTTTGCTCGCAAATGCCAAGCACTTTGGCGCCGCATTTGCGCGCGTATGCAGCGACTGCGAGAAGCAGCGGACCGGTTCCAGCTATGACGACCCTTTTTCCGGCGATTTCAAGCCCGGATTTTAGCAAAGCTTGCAGGCCGCCGGTGCCCATGACGTTCGGCAAAGTCCAACCGGGGAAAGGCAGAAAAAGTTCCCGTGCGCCCGTCGCAATAATCAGTTTTCCGTAGGTGATCTGAATGGCGGAATCATCGGACTCCGCGGCTAGCTCGCCATTCGCAGCGTGAAAGACTCTTGCGCCGCCAATAATTTGAACTGCGGATTTACGCAGGCGATTAAACCAGATCGATGATGCCGATTTGCGTGGAGCGCTTTGAGAACCGCGCCAAATTTGTCCGCCGGCGGTGGGATTGTCATCAATTAATCCGACAGACTTGCCGGAATCGGCGGCTGCGAGCGCCGCGGCGATTCCGGCGGGGCCTGCGCCGACTACGATGACGTCGAATCTGAGATGTTTGACGCTATCCATTGGCTTCTATTTCCATATTCGCTTCGCAAAGCACCTGGCAACTGCGGCGTTGCGGTACTCCATTGATTGCGACGCGGCATTCGAAGCAAGTGCCCATCCCGCAGAGCGGCGAACGCGGTTGGCCGGAGACAGAGGTGCGGCAAGTTGTGCCAGAAGCGAGAACCGCGACAGCGACGGTGGCGCCGGCACGAACGGTTACCGGCCTGCCATTCACTCGAACGGAAATGGATTCAGACATGCGCCTCCGCAGCCATTTGTCGGGAAGGCAGATAGGGCTGAATAGGAATCGCAGGGCGCTGGCCGAGAATTTGCGAGCAGATTAGCTTCGCTGTGGCGAGCGAGGTGGTAATGCCCAGACCTTCGTGGCCGGCCGCGACCAAAACGGACGGATCTTGCGGCAACGGGCCAATCAATGGAAGCTTGTCGGGAGTGGCTGGACGAAAACCGGTCCACACGCGAATTGCAGAAAGTAAACTCAGGCCCGGCATGTATTCGAAAGCGCGTTGCAACATGCGCGCTAGGATGGATTCGTCCACTGCGGAATTTTCGGCGCCGTATTGGCGCGACGAGCCAATTAATATTTGGCCTGTTTTCCGAGGCTGCACATTGAAGGCCACGGAATCGGCGGTGAGCGAGTGCGCGCTTTTCAAATAGCCAAGTTCGACAACCTGATGATGGAGAAAATTCGGATAGCGATCGGTGATTACCAGATGGCCTTTGCGCGGCTTGATATTTATTCCCGAGCTGAGTCTCGGGGCGGACTGGCCCGCGGCGTTGATGATGAAGCTCGCGGCGAAAATTGTGCCGTCGGCGAGGCGCGCGACGCCTTTTCCGATTGCGGCGACCGGCTGGCCGTGAATGACGCAAGCCCCGAGGTCGCGAGCTCTCTGCAGTAAGAATCCGGCGGCACAGGGCGGATAAACGACTGAATCTCCCGGCACACGCAGTCCGCCTGCAAGCTGCGCACGCATGTGGGGCTCCGCATCACGAACCTGCTGCGAATCGAGAATTTCCGCGTTTACGCCGCGTTCGCGGTAATAATCAAATTTTCGGCGGACTTCGGCCATTTCATCTTCGTCGGTGGCGACCCACAGAGTCCCACACGGGTCGAATTCGACAGCAGGGGGAAGCTGGTCGCGCATGTCGTCCCAAAGAATTTGAGAATAGCGCGTGATGGCAAACTGAGCCTCGGAATCGTCCATCACGACGATGTGGCCCATGGCTGCGCCGGTGGAGCCGCTGCTGGGGAAACGTTCGTCAATTACCAGCACGCGCAAGCCTTCGGCGGCGAGCTCCAAAGCGCAAGCAGCGCCAACGATTCCGGCGCCGACGATCACAATTTCAGACGCCTTGTTCACGGGTAGATGCCATTACGAAAGGGATCGCGCGGATCGAGAATCACATCCGCCTCCGATGTAATGAACGCGGAACCTTTGATAATGGGCAAGACCTGGCCATCTTCAACGCGAACTTGTCCTTCAAAAACGCTGCCTACGATGCTTTCCTGACGCCACACTTCGCCGGGTTTCAATTTTCCATCAGCGTAAAGGCAGGCGAGTTTGGCGCTGGTGCCCGTGCCGCAGGGCGAACGGTCGTAGGCTTTTCCGGGGCAGAGAACGAAATTTTGGCTTTGAATCCCTGGTTTGCGGGATGGCCGAAACAGTTCAACATGATCGATCTCTTTGCCGTCGGTGCCTTTGATTCCACTGTTGGCCAGAGCCTGGCGAATGGCCCACGCAAATTCGGTAAGCTTCTCAATGTTCGCGGTGTTGAGTTCCACCGGAGTGTTGTCCACCAGAAAAAACCAATTGCCGCCCCACGCGACATCGCCCGTGACGGCGCCGTAGCCGGGCACTTGGACAGTAACTTTTGCGGCCGTTCGCATGCTTGCTACGTTTACGACTGTGACTTCGCCAGTTTCATGGAGCGTGGCCGTGACCGTGCCGACCGGAGTTTCGATGCGATGATCGCCGAAAGTGATTTTCCCCAAGTACGCCAGCGTGGTGACCAATCCGATGGTGCCGTGCACGCACATGCCGAGATATCCGACGTTGTTGAAGAAAATTACGCCGGCGGCGCTGGCGGGGTCGGCGGGCTTGCAGAGAATTCCGCCGACGACAACTTCGGAGCCGCGCGGTTCGTTGGCCAGCGCGCTGCGGAGATAATCGTGATCGGTGCGAAAGCGCTCGAGTTGCTCGGCTACTGACCCGCGGCCGAGATCCGGACCGCCGCTGACAACAATTCTGGTGGGCTCGCCACCCGTGTGAGAATCGACGATGTGGATGCGTCCGACGGCGTCGAACAGGTTCGCGGGAATATTTTCAACACGTGGTTTGGTGAGACTCATGAGCAGGCTATCCGATCCTCACTCGGAGACACGTATCTAAAGATGCAGTATTGCGTTTCAGGACAGACATTTGCGAGCGAAATTGCAAGTTGTTTGCATGCTGCGCCGCGGGGACGCGGACGTGTCGCGATAGAGAGGGAGACGAGGGTATCGGGAAGACGGAATGGTATGGCGTAAGTGCTATAGAAGCGAGCTGTAGGCAAATGGGCATTGACGGGCAAGCCTGCATATAATATACATCGTGCCGAACTTAGGCAACCGAAAACGTGAGGCGGTCTGAAAACGTTTACTCTTGCGGTTGCAGTTGACGTCCCATAGCAGCTTTTCCCATGTGCTTTCCATGCTTACGGGGCGATGCGGATGTGGCACGTCATGAGGCCGAATCACCACACCGCGTTGCTTTTTTCGCACCCCGCTCCGTCGCAGCGGGATGAGCGGCCCGGTTCCGGCGGCAGCCGGGTTTCAGAACCTTGCGCTGTGGCTCCAGAGTCGTCGTCACCCCGATGGCTTCGGATGTCAGCAAGGAGGACGTAGGGAAGGGCGGGGCTTCCCCGGCCCCCCTTCCCAAAATCCTTGAGGGATCTCGCGACAAACCCTGGTCCGGATTGCAGTGGGCGGTCCGTTTGCGGAGCGGTCGCGATGTGGCGACGACTTGGAAAATCGTATTGAATGCGAGCGAATCGTCGCCGGGAAAAAGGTTATGCGTGAAAGCTGTTCGCTGGAGGAACAAAAGATGAAGCGCGACACGGGGAAGTGGATCACGGCGATGACGTTTTTTGTCTTTGCTCCGGCGCTGGTTAGCGCGCAAGGCACGCTTGCGGACTATCAGCGCGCCGAGAAATTTCTTCCCGGAAATACGCGACATCAGATTTTAGTAGCGGATGTGACGCCGCACTGGATCGAGAAGTCCAGCAGGTTCTGGTACAGGAAGGTAGGGCCGAGCGGGTCAGAATTTATACTGGTGGACGCGGCGCAGAATACCAGCGCGCCGGCGTTCGATAACGCGAAGCTCGCGGCGTCTTTGTCGCGCGCGACGAAGCGGGAATACTCGCTGTCGCAACTGCCGTTTGATAGCTTCGAATTCACAAAGGATGGGCAGTCCATCAATTTTCAACTGGAAGGCGCGGCCTGGACATGCGCTCTGGAGAAGTACGATTGCAAGAAGTCCAGCGATGCGCAGGCCGGGCTATACGAAGATTTTTCCCCCAACGGGGCGTGGGCCGCGTACGTGAAGGATCACAATCTTTATGTGCGCGATGTTTCGACGGGATCGGCGCAGCAACTGACACGTGATGGGGAACCAGGCTGGGATTACGCGACGCCGATACCTTCGCTGCGGCCGATGGTGGCGCAGGGGACGGACGACGTGAAACAGCGTCCGGCGGTTTTTTGGTCGCCGGATTCATCGAAGCTGGTTACTTACCGCCTGGATTCGCGAAATGCCGGACACTTCATGACTCTGCAATTCGTGCCGCCGAACCAATTGCGGCCGAAAGCGTACGATGTGGTGTATCCGTTGCCGGGCGAGGCGCTGCCGACGGCCGAGCCGATCATTTTTGATATTCCGTCGGGGAATCGGACGGACATCAAGACCGCGCCATTGGAAATACGGTTTCAGGGCGGGCCGGGTTTCGACTGGTATTCGGACAGTAAGAGCATTTATTACGATTACAGCGAGCGCGGGGAAAAAGCGATCGAGTTGCGCATCGTGGATCCCGCCACGGGCGTGCAGCGGGAGTTGATTCGGGAACAATCGGAGCGGTATGTGGATCCGGGCGAGACTTTCTTTCGATTTGCGTACGATAGCGGCGAGATTGTGTGGTCTTCGGAGCGCGATGGGTGGAATCATTTGTATCTCTACAGTGAAAAGACGGGACAGTTGATCAATCAGCTGACGCAGGGGCCGTGGGTGGTGCGGCAAATACTCTCCGTGGACGAGAAAGCGCGGCGCGTTTATTTTCTGGGCTGCGGACGCGAGAAGGAGGAAGACCCCTATTTGACCCACGTTTACAGCGTGGGATTTGACGGCAAAGGGTTGACGCTGTTGACGCCGGAAAATGCGAATCACACCGGGAGCGTGTCGCCTGATGGCGCGTTCTTCGTGGATAGTTATTCGCGTGCGGATCTGCCGGGAAAGGCTGTGCTGCGGCGTACGAAAGACGGATCGGAAGTGCGCGTGCTGGAAGAATCCGACGCGGCGGAGCTGCTGAAGACAGGCTGGAAATATCCGGAACCTTTTCACGGGAAGGCGGCGGACGGGTCGACGGATTTGTATGGATTGATCTGGCGGCCTTCGAATTTCGATCCGTCGAGGAAATATCCTATCGTCGAGCAGGTTTACGCCGGCCCGCAGGGATTTTTTGTGCCGAAATCGTTCGGGCAGGCAAACCGCGGCGGTTTGCAATCCGTTGCCGAGTTGGGATTCATCGTGGTGATGGTGGACGGACGCGGGACGACAGGGCGTTCGCGCGCGCTTCATGAATATTCGTACAGAAATTTGGGCGGGTCATTTGAAGATCACGTGGCGATGATCAAGCAGATGGCGGCACGTTATCCGTACATGGATATCGAGCGCGTGGGGATTTGGGGAACTTCGGCGGGCGGTTATGGCGCGGCGCACGCGATGCTGGCGTTTCCTGAATTTTACAAAGTGGGTGTGACGATTTCGGGCGATCACGACGCGCGGCTGGATAAGGCTTGGTGGAATGAGCTGTATCAGGGATATCCGGTGCAGGAGGATTACATCGCACAATCGAACGTGACGATGGCGGGGAAGTTGCAAGGCCATATGCTGATCGTGCATGGCGATATTGATGAAAACGTGCATCCGGTGGAGAGCATGCGTTTCGTGGATGCTTTGATGAAGGCGAACAAAAACTTTGACATGCTTTTGGTGCCGAACATGTATCACGGCGAGGGTGGAAATCCTTATTTGGTGCGGCGGCGCTGGGATTATTTCGTGGAGTATTTGTTGGGAGTGACGCCGCCGAGTGGATTTGAAGTGCACGAGGATCGCGAGGAGCCGGCGCGCGGGCGTTGACAGCGTTCGCTATCTTCGTCGCCGTGTTTTTTTATTCAGCGCAGCCCCAAATATCTCCTACTCTGTAGCCGTTGGGAAATGGATCGTCGGAATCGAGGACGTACTGCGCGATGCCGGTGATCCATGCGTTGCCGCTAATCGTGGGAACCACAGCGGCGTATGACCCGACGCGCGTTTCCGCGATCAACCGGCCGGTGAAAGTCGTGCCTAGGATTCCTTCATGCACAAAATCCTGATGTAGCGGCAATTGGCCTTTGGCGTGGAGCGTAGCCATTTTTGCGCAGGTTCCGGTGCCGCAGGGCGAGCGATCGAGCGCGCCGGTCCATGAAGACGAGCGGTTCCAATCGAGCTTGCCGGTGGAAACGATCACTGTGTTCTTGCGGTCGCAGCGCGGATGGTCGGCGGGCGCGGAAAGTTGGGCGATAGTGATGCCTGCAATTGCGGTATTTTCGGGATGGACTGCGGCGAGTTGTTCGTTCGCCGCGGCCTTGATCATTTCGCCGACGCGAACGATGTCGCGCGCTTCGTCGGGAGTGAGGTGGAAGCCGAGTGGCGCGGCGTCGGCGATGACGTAGAACATTCCGCCGTAGGCTACGTCCACTTTTATGCTGCCCAGGCTGGGAACTTCGACGTTGGCATCGAGATGCACGGCGAATGCGGGAACATTTTGAAATGTGACCCGCTTCACTTTTTGATTTTCGATTTCGGCTTCGACTTCGATGAGGCCGGCAGGAGTGTCGAGCTTCAGCTTCATGATGCGTTCGCTGATGGGAATCATTCCGGTTTCAAGCAGCACGGTGACGACGCAGATTGTATTGGAGCCGGACATCGGCGGATATTCGGTTTGCTCCATGATTACAAATCCGGCGGCGGCTTCGGGATTTGTGGATGGCAGGATGAGATTGCAATTCGAGGCGGGATAGCCGCGCGGTTCGCGCAGCATTAATTTGCGGAGATCATCGGCGCGCGTTTCCAGATACTTCATTTTTTCGAACATGGTGGCGCCGGGAACGTCCAGCACGCCGCCTACGATTACGCGGCCAGGTTCGCCGCAAGCGTGTGCGTCTACAGCGGAAATCATACGAGCGAATTGCACGGGATTACCCCCAAGGAATTAGTTTGGCGATTCATCGTGCGACGGCCGAGTGGGCTACTGCGGTAGCTCCTCGTCCGGCATTTTACGGTCTTGTGCGGAGCGCGCTATCAGAAAATAAACCGGCACGCCTAGGACAACGATTATCAGACCCGGCCAAGTGGTGGCGGGGCGATACGTGAATAGCACGATCAGAATCGCCGCTGCGCCGATGATATAAAGCGCGGGGAGCCAGGGGTAGCCGAAAGCGCGATACGGCCGGTCGGCATTGGGTTTTTTGATGCGTAGACGAAAGACCCCGGCGATAGTGAGAATGTAAAAAATCAGGGCGGCGGAAATAATGTAATCGAGCAGATCGCTGTAAAGATTGCCGTACGCTTGCGTCGCGGGGTTATAGGTGCGCGGAAGAACCAGGAATACGGCCCAGAGACCTTGAATGAGCAGGGCCCAAGCGGGCACCCGCGCGGAATTCAGAGTTCCGGCGGATTGAAAAAATAATCCATCGCGCGCCATGGCGTAGTAAGTGCGTGCTCCGGCGAGCGTCAACGCGTTCACGGTGCCGACGGTGGAAACCATGATGGCGGCGGCCATCAGCGCGGCGCCCAGCGTGGGGAAAATCGTTTGCAACATGGCCGTGGCAACGCGATCCGAAGGAGCGTGCTGAATGGCCACGAGCGGAAGCGTGACCAGATAGGCGACGTTGGCCAAAAGATACAGCGTGATCACGATGCCGGTGCCGATGGCTAGCGAGAGCGGAAGATTGCGGCGCGGATTTTTTACTTCGCCGGCGGTGAAAGTAATGTCGTGCCAGGAATCGGCGGAGAAAAGGGAGCCGGTCTGCGCGACGCAGATGGCCACGAACAGGCCGAAGGCGGAGGTTGCGCTGAGTCCTGCGGCTAGGGGCGAGACGCCGTGGGCTGTCCAGGCGTTACTGAAATTTTCGTGAACGGCTGCCGCGTTCCAACCGAGCGTGAGCCCTAGCGCGATCAAGACGAGCAGGGCGATGGTCTTGCCGACCGTGAAAACATTTTGCACGACTTTGCCGTATTGCAGGCCGCGGCTGTTGGTCCAGGTGAGCACGGCGATGACGCCGATGGCGACGAGTTGCGCGGACGAAAGCGAAAAAGCGTAGCCGCTGGAAACGTGGATCGGCGCGATTAAATAGTGGGACTCCGAAACCAACGGAAAGAGCACGCCGGAAAAACGCGCGAAGGCGATGGCGACGGCCGCGATGGTGCCGGTCTGGATGACGGTGCAGAGCGTCCAGCCGTAGAGAAATCCCCAGAGCGGTGAGAATGCTTCGCGCAAGTAAATGTACATGCCACCGGCGCGTGGCATCATGGCGGCGAGCTCGCCGTAGGACAGCGCACCTGCAATGGTGAGCACGCCCGTGAAAAGCCACGCGACTAACAGCCACCCGGCACTGCCGATTTGGCGCGACATGTCGGCAGAGACGATGAAAATTCCTGAGCCGATCATTACGCCGACTACGACCATTACGGAATCGAACAGGCCTAGGCCGCGCGTGAAGGTGGGATCATGCGGAGTGGCGACGGGCGGGCTGGACGAAGTGACGGGCGCGTTATGGGTCATTAATATCCTTGTGATTCTGGAGGTGCTGATGATGCGCGCGACTCAGCGGCCGCGGCTGGGCGGTTGTCGGCTGCATCAAGTAAGTACAAGGAGACACGAAGCTTCTTTGCAGAGGATGCGGTGGTCATGAAATCGCTTGACGCGTGGATAATATATACAAGACTATACCTCCGTGTCGACATCATCCTCCGACTCTGACAATTCGAACGGCTCTATTAAGGATGCGAACGGCGCTGTGACGAAATCCGCGCGCATCTCCCGCCGGGAATTCGGGCTCGATGCGGCAGTTGTGGCGGCGCTCTCACTCTCAGTTTCACCGACGGCGTTGCTGGCGGAGCGGCGGGACCGCGACAACATATCACCGACGATTGCGGCGGGCGAGCAGGAAACGGGGGCGCCGAAGCTGACGGCCGAGCAGAGCCGGGACGTGGAAGCAAAGCTCGCCAACATTACTCGAAAGTACGGCGAGCGATTGTCGGATGAGCAGAGGAAACATCTGCGCAGGATCCTGGCTTACAACGAAACGATGCTGGCGCCTATCCGGGTGTACGCGCTGCAGAATGGGGACGCGCCTGTGACGGTGCTGAAAGTTTCCAGCGCGAAAAGTAACGAGTGATGAATCCGGCGTTCGCAAAGCGTTGCGATTGCGTTTGCCGAAGATTGCGCGGCGATCGAGCGGGATGTGCAAGTCGCGCGCGAGGACGGATTGATCCGTGCTGAGCGAAGACATACTCTATCTTTCGGTGCGCGAACTCGGAGAGCGGATTCACGGCGGGAAACTTTCGCCGGTGGAGCTGGCGGAAAGTTTTTTGGCGCGCAGCGATGAGCTGGGGCCGAAGTTGAACGCTTTTGCGACGATCACGCGGGACCTGGCGTTGCAGCAGGCGCACGCGGCTGAGAAAGAAATTGCCGCTGGTCATTACCGTGGGCCTTTGCATGGCGTGCCATACGCCGCGAAAGATCTGGTGGCGGTGGAAGGGTATCCGACGACGTGGGGCGCGCGGCCGCTGGCGAAGCAGTCGTTCAATTACAACGCGACCGTAATTGAAAAACTAAATCGCGCGGGAGCAGTGCTGATCGGAAAAGCTGCAATGATCGAGCTGGCCGGCGGGTTGGGATATTCCGCGGGCGACGCGTCGTTGACGGGACCGTGCAGAAATCCTTGGAACACGAAGTATTGGACGTGCGGGTCATCGAGCGGGTCGGGCGCGATTGTGTCGGCGGCGATGGCACCCTGGGCGATCGGGTCGGACACGCGCGGCTCGATTATATGTCCTACATCGTGGTGCGGAATTTCCGGGATGCGGCCGAGTTTTGGGCGCGTGAGCCGGCATGGCGCGATGGCGATCGCCTGGACGATGGATAAACTAGGACCGATGGCGCGCACGGCGGATGATTGCGGGCTGATACTTTCGGTTCTTGCGGGGCACGATCCTTTGGATTTCGATTCTTTGCCTGCGGGGGTTTCTGATTTTGCGTATTCCGCGGCGACTGCGGAAAGTGCGAAGCCGATTCGTATTGGGCGATTGACGAATGTGTGGAATCAACAAGAGCCAGGACTGCAAGCGGCGGTGGATGCGGCTTTGAAAGTGCTGGAGAAAAATGGCGCGACGATTACGGATGCGGAGATGCCGGACGGGCCTTACGAAGAAGCGGCGGAGCTGACGATTCTGATGGAATCCGCTTCCGCGTTTCAGGAGCTGATTGTTTCGGGGCGTTGCGCGGAGTTGATTGATCCGGTCGGGCAGATTAATGGTTACGCTAGCCAGGAATTTTCGGTGGGCGATTATTTGCAGGTGCAGCGCGTGCGAACTTTCTTGCAGGCGCAGGTGGACAAGTTGTTCGAGCGGTTTGACGTGCTGGCTACGGCGGGCGAATCGTCTGCGGCGGCGCCATTGAGCGCGCCTCCGGAAGAAGATTCGGCGGGGCCGATCGAACGGCGCGCGCCGGATGGAGTTTCGAGTTTGTGCGGGTTGCCGGCGATCAGCGTGCCATGCGGGTTGAGCAAGGATAAGCTTCCGTTCGGAGTGCAATTCATCGGACGCGGGCTCGACGATCACGCGGTGATTGCGGCGGCGCGGCTGTTTCAGGGTCATTCGGACTGGCATAAGATGCGCCCGCCGATTAGTTAGAGTCAAAGCCTTCAAGGGGTTCTCGTGACGATTCATTGCGCTAAAGTTCGGCCAGGTGGGCTGCGAAGTGTGCGCGCTACAGAGAGAAATTTTGCGGTTGGTCTGCTTTGCAGCGTTCTGGCGTTGCTGATTCTGGTTTCTTGCGGCGCAATGGCACGCGCGGAAGAAATCAAGCCGCAGGCGCAGACTCAGGCCAGCGCGCTGGAGCAGTTTGCGGCGGAGTTTTGGACCTGGCGCGCGCGTTACCAGCCGTTTTCGACTGATGATATTCCGCGGCTCGAGCATCCGGCGGTCGAACGCGATTGGTCGGCGGGTTCGATTGCAAAGCAGCGGAAGCAGCTGGAAGAATTTGAAACGCAGTGGAAAAAGCTGGATCGCACAGGTTGGACCACGAGCGAAAAAGTGGACGACCGGCTGTTGGGCTCGGCGCTGGCGCGTGTGCGTTGGGAACTGGACCTGAACCGGCGGTGGGAGCGCGACCCGACTTTTTATCTGGACCAGACGTTGACGGCTTTGCTCGAAGCGCTAGTGCAGCCGGCGCCCTTTGACGCGGCGCGAAGCCGCGAAATCGTGGCGCGCATGCAGGACATGCCGAAGATTGTGAGTGATGGCGAGGCGAATCTGCACGCGGTGCGTCCGTTCGCGCAGCTGGCAATTACTTCTCTGCAGCAGATTCGACCGGAGTTGCTGGGGGTGGAGCGCGACGTTGCACCGATGCTGCAGCGGGGTGCGTTGCAATCCGGAAATGTATCCGCCGAATTCCAGACGGCGACGGAAAAAGCGATTGTGGCGCTGGAAGCCTATCGCGCGTGGCTACAGGAACGGTTGGAGAAGATGCCGGAAAACGCGGCGGTCGGGCGCAAGAACTACGAATTTTTTCTGAGTCACGTGGCGCTGATTCCTTATTCACCGGAGCAACTGCTAGAGATCAGCCGGAAAGAGTGGGAACGCGCGGTGACTTTCGAGCAGATTGAAAAGCAGCGGAATCAGGGCCTGCCGGAACTGAAGATCGCTGCGAACATTGACGAGCAAATCCGCACGAGCGAGCGCGACGAACTGGCGATTCGCGATTTTCTGGAGCAGAAGGGAATCCTGACGGTTTCGCCGGAAATCGGCCACTACACGATCCGGCTGATGCCGGGTTATATAAACGCGCTTTCCGGATTCGGTGAGACGGATGATTTCCTGCATGCGACCGGGGTGCGTTGGGCGAACGAGCCTTCGCCCTCTCTGGGATATTTCTGGTTAGCGACTGCGAAGGATCCACGGCCGGACATGGTGCACGAGGGCGTGCCGGGGCATTATTTTCAGATGGCGTGGTCGCGGATGCACGACGACCCGATTCGCCGGCACTACTACGATTCGGGGCCGAACGAGGGGCTGGGCTTTTACGTCGAGGAAATGATGCTGCAGGCGGGGCTGTTCGACGATAGCCCGCGTTCGCGCGAAATTATTTACAATTTCATGCGGCTGCGCGCGCTGCGCGTGGAAGTGGACGTGAAATTGGCGCTGGGACTATTTACGATCGGGCAGGCCGCGGACTACCTGGCGCATTATGTGCCGATGGATCAAAAAACCGCAGAGGAAGAGGCTGCGGGATTCGCCGTCGGGCCGGGGCAGGCGATCAGCTATCAGACTGGCAAAGTTCAGATCATGGGATTTCTGGCCGACGCGCGATTGAAGCAGGGCGACGCGTTCAACCTGCGCGCGTTCGACGATTATTTGTGGAAGAACGGCAACGTGCCGATCGTTTTGCTGCGTTGGGAATATTTGGACTTGGACGACGATCTGCAAACGGTGGACAAGGCTGCGACGGTTACGTTCGCACCCAGCGCAAAGAAAAGTTCCTCTGAACCCAACCGTTAGTTAAAATCCCGCCACCTCCCACCTGTGCAGGGTGTTCAGCACCAGCGCTTTTACTTTGGCTACGACCTTGGCGTAATACTCATCCGCTTTGGCCTGTGTGCGATCTTTTGGAATTCCTTGGCCAGGTGTGTACTGCAGCACGGTCGCGGGAAATGGAACGGCCGACCACGCATCGGGCGGAACCGGCAGAGCTTCCGCCATATCGTTCCCGGTAAAAAGCTCCCAGTGAACTTGTTTTGGATTGATCGCCTGAACCATGGCGGTCTCGTCGTTTGTCGCGTGGCCACCGTCTTCGCCGAAAACTTGATGGGTGATGTCGTTCGCAAGAATCCACCAATTTACGACGAGCGTGTTGACTTTGTATTCCAGGGCGATGTCCTGGGCGAGTTGCTGGAGGACGGGTATTTGCGGGCCGTGACCGTTGAGGATGATGATGTTCTTGAAGCCATTGTTTACCAGGCCCACCAGAACCGCGCGGACATAGATGCGGAACGGTTCTTCGGGAATGCGCAGGCTGCCAGGATACGGCGCGAGAATGTCGGTGATGCCGTAGGGAATATGCGGGGCGATGAGCGCGTTGACGTCGGCGGCGATAGCGTGTGCGATGCCGACGGGCACCGTGTTGTCGGCGCCGTTGTTGATGAAGCCGTGGGCTTCGAGGGTGCCGACGGTGAGGATTACTGTCTTAATTTTGGCGGGGACGAGTTGGCGAAATTCCTGCCAGTTCAGATCGTCCATGGAGCGGGAGGATGGTTGTTGCGCGCGGACGGTGGCGGGGAACAGCGCGAGGAAAAGAAGAGTGATGATGATAAATCGAGATGGCATGCGGTTCTCCTTCGAGAAAATGTGCGCGGCGAGCGGCGATAGTATATTGTATTGATTATCCAACGCAAGGTCGCCGATACTGTGGGAGCGTCCTCGTGGTCCACACGTCGTGACCGGTTGCACTGGAAAGCGAGCAAACGTTTACTGCGGTTTAGATATACTCGGCGATTGAGGCGTGGCGGCTTCGGGTTGAGCTGAATGTTGAGATTGCGACTGCGGAAATCCGGATCTTCTGCCGTGAGGTCTGGCGAAAATTATCCGGGGAGACTGGAATGAATGAGAAAAAAGATATCTCGCGTCGGCGGTTTGTAACTTCGGCGGTGTCGGCGGGCGCGGCGGCGTTTTTATTGCCGACGAAGGGATTACTTGCCGGCACGGACAGCGATGCGCGCCGAGACGGTGGGTTGGGCCAGCAGTCCGCGGCGCCTACGCTGCTCGACAATCCTTCGTGGAAAGATCAAGGCATCGAAAATCTCAGCAGGTCTCCCTACGCGAAGCTGAAAAATATTCCGGTTCATGCGGTGACGATCGAGAGCGGGTTCTGGGAGAAGCGGCGCGTAATTAATGTGGAGAAGAGCATTCCCAGCATGCACGATTTGCTGGAGGCCAACGGGCGCATGAACAATTTTCGCCGCCTGATCGGTAAGAGCACCGCGGCCCAGAGTGGGCCAGTTTATTCCGACTCCGATATTTATAAATGGACCGAGGCAGTGGGTTTCACGTTGCAGTCTGGGGCTTATCCCGAACTGCGCGCTTCCGCGCAAAAATTTATTGATGATGTGGTGGCGGCACAGCAGCCCAACGGTTACCTGAACACCTATTACGTGGGAGACAAAGCGGCGCTGAGCATGACAGTGCAGACGCAAACGACCGGCCACGAACTTTACAATATGGGGCATTATTTGCAGGGCGCGATTGCGATCTATCGCGGCACGGGCGATCCCAAGATGCTCGATGCTGGAATCCGTTTCGTGGACGATTTCCTCCTGCCGAGTTACGGGCCGGCGCCGCTGAAGCCGATTGTCTCCGGACATCCGGAAATCGAGATGGCGCTGATCGAACTGTACCGCACCACGGGCGACAAGCGGCAACTGGAGCTCGCCGGATACATTCTGTCAGGCGATGACCGGGCGCAGCTGGACGCGCGACGCACCGTCTACATGTTCAGTGGCACCCCGTTTACGGCGCGAACCAAGCTGGAAGGCCACGCAGTGCGTGCGATGTACGCATGTTGCGGCGCGACGGACTATTACATGGAGACGGGCGACGCGACGTATCTGAAAACGCTGAACAATCTGTGGAACGACATGACCAGCAGCAAAATGTATGTCACCGGAGGAGTGGGATCGCGCGCGGCGGGCGAAGCTTTCGGCGACGCTTACGAATTGCCGAATGCGCGGGCGTATGGAGAAAGCTGCGCGGCGATCGGCAACATGATGTGGAACTGGCGGATGCTGGCAGTAACCGGCGATGCGAAATTCGCAGATGTGATCGAGCGCGCCCTGTACAACGGAATTAATTCGGGGATGTCTCTGGACGGCACTCTTTATTGTTACCGGAATCCGCTGGCGTTTGATCCTGCAACCGGCGACAAGATTCGCAACACCTGGTACGACACGACCTGCTGCCCACCAAACCTGGAGCGGACGTTCGCCGCGCTGCCTGGATATTTTTACAGCACGAGCAACGACGGGATTTACGTACATCTCTATGACAATTCGGAACTCGACTGGCATCTGGAGAATGGGACCGGGCTGAAGATCACGCAGAAGACAAATTATCCGTGGGATGGCAGCGTGGAAATTGGCCTAACGCCGGCGCAAGCGGCGGAGTTTACTTTCCGTGTGCGGATTCCGTCATGGGCCGAGAGCGCGCAGGTTTCCGTGAACGGGAAGCCAGTGACAGGCGCGAGGCCGGGTGAATATCTGCCGATACGCCGGAAGTGGGCGGCGGGCGACGTGGTGCATCTGAAGCTGGAAATGGTGCCGCAGGTGATCGAGGCGAATCCGCACGTGGTGGAAGATGCCGGACGTGTGGCGGTGCAGCGCGGTCCGCTGGTGTATTGCATGGAGCAGCTCGATCAACCCAGCGGAGTGAAACTCGATGACGTGGCGCTGGATCTGGGCCGCAAGACGACGGGCGAATTCCGCAGCGAGTTCAAACCGGATTTGCTGGGTGGAGTGGTGGTGCTGGAGCATCCCGGCGCGAGCTTGGAATTCGGAAGCGCGCACGAGGCTTTGTATTCGACGTACAGGCCGGACAAGCCGAAGAACAAGCCGGTGGCGCTCAGGTTTATTCCGTATTACGCGTGGGCGAATCGCGAAGCGACTCCGATGCAGGTGTGGACGCCACTGCTGAAAGTTTGATTCGTAACGTCAGATCGATAGAGCGCAGAAAATTGCAAAGAGGATATGAATGATTCGTAGATCCCTGTTCTGGTGGTGTGTCGCGATTGGCTTTTTATTTTCCGCGCACGGTTGTTTCGCGCATCCTTCGCCGCAGAATGGCGCTGAAAACCATGCGGTCGCAGCTGACTTTCGCGTCCAGAGTTTGGATTTTGGTGCGCAGAGCGTGGTGATGCTCGGGGGGCCGGGCAACAAAGAGGTGAAGGTCACGCAGCGCGGAAAATTCGGGGCGTGGACGCTGATGGCGGTGCTGCGTGAACCGCAAGGCGGCGCCGCGGTATTCGAAAACATGGAAGAGCGGAAGGGCGACATTGTTTATGTGGGGCAACAGGGCGTGATTTTGACGTTGCCTAAGAGTTTGGAGCCTACCAGCGTCGCGCCCAGCTCGCTGTATCGCGGTCGAACGATGGATGAGATCGGCAAGGCGCGCGCGGACGTGCTGGGCGCGGAATTACTGGAGGGACATGGCGATCCGAGTTACGCAGACGTCGTGGCAGCGCTGCCTCCTCTGCGCGTGCCGACGTTCGTAGGCACGCGACATTCCGATGAGAAGCCGACGTACGACTACGGCGGATTCAGCGACGAGATTTACGTGGATGCCGGAAAGATTTTCACGGAGATACAGGACGCGCGGAACAAGCACGACGTGTGGGAAGGCCTCGTGGGTGGATGGCTTCCCGTGGTGCGCTTCGTTTTTCCAGCGGGTGAGCAAAGATACTGGGAAGAAACGATTTTCGCGGAGGAGGGGCCGGGACATTTCTGGACTCAGCCGGTGTGGTACCGAGTTCTGCTGGTGGACGGCGGCCAATTGAAGGAAGCGCATTACTTTTACCATCATCTTCCTTTTCCGCCGCGCGGAGAGCCGGCCGCTGCTGATTATTATCAGGCGCTGCTGAACGTGCATGCAGTGTGGAAGCGCGATCTGGACCCTCCGATGAGAGTTGACGTGCCGGACGCGCGTATTGTGGATTTCTGCAAGCGGTCACTATCGCTGGAAATGATCACGCGCGTGGAAGATCATCCGAAATATGGATATCCGCCGCTGGGTGGAATCAATGTGTTCGGCGGATATGGCTACAACAATGTCGACACCTTCCAGGATACGTTCAATGCGGACGTGACGGCGTTCCTGGAGTGGGGGCTTTTCGATATCGCCGCACGGTATATTGATGATTACTTTACGAATTCAGTGCGCGCCGATGGATCCATTGATACGCGGGGGCCGGAGATCGGGCAATACGGGAAAATGCTGGAAGTTTTGGCGCGGTATTACGCCTATTCGAAAGACGAATCCCTGCTGCGGAAGCATCAGGAGAAAATTCGGGCAATCGTCGATTTGTTTTACGCGTTGCGGAAGGAATCGAAGCAGATTCCTGGCAGCGATATTTCCTACGGCATCGTGCGCGGCTGGTCCGAACACGACAGCAGCTTGAAAGTGCATCCCTACCGATTCATGCAGCCGCATTTTTCGAATAACGCGGAGGCGGCACGGGGATTTCACGATCTGGGGCACGTGTGGATCGAAATAGCGCGCAAGCATTCCGATGAAAAGCTGGAATTGCAGGGGCGCGGGATGCTGCAAGAATCCGAGGATATGAAGAAGGATTTGAACGCGGCGATGGAAAAGTCCGTGGACCGTAAGCAAGCGCCCGCATATCTGCCGGCGGTGGCGGGAGACGTGCCAACCTACGGAAAAGGGCGAGCCTATTCCGAGATGCTGGATTCCGGCGAGCTGACGGCGGAGCAAGCGGACGTTATCGTGAAAAATCTTGCCGCGAATGGCGGTTCGATGTTCGGGCTGCTGCGCTACGGCGTGAACATTGATGGCTTTCTGGATTTCGGGCCGGCGTATGCGCGGCTGCAGTTCGATTGGGTGCGCGAATTTCTGCTGCTGTATTACGCGCACATGGCGCACATCTATTCGCCGGGAACGTGGACTTCGGTCGAGAGTTCGAAAATTGACGGCACGCTTGGCGGGCCTTACTGCACGCCGGCGCAGGTGACGATTCCGACGCTGACCAAATGGATGTTGGTGTTTGAAGAGCCAGATGACGCGGTGGTGTGGCTGGCGCGGGCGACTCCGCGGGAATGGCTGGAGCAGGGAAAGAAAATCGCGGTGACGGATGCGCCGACACGCTTCGGAAAAATATCGTACGAGCTGCGCTCGGATGTGCAGCACGATAAAGTTTCTGCGGTAATTCATGCTCCAGATGAGCGCGCTGAGACGATCAAGCTGCGTTCGCGCACGCCCAGCGGCATAAAAATACGCGCTGTGACGATCAACGGGGAGAAGTGGACGGACTTTTCTGCGGAGCAGGAAGTGGTGACGATTCCGCCGCGAGTCAGAGGCGAAATCACGGTGGAGATTTCTTACTGATTGCGGTATGGCGCGGCATTGCTGCGGGCTTCGCCGGGTTCGGACGCTTCCTGGCGGGGCGTTCAACGCTGTTGTGGTTTGCGCTCTACTTTCAAAACGCCCAAGGAGTCCAGGGCGTCCTGCATCTCGGCGCGTTCTCCGCTGGGGACCTGACCGTCTAGCGACTGACGCGCGCGAATGGCTTTTTCGACGGCTTTTAGGCGAAGTTCCCATTTCGCTGCGTCGGTTTCGAGAACAGCAGCTCGGAATAGCATGCGCCAGTCATTCTCGAACATAGCGCCCTCCTGCGGAGCTGGATTCTATGTTCGTGTGCGAGTGGAGTCAGCGCGGTAGCGTACCGAGGCGATTGAGCTCGTTCTCCCACTTTTTAGTTTGCTGTTTGATCGATGTGTAGCATTCGCACGCGGCGTCTTCCAGGCCACTGCGGTCGTCAATCCGGACGCTGCCGCGATTGTAAGTAATCAAGCCGGCTTTCTGCAGGATGCCGGCGGCGACAGTGACGCTGGCGCGGCGCGTGCCGAGCATGTGCGCGAGAAATTCCTGCGTCAAGGGCACGATCTCTCCGCCGAGCCGATCCTGACTCATCAGCAGCCAGCGCGCGAGGCGTTCGTCCACTTCATGAAGG
>Ga0070761_10000285_pt1 | contig 33608 bp, 34 predicted proteins | sample HubBroMetageREF1_FD_66724 | JGI IMG/M metagenome (GOLD analysis project Ga0070761, IMG submission 66724) | Reference soil microbial communities from the Hubbard Brook experimental Forest, New Hampshire, USA - Hubbard Brook CCASE Soil... | ecosystem: Environmental > Terrestrial > Soil >... | reverse complement strand
CGCGCCCAGCGATTTTTCAAGGATGTTGGTCAGTCCACCTTCTTTGTTCCCGGGCGAGGGATTGTCGTTGAAGCTGCCGGCGAAGCGAGTCAGGTATTGCTTGTAGCCTTGCACGAAACCTAATAATTTGTCGGCCACCTGCCGGTTGCGGGCGCGGCGCACCAGTAGATGCTCAGCGCCGAAGATTTCAGTGGTTTCCGCCAGCACCGCGCTGGCGCCTATCGCGGCCAGCATATCCGAGCAAACGCCCAGCGCCGGGTTCGCGGTAATGCCGGAAAACGAATCCGAGCCGCCGCAATTCAGACCCAGCACGATGCGGGAAGCCGGCACTTCGACGCGCTGTTCTGCGGCGCACTGTTCCATGAGGCGGGCGATCTCGCCGCGTGCCGCTGCCACTGCGCCGCGTGTGCCGCCGCTAGATTGCAGGGTCATGCCCACCAAGCGGCTGGCGCGCGGTGCATTCGGACCCAGATAGTGCTCGATTTGGTTGACCTCGCAGCCCAGGCCTAGAATCACGGCGGCCGACACGTTGGGGTGCGCCAATACGCCCGCTAGCGTGCGCCGAAGCTGCACGGTGTCCGGGCCGATGGTGTGCCCGCAGCCTTCGCCGTGCGGGAACGCCACTACGCCATCCACGTTCGGCGGTAACGATTTGCCGTCGAAGCTGGCCGCGATCAGTTCGGCGGTGTGCGCGGCGCAGTTGCTGGCAGCCACTACCGCGATATAGTTGCGCGTGCCCACCGAGCCATCCTCGCGCAGGTAGCCGAGAAAAGTGGGGGTCGCCTGGCGCGCGGGCAGGGGAGTTTCACCGGTTGGGAATTCGTATTTGAAGTGCAACTCCTCGAAGGCCAAATTGTGGGTATGGACGTGACGGCCGACGTGAATATAGTCCTTGGTGCGGCCGATGACTTGGCCATAGCGCCGCACCACCGCGCCCCGCGGAATAGTGGCCAGCGCGATCTTGTGGCCAGCGGGAATCGGTTCGTGTGCAACGAGCGTCTGGCCTGCCACTCGCAACTCGGCCCCTGCCGAAATCGGCACGCGGGCGATGGCCACATTGTCGGTCGAATGCAAATGGATGACGGAATTCTCCGCCGTGGGCAGCCTCGCGATTTCGAGCAGCATTTCTTGCGGCATGGGTTACCTCATGAGCAGAGTTTCGGGGGCATCCTCGCCCAAGTGGACGTGCAGCTTTCCGCCTGCCGGATGAATCCAGATGCCGCCGCCATCGTGCGGAACGGGAATATCGGCGGGGCCATCCACCAGGACGAAGTCGGCGTTTTCGACCCCCTCAAACAACTTGCCGATGTGTACATGGACGTGGCATTGCGAGCGCCTGCTATCGGCGTTGGCGGCCAGAGCCCATTGGTCGCCCCAAATCTCCTTGGCCTTGGCGATGGCGGCGGTCCACAGCGCGAGACGCTGCGGTGGCGTTAAATCGGCGAAGGTGTGGGCATGCGCCCGGGGCAGGGCCAACCAGCGATGCGGCTTGTTCGGGTTGATGTCTTTCAAGAAGAAAACCAGCGTATCCGGCGGCTGCTTTTCGGCTTCGCGGCACAGTCCGCATTCCCGCTTGGCCATGCTTTCGACGCTGGCGATGTCGCAAGTGCAGTTGCGCACGTCGCCGAGCGCGAGGGCGGAGAGGAGCACCAGCGCGGCAAAGAATCGCACGATCTTATTATCTTACTTGACAGGCTCGCCCGTGAGAGGCCCGCTGGTGGCGGCCTTGGCCCTTGCAGGCAGCTTATCCGCATTGGCCAGCATCAGGCTGACCTGCCAAAGCTGCGTTTCGGTGAGCGATCCCTTATAGCCCGGCATGCCTGTCAGGCGAATGCCGTTGGCGGCCTTCCAGTACGTCTCGCCGGGCGGGTCGTCGGTCACGGTGTCGCCTTTGAAGAACTGCGGCGGATGCGGAAACATGCCCTTGGCGATGGCTGTCTCAGGCTGGCCGTTCAGGCCGTGGCAAACGGAGCACTCCTCGCTATAGATGCGCGCGCCCGCCAGCAGGTTGGCTTCGTCCGCCGGAATCGGCGCCTGCTTCGGCGCTTCTTTGGATATTCGCGCATGCAGCGCCATTCCAGCCAGAAGGCGCTCCAATGGAATAGGAGGAGCCGAGGCCGCCACGGGGGCCAAACCCAGGCCAAAGTACAGAAACGCGGCCAACACCACAACGGCCAAACCGAGCACGAAGCCAAGCAATAGTTTTTTCATCAGGCGATCCCCATCTTCTTCTGCATTTGTTCCAGGGTAACTCCCTTGGTTTCGGGATAAGTGAACAGCACCACGAAGAATTGCAGCGCCATCATGGCGGCGAAGAACGCGAAGGGGGCGGCCCCGGAACTGGCCGCTACCAACGGAAATATTCCGGAGATGGCCGCGTTCATCACCCAATGCGTGAAGCTGCCGAGGCTCTGCCCCTTGGCTCGCACGCGGTTGGGGAACACCTCGCTCAGGTAGACCCAAATGACGGCGCCCTGCGAAAATGCAAAAGAGGCGATGAAGCCCACCAGCAGCCAGACCAGCAGTTCTTTATGACTGTGCATGGCAAAAATGACCGCGACGCCCGCAAGCGAGACGGTCAGCCCCACCGATCCGATCAGCAGCAGGGTCTTGCGCCCGAGGCGATCGATCACGGACATGGCGATCATCGTAAACAGCAGGTTCGTCGCGCCGATAGCCACGGCCTGCAGGTCGCTCGATACCTTGCTGAATCCCGCCTGCGCGAATATGTCGTTCAAGTAATACAGAATCGCGTTGATGCCCGACAGTTGGTTGAACATCCCGATGGTGACCGCCAGGAAAATCGGCACGCGATATTTGTGTGTGAACAGCGGTTCATCGCCGTGGCCGTGTTCCGCATCGATCGATGCGACGATGCCTTGCAGTTCCTCCTCGAAGTTCTCTTGGCCGGTGAGGCGGAGGATTTCCCGCGCTTCCGGAACGCGCCGCCTCTTCACCAGCCAGCGCGGGCTGCGGGGGATGCCGAAGAGCATCAGCATGAAAAACGCCGCCGGGACAGCCGAAACACCCAGTTTCCAGCGCCATTCCGCGGCGCCAAATCCCGCGAGCCCGATGACGAAATTGGAGAAGTAGGCCAGCAGGATGCCGAAGACCACGTTGAATTGAAACAGGCCCACTAGCCGGCCGCGCCACTTCGCGGGAGCGATCTCGGCTATATACATGGGGCCTAGCACGGAAGACCCGCCGATGCCCAGGCCGCCAATGAAGCGGAAGACCACCAGCGAATACCAGTCCCATGCGAAGGCGCAGCCGAGAGCCGAAATCAGATACAAAATGGCCATGACGCGCAGACTGTCGCGCCGGCCCCAGCGGTCTCCTGGGATGCCCGCAAACATGGCGCCCAGAATCGTCCCCCAGAGCGCCGCGGACACCGTGAGCCCCAGCAAAGCGTGCGAGAGGCGATAAGTTTCCGTGAGCGCGTGCGTGGTGCCGGCGATGACGGCGGTGTCGAATCCGAAAAGCAGGCCGCCCAATGCGGCCACAATGGTGCTCTTGACCAGGTAACCGTTCAGCGTCATGGCTAGGCCCGACTGTATCACAGATTCGGGCGGCTCAATTGCCACTATTTTTCGTTCGCCCCGGTCACATATCGGATACAGTGAGTAGGACAGGCTTGCAACCCAATGAGTGGCGCTGAAGAGTTCCTCAAAGCGCGCGATTTCCTGCTCGGTCATCGCACGGACTACGAGTTTGCCTATCGCCACTTCGAGTGGCCCGAGCTTAATGAATTCAACTGGGCGCTGGACTATTTCGATGCCATGGCCGCGGGCAATAACATGCCCGCCCTCTGGGTGGTGGACGAATCCGGCGCGGAATTCCGGATCGGCTTTGCGGAGATGTCGCTGCGCTCGAATCGGTTGGCCAACTACCTGCGCGAGTTGGGCGTACGGCGCGGCGACCGTATATTGCTCATGTTGGGCAACGAAGTAGCGATATGGGATACGCTGTTGGCGGCCTGCAAGCTGGGCGCAGTAGTGATTCCGGCCGCGACGTTGCTGGCTCCGGAAGATTTGCAAGACCGGCTCGATCGCGGCGGGGTCCGGCACGTGATTGCAGGCGTGGCGCACACCGGCAAGTTTGCGGCCCTGGCCGGCGAATATACGCGCATCTGCGTAGGTGGGCCGGCCGCAGGATGGCATTCGTTCGAAGATGCGCAAGCGCGTAGCGGCGCATTCACTCCGGACGGCGTCACGCGCGCCACCGACCCGCTGCTGCTGTACTTCACCTCGGGCACCACGGCTAAACCGAAGCTGGTACACCATTCGCACCAGAGCTATCCTGTGGGCCACTTGTCCACCATGTATTGGATTGGCCTCCAACCCGGCGACGTGCACTGGAACATCAGCTCACCCGGCTGGGCGAAGCATGCCTGGAGCTGTTGGTTCGCTCCCTGGAACGCCGGTGCCACGGTCTTCGCCTACAACTACGGGCGCTTTAACGCTAAGGCCGTGCTCACCATGCTGGCGCGCAGGCCGATCACGACGCTGTGCGCGCCGCCCACCGTTTGGCGCATGCTGGTGCAGGAGAAGCTGGGCGATTACCCGGTCAGCCTGCGGGAAGTGGTCTCGGCGGGCGAGCCTTTGAATCCGGAGGCGATCGAGCGGGTGCAGGCTGCCTGGGGCATCGCCATTCGCGACGGCTTCGGCCAGACCGAGACTACCGCGGTGGCCGGCAATAGTCCGGGGCAGCCGGTGAAGGCCGGTTCCATGGGCCGTCCGCTGCCCGGCTACCGCGTAGAACTGCTGGACAGCGAGATCTGTCTGGACCTTTCCCCACCGCCTTTGGGACTGATGCTCGGTTATGGTGGCACAGACCTCCTGGTCTGCCCTGCAGGACGCGCTTCCGCGCCGGAACGCTACTATCGCACGGGCGACCTCGCGTCCCGCGACGAAGACGGTTACATCACCTATATCGGGCGAGTCGACGATGTCTTCAAGTCGTCCGACTATCGCATCAGCCCCTTCGAACTCGAAAGCCTGTTGGTGCGGCACCCGGCGGTGGCGGAGGCAGCGGTGGTCGCCAGTCCCGACCCGGTGCGGCAAGCCGTCCCGAAAGCGTTTGTGCTGTTGGCGGAGGGTTACGAGGCGGGAGAAGAACTGGCGCGCAGCATCTTTGCATTCGTGCGCCAAAACGCTGCGCCATACAAACGCATTCGCCGGCTGGAGTTCGCGGATTTGCCAAAGACGATTTCGGGCAAGATCCGCCGGGTGCAGTTGCGGACCAGCGGGTCGCGGCAGGGCGCGCGGGAGTTTCGCGAAGAGGATTTTCCGGGCGAGTAGGACGGCGGGGTTCTAGCCCAGCACTATCCGACTACCGATATGGAACGACAAATCGGTCACCCAAATGGCCCGAATGTGACCCTCATCGATTGGGTCTACAACCTCTCCGGCGGACAAATTCCTGCCGGCGATACCGGCACGCCCGAGCCATCCACCCTCGCACCTTCCGGCCTGGCCGCCCTGGCCCTCGGCGCGAAAGGTTTGCGCAGTTGGCGAGCCGCGCGCACCGACCGGACTACCGGCGACTCACGTGACAGCACCACCCCTGGGACGTGTTGCGGGGCGGTTCTCTGGCAGACCACCCAAAGCGATGGTCCGCCCCTCTGGAAGAAATTAAGCAGCGGGTCGTGCTATAATCCATCCGGAAAGTTCCGGCGGGAAAACTATTGCCATCCTCATTTTAGCGGAGGTAGAATCATCCCAACCGGAGGTAGGCATGTCCAAGATCGAGAAGACCAATCTGAGGCGATTGGCATCCTTGTCCGCGCTGGGGGCTGGGGCGCTGGGCGTGACGGCTGGAGCGGCGGATGCCAGCACCATCGTGTACTCCGGCATCGTTGACGAGAAGATCGGCTTCGAGCCCGGTTACGCCAGCAAAGCCACCATGGCCTTACCCGGCGGCGCTGCGGGTGTCATTGCGGTTTGGGCGGAGTTCTTTCCTAACGCCTCTTCCAGTTATGCATACTTTGCTCACAATGCGTCTGTCGGTAGTCGTGCCGGAGCTCACGGCACGAATTTCCGCGTCAAGGCCAACGGTTTTGGGGAGCCCACGGCGCTCCCGTTCAGTGCCCGGTTTGGCAGGCCCCCTGCTTCAAGATCGGTCGCCTACGGGAATCTGGCACACAGCGATTGTACGACCAGCGGCAGGTTTCCTCACTGCCAGACCGATAACGGCACCTTTTTCAACTCCACCGACCGCTACCTCCTATTCAAGTTCACGGGCGGCAATCTTCTGTATCCCATCTATGGATGGGCACAACTTAGCTTCAGTTTTCCCGGCGGGGATCAGATCGGTTACCCAAATGGCCCGGACGTGACCCTCATCGATTGGGCCTACAACCTTTCCGGCGGACAAATTCCAGCCGGCGATACCGGCACGCCCGAGCCATCCACCCTGGCGCTTTCCGGCCTGGCCGCCTTGGCCCTCGGCGCGAAAGGCCTGCGCAGTTGGCGCGCCGCGCGCAAAGCCGCATAAGTTATGCCCACATGTCCCGCTTCTTACTGGTTGGCTGGGACGCCGCCGATTGGAAAGTAATCGATCCGCTGCTCGCGCGCGGCGCGATGCTGCACCTTGCCGGCATCGTTTCGGCAGGCGTGCGTGGCAATCTGGCCACCATTTATCCGCCGCTCAGTCCAATCGCCACCGGCAAACGCCCGTCGAGCCACGGCATCCTGGGCTTTGTAGAACCCACCGAAGACGGACTGTCCGTCCGCCCGATCAGTAATCTGGGCCGCGGGGCCAAGGCCCTGTGGAATATTCTGCACCAGAACATGCGACGCGCTTTACGATCCTGCGGGGACGTCGGCGAGGCTGGCGGGGTTTCTGGGGAAGCCGTTTGACGAGTGCGCGGCGGCTAAGGCGGTGGAGAGCGCGCTGCGGCGACAAGGATCGGGCGCTGTTTCGGCTGCAGATATGGAACGACAACGCCGTCGCGCGACGCGCGATTGCAGCGCGCGGCGGGTGACTGATTATCCCAATCTGTCCGTATTTGCCGCGTAACTTTTGCGTTGCCGTGCCGTATAAAGGACATGCACTTGCAGTGGGGAGATTTACGGTTTGGAATCCGGCAGCTGCGCCTGAATCCGACCTTTACTTTGGTGGCGGTTGCCTCGCTGGCTCTGGGAATCGGAGCGAACACCGCCATCTTTCAGTTGATTGACGCAATCCGGTTGCGCAGTTTACCGGTCGGCAACCCCCGGGAACTGGCCTACATCGATTTTGCGGAAGGATCGCACCGGGGCGGCTGGTGGTCGACGCGCAGCGCCAATTTCACGTCCAAACTCTGGGACAGCGTGCGCCGCCAGCAGCAGGCTTTCTCCGATGTGCTGGCATGGAGCGCCAAGCCCTTCAACCTCAGCCTTGAAGGCAAAGCACGCTACGCCGAGGGCCTTTTCGTCAGCGGAAACTTCTTCAACCTACTGCACGTTCCGGCGGCAGCCGGCCGTGCATTTCAGCCGCAGGACGACCAGCCGGGGTGCGGGTCGCCGGGCGCGGTGCTCAGCTATCCTTTCTGGCATAGCGAATTCAATGGCGATCCGGCGATCGCCAACCGGACCATCCGGCTGGATGGCAGAGTTTTTCCGGTCATCGGGGTGGCCGCACCTGGCTTCTTCGGAGTCGAGATCGGGCAAAGGTTCGATGTGGCCATACCGCTTTGCGCCGATCCTTTTTTCTGGGAGCCGGGCAAGAACCGCATACCCCAGCCGACCGCGTGGTGGCTTTCGTTGATGGGCCGGTTGAAGCCGGGGTGGACGATCGAGCGGGCGAATGCGCAAATGCAGGCCGCCTCAGCGGCGATCATGCGCGAGACGCTGCCGCCCGCTTATCGCGCCGATATGGCAAAAGGCTACCTGACCAACAAGATTATCGTCACGCCGGGCGCGACCGGAGTCTCGCATTTGCGCCGCCAATATCAGGATCCGCTCTGGATTCTGCTCGTCATCACCGGATTGGTGCTGCTGATCGCTTGCGCGAACTTGGCGAATCTGCTGCTGGCGCGGGCCAGCGTGCGGGAACGGGAGATCGCGGTGCGCCAGGCGATCGGCGCGTCGCGCAGCCGGCTTGTGGTGCAGTTGCTCTCCGAAAGCCTGCTGCTGGCGCTTCTAGGGACGGGGTTCGGGGTCGGATTGGCCGCCGTTCTGAGCCGGGCGCTGGTCGGATTTCTGGCAACGCCGGAAAGCCGGATGTTCGTCGGATTGGAGTTCGACTGGCGCGTGCTGGGATTTACGGCAGGCTTGGCGATGATCACCTGCCTGCTATTCGGTCTGGCGCCCGCGCTGCGCGCCACACGGATTGCGCCCGCCTCGGTGATGCGCGCGAGCGGCCGCGGACTTACGGCGGGCCGCGAACGATTCAGCTTGCGGCGCGCGCTGGTGGTTCTTCAGGTGGCCATGTCGCTGGTGCTCCTGGCCGGCGCACTGCTGTTTGTACGCAGCCTGCAGAAGTTGCTGGCCATCGATCCCGGGTTTCGTCCGGAGGGAATCGTGGCGGTGAGCGTAGACTATCGCGCCGCACATTTTCCGAAAAGCAGAATTCGGGAAATCAAGCGGCAAACGCTCGAGAAACTCGAGGCTCGCACCGGCGCCATGGCGGGTGGCGAGGTGGGCATGACGCCGGTCAGCGGATCGGGATGGGATCAGAACGTGTTGGCCGAGGGTTCGGCTGGACCGCGGATCGATGCAATGTTCAATCGCGCGGGCGCGGGCTATTTCCGCACCATGGGGACCGCCTTCGTCGCCGGGCGCGACTTCGACCCGCACGATAACTTAACGGCGCCCAAGGTGGCGATCGTAAACGAAGCGTTTGCAAAACAGGTTTTCCACGGGAAGAATCCGGTGGGGTTGTCGTTCCGGCGGGAAGAATCGGCCGACAAGCCGGACACGGTGTTACAGGTGATTGGGTTGGTGCGCAACACCAAGTATTACGAATTGCGAGAAGACTTCCGGCCCATCGCGTTTGTGCCGGAGGAGCAGGATGACGATCCGTCCGCGGATGCAAGCTTCGTGCTGCGCACGAATGCGCCGCTGGGGGAATTCTATCGGGCGGCCGAACAGGCTGTGTCGGAAATCCACCCGGGACTCGGAATCGAATTCACGGTGCTGACGAAGCAGATTAAAGATTCGCTGATGCGCGACCGGCTGATGGCGGCGCTGGCAGGTACGTTCGGTGTGCTGGCGGGAGCGCTCGCAGTTTTGGGCTTGTACGGCGTGATCGCCTACATGGTCGCCCGCAGAAGAAATGAGATCGGCGTGCGCATTGCGCTGGGAGCGAGCCGGAGCCGGGTGATCGGGCTGGTCCTGCGGGAAGCCGTACTGCTGCTCGCCATCGGGTTGACCTTGGGTACGGCGCTGGCGGCATGGGCGGGACAAGCGGCAGCCTCGATGGTCTACGGCCTGACGCCGCGGGATCCGGTGACCTTGGGCGGCGCGGTTGTCCTGTTGGCGATGGTGGCACTGTTCGCCAGCTATGGACCCGCCTGGCGAGCAGCCCGGCTACAGCCGATGGACGCTTTGCGGGACGAATAGAAGAACCCGGATACCGCATCCCTAGCGGCGCGTTCGTGCGCTCTTCCTTGATAGTGTCCGATAAGAGGTGACAACGTGCGCGTCCAACGCCCAGTGCACTAGTAGAGTGCGAGCCGGTCAGGATTCGACTTAGGGGACGCGCCGCGATCTTTGGCCGTCTTTTGCGATGCTAAGCGGGAGACCCTATATCGCGCCGGCACGTTCTTAGTAAGAATTGGAGAGCAGCGCTTCAACATAAGTCGCGAGGACCACGCCTCCCGGAACAGAAGGCGCACCTGGTGTCTCGATCAAGTGGTCAGAGGTACTGTCGATTATTACAACTTCCCCGGACAGGTCATCCAAGATGCCATCGATGCCCCTTCGCGATTCCGCAATCCAAATCTATCGAATCGTGTGAGATAGGGATAGTAGAGTCCTACCCCGAGAATCGAGCTGTCTTTGTTCCCACAACCCATCTGAGCACGAACGAAGTCCGGACCAACCTCCAACAAAAATGGTATGCCGACACTAAAGAGGCACAGACAACTGTTCCTTTATGCCGTCTGACCGCATGGACGAGGGCAGTCGCCGCGCGCGTTGTATACTCAGTAGAGACAAGGAACGACATCGGAAATGAAACGAATCCTAATGAGCGCTCTTTTGTTGAGCGGCATGATGCTGGCCCTCGCCCAGGTGAAGAAGGAAGATCTGGCCACCAAGAATACCGCCAGTCCGGGCGCCGAAACCAGCGTCACCGTCAACGGCAAGAACATTTGGATCTACTACCACGCCCCCTCCGTCAGGGGTCGCCAAATTTTCGGCGGCGCCGGCGCTCTCGAGCCGTATGGCAAGGTATGGCGTCTGGGCGCCGATTACGCCACCGTTCTGCACACCGACGCCGACCTCGACCTGAATGGCCTCGCTATTCCCAAGGGCGACTACACCCTGTACGCCGACCTCGACAACGGCCAGTGGAAGCTGATCGTCAACAAAACCCTGATGGCCGGCGGCCGCCACATCTGGGGCGTCGGGGTCTCACCGGACGGCATTCGCGAGGGCAGCACCACCGATGATCCGGCCACCGAACTGGGCCGCGCTTCGCTCACCATGGGCAAGCCGTCATCTCCGGTCGAAACCCTCAAGATCGCGCTGTCGGGCGGCGGCGCCAAGGGAAAGCTGCTCGTCGAATGGGAGAATGTGACGGCGTCGGCGCCGTTCACCGTGAAGTAGCGGTTTTCCCGCGGTTTTTTGCTCACTCACGGTATCGGCTTGTTGAACCTCGGCAGGGTCTCCGGTGGGCCTGATGCGGTTTTCCGCGCCTTGCCGCCCGTCGCCCGTGGTAAAGTGGGGTGGGCAATCTTTGCCTGGCAATTTTGGCCGCAGGCTGGCTTTCCAGCCGGTTAATTGCACAACGGAGGGACTATCAATGAAGCGGCTTTTGATCCTGCTGGCGGCCTGCGCCCTGACGGCGTCCGCCGCCGACATTTCGGGCAACTGGAAAGGCACCGCCGAAACGGCCGAGGGCACCATCGAGCGCAGCTTTGTCTTCAAAGTGGATGGCAACAATCTCACCGGCGAAACCACCAGCAACAATTTCGGCAAATCCATCATCGACGACGGCAAGGTCGACGGCGACAACGTGTCGTTCACCCTCAAGATCAGCATGGGCGGGAAGGACGCCAAGGTCAGCTACAAAGGCAAGGTAACGGACGCAAATACCATCAAGTTCACAGTGGGTGTCGAGGGTTTCGGCCAGACCATCGATTTTGTCGCCAAGCGTACTTCCTGAGTGCAAGCGCCGACCGTTACCGGAAGGCCCTTTTCGACCAGCCTTGTCGACTGTGACGGCGGTTACTTGCTGGTATCGTCAAAAAACGTATAATTAAGGGCGCCAGTAAGGGGGGTGTTTTATGCGTCTTAGAATTGGCATGCTCTTTCTTCTCGCGGCTGCGGCGACTCGGGCACAGGTGAATGCCGGCGTCGATTCGCCCGCGCCAGTCGTCTTTCAAAGTCTCGCCTCCTTCGGTGGCAAGGACGGAAGGGAGCCCTTTTCGCCTTTGGTGCAGGGTCGCGAAGGCGCTCTTTACGGCATCACTGTGGATGGAGGCGCCAATGACGCGCCGACGTTCTGCAACCGCGGATGCGGCACGGTTTTCTCAATTAGTCTTCCATCCGGCGGCTTCACCAAACAGGCCGATTTTTGTGACGCGCTCCCTTGTGCCAATGAGTTTCCGATTGGGCTTACCCTCGGAATTGGAGGCTTTTACGGGACTGCCCAATACAACACAGTTGGCGGCGGCACGGTCTTCGCGGGCTTCGGGCAGACGATCTACCATTTCTGTTCGCAGCCGGATTGCGACGATGGCCAACTGCCGGCGGGCACGGTGATTCAGGGCAATGACGGGGATCTTTTTGGCACCACTGTATACGGTGGCGCGAATTACGATGGCACCGTCTTCAAATTGAACCCGATAACCGGCGCACTCACGACAATTCACAGCTTCAATGAGACGGATGGTGAGTTTCCCGGAGCAGCACTCGTGCGCGGCACTAACGGCACGCTCTACGGCACCACGACGGCCGGAGGAGCACACGGCGGCGGTACGGTATTCAGGATCACTCCCGCCGGCGAGTTTACGAAAATGTACGATTTCTGCTCCAAACGCAACTGTGCGGACGGCAGGAACCCCGTGGTGTTGATCGAAGGTAGCGACGGTGACTTCTATGGCACCACCACTGAGGCGATCGGCACGTCATACCCAGGAACGATCTACAAATTGACGGCTAATGGAACTTTGACCACTCTGTACACCTTCTGCCAGCAGACGAATTGCGCGGACGGTTCTTACCCCACCGGGTTGATCCAGGCCAGCGACGGGCTTCTTTACGGGACCAGCTATTGGGGCGGAGCATTTGGCAACGGCACAGTATTTCGCCTGAGCTTGGACGGCGATCTGAGAGTCCTCTACAACTTCTGCGCGCAAGAGGGTTGCGCCGACGGCTCAGAGCCGTGGGGAGGAGTCACCCAGGGGACCGATGGGAACCTTTATGGGACGACCTCGCACGGCGGCGCCAAGAAAAGTTGTCCGTCGTGCGGCACTGTTTTCAAGCTCTCGGTCGGGCTGTCGCCTTTCGTGACCACCGTGCCAACCTCCGGGCCGGTGGGGACGCCGGTCACCATCCTGGGAACGAATCTGTTCAACGTAACCGGTGTCACCTTCAACGGCACTACCGCCGCGTTCACCGTCAACTCAACATTCAGCGCCATATCGACATCAGTACCCGCCGGCGCTTCGACCGGAAAGATAGCCGTAACTACCACCACCGGCACACTGACCAGCAATCCGCGATTCTGGGTGCAATGAGCCTTTCTCAAGCGCCGGCGAGTCCCACGAGACGCGCGCTTCCTTAAACTCGTACCTGACAGCCATCATCGCATCGGCGGAAAGAAGCCAGCCTGGCGCTGCTTCCAGATTCTCGCCGGAAGTAGAGGAGAGAGAGGCGAAATCGTGTTCGGCACTACACCGCCACGTCTGGAGCGAGTTCCGCTTGATACCGACGCCAACAAGGAGGATCTCGTCATAATCTCGGATGCTCGCAATGAAGGTCCCATCCGCATTTTTGCCCGGATCCGCCCTAACGCTTGTGCCAAGTCCACTTCGGAGAGCAAGTACGGCAGCGCGTTATCCACAGAGATCACGGTGTGGAAACCGCAGGCCGGCAACTCGTCGAGGCTTCGCATGTCGGCGACATAGAAAGGGATCTCAAGCCTACGCTTTGCGGCTTCTGAGCGAGCGCTCTGTACGGCTCCGCTACTCACGTCCGATCCCGTGATACAGAAACCAAGCTTCGCTAGCCCGAGTGCCTGAGTAACGATACCGCAGGCGCAGTCGAGAACCGTCGTACCAGCCGCAAGACACTCGCGCTGGAGAATCGATGCGATTGCTTCTGCTTGCCGCGTCATCGACGTCTCCCAGTTTTCGAAGATGAGGTGGGGTTGGAATCGTTCTCAGGCCGGGTTCCGAGCGAATCGTTCGTTGCCGCCGTCCTTTCGCTGGCGGGCGGCTCGGAGCGGCGATCCGTCCGGAGTGCGCGCAAAGGGGCGCGTTTTCCTGCGCCGCCATAGAGGAACTCCGCAGATTTCAGCGGCGCGGACGCCCCGTCTTGCACGAGTTCCCAAAAGCGGTTGGTTCAATTCGACAGACGAACCTCAAGGAGCCAAACATGCACATAAATCGCGCACTCGCCAAGAGGTAAAGCAATTTGACACTCAGGCATGCGGCCCTTCAATCACCAGCTTGCCCACGCCATCCGCGCGATGTTCAACCTGATCGAACGCCTCCGCAATCCGATCGAGCGGGCGCGTGTGCGTAATCATCGCCGCGAACCGTGCCAGATTGGCGAGCAGCATCTCGCGCGCGGCCTCCGTTTCGTCATTCGACCGGCGCACGGTGTAGATGGTCAATTCCTTGCGGCGCATCGGCGAAAATTCCAACGGCACTTCCCGTTCGACGGCAATCCCGGTGACAATTACGCGTCCTGCGTTACGCACGGCGCGTAAGCAGTGGTTGGTCGAGCCGCCGATGGCGGCGCAATCGATGGTCACATCCACGCCGCGCCCGCCGGTATCCCGCAAGATCTCGCGCGAGGGGTCGATGGCGGAAGGGTCCAACGCCGCGTCTGCGCCGGCCCGCAGCGCCATTTCGCGGCGCGCGGCCACAGGCTCGACCGCCCAGACTCTCCCAGCGCCGGCCAGCTTCAGGCAAATGACGGTCATCAGCCCGATAGGACCTGCGCCGAAAACCACCGCGGTTTCCGATGGCCGCAGCGCCACAAACCGCATGGAGTGCAACACCACCGCCAGCGGCTCAATGATGGTGGCGTCGCGCGCGCTCAAACCCGGCGGAATCGCGATCAGGTTGCGCGCCGGTATGTTGGCGTAGTCGCGAAAGAATCCGGGATCGCCCGGCATACTCATAAAACGGATGTTGGCGCACACGTTGTGATGGCCCGTGCGGCAGAATTCGCAGTGGTAGCAGTAGATGGCCGGCTCGAACGCCGCGCGATCGCCCGCACTCCAACCGGTCACGCCCGCGCCCACCCGCACAATCACGCCCGCCGGCTCGTGCCCCAGCACCATGGGATATCGGCACGGCGTATCGCCCACGCCGCCCTCGGCGTAAGAATGCAGATCCGAGCCGCAGATGCCGACGGCGTCGATGCGGACTTGCACGTCACCCGGACCGGGATCGGCCAGCGCCGCGTCGACGAAACGGAACTGGCGCAATCCGCAAAGTTCGGCCACATGCATATTCATTGGCCGTCCTCCATGGGCGGCCGGCGCAGGGTCAGCGACGCGATATGGTCCAGCACTGCATGGAAATAGGCCATGTCGCGCTCTTTTTCGGGCATGTCGTCGCGCACCTGCGCCACCGCGCCGGGCAGGTAGCGGAAGGGAAACCGTTGCGCCTGAATCCAGGGCAGGTATCCCCAACCCTCGGCCCGGCGAAAGAAGATGTCGCAGCTCGCCAAGTCGCCCGCCAGGTGCTCCGCGGTAGTGGCGCGGCCGTTGTCGTCCTCGGTCATCAGGACAGGCCGTTCCGAGTCCTTTAGCTCGGCCACGCGCCGGGCTTTCTCCTGCGGGTTGCGGCCATCGCCGTGGATCAGCAGCACATCCACCTGGCCTTGCAGCGACTGCGGATAGCGCATGCGGCCGTCGCTCGAAACGCCGATCGGCAGGGCGTAGCCGGCATTTTTGAAACGCTCACGCACTTCGTCAATGAGCGGAATGACGTTTTGCGGAATGTAGCCCTTGAAGTCCCACTGCGGGCCGGGCAGGTCGTACTCGTTGGCCACGTCCACGATCACGTTCCGGAAGTCATGCGCGATCAGCCAGTCTGTGATATTCGCGGCGGCGTTGTGGATGGCGGCGGTGGAGCGGAACTGTTCGTCCTGGCCGTGGTAGAAATACATCAGGTTGACAAACATGCCGCGTTGGTCGGCGGCGCGCAGCAGGCGTTCCAGGCGCGCCAGCCAATCCGGCTTCAGCGAACCGTCGGGACGGAAAGCGCTCACATAAGCGCCCCGTGCAGGGCCCAGGCGATAGGCGTTCTCGCGATCGATGCCGTTGACGGACTTGTCGTATCCGGCTTGCGCGCCTTGCAGGCTCACGTTGATCATGAGCACGCCGTGATTCTTGTAGAAATCCAGCGCATGGATCACGGCATCGGTGTTGAACTCGGGATCGAAGGGCCGCTCGTGCATCCATTCGTCGAGGAACAGAGCGTTGGCCAAGCGGACGTTCATGAGTTTGCCCTGGGCTTCGTGCCGGTAGGCGGGGCCGCTATAGGTTTTTTGCCAGTTCTCGCCGGGCCCAGAGGGCACCCCGTTGCGGACGTAGAAGGAGCGGGGGTCGTAATGGTGGCCTAGCATGGCTCCGGTGCTGATCTCAGCGGCACATAGGGCGGTGGCGAGGAGCGGTAGGATGAGAAGCCGATTCAAGAGGACATTATCTCACTATGGAGGCGAGCTTCAGCCGGCGCGGGGCTTGAGCCCCATTGTTCCGCCAGGCGTTGGCGCCTTGCATTTTCGGCCCCTTTCGGCTACGTTGAAAACGGAACCGCGGAACTCGAAAGGCGCCCATAAGATTCCGGAGCGGATATGACTATCGAAATCAACCCTGACCAGGAACGGCGAATTCGAGAACTGGTTCGGTCCGGCCGTTTTCATAGCGTCGGCGATCTTCTCGATCAAGCTCTTGAGACGTTCGCTACGCACGAGGCGCCCATGGCCGATGCCGAGGAGACTCGCAGGCGCCGCGCCCAGACTGCCGCAGCGCGGATTCGGGACCTTCGCAAGGGGTTGTCACTGGGAGGCCTTAAGATCAAAGATTTGATTGAAGAGGGCCGGATGTGAGTTTCGTCCTGGATGCCTCGGTAACGATGGCTTGGTGCTTTGAGGCGGAGGCTACACCCTACACGGAACGAGTCTTGGAACGAATCGCGCTGGGCGAGGAAGCTTGGGTTCCCGCTTTGTGGAGGCTGGAAGTCGTCAATGTCCTTTTGAAAGCAAAGCGCCAGGGACGTATCAGTGCGCAACGCGCTGAGGAATTTCTCGGCCAATTGCGCGGGTTCGCTATCGAGTTCGACGACGAGTGCTTTGCCAAGGCCGACACCGAAATCTTCCAGCTTGGGCTGGAGCACCAGCTCAGTTCGTACGACGCTGCCTACCTGGAGTTGGCCCAACGGCGCAAATTGCCACTTGCCACGCAGGACAACAACCTGGTCGTCGCCGCCAAAACGAAGGGTGTTCAGTTGGTCTGAGTGGACCCTACATCGAGCGCCGGTACCGGCACGCCGTCGGGACACCGGCCGTTGGTTTGACGGCAAAACCTGCACCCGCGCGAATCGACCGAGTATTGCGGGATTGGGGAGAAGAGTCCAGTCGCCGCCTTCACTACGGCAGCTTGAGATCATAGCCGCAGATCTCGTCGGTGTAATCGCGGCGAATCAGTATGGGAACGTCGTCGGGAGCCAGGCTGCCGCAGAGCGTAAGGCTGCCCCCCTGATGGTCGAGGATGCTGGGGTCGGCCACGCGCTCGGGTTTTCCGCCCGGCACGCCCAGACGCATGAACGTGGGAGGCTCGGCGTAGGGCCTCAGGTAGTGGAGGTAGCGACCGTCGTGCGACCAGGCAGGGTCGTCGCCGATAAAACCGTCGTCGAGTTGAGTCTACTCCTGCGTTCGGAAGTGGTAGAGCATTAGCTTTTCGTTATCCCAGGTGAGGCTGTAGCTTGGTGAACGAGTAGACCATCTGGCATCGTAGCGGGCGGCACTTTCAACAAATGGCGCGTTCGGCTTCACATCCGGATACACCATTACTCGTTCGGCTAAGGCCACGCACGGGTCTGCCAGCGGACGGTCCAAGGTTGTTTTCCTCATGCACGCCTTCCGGATACAGGAGGAAAATGTGGCATCTTTAGTTGGCTGGAGTGCCGAAGTCCGGTCGCTTGGGGTTGCAATTACGGACGTGGATTGATAGTTACAGCGCTTCCCCCCTTGGCCGGGAGGTGGACGCTGAGACATCCGCCGAATCTGTCCATAATAACCCAGGGGTGAGTTAGATATGTTGGCTGCACCAAGTAATGAAGCGACTCTAAGTCGCCGTACTTTATAAGTTTCCCGTGATAGTCGATCCAGTAAATCTGAACTGGGTAAACGGTCGAATTGAAAAAGACAATCTCGGTCGGAATGGTCCCGTCCTTCGACTGGAGCTCTTGGACCAGATCACAACCGGATGTGTCTCCCGCAGGGGATGGACGTCCCATTGGCAGGGTCCACGGTGCTGGCGTAAGAGGCGCGGTTTCCTGCTGCATGCCGAGACCCTTGCCAACTGCGCTTGGCACTTGCCTCCCGGGTAGGGGTTTAGGTCCTTCTAATCGGCCAGTGTCCATCATCTTCTGTTGAATGCGCGGCTGCACCGGCTGGCTAGGCTGCGGAGCGACGGGTTCCCTTCCTGTTGCAATTTCCGCACTTTTCGGAATGTCCCTGGGCTGGTGGGGGGCGGGAGTCGTACTCGCTGCTTCTCCCCCCGACGCTCGATTCTCTCCGTTATGGCCCTGACGATAAAGACCGAATACCGCTATAAACACGAGCAGCGCCGCAGCCAAGCCGGCCAGACGCCAACCGGAATTCAGGTTACAAAGCACCTCGGCGATCCGCCTGCCCACCCCGGCTCGAAGGCCCGCGACCTTGGGCTCATGGGACCTGCCAGATGAGGGGGCTGCAGAATCCGGTGCGTCAGTCGCCTGCGCGAACGGCCGGGCCAACTCGACTTTCCGGCGGAGTTGTGGGGACCGCAAGTAGCGGGCCTCGAACCGCCGCCGCCGATCAACGGGAAGTACGCCACGAAGGAAGTCGCGAATTAGTTCATCCTCAATGGAACGGACGGACTCAAACAGTTCATCGTCAAGGAAATAGCGCTCTTCGAGCGCGGCCTTCTCATCCGCGACCAGTTCACCGAGAAGGTAGTGAACAATAAGGGCTTCGTCCTGCGCCGTAAGCGACATCACATGGTGCCCTGTATGCCATATGCCGTTAAACGGGTTTTCATTTCAGTTTCCCCGCCCCGGACGCGAGCGTCTCTTTCGCCATGTTTTCCTCCAGTTTACGCTTGATTCGGCAAATGCGGATCCTGAGGGTATTCCCGGTCACCTGGAGTTGGCTAGCCAGTTCTGTGCGATCTCCGAGATGATAGCGCAGGAAAAGGTCCCGATCGGCCTCCGACAGGCATTGCAGGCATTGTTGAACGAGCAGATGCTGCTCTGCCCGATTCATCCGGGAGGGTGAAGCGGGAACCTGCTGCGGGATCTCCTCTGGCAGTTCGCCGGACTTGGGCTGGCGGCTATCCTCCCGCGCGATGTGCTCGGCGATGCCGTAACAGTATGCGCTCAAGCCGGAATAAAAGTCGACGCCTTCAGCATTACGGCGCAGCACGCGAGCGAACACCTCATCGGCCAGGTTCTCGGGGTCGAGGCAAGCATTGTGCTGGAAGTAAAACACCAGCTTGGCCCGGAGCAGGCGATACTTTCGTTCTGCCTCAAGCCGATCATGATCGAACAACTCAAGGAAGCGATCGTTATCGGCTGGCTCCGGCACCGCCTTCATGCTATCACTTTCCGCGCATTATTCGTGAGCCATAGGACACGAGCGTAGGGAACTGAAACAAATTTGCCGCTACCCGCATATGTACATGCCGAGTTCGGCAAAGCGAATTCGGCAAACTGATCAAGGAGAAGAAAATTATGACGATCCAATTTTCAAGTGCTGGCCTGTGCAGCCGCCGGCTATTTTGTGTCCGGGGCTCTCGCGGGTCAGTCAGCGGAACTTCCACGCGAGGAACGCAAGGCGATGGTACATATCTATCGCTACAGACGGTGCGTCGGCCGCATGCCATTAGTATGTTGCGATGCAAAAGGTGGTTTTTGACCAACGGAATGATCGTGTGCAGCCTTGTAGCAGCGCGAACGGTCCCTGCTCAGACGTGGTCGCAGCTTGTAACCGCGGGCACCGGGCCAAGTACGAGCGTCTCCTACAAGGCAACCAACTATGATTCCACGAACGATCGCCTTATCGTTTTCCTTCCCGAGGGCAACAGCGTTCCGTCTCAGGTGTGGGTGCTGACAAACGCCAATGGTCTGGGAGGCACGCCGACTTGGACTCAACTTCAACCCACCGGAGCGGCTCCCGAAACCAATGGCTTGTCCACGGCCGTCTACGACGAGCCCGCAAATCAGCTCATCGTGTACGGCGGCTGCTACGCGAACTGCTCACCCGCGTTGCCCAATGTCTACGTGCTGACCAACGCGAACGGCTTAGGAGGCACGCCGTCGTGGTCGCAGAGCTCTCCAGGCTCTTCGATTCCGAGAGACGACCAGGCGGCCGTGTACGATCCGACGACCAACAGCATGATCGTATTCGGCGGCAGCTTGGCCTTCTACGGCACAGATCAGAACGACACGTATACACTTTCGCCAGCGAACGGCAGTTCCCCAACCTGGACCACTCTCGCGACTTCCGGCGGCCCGCCGGGCGTTCGCGAGGGAGCCAGCGCCGTTTACGATCAGCGTCATAATCGTATGGTCATTTTCGGCGGCATAGACGGTATCAGCACGTGCTGCCCTTATAATTCGTCGGATTACAACGACGTGTGGGTGCTCTCCAACGCGAATGGGCACGGCGGCACGCCGACCTGGACCGAACTGGAACCCGAAGGCACTCCTCCTGCGCCGAGGAGTGGGCACTCCGCAGTCTACGACCCGGCCGAAAACACTATGTACGTCTTCGGGGGAGACTCGTGGTCCAATCCAAATCAGAGCGATACGCTGCTCGGGGATGTGTGGAAGCTGAGCAACGCCAACGGGCTCGGGACAACTGTCCCGACCTGGACTCAAATTGGGCAGTTTGGCACGCCACCCGGGGCCACCTCGGGGCAGGGCGCGGCGCTTGACACAGTTAACCGGGTCATGATCTCGTACGGGGGGGAAGACCGGAACTTCAATCCATTCTTCCTCACCTTCATCCTAGACCTGGAGCAGCACTGACGCCTCGATAGCTTCTTCCAGCCGAGGCGCGGTCTGGAATCCAGATCCCTCGGTTGGAAGAGGCTAGCCTCAGCCTTTCGCTGCCTCCAGCCGCGCGCGGGCCAGGCGCACCGCTTCGTGGAGTTTGCGTTCCAATTCCTGCCGCGGGCAGCATGTCCGTCCAGTAGCTGGCCACGTGGATACCGCTCCTTTGAAGCGCGAGCAGCGGGATGTGTTCCTCGCCTTTACCGGCACAAAGAATCATCCCCAGCGGTTCGGCCTCGTCCGGCTCGCAGGCATACCGTTTGAGCCAGCCCAGATAGAGCTCCATCTGGCTTTTATCCGCCGCCTCGAACTTGCCGAGCTTCAGGTCGATGGCGATCAGGCGGCGGAGCGTGCGGTGGTAGAACAGCAGGTCCAAGTAATAATCGCGGTCGTCGATTTGCATGCGCTGCCGGCGGGCCACGAAGCAGAATCCCACACTCAATTCCAGGATGAAACTTTCCATCTCCCGCAGGATGGCGGCTGCCACATCCTTCTCGGCATAGGTGTCCTTCAGTCCGAGAAAATCTAGAATGTACGGATCGCGGAAGACCAGATCGGGAGTGAGCTTGTCTTCATCGCGCAATTGTTTGAGTTCCATCGCCGCCAGCTTTTCCGGCTTTCGCGAAAGGGCCGTGCGCTCGTAAAGCATGCCGTTGATTTTCTGGCGTAGCGTGCGCACGCTCCAACACTCCACTCGGCACATCTCCGCGTAAAACTCGCGCTCGAGCGGCTTGTCCAGCGGCATCAGCTCGATGAAGTGGGTCCACGTCAATTGTCGCATCAGCGATGCGACAATCTGCCAGCCGGGAAAAACTTCGGCGAGCCGAATCATGCGGCGGAGGTTCTTTTCCCCGAATCCACGGCCCGCGCGACGCCTTCGCGGGTCTGCAAAATCAGTTCTCGCAGATCGCTCAGCAGTGCGGCGGGATCTTGGGCCGGTACCACCGCTGCGACCGTTCGCCTAACCGATTTCCGCTGCGTCATGATGCCTGCTCCACCGTGCATGGACTTCGGGCGCAGCCGCCGAGATTGTCAAGCTTCGGTTTGTCGGGCGAAAGTGACATGACGATGCGTCGTCATCATTGTCTCAGGTTGTGCGCGACGGTGCTGCACGTATCCACAGGCGGCGGGTCCGCCGACATCGATGGGTGCCTCTGCGGTCTTGCGCCCGGTCCGGGCCAGGAGGCCTAAGGATCCCCGCGAGCGCCCATCGCATTACGATTTGTGTGTGTGTCTCGAGGCCAGCCCCACTACTCCGCCAACTTCAAGATCATCCCCGAATCCGTAGCCGCCCACAGCGACCCATCCCCTGCGGCCCGCAACATCACCCGCACGGCGGTGGCGCGGTAATCCACATCCATCTCCCGCCAGTCGTTCAAGTCTTCGCTCTTCAAGATTTTCACCTTGCGCGGGATGGGCGTATGTTGCAGGCTCCCCACCACCTCCACCCCCGCAATGTACCCGGTCCCGGATGGCTGCAGCAGCACGTCCGTGATGGCCCGGTCCGTGGCGTTGTAGACGATACCGCTCTTGCCCGTGGTGCCGTCGATCAGGTGGACCTCCGACGGCCACTTGAAGGCCTCGGTGAATTCGATCAGCCCGAGTCCACGCCCATCCGCCAGAAAACAGGTGCGCGCGATGCGGCCGAACATGGACGCGGTGGAAGGTTTCCACGTCGCGCCGCCATCCCGCGTATCCAGCGTGATCGACAGGTGCGGCCGCTCCCGCCGCGCGGCGCTGTCCCGCGTGTCCAGCCAATCGGGCTTACCGGTGTCGCCGGGGCGCGGCGGGGCGCTGAAGCCGTCGATCAAGCCGGTCTTGGAGTTCACGAAAGTGATATCGTTGTAAACCGTGTGCTCGGGATCGGTGTGCGGTTCCGCCGCGGCGGCGATGGGCTCCCAAGTCTTGCCGCCGTCCTCTGTCTGGTATGCCAGTTTATGCGCGCCGACCGCGAAGCCGCGCGATTCATCCACGAAATAGATTTTCATCAGCAGCTTCGGCGATTTGGGCAGTTCGTGCCACTCGCGCCCGGCATCCACGGTGTGCCAGATGCCCTCCGGCGTGACCATCCAGCCCAGCTTGCCATTCAGGAAAAACAGCGAGATCGGGACGCGCTTGACTTTGGACACCGTCCAGTGCGCGCCGCCATCGTCGGTGGTCAGAGTTACAGGTTTCGAATCGCCTTTGTCCTCCAGATATCCGGCCGCGACGCCGCGCGCGGGCGAGGGAAACTGCAGATCGTTGATCACCAGCGAGGAATTGTCTTTGTCGTAGAAGTACGCGACCTGCCATTTCGCGCCGCAAAGAATCGCGACGGAGAGCCATGCCGCGGCCGGCCACCTGATCCAAACGCTTGCCATAAATCCCTATGCTACTGCCCTGCCAAAGCCGAAGGCGGGTCTGAAGTCCCGCGCGGGCTAAATCCCGCCCTCCAAACGCACTACCGCGGCCGGATGGGGCCCGAAGACAACACCAGCTCGACGTGATTGGCCGATTCCACCGCCATCGGGGCCATGCGCGCCAGCACCAGCACGCAGCCCACCTGTTCGCCCAGCGTGGTCAGCACTTCCATTTCGCTGCCGGTATGCTGGTGCGGCACGCGATGCTGCACGTTGATGACACCCACCACCCGGTTGCGGGCTATCACCGGCGCGGAGAGGAAGGCTTCGTAGGAGTCTTCCGGCAATTCGCCAAAAGTCTTGAAGCGCGGGTCTTTGTAAGCCTCCCGCGAGATGGATAGCAGGCGGCGCTCGCGGGCCACCCAGCCAGTGAGGCCTTCATTCAGTTTCAGCCGGACTTTGCCGATAGTCGAAGGATGAGGCGTGTTCGAGGCGCAAAGCACCAATTCTTCGTTGTCCAGCAGATAGACCAGGCAGGAATCGCATTGCGTGAATTCCACTGTCAGGGAAACAATGCCTTGCAGCACTTGCTGCAAGCTGAGATCCCGCACCATGAAACGGCTCACCTTCTGAAAAAGCTGCAACTGTTGTTCGGTGCGTTGCAGACGCGACTCGAGTTCCTTGGCCTTCGGCACGATCCTATTATAGCTGTGGCGGCGCGAGGCCAAGCATGACGTGGCGCGTGCCGGAGTGTCCGTTCGCGATCGAGTGGTCCGCGGCCGTAATGGAGGAGATTCGCGAGGCTGCCATGGATGCGTTCTTCTCGCTGCGCCATGGCGGCGCGGAGATCGGCGGCGTGCTTCTGGGAACCCGCCGCGCTGGACGCGTGAGCATCCTGTCGGCGCGGCCGCTGGAGTGCGAGCATGCGCTGGGTCCCACGTTCACGCTTTCCGAAAGGGATTACGCAAGACTGGCGGAATTGCTTGCAGATGCGCACGGATGGGAGCCGGTCGGCTGGTACCACTCCCACACGCGCAGCGAAATCTTTCTGTCAGACCGGGACCTGGAAATTCACAATCGTTTCTTTCCCGATCCGTGGCAGATCGCGCTGGTGGTGCGCCCGCACGCCATGCAGCCGATGCGCGCCGGATTTTTCTTCCGGGAGGCCAACGGATCGATCCATGCCGATTGCAGCTATAGCGAGTTCGAGGTGCAACCCGCGCCAGGTGCTGTGGCGGTGCAGCCCGCTCCACCGGCCGTGGTCCAGCGACCTGCTCCACAGGCTGTGGCGATGCAACCTGCGTCGCCGGTTTCGCCTGCCAGCGCATCCCGCCCCGCGCCACCCGCGCCGCATTCCCGCAGGTGGCTGGTGTGGGTTGCGATCATGCTGGGCGTTGCGGCTGGTCCGTTGGTGTTCAAGAACGGTTGGGCGCGTGTGTTTGCCGCCGGTCGACCGGCATCCGCTTCGCTGATGGCGTACGATCTCAACGGCCAGTTGCAGATTCACTGGGATTGGGCGGCGGATCCGATCCGGTCCGCGGAGGCGGGGACGCTTGAAATCAAGGACGGCGCCACCCGCACCGTGGTGGCCCTCGCCAAAGGGCAGCTGCAAGGCGGCACGCTCAGCTACACCCGGATCGGCGCCCGGGTAGATGTGCGTCTGACGCTGCGCGAACCCGGGGGAAAGGCCTACGAAGAGTTCACCAGCTTCCTCGGCCAAGCAGATCGGCTTCCGCCGGATGCGTCTGTGGCCGCGCTTCGCCGCGAATTGCTGGGTCAGACCGGGCGTATGCAAGAACTGGAGAAAGCGGTTGCCGGTCTGCGCTCGACGGTCAAGAGCGGCCAGGAGCGTGGGCAACGTAGGCTGGACGCCCCCGTCCGCGCGCGCCCCCCTGGTCGCGCCCGTCAGGGTGCAATCTTGAACACCACTCCGCAGCCGTAAACACAGTTGCCCGTACCGCCGTTGTACGTCGTGCCATAGAGATTTCCCGCCGCGTCCCGGACAAGGGTTGCGGCGGGGTTGGCCCCTTCCACGCCGGTGAAGGTGTGCAGCACGGTTTCGTTGCCGTTCGTATCCAGCTTGAAAACGATACCGTCGTCCGATGTGCCTCCGTAGTAAGTAGTACCGTAAAGGTTGCCCGCCGAGTCTCGAATCATGCCCCCGACGGGGTAGTATCCGTCGGTACCGTACAAGAAATTGTGCAGTATGGTCTCGTTACCGCTGGTGTCCACTTTGAAAACCACGCCGTATCCAAGTGTGCCGCCCATGGAAGCCGTGCCGTATAGATTGTCCTCCGCGTCCAGGATCAGGGCATCCAGTGGCACACCGCCGTCGAATAGCCCGGTGAACTCGTGCAATACCGTCCCCTCGCCGGTCTTCGATAGCTTGAACACCGCGCCTCCGTACAAATAGGCGCCGGTAGACGTTGTGCCGTATAGATTGCCAGCCGAATCCCGTACCAGACCCGCCTGCGGTTTGGATCCCTCCGACCCGCCCAGGCTGTTGAGCATCGATTCCGTGCCGCTGGTGTCCAGTTCAAACACCGCGCCATTGTTGTATTGGCCGCCGAGAAGAGTGGTGCCGTAGAGATTGCCTGCCGGGTCGCGAATCAAGCCCGCCTCGGGAAACTTGCCGTCCGCACCCCCGGTAAAGTTGTACAGAACCGTTTCGGTGCCGGCCGTATCCAGCTTGAACACAATACCCGCCTCCGACGCGCCGCCTTCCGCGGTGGTGCCGTACAGATAACCTCGCGAGTCTCGGATCAGTTGCGCTCTGGGCGAACTGCCATCCGCGCCTCCGGTGAAGCTGTGCAGCAGAGTTTCAGTTCCGGAGGGATCCAGCTTGAACACCGTACCAAAGCCCGATTCGCCGCCGCCCTCGGTGGCGCCGTAAAGATTGCCCGCCGGACCGAGCGTCAGCCTAGCGTATGGGTAGGCCCCGTCCTCCGGAGATCCCGTGAAAGTATGCAGTACCGTGTAAGTCTGCGCCGCCGCCGATGGCATCCCAATCGCCGCCAAAGCGAAAATCGCCGCCAGCGCGAGAGCCGGACCTGGACGTCCGCGCACTAGGGAACCAACTGGAACACGGTACCCATGTTCACTTGCGAAGTGTTTCCGCGGTGAGTGGTACCGTACAAATTCCCATCGCTGCCGACGATCGGCACCCCATTGGGAAGCGACCCATCAGTCCCATCGAAACTGTACAGGACGGTATAGGTCCACGTTCCACCAGCCGCCGGCTCCAGTTGGTATACGTTTCCCAGATCCGATGCCCCGCCAAGCATCGCCGTTCCATAAAGCAGACCATTCGCGCCGAAGACCAGCCCATTCGGGGCGAACCCATTCTGATTCTCCAAACTCTTCTCGAATGTATACAGAGTGTTCTCGCTCCAAAGGCCGCCAGAAGCCGCTGGCGGCTTCAGCTCGAAGACCGTGCAAAGAGCGCTGCTCGGGTTCCCCGCAGTACCGTACAACCAGCCATCTTTGCCGATGACGACTGCACTGGAAGGCTCGCCTCCGTCGGGCGCCTGGCCGCTGAAGTTGTACAGGATCGTCTCAGTCCACGTTCTACCGGTCGCTCCCGGCGGCGTCAGTTCAAACACCGTACCGAAACCTGCACTTCCGCCGGATGGGGTCGTTCCGTATAGTTCTCTGGTGGCGCCGAAGACCAGGTTGGATACGGGCCCATATCCGTCGCCATTCGCGCCATTGAAGCGGTACAAGACTGTCTCGGTCCACGCGCCTCCCTGCGCCGCCGGTGGCGTCATCTCGAACACCGTTCCATAACCGAAGCTCTCTGGCGTCGATTCAATCCCTCCAGTTTGCGTCGTACCATACAGTGCTCCGTTGGCGCCGATCACCAGGCCGCCCCAAGGCCCGGTTCCGTCGCCATCAGCCGAGGGGAAACTGTGCAGGACGGTTTCGGTCCACTTCCCGCTCGACGTTCTCGGCGGTGATAGCTTGAACACTGTGCCGCCGCAGCGACTGCTGCCGCAGGTGTCCACAGCGCCGCCCTCGAGGGTCGTTCCATAAAGAGACCCGTCATTCCCAATGACCAGACTTGCATAGGGCCATTCTCCGTCGTTGACTGTTGGCCCTTTGAAGCTGTAAAGCAAGGTCTCCGTCCAGGAACCGCCCGCAGCGGGCGCGGTCAATTGATACACACTGCCATTACCGTAGGCGCCCCCAAACTTTGTGGTCCCGTAAAACACCCCGTTCGCACCGGCCACCAAACCAGCTACTGGAAGTTCTCCGTCAGGGGGCCCGGCAAAGAAATGCAGCGTGGTCAGCGCCGGCGATGTTTGAGCGGCGGCCCAGGATACCAGGATTAGCGGCGCCGCTAACACAGTTGTAACGAAGGCAGGTCGCGGTGTTCGCATCGAACAAGTCCTCCTTACTTAATGGACCTGTTGGGGAGTCTATCACAAGACGACCGCTCCAACCTCGTTTTTCGAAAGTGTGCCGGTACTAGTACCTAATAGGCTAAGCTGCCACTCAAAAACAGTGGACCGTGCGGCTTGCCCTCCGCCGCGGATCTCAACCGGGACATCAGTTCGCACCAGACCGTCGTACAGGAAACGAAATAGTCTGCTGCCGCTCCGGGTGCCTGAATCCGTCAAGGTACGAGCTTGAACACCACTCCGTCGCCCCCGGCTCCCTGACGGATGCCGCCGTAGTAAGTGGTGCCGTAGAGATCGCCTGCCGCGTTCCGGAAGAGTGCCGCCTGTGGGTTCCCCCCGTCGGTTCCTCCCGTGAAGGTGTGCAGCACCGTCTCCGTTCCCGCGGTATCCACCTTGAACACGACTCCGAAGCCCGTGCCACCGTACTGCGTGGTGCCGTAGAGATTGCCCGCCGAGTCGCGGACCAGGGCTGTCGAAGGGTTCGTCCCGTCGGCACCGCCCGTGAAGCTGTACAATACCGTCTCCGTGCCGGCAGCAGACAGCATGAATACCGTTCCGAAACCCGTACCGCCGCGGTAAGTAGTGCTGTAGAAATTGCCTGCCGAATCCCGGATAAGGGCGGCGTGGGGGTTCGCCCCGTCGGCTCCCCCTTTAAAGCTATACAGCACTTTCTCCGTGCCGGTAGTACTCAGCTTGAAAACGACCCCGAAGCCTGCGGCGCCGCCGCCTTCGGTACTGCCGTAGAGATTGCCCGCCGAGTCTCGGTACAGACCGGCGATGGGATTCCCCCCGCCGGCTCCGCCGAAGTTGTGCAGCACCGTTTCCGTGCCCGCCGCGTCAAGCATGAACGCGACGCCGTGACCCGATGCGCCTCCGCCGTTTGTAGTGCCGTAGAGATTGCCGGCCGAGTCGCGGATCAATCCTCCGTTGGGGTTCCCCCCGTCTGTTCCTCCGGTGAAGCTATGCAACACAGACAGGGTCCCGGCCGCATCCAACTCGAACACTTCTCCGTAGACCGATGCGCCGCCGGTAGCGGTGCCGTAGAGATTGCCGGCCGTGTCCCGAGTCATGCCTGCGGTGGGGTAAGCCCCGTCCGTTCCGGTGAAACTGTGCAGCAGCGTCTCCGTGCCCGCCGTATTCAGCTCGTACACTACTCCGTCGCTGGATGCGCCGCCGAGTAGAGTAGTGCCGTAGAAATTGCCGGACGAGTCTCGAATCAGTCCCCAAGGGTTCTCACCGTCCGCTCCGGTGAAGGTGTTCAGCACGCTATAAGTCTGCGCTTGCGCCGGTCGTGTCCCCGTCGCCGACAGCAGGAACATCGCGCCTAGCAGTGCCAACGCACCACGTTGCGGTTGCCCCGTTTTGGCCATAAGCTCTCCTTTTCAGGCGCCTGATGGCACCGTTAGCTGAGCCTATTCTGACACCGGCGTACCCGGCCCGCAATGCTTTGAGATCCGTACATGTACTGATCCACCCGCCGGTCCTGGCGCCACCTGCTAAAATTCTGCCAATGCACTCCTCGCGACGCGTGTTCCTGGGAGCGGTCACTGCCGCATCCTACAGTCGCGTGCTGGGCGCCAACGACCGCATACAAGTTGGCTTCATCGGCTACGGTTTGATCGGCCGCCAGCACGTCCACGATTTCAAGAATCAGAAAGACGCGGACCTGGCCGCCATGTGCGAAGTCTGCCAGCCGCGCCTGGACGAGGGCCTCGCGGCGTGTGGTCCGGGCGCCAAGCCCTACACGGATTTCCGCAAGCTGCTCGACGATAAAGACATTCAGGCGATCGTGGTCTGCACGCCGGACCACTGGCACGCGCTTCTTACCATCATGGCTTGCGCCGCCGGCAAAGACGTGTACGTGGAAAAGCCGCTCACGGTTTTCGTCAGGGAAGGCCGCTGGATGACAGAGGCCGCGCGACGTTACCGGCGCATCGTGCAAACGGGCACCCAGCAGCGCTCCGGGCCGCATTACCAGAAGGCCCGCGAACTGGCGCGCACCGGCTATTTCGGCAAGCTGTTGAGCGCGCAGATGGGCGCTTATCGCAATGTCATGCCCGGCTTCGGCAACCCGCCCGACGGTCCCCCGCCGCGCGATCTGGATTACGACATGTGGCTCGGGCCCGCGCCTAAGCGGCCCTACAATCCGCATCGCGCGCTGTATCATTTCCGCTGGTTCTGGGATTATTCGGGCGGCCAGATGACCAACTTGGGCGCACACAATATCGACATCGTGCAATGGTATCTGGGCGTGAAAGGTCCCACGGCGGTCTCTTCCAGCGGCGGGCGCTTCGCCCTCGAAGACAACGGCGAAACTCCCGACATGCAGGACGCCATATTCGAGTATCCGGGATTCACGGCGACGCATGCCATTCGCGAGGCGAGCGCCGGACGCCGCGCCGGCTTCGGCCTGGAGTTCTTCGGCACCAAGGGCAGCATGACGGTTTCGCGCGGCGGATACGAAGTGATTCCGGATATGAAGATCGACCCGGCTAACGCCATCCCGGTTTTCGAGGGGGAGCCGGCGGGCGGTCCGCAGCATTCGGCTACGAAGCCGGAGCCATGGATTGATGCGCGCAAGGAGCCCGGATCGTCACCGCAACAGTTCGAGCTGCACGCCCGCAATTTTCTGGATTGTATCAAGAGCCGCGAACTGCCTATTTCCGATGTGGAGGAAGGCCACCGTACCGCGGTCGCCTGCCACTTGGCGAACATCTCCCTGCGGCTTGGCCGCAAGATCCGTTGGGACCCGGAGAAAGAGGAAATCATCGGCGATCGGGAGGCTTCCGCGTGGCTGGAGCGTCCCTATCGCAAACCATGGGATGAAGTATTGCGGAGCATCCGCTTATGAATCGCAGGACATTTCTCTTCACCGCCGCCGCGGCGGGCGCGTTGGCCGCCGAGCCGCGTTCCAAAATGGGGATCGCTGTCACCTCTTACATGAGCTTCGGCCGGCCGAAGGATACTCTCGAATTTTTAGAACACGCCAACACGTTGGGCGCCGGCGGCATCCAAATGCCATTGACCTCGCGCGAGCCGGATTACATCCGCAAACTGCGCGCCCGCGCGGGGCAACTCGGCATGTACTACGAAATGATTGCCGCGCTGCCCGCAAAAGATGGCGCATCGGCTTTCGAGAGCACGGTGGCCGCCGCCAAGGAAGCCGGCGCGCTGGCGATTCGCGTCAACTGCCTGCCCGGCCGGCGCTATGAAAACTTCACCAATCTGGCGGATTGGGACAAAGCGGTGGCCGAAAGCCACGAAAAGATCGACGCCGCGTTGCGCATCGTCGAGAAGCACAAAGTCCCGCTGGCCATTGAAAACCACAAAGACTGGACCGCGGACGAGATGGTGGAGCTTATGAAAGCCAAGGCGAGCCGCTGGCTGGGCGTCTGTCTGGATACCGGCAACAACATCGCGCTGCTGGACGACCCCATGGCCACCGTGGAAGCTTTGGCGCCGTACGCCGTTTCCACGCACATAAAGAACATGGGCGTAGCGCCTTACCCGGACGGTTTCTTGCTTTCGGAGATGCCGCTAGGCGAAGGCATGCTGGACATGCGCCGGATCGTGGATACGATTCGCCACGCGCAGCCGGAGACGCGACTGACACTCGAAATGATCACCCGCGATCCGCTGAAGGTGCCCTGCCTGACGGACGCTTATTGGGCGACTTTTCCGCAGCGTAACGGCCTTTACCTGGCGCGCACGTTGCGTATGGCGCGCGAGCGGGCATTGCCCGTAGTGAGTGGGCTGGCGCACGAAGCGCAATTGCAGGTGGAAGAAGACAACGTGAAGAAAAGCCTGGCCTACGCCCGCGATCGCCTGGGACTGTAGCAGTCACCCGACCATACTGATCGCGCTCTTCTGCATCTCGTCCGCCACCTTAATGCCGTCCAAATTCGCATTGAAAGTGGTCCTGGCCTCGAGCAGCGACACCGCCGCATCGCTCAACGAAACTTCGTCCTGCTGCGCGCCCATGAAGAACGGCGAACGCGCCACCAAGGAAGCTGTGCGATTCACTTGTTCCTCGGATTGTTGCAGTCCTCCCTGAGCGGTGTAGGTGACTTGCATGGCGCTGTTCCTTTCTCTTCCTTATCGGCCGTGTGCCGGGTTTCTTGCGGTCAATCGCCGAAAAGACGCGTGAACGTCTCGTCCAGCACATAATCGGTGGTCACCAGAATTCCGCCCTCAGGGTGGTTACGGCGCAGGGATACGACTTCATCATGGCGGGGATCCCGGGCGTCCGCCGGTACAATCCAACCCCAGGTATCCACGAACAGGAGTGGACGCTCAATCGCCGTAGATGGCTCCATCGAGATCCTGGCTCAGACGGCCATGGCGCACTGCGCCCTCGGCCTTCGCCAGGGGATCGCGTTGCGGCTTACCACTCGGGTGTGTGCCCCGCTCCAGCCGCAGCCGGATGATCTCGGCCATGCTCACCCGCGCGCGAAAAGCCGCCTGCCGCAGGTTTTCGTGCAGCGCGTCCGGCAGGAAGAGGGTAGTTCTCTTCACATAAGCATCGTGACATATATATGGCCCGTGGCGCAGGACGATTTTTCCGCCTTCCCCCTGCTACAATTCACACAATGTTCCGCAAGGTCCTGATCGCCAACCGCGGGGAAATCGCCGTGCGCGTCATCCGTACGCTGCGCGAGATGGAAATCGCCTCGGTGGCCGTTTTCTCCGATGCCGACCGCACATCCCTGCATGTACGCATGGCCGACGAGGCCGAATGGGTGGGGCCTTCGCCATCGGCCGAAAGCTATCTGCGCATCGACCGTATCCTGGATGCCGCGCATAAGCACGGCGCAGAAGCCATCCACCCCGGATACGGCTTTCTCAGCGAGAATGCGGATTTCGCCGCTGCCTGCGAAGCGGCCGGCCTAGTCTTCATCGGCCCGTCGGCGGACTCCATCCGCCATATGGGATCCAAGACCGCCGCGCGCCAGATGGCTATCGCGGCGGGCGCGCCCGTAGTGCCCGGCGCCCACGAAACGCTCAACGGCCCAGCGGAGGCCCGTATTTTTGCTGGGCAGTTCGGCTATCCGCTGCTGCTGAAAGCGGTCGCCGGAGGCGGTGGCAAGGGCATGCGCCGCGTGGATTCCGACGCCGACATGGACTCCGCCTTTCGCGATGCCGCCTGCGAAGCCGAGCGCTCATTCAAGAACCCCGACCTGTACGTCGAGAAACTGATCGAACGTCCGCGCCACATCGAAATTCAGTTGCTTGGCGACCGGCACGGCCACATGGTCCACTTCGGCGAGCGCGAATGTTCCATCCAGCGGCGGCATCAAAAGGTGCTGGAAGAGTGCCCGTCGCCCCTGGTGGCCGCGCGGCCGGGCATGCGTGAAGCCATGGGCGAGGCCGCCATCCGCGTGGCGCGCAGCGCGGGCTATTACAACGCCGGCACCGTCGAGTTTCTGGTGGATGCCCGCGGCGATTTCTATTTCCTGGAAATGAACACGCGGCTGCAGGTGGAACATCCGATTACCGAGCTGGTAACCGGACATGATTTGGTGCGCCTGCAATTGGAGGTGGCCGCCGGCGAAAAGCTGCGCTTCCGGCAAGACGATATCGCTTGGCGCGGCTCGGCCGTCGAGTGCCGCATCTACGCCGAAGATCCTTACAATAACTTCTTCCCGTCGCCGGGCAAAATCACGCGGCTGACGTGTCCGCTGGGACCGGGTGTGCGCCTGGATGGCTGTGTTTACGACGGCTGGACCGTGCCCATCGACTACGATCCGCTGCTGGCCAAGCTGGCCGTGTGGAGCGGTACGCGCGAAAGCGCCATTGCCCGCATGCAGCGCGCTCTGCGCGAATACGATGTGGCCGGCATCCACACCAATATCGCGTTCTTCCGACAGATTCTGGAAGACGAAGTGTTCCGTGCGGCCCGGCTGCACACGCGCTTTGTGGACGAATTTCTGGAACGGCGCAAGCCCTTTGCGCCGCCGCCGGATCTGGAATCCGTCGCGGAATTGGTGGCCGCCTTTCACTCCAAGCGGAGCGCCCCGCGCGCGGAAAGCGGGCCGGCTCCGCGCAGCCGATGGCTCGAGATGGGCCGTAGCGAGGCGCTACGATGAGCGATATCGTCGCTGTCGAACCTGGCGTTTATTCGGTCCTGGTGGACGGACGCAGCTACGAAGCGCGCGTCGAAGAGTCGGATGGCTGCGCGATCGTCTTCATCGACGGCCACCGTTTCGAGGTAGAGATTCGGGA
>Ga0070761_10000284_pt1 | contig 33610 bp, 27 predicted proteins | sample HubBroMetageREF1_FD_66724 | JGI IMG/M metagenome (GOLD analysis project Ga0070761, IMG submission 66724) | Reference soil microbial communities from the Hubbard Brook experimental Forest, New Hampshire, USA - Hubbard Brook CCASE Soil... | ecosystem: Environmental > Terrestrial > Soil >... | reverse complement strand
GTCCTTTGGCTTCAAGCACGGCATTCCCGGCGAAGCGGACTTTGTGTTCGACGCGCGGGCACTGCCCAACCCCTACTGGGAACCCGGGCTGCGCAGCCTCACCGGCCGCGACTCCGAGGTGATCCGCTTCCTCGAGACGCACACCAACGTGACGCGGCTCATCGACGATATCGCCAGCTTCATGCGCGCACGGGTGCCGGAGTACCAGGCGAGCAACCGCGGCTACCTCACCGTGGCGGTGGGCTGCACCGGCGGCCAACACCGCTCGGTATACATCGTCGATCGCCTGGCGGAGAGGTTCGCCACCGAGTTCAGCAACGTGACGGCCAGGCACAACAACCTGCCCGGCGCACAGCTGTTTCACCCCGGGCCGCGCGCTGTTACGGTCAGCACTGGCTCCTAGGTCGCTTGCGCCACGCCGGCGGCGGTCATGACGGCGGGAAGCTTCTCGCCGCTCATAAATGCCAGCAGCGCGCCGCGCGCTTCCATCGCATCACGGTAGCCGAGCTCGATGAGCGCGCGGGTGTAGCCCGCCTCGAACATCAGGTAGCTCGCCAGTTGCCCCCCGGAAGAGGCGCGCCCGCCGATGACGCGCAACAGCGCCCGCAGGCCCGGCGGCATCTCGTGGGCGTGGCGCGCGGCGATCTCGCGCGGATCGATGCTCGGCGCCAACATCAGGGTCTGCACGCGGTGCACGTCGCGCGCAGCCTGCGGGGCGTTCTCCACCAGTGCGTTGATGCGTTGCAGTTGTTCCAGGTCGCCGTAGATCTGGTCGGTGAACAGCGTGTCGAGCATATAGCCGAAGATCTCGCCCGGCGTCGGCATGCTGGTCTGCAGGCGATTCACCGTCACCCCGGCCGCGCGGCGCGCGCGCACGCCGATGATGAGCAGGCGGTCCGCGCCCAGGTGGATCGCCGGGCTCAGAGGGTGGATCTGGCGCATCGCGCCGTCGCCGTAGTAGTCGCCACCGATCGACATCGGTGGAAACAACAGCGGAATCGCGGTGCTCGCCATCAGGTGATCGAGTGTCATTTCGGTGCGCGAGCCGAGCCGCTGCACCCGCGACCAATCGCCCACCGCGCCAATCGCGTCGTAGAACGCTACCGACTGGCCGGTTGTGTAACTGGTGGCGCACAGCGCGAACGCATGCAGATGCCCGCGCGCGATGCTGCGCCGTATGCCGGCGCAATCGACGTGCACGCCGAGCAGCTCCCGCAGCGGCGAGTTATCGAGCATTGATCTGGGGGGCGAGAGCACCAGGCCGCCGGAGATAAGCGCCAGCACCCAGTGCGCTCCGGCGCGCAGCATGTGCCGGGCATCCACATGGAAGACCTGGCTGGAGCGGAAATTGGCCCACACCGCCTCGAGTCCCGCGACCGCGCGCCGCCATTGGTGCGCCTCGGCCGCCAGCACGCTCGCCGCCACCGCACCCGCCGAAGTGCCGACGATCACCTGAAAGGGATTGCGCGCGCGCGGCAACATCTCCGCCAGCGCCCGCAACACCCCGACCTGGTATGCCGAGCGCGCGCCGCCGCCCGTCAGCACCAGCCCTACGGTCGGGCGCTGTCCGGGTCGAGACGCGGTTTCGGCAAGGCCGTCGATGGTTGCGTACACGTTGCGGCTATTATCGGACCTCGGGCGCCGGATCCTGTGTGACGGACGTCGCGGCGGCAAGCGCGTGCGCCGCGCCCATGCCACTCAGGGGGCGTTGCAGCTCACGGATCGCAAGATCCAGGCCCGCGATGCTCAGGGGAAACATGCGCTCCGCGACCAACTCGCGGGCAATTCGCACCGACGGGGTGTGCTCCCAGTGTGCCTGCGGCTGCGGGTTCAGCCACACCAGGCGCGGAAAAGCCGCGCGCAGGCGCTGCATCCACAGCGCTCCCGCCTCTTTGTTCCAGTGTTCGATGCTGCCGCCCGGCTGCACGATCTCGTATGGGCTCATGGTGGCATCGCCGACCACGATGGCGCGATAGTCATGTCCATAGGTGCGCAGCACCTGCTCGGTGGGGATGAGCGCCTCGTAGCGGCGGCGGTTGTCCTTCCACAGATTCTCGTAGGGGAAATTGTGAAAGTAGAAATGCGCCAGGTGCTTGAACTCGCTGCGCGCCGCCGAGAACAGCTCCTCGCATACGCGCACGTGTTCGTCCATCGAGCCCCCGACATCGAGAAATAACAGCACCTTCACGGCGTTGTGGCGTTCGGGCACCAGCTTCAGGTCGAGCATGCCGCCATTGCGCGCCGTGGCGTCGATGGTGCCGTCCAGATCCAGCTCCTCCGCCGCGCCCTCGCGCGCGAACTTGCGCAGTTTGCGCAGCGCCAGCTTCAGGTTGCGCGTGCCGAGCTCGACGCTGTCATCGAGATTGCGGAACTCGCGGCGCTCCCACACCTTGACCGCGCGGTGCTTGCGCGAGCCGTGCTCGCCGATGCGGATCCCTTCCGGATTGAAGCCGTTGGCGCCGAAGGGCGAGGTGCCGCCGGTGCCGATCCATTTGCCGCCGCCGGCGTGGCGCTCGCGTTGCTCGCGCAGCCGCTCACGCAGTGTCGCCAGGAGCTGGTCCCAGCCGCCGAGCGCCTCGATGCGGCGTTTCTCCTCCGCCGACAACACGCGCGCCGCCAGCCCTCGCAGCCAGTCAGCCGGCACCCGCGCGAGCAGCTGCTGGAACAGCTGTTCGGCTCCCTGGAAGATTTCCCCGAACGCGAGGTCAAAACGGTCGTAGTGCCGCTCGTCCTTCACCAGGCAGGCGCGCGCGAGCCAGTAGAACTCCTGCGCTGAGAGCTGCGCGACGCGCTGCTGCAGCGCCTCAAGCAGCGTCAGGAATTCGGTAATCGACACCGGTACCCCGGCGGCACGCAGCGCGAAGAAGAAACGCACCAGCACTGCGATGCCCGTCAGCGGACCCGGCGGTGCATGAATGCCAGCTGCTCGAACAGGTGCACGTCCTGCTCGTTCTTCAGCAGCGCCCCGTGCAGGATCGGGATCATCTTTTTCGTATCCGCGCTGCGCAGCGCCTCGGGCTGAATGTCCTCGGCGAGCAGCAGTTTCAGCCAGTCGAGCAGCTCGGAGGTGGAAGGCTTCTTCTTCAGTCCGGGCATCGCGCGCACCTCGAAGAACGCCCGCAGCGCCTCCGCCAGCAGTTCCTTCTTCAGACCAGGGTAGTGCACGTCGACGATGGCGCGCATGGTCGCCTCGTCCGGGAAGCGGATGAAATGAAAGAAGCAACGGCGCAGGAACGCGTCCGGCAGCTCTTTCTCGTTGTTGCTGGTGATGATGATTATCGGGCGGTGGCGCGCGCGCACCAGCTCACGCGTCTCATAGACGTAGAACTCCATGCGGTCCAGTTCCCGCAACAGGTCGTTCGGAAACTCGATATCCGCCTTGTCGATCTCGTCGATGAGCAGCACCGGCTGCACGGCTGAGTCAAACGCCTCCCACAGGCGCCCCTTCACGATGTAATTGCCGATGTCGTGCACGCGTGCGTCCCCGAGCTGCGAATCCCGCAGGCGCGACACGGCGTCGTACTCGTACAGGCCCTGCTGCGCCTTGCTCGTGGACTTGATGTGCCACTCGTACAGCGGCCGCTCGAGCGCGCGCGCGATCTCCAGCGCGAGCTGCGTCTTGCCGGTGCCGGGCTCGCCCTTGATCAGCAGCGGCCGCGCCAGCGTGATCGCCGCGTTGACCGCCATCATGAGATCGTCCGTGGCGACGTACTGGTCCGTGCCCTTGAAGCGCTCATTACTCATGCAGGAAGTCTAACCGCTGACACTTTAATGTGCGCGCAACGGGGCGGAGTCGCCGCGCGGGACAGCGGAGCCGCGCTCAAAAAGCCCCTTTCGGGGCCGTCAAAAACAGGGACGTTTTTGCCGGAGCCTCCATGGATGGATCCACGGCGTCCCCGAAAGGGGCTTTTTGAGAGGGGCCCCGCGCCAACGTGCTCAGTTCGGCGTCAGAGTAAGGGTGTGCTCGGTGACGCCCGGCAGAAACGGCAGCGGCTCGCCCCGCGCCCATTGCATGAACCCAGCCCGGTAGTACGGCGACAGCGGATGTCCGCTCTGCCCTCCCGGCATGTGGAAATACCCGGCGCTCTCGTGACCGGGTGAGACGGCGAAGCGTTCGGAGGCGCCGAAGGCGCCATCCTGGACACGCGGCATGTCGTGATCACCGGGCAGTTCGACGCTCGGCATGTCGAGCAGCGGCGCCAGCCACGGCAGGGCGCGCGACAGGGGATGCTGCACGCGCACGGTGTTATATCGCCCCCACGTGCAGCGCGCGAGTTCAGCGCAGCTGTGCAGAAGATCACCGCTGGCCGCATCGACCTGCGTCAGCAGGAACTCATGCCAGCTGCCGTAGGGCCTGGCCAGCAGATTGAGCGGCCCCGCGGTCACCAACTGCCACAGTGGACCCTCGAACTGTGCCGGCGGCGCGAAAACATCCGCCGCCGGCACCTTAAGCCCGGTAAGCAGCATCTGCCACACGGCGCCCTGGACGGTGTCGCGCCAGCTGCGCACGAGGCGGTAACCCACCGACTCTGTCCCGGCGCGTCCATCCCACTGCGCCACCAGGGCGCGAAACTCGGCGCGCCGCGGGTGCTCGCTGATCGCGGCCGCGTCCAGCACCGACAGCAGCAACACGCGCCAGCGCTCGAGGAATTGCGCGCGATCATCCAGCTGGATGTGCAGCATATCCGCCGGGGTGAGATTGCCGCCGAGCGCGAACAGGTCGTCACGGATCTGCCCGGCGCGCGCGCCGAGGTCGTACTCCACCCCGAGCGCGACCTTGTCGCCGCCGATGAGTTGCTGCTGGCGCGGCTCGCTCGCCACCCGCGCGTTAGCCGTCCAGATGCGCCCGGAGGGCGGATCCACTATTCGCGGGTGGTCGCTCGCCGTGGTCCAGGCGCTGCCGGAGCGCGCTCGCGCTGCGCCAGTGTCCTCGGGGATGCGGCCGGCGATTGTCCAGGCGATGTGCCCCGCGGCGTCGCCCACCACCAGGTTCTGATGCGGAACGCCGATGGCGGGCGCCAGCGCCAGTACCTCGGTCACGGACCCAGCCCGTTCCAGGTTCATGAGATTCAGGTTGGTCGCGGCCGGCAGCTGCGCAAGCCACGCGCCGAACCAACACACGTGCTGCTCCGGGTCCGCGCGCAGCAGCACCCCGGCGGGGCCGGTGCGCACCTGCAGCTCGACGGCAGCAGCGCCCTTAACGCGGATCTCCTCCCGCACCACGCGCAGCGTCACGTCCCCGGCGTCGGTGTGCAGCGCGGCGGGCGCGGCGCCCTCGCAGGCAACCCGTTCGACGTCGAGCCAGTCGCCGTAGCTGTTGGTGAACCCCCAGGCGACCTGGCCGTTGGATCCCGCGACCAGCAGCGGCGCGCCCGGCAGGGTGACGCCGTTGAGGTCCAGCGCTGCGCCCGCCGTGGTCCGCAGGCGCGCGCGGTACCACACCGGCGGCACACGCTGAGTGAGGTGCATGTCGTTGGCGATGAGTGCCGCGCCGCTCGCGGTAAGGCGCCCGGCGACAGCCCAGCTGTTGCTGCCGGCGGACGGGAGGGGTGCCGCGTCTGCAGCTGCGGCACCGGTACTGCCGCGCACATCCAGCACGTCGGCGGCGGGCGCTGGCAGCCCGGCGGCGGCCTGCGCCGCTTCAGGGGGGGAGTCCGGAGCGTCCCAGCTGGTGCCGGCGGGATACAGAAACGCGAGCGCGCACTTCCAGCCCGCGGCGCATTCGGCACCGCCCAGACGCACATTGATCTCACGGCGCAGGATCTCGCGGCGCAGGCCATTCGCCTGCAGGTCCCACCACATCGCGTACTCGACCAGTACGGTGTCCTCGGGAGCCCAGACGGCCGGGCGCTGGCGCAGCAGCCAGTACTCCCATGGCCTGGAACTCAGGCGCGCAAGGCCCGCGTTCACGCCACGGGTATACGCCGCGACGAGCGCGCGTTGCCCGGGCGTGGCCTGCGCGATCACGGTGCGCGCCAGGCTGCGAAACCGAAACAGCCGCGCATTGCGATCCTGGGCAAGCGCCACGCTTCCGAATAGTTCCGCGAGCTCCCCGGCCGCCAGCCGGCGCGACAGATCCATCTGGAAGTAGCGATCCTGCGCGTGCACGAAGCCGGTCGCGAAGGCGAGGTCTGCGCGATCAGCCGCGGTGATGGTCGGCACGCCGAGCGCGTCGCGCGTGATGCTGACGGGCGCGGCAAGTCCCGGCTCGCGCAGCGTGCCCTGAAGATCCGGCAGCGAGGCGCGCAACCCGCCGTAGCCGATCAGAAGCGCCGCCAGCGCGAGCAGCACACACCCTACGCCGGTGTACTTCACGGCCCGCCAGACTTTCGCCGAAGATTTCAGTCCAGCGTGACCTTCAGGATCTGCATGGAATTGGTTCCGCCCTGCACTCCCGAGAGTTCGCCCTTGGTGAGCATGACCAGGTCGCGCTTGTCCACCAGCTTCAGTTCCAGCAGACGCGTGAACAGCGCCCGATACAGGCTCTCGGCCGAGTCCCCGGCGCTTTTGACATTGAAGATCACCGGGTACACGCCCCGGAAGAGCGTCACGCGCCGCCGCGTCGCCTCGTGAGCCGTGAAGGCGTACACGGGAATGTCGGAGCGGATGCGCGACATCCACAGCGGCGTCGCGCCCGATTCAGTCAGGGCGACGATCGCCCGCAGCTTCATGTGGTTGGCCGTGTACATGACGGCCATGGCGATCGCTTCCTCGGTGCTGCGGAACTCGCCCTCGACCATGCGCTGCCGCGAGCGCGGATGCGTCAGCTGGTATTTCTCGGCGCCCTCGATGACCTGCGCCATCGCCTGCACGGCCTTCACCGGGTAGCGCCCGGCCGCCGTCTCCGCCGACAACATCACCGCATCGGTACCGTCCATGACGGCATTGGCCACATCGCTGACTTCCGCGCGGGTCGGCACCGGGCTTTGGATCATGGATTCCATCATCTGGGTCGCGGTGATGACGACCTTGTTGCGCGCGCGAGTCTCGTGGATGATGGTTTTCTGCAAGCCGGTGAGCTCGGCATACCCCATCTCCACGCCCAGGTCACCACGGGCCACCATGACGACGTCGGAGGCGTCGATGATGCCGGTAAGGTTGTTGACCGCCTCGTGCCGCTCGACCTTGGCTACGATGCGCGCCTGGCCGCCGGCCGCGCGCACCAGCGTGCGCGCCTGCTCGATGTCGGCGGCGTCACGCGCAAACGATACCGCCAGGTAGTCAACACCCACCTCGGCGGCGAAGCGGATGTCTTCGCGGTCGCGCTCGGAGATGGCCGGAGCCGAGATGCCGCCGCCCTGGCGATTTACTCCCTTGCGATCCGAGAGCTCCCCGCCGACCCGTACGCGCGTCGCGATGGCGGTGACGCCGACGCTTTCGACGTCGAGAATGATCTGCCCGTCGTTGAGCAACAGCGTGTCGCCGGCGACGACGTCCCTGGGCAGATCCTGGTAGGCGACGCCCACCACCTCACTCGTGCCGGCCTTGGCATCGTGGCTCGTGTCGAGGGTGAAGAGCTGGCCTTCCGCGAGCTGCACGCGACCCTCGCGAAAGCACTCGATGCGGATCTTCGGTCCCCCCAGGTCCAGCAGCACGCCCACGCACTTGTCGGCGCGCTGCGCCGCCGTGTGCGTCATCTCGAGGCGGCGCCTGCGGTCCTCTACCGTACCGTGCGAGGCGTTGAGACGTATGACGTCGACCCCGGCGCGCATCATGTCGATGAGCACATCGAGGTTGTCGGTCGCGGGACCCGCCGTGGCGACGATCTTGGTGCGCCGCAGCTGCATGTCGGCCGGGAGCTCAGCCATGGGCGCGCTGCTCGAGCATGGCCACTGCCGGCAAGGTCTTGCCCTCGACGAACTCCAGGAACGCGCCGCCACCGGTGGAGATATAGGAAATGCTGTCCTCGACGCCGTATTTTTCGATCGCCGCGAGCGTATCACCGCCGCCGGCGAGCGAAAATCCCTTGCTGCGCGCGATGGCGTTGGCGATGGCGCGCGTACCCTCGCCGAACTGCTCGAATTCGAACACTCCCACCGGACCGTTCCAGATGATGGTGCCGGCGGCCTGCAGCAGCGCGCTGCAGCGGTCGGCGGTGTCCGGTCCGATGTCGAGGATCATCTCGCCGCGGCGCACATCGCCCACCGCGCGCACGTCCGCGTGCGCGGTGGCCGCGAATTCCTTGGCGACCACGACATCCGTCGGCAGCGGGATCTCGGTGCCGCGCGCGCGCGCCTTGTCCATGAGGCGCCGCGCCACATCCAGCATCTGTGTCTCGCACAGCGACTTGCCGACGTCCACGCCGCTGGCGGCGAGAAAAGTGTTGGCGATGCCACCGCCGACGATCAGCTGGTCGACCTTCTCCAGCAGCGACTCCAGCACCGTCAGCTTGGTCGAGATCTTGGCACCGCCGACGATTGCGACCAGCGGCCGGGCCGGCTTCTGCAGCGCGCGCTCCAGCGCCTCCAGTTCCCCCACCAGCAAGGGTCCCGCACACGCCACCGGCGCATAGCGCGCCACGCCGTGCGTGCTGGCCTCGGCGCGATGCGCGGTGCCGAAGGCATCCATGACAAACACCTCGCACAGCCCCGCCATACGGCGCGCGAGCTGCTCGTTGTCCTCTTTCTCGCCCTTGTTGAAGCGCACGTTTTCGCACAGCACGGCGCTGCCCGGCGCGCAGTCAACGCCGGCGAGCCAGTCCTTGCGCAGCGGCACGGGTTTGCCGAGCAGGTCCGAGAGGCGCGCCGCCACCGGCGCCAGCGACAGCGCTGCGGTCTCCTGCCCCTCCTGCGGCCGCCCGAGGTGCGACATCACGAAAACCCTGGCGTGCTGGTCGAGCGCATAGCGGATGGTCGCAAGCGCCGCGCGGATGCGGGCATCGCTGGTGACGACACCGTCCTGCACCGGCACGTTCAGATCCTCCCTGATCAGCACCCGCTTGTTGCGCAGGTCGGTATCCGCCATTCGCAGTACCTTCATGATGCCTGCGACCACGCCAGCGTGGTGTCGATCATGCGGTTGGAGAATCCCCACTCGTTATCGTACCAGGCACACACCTTGACGAGCGTGCCCTCGATAACCTTGGTGAGCGTGGCGTCGAATATCGAGGAATGCGCATCGTGGTTGAAATCCACCGACACCAGCGGTGCATCAGTGTAGGAGAGGATTCCCTTCATGGCGCCGGCGGCGGCTTCCTGCAGCAGCCGGTTGACCTCCTCGACCGAAGTGGCGCGCTTCGCCGTGAACACCAGATCGACCAGCGACACGTTGATCGTCGGCACGCGCACCGAGAAACCATCCAGCTTGCCCTTGAGTTCCGGCATCACCAGTCCCACCGCGGCAGCGGCGCCGGTCTTGGTCGGGATCTGCGACATGGTCGCCGAGCGCGCGCGGCGCAGGTCCGCGTGGTACACATCGGTCAGCACCTGGTCGTTGGTGTAGGAGTGAATCGTCGTCATGATGCCGGCGAGTACGCCCACCTTGTCGTGCAGCACCTTGACCACCGGCACCAGGCAGTTGGTGGTGCAGGAGGCGTTGGAGATCACGGTGTGGCTGCTCTTCAGCACCTGGTGATTCACGCCATAGACGATAGTGGCGTCGACGTCGTCACCGCCGGGCGCTGAAATCACTACCTTCTTCGCGCCACCTTTGAGGTGGGCGCTGGCCTTGGCCTTGCTGGTGAAGAGCCCCGTGCACTCCAGCACGTAGTCAACACCGTTCTCACCCCACGGGAGCTTGGCCGGATCGCGCTCGGCGAACACGCGGATGCGGTCACCGTTGACGATCATGTAGTCGCCGTCGACTTTCACATCGCCGGCGAACCTGCCGTGCACCGTGTCGTAGCGCGTCAGGTGCGCGTTCGCCTTCGGATCGCACAGATCGTTGAGCGCGACGATCTGCACCTGCCCGGTGCGCTTGCCCTCATAGATCGCGCGCAGCACGTTGCGTCCGATGCGTCCGTAACCGTTGATGCCAATCCTGATTGCCATTGCGCTCATCCCTCCAGCAGCTCACGTATCTGTTGTGCAACATTATCGGCCGTGAAGCCAAAATGAGCGAACACATCGGCGCCCTTGCCGGAAGCGCCGAACCGATCGATGCCGAGCACGCGGCCCGCCAGACCCACGTAGCGCCACCAGCACTGGGTGGCGCCCGCCTCCACCGCCAGGCGGCGTGTCACGCCCGGCGGCAGCACCGCGTCGCGGTACGCCTGTTCCTGTGCGTCGAAGGTTTCGGTGGACGGCATGGACACCAGCCGCACCCGCTTACCGGCGGCATTCAGGGCGGTCACCGCCTGCGCCGCGATGCCGACTTCCGAGCCGCTGGCGATCACCAGCACCTGCGGCGTTGCGGGTGGGTCGATCAGCACGTGCGCGCCGCGGGCGATGTTGGCAAGCTGCGCGGGCGTGCGCGTCTGCTGCGGCAGTCCCTGGCGCGTCAGCACCAGCGCCGTCGGGCCGTGACGCTCGACGGCGAGCCGCCAGGCGATGGCAGTCTCAGCCGCATCGCACGGCCGCCACAGGTTCATGTGCGGCATGGCGCGCAGGCTCGCCAGGTGTTCGATCGGCTGGTGAGTCGGGCCATCCTCGCCTAAGCCGATGGAGTCGTGCGAGTACACGAGGATCGTGCGCACCTGCATCAGGCACGCCAGGCGCACCGCGTTGCGCGCGTAGTCGGAAAACACCAGGAAGGTGCCGCCGTAGGCAATCAGGCCGCCGTGCACCGTCATGCCGTTCATGATCGCCGTCATGCCGAACTCGCGCACGCCGTAGTGCAGGTAGTCACCCGCCTCCTTCGCCGGCGTGATGGTGATCGCCCCCTTGAAGAGCGTGCTGTTCGAGGTCGTCAGATCCGCTGAGCCCCCCAGCAGCTCCGGCAGCGCGGGACCCAGGACATTGAGCGCGGCCTGCGAGGACGCCCGCGTGGCCTGCGGCGCGGTTTGCTTCAGCGCCGCCTGCAAGGCCTGGGCTGCGGTGTCCTGCCAGTTGCCAGGCAGTTCCCCGCGCATGCGGCGCTCGAACTCGCGCGCCAGATCCGGAAAATCGCGCGTATAACGGGCGAACAGCTCACGCCACGCTGACTCGAGCGCTGCGCCAGCCTTGTGATGATCCCACGCCGCGCGGATCTCCTCGGGCACCACGAACGGCGGATACGGCCAGCCGAGCGCTACCCGCGCGGCGGCTACCTCATCCACGCCCAAGGCCTCGCCGTGCGCCTCGGCAGTGCCCTGCTTGTGGGGCGCGCCGTAGCCGATGATGGTCTTGCAGCAGATCATTGAGGGCCGCGCGGTTTGCGCGCGCGCGGCCTGGATCGCATTGCTCACGGCCTGCCCGTCCAGCCCATCGACGTCCGGCACCACGTGCCAGCCGTAGGCTGCGAAACGCTTCGGCGTGTCGTCGGTAAACCAGCCCACAACCTTGCCGTCGATCGAAATGCCGTTGTCGTCGTAGAAAACAATGAGCTTGCCCAGCCCCAGGGTGCCGGCGAACGAACACGCCTCGTGCGAGATGCCCTCCATCAGGCAACCGTCACCGCAGAACGCATAGGTGTAGTGGTCGACGATGTTGAAGCCGGGACGGTTGAACTCGGTGCCGAGGAGTTTTTCCGCAAAGGCCATGCCGACAGCGTTGCCGAGACCTTGTCCCAGGGGACCCGTGGTGGTCTCGATACCGAGCTTCGGGTCGTACTCGGGATGACCCGGGGTCTTGCTGCCGAGCTGGCGGAATTGCTGTATGTCCGCGATCGTCAGCGGATAACCGGTGAGGTACAGCAGCGAGTACAGCAGCATCGAGCCGTGCCCGTTCGAGAGCACGAAGCGGTCGCGATCGGGCCACTGCGGATTCCCCGGGTTGTGCCGCAGAAACCCGCCCCACAGCGCCTGGGCGATGTCCGCCATGCCCATCGGCATGCCTGGGTGTCCGGAGTTGGCGCGCTGCACGGCATCCATCGAGAGCGCGCGGATGGCATTGGCGAGTTCACGGCGTGTAGTCATACACCTCTTATAGCAGCTGGCAGCCGCAGTGCGATTTTTCGGGCGTGGCGAGTGCGCAGCGCCCACGGGTTTGGGGCGCGCATTTTCCACCAGTCGCGCCGGATGCTCAATCACCGTCGCTGCAGGACCGGCCGCGCTCCTGGCGGCGCCCCGGGCGCAAGCGCACCGGCGCGAGGCGACTTATCGTCACAGTTCCTCACCATCAGCGCGGCCTGTTTCACATTATTGCCGGCGCGGAACGCGCCAGGCGCTCCATGTCGCACTTCGGTGACGCTCCATGCTGGACCTGGTTCACTGCTGCGCTCACGATGCCTCTGCTACGCTTTCATCATGAGCGTCGTACGTCTCACTCATTTTACAGACCCGCATCTGTTCGGCAGCGAGAGCCAGTGCCTGCGGGGCGTCGCGACCCTGCCGGCGCTGGCCGCCGCCCTGGACCACGCGCGCGCGCGTGACTGGCCGCCGGATGCGGTGCTCGTGAGCGGCGACCTGGTGAACGACGACCCGGCCGGATACCCGCATTTCCGCCGCCTCTTCGGTGCGCTGGGGCTGCCCGTATATTGCGTGGCTGGCAATCACGATGAGCCGCAGGCCATGCACCGCGAGCTCGCCGGCGAGCCGTTTGTCCTCGGCGGCTTCGTTGACCTCGGGCGCTGGCGCATCGTGCTGCTGGACAGCTGCATTCCGGGCTCGGCGCGCGGCGCCATCAGCGAACAGGGGCTCGCGGGCCTGGAGGCCGCGCTCGCCAGCGCCGGCCAGCAGCATTGCCTGGTGTGCCTGCACCATCATCCGGTGCCGATGGGCAGTCGCTGGCTCGACAACGTGGGGCTCGTCAACGCGGCGGAGTTCCTGCAGACCATCGACCAGCACAAGAACGTCCGTGCCATAGTGTGGGGCCATGTGCACCAGAATTACGACGCGCTGCGCAAGGGAGTGCGGCTGCTCGCGACGCCTTCGACCTGCGCGCAGTTTCTCCCCGGGGCGCAGAACTTCGCGGTGGACCAGCAGCTGCCCCCGGCCTACCGCACGCTGGAGCTGCGCGCCGATGGCTCGCTGCTGACGGAGGTCGTGTGGGTCGAACAGCGCCGCGGTGGTTCCTCACGCTCTGCCTGCTCGGCGGCCTGATTCTTCACCCGCAGCACGCGCGCGCTGCGGCTCCCGTCTGGGCGGTGCACGCAACGCACGGTACGGTGTACCTCGCAGGCTCAGTGCACGCGCTGCCGGCGAATGATGCGACGCTCCCGGCCGCGTTCGAGCGTGCCTACACCGACTCATCGCTGCTCGTGATGGAGCTCGACCTGGGCAAGCTCGATCCACTGGAGCTCGCCGGCTGGATGCAGCAACACGGCGCGCTCAGCGCGGATACCACCCTGCGCGCCGTGCTCGGTGAGCCGCGTTACGCGCGCCTGGCTGCGGCGGCCGCCGGCCTCGATGCGCCGATGAGCCTGCTCGACACCCAGGCACCGTGGGTAATCGGGGTGGAGCTCGCGGAGCTGCAGTACACGCACCTTGGCTACGACTCTGCCCAGGGCGTCGACGAGCAGCTGCTGCGGCGCGCGCAGGCCGACAGCAAGCCCACCGCGGGCCTGGAAACCATCGACGAGGAGCTCGGGGGCCTGGAGCGGCTGCCGCGCGCGGATCAGGTCAGGATCCTCGATCAGACCTTGAGCGATCTGAAGGATACGCAGAGTGACATGCAGGTGGTCTTGAGCGCCTGGCGCAGCGGCGACGCCGCCAGGCTCGCGACGCTGCTCTCAAAGGAGTTCCGCGAGTTCCCCGCCCTCTACCGCCCGCTGGTTACCGACCGCAATCAACACTGGCTGCCGCAGATCGAGCAATTCCTTCAGGAAGACCGCAACACCCTCGTGGTCGTGGGCGCGCTGCACCTGGTGGGTCGCGGCGGCCTGCTCGAACTGCTGCGCCAGGCCGGCTACCAGCCGACGCAACTTAACTAGTCCATCGGCCGAAATCGCTTAGAAGCGATTTTGGCGGACAGTAGTTCAGTTTCCGCCGGCCAAAGGCGGGGCTCGACGCACACCTGCCGCGATCACCTCAGCAGCCGAGCACTTCATGGCAAGGCTGGGCGCACTGACTTTGGCCGGCTGCGGCCGTGACCATACCGCTCGTTCCGCAGTGCTGCCGGCTAGCCTGCGTCGCGGGACCGGGCGCGGTAGAAGCGCCACAGCGGCAGCGCCATGGCGAGGGTGGCGGCGAGCACCAGCCAGCCGACGAAGCCATCGAAGCGGCTCAGGAGGAACCTGAGCGGCGCGTCATTGCGCGGTGCGCTCAGTTCGTGGGCGATGAGCATTACCCACACCCAGCCGGCGTGCAGGCCGATGCAGGCGGCGATGTTGCCGGTGGCGACGCGCACCCCCCCGAGTACCACACCAACCGCAAACAGTGCGAGGAACGCATCGAGGATGGCGAGCGGCGCGGCGAACGCGTGCAGCGTGCCGGCGAGCAGCGCCACGCCGCTCCACGGCGTGACCTGCCGCGCCTCGATATGGTAGCTGGCGAAGAAATGCGTCGCCGCGTACAAGAGCGCGGTCAGCAGCACCGCGACGCGCGGCCCGGACTGTCTGGCGATGGCGGTATGCATGGCGCCGCGCAGGAAAGTCTCCTCGATGAACGCCACGGTGAGCGCACTCAGCGCCCGCAGCACCACGACCTGCGCGAGCGCCCCGGCGCTCGAGCTGCGCAGGCGAGTCCAGTCGAGCAGCCCCAGCGCGCCCATGAGAGCGACCACGCCGAGCATCGTGAGGGTGCCGATCGCAGCGCCCAGCCCAAGTTCGCGCACGAATGCGCCGCGCGCGAGCCCGAAGCCCAGGCTCACCCGATCGTTAAGATTCAGCCGCCGCGCGACCGCCAGGAATCCGCCGAGCAGGGCCAGCATGCCGATGCGCTCGCCGATGCGATGAAAGGGAAAATCGAAGTGCGGGTGCAGCAGCAGCCACGCCGGGTACGTGAAGAGCGCGATCGCCGCCAGCCCGAGCGCCACCAGACCGAGGAAGCTGATGAAGGCGCGCATGGGCTACGCCAGCAACTGCCGCCACTGTTGCGCGATCAGGCTCAGGCGGAAACGCGGATCCGGGCCTGCCTGCGGCCGTCCGCCCGCGCGCCAGGCGCGGATACGCTCCACGTACCGATCAAACAGGCCGGCGGCCGCCGCCAGCCGCGCCGGCGCCTGCCGCCAGCTCGCAGGCAAAGCACCCGCCAGGGCCTCGTAGGCGCGGACCGACCTGGCGAGCGGCAACACCTGCCGGGTATCGCCGATGACCTCAAGCGCCGCACCGCAGTCATGAGTCAGGACCGGCGTGCCCACGGCATGCGACTCGGCGAACACCAGGCCAAAGGTCTCGGGGATCACGAAATTCGGGAAAAAAGTGCACAGCGCGCCGCGCACCTCGGCCAGCATGACGCTCTGCGGCTGCGGACCCAGGAACTCGACGCCGGGCGCGCTGGCGCTGGCGCGGTCCTTGTAGCCGGGGTTGCCGACCACGAGGCGCAGGTCCGGCATGCGGCGGCGCAGCTCCCCGAATGCATCGAGGGTGAACCGCAGTCCCTTGTTAGGCGAGGAGAAGAACGCGAGCTTGCGCTCATCCACCGGCGTGGCGTCGGGGATCAGCGCATCATCCACCGGGTTGTAGATGCGCAGCGCCGGCACGCGCGCGCCAGGATCAAAGCCACGCAGCGTCGCCTCCACACGTGCGCGCTGCCAATCCGAAACACACAGCACCGTCACCGACAGATCGCGCAGCGCGGCCGCGTCCCCGGCGAGTCGCCGCGCACGCTTGGAGCCAGGAGTCACCCGGTCGTGCAGCCACAGGTACAGACGCGCCTGCGGATAACGCGCGTGCACGGCACGCAGGGCGCGCGAATCGCGGGTGACGACCACGCTGCGGATACCGCTGAGCGGCTGGGGACTGCGGTAGCGCTCCCAGTCCTGAGTGCGGTTGTGTTGGATCACCAGCGCGCCGAGTGCGTCCGCTACGCGTGTCAGGGTCGCCTCGGTGCCGCCGAGCGCCTGCGTGCGCAGGGTACGCGTGTCGTACGGCTGCTGGCACACACCGTCGTAGAACAGGACCGAGGTCATTTCAGGTTATTCTACGGACTTTGCACGCGCAGTGACGGCGAGGTTGGACCTAAGTGGGTGACGGCGGCGGCCTATCGGCCTGCATCATCACTTACAACGAGGCGGATCGCATCGAGGCGTGCGTGCGGGCGCTTAAGTTTTGCGACGAGGTGCTCATCGTCGATGCGCACTCCGGCGACGCCACGCGCGCACTGGCCGCCGCGCTCGGGGCGCGCGTCATCGAGCGCGACTGGCCCGGCTACCGCACCCAGAAACAATTCGCCGTGGATGCGGCCGAACACAACTGGGTGCTGTGCGTCGACGCCGATGAGCGCGTGAGCGTGCAGCTGTGCGCCGAGATTACCGCGCTGCGGGACGGCGGCTTCAGCGGCTACGCCGGCTGGTCGGTGCCGCGCATCACCGATTACTTCGGCCGCTTCCTGCGCCACGGCAACGCCTGCCCGGATCGCCTGGTGCGCCTCTTTGACCGGCGCCGCGGCGGCTGGAGCGGTGAGGAGATCCACGAAAACACCCGCGTGCAGGGTCGCGTCGGCACTCTGCACGGCCACCTGGAACACTTCTCCTATCGCAGTCTCGCTGATCATCAGAACCGCATGGCGCGCTACGCGGACCTCATGGCGCAGGCGCTGTACGCGCGCGGCAGGCGCTGCGGGCTGACGCCGGTGCTGGTGAACCCTCTGTGGCGCTTCATGCGCGGCTACCTGCTGCGGCTTGGATTTCTTGATGGCTGGCGCGGGCTCGTGTTCGCGCTGGTCGAGTCGAACTACGTCAGGCGCAAGTACCTGGCGCTTTACATGCTCAGCCGCGGACTGTCCTAGCTACGCCACGCCCGCTACCCAAGGCGCTGCTGCAGCTCGGCGAGCAGCTTGCCGTGCAGGCCGCCAAAGCCGCCGTTGCTCATGATCAGCACGTGGTCACCGCGCCGGGCAGCGCCCGCCAGATCGCGCGCCAGCCCCGCCACATCATCACGCGAGTGAGCGCGCGCGCCCAGGGAAGCGAGCACCGTACTGGCATCCCAGCCCAGGTCCGGCGGGGTGTACAGCCAGACCTCATCGGCGCCGGCGAGCGCCGGGCCGAGGGTGTGCTGATGCACGCCCATGCGCATGGTGTTGGAGCGCGGCTCGAGCACGGCGATGATCCGCGCGGCGCCCACGCGGCGGCGCAAGCCGTCCAGGGTGGTGGCGATGGCGGTCGGATGATGCGCAAAATCATCGTAAACCACGACGCCGCCGATCTCGCCGCGCACCTGCATGCGCCGCGCGATCCCCTGGAAGCCCCGCAGCGCCTCACACGCGACCGGCACGGCGACTCCCGCGTGGCGCGCGGCGGCGATCGCCGCCAATGCGTTCTCCATGTTGTGGGCGCCGAGCAGCGACCACTGCACGCTCCCGCGTGGCCGGCCGCCCTCCAGTACCTCGAAGTGCGAGAAATCCTCCCCAGCCGACTGCGCCTGTGCCGTCCACAGTGCGTCCGGGCGCGCCGTACGGGCGAAGCCCTCGAGCGGCGTCCAGCAGCCCATCTTGAGCGTGGCGCGCAAGCCCTCATCGGCCGCGTTCCACACGATGCGCCCACCGCCCGGCACGATGCGCACCAGATGGTGGAACTGGCGCTGGATGGCGGCGAGGTCCGGATAGATGTCCGCGTGGTCGTACTCGATATTGTTGAGGGTCACGGTGCGCGGGCGGTAGTGCACGAACTTCGCGCGCTTGTCGAAGAAGGCCGTGTCGTACTCGTCCGCTTCAATGACGAAGAACGGCGCCGCCCCGAGCCGGGCGCTGGTGCCGAAATTCGCCGGCACGCCGCCGATGAGAAAGCCCGGATTCAAACCGGCGTGCTCGAGGATCCACGCCAGAAACGATGCGGTGGTGGTCTTGCCGTGGGTGCCCGCGACCGCCAGCACCCAGCGCTCCCTGAGCACCTCGCGCGCCAGCCACTCCGGTCCCGACAGATACGGCAGCGAGCCTTCGAGCAGCGCCTCGATCACCGGCTGCCCGCGCGTCATGACATTGCCGACCACCACGACATCCGGGGCCGGCGTGAGCTGCGCGGCGTCGAAGCCTTCGGTGACTGTAATGCCGAGCGCCTCGAGCTGGGTGCTCATCGGCGGGTAGACGTTGCGATCGGAACCGGTGACGCGAAAGCCCGCGGCACGCGCCAGCGCCGCGACGCCGCCCATGAACGTGCCGCCGATGCCGAGAATGTGGACGTGGCGCGGGCGACTCATGCGCGCACCGGGAACAGTGCGAACAGCAGCAGCTGCCCGCAGAACAGCTGCAGAATCACCAGCATGATGCTCGCCGTGCCGGACCATTCGAGCGCCGCCTTGACCACGTGGCCGTTGGCGGCCACCAGCCACACCAACAGCGCGAACCCCGCGAGGGCGATGGGCAGCTGCCACATGGCATCCTGACCGAAGCGGCGCATGAGCCATTCGGAGGCGATCAGCGGTGGCGACAGCACCGCCTGCAAACCAAACACCGCGGTACTGGTCTGCAGGATGCGCTCGGGCCGGCCAACGAGCTGCAGCAGCGCCACGTACCAGACGAGCGTGAACAGCGTGTCCACCAGGAGCTGCAGCGGCCAGCCGCCAACCGGCGGCAGGAGCGCGCTCACGAGCGCGTTCACGGCGAGGTAGCCGGCCAGCGTCAGCACCAGCAGCAGCGCCGATGGCGGCAGGTCCTGCGGCCCGCGGCGCAGCAGCGCGATCTGTGTGAAGAGCCGAACCAGCTGCTGCATGTCTTTCGGTACCGGCGCGGGCCTGCGCATAATGCGTGACCGAACGATTGTACAGATCAGGCGACAATTCCGTTTTGCAGCACGTAGTCACCACCACCGCAGCCCTGGCGGAACTCACCGCGCAGCTTAGCGCCCAGGCGCGCATTGGCCTTGATACGGAGTTCCTGCGCGAAAGAACTTATCGTGCGCAGCTGTGCCTGGTGCAGCTCTCGGGGAGCGCTACCGCGGCCTGCGTTGATCCCCTGGCGCTCACCGATCTGGCGCCGCTCGCGGCCGTGCTCAGCGCACCGGCAGTGACCAAGGTCATGCATGCCTCGCGGCAGGATCTGGAGGTGTTGCTGCCGATTGCCGGTCTGACGCGACCGGTGTTCGACACGCAGATTGCCGCGGGACTTATGGGCCTGCCGGCGCAGATTGGTTACGCGCAGCTCGTGCGGCAGCTCTTGGGCAAGGATCTTCCCAAATCCCATACGCGCGCCGACTGGTCGCGGCGGCCGCTATCGGCGGAACAAATTGAGTACGCCCTGGATGACGTGCGCTACCTGCTGCCGCTCGCGCAGCTGCTGCAGGATGAGCTCGCGCGCCTCGGGCGGCTCGCGTGGCTCGGCGAGGAACTCGCGGTACTCGCGGATGCGCGCCCGCTTACCATCGAGCCCGAGGAGGCGTGGCGGCGCATCCGCGGACTGCACGACCTGGACCCCGCGCGCGTGCGGCTGGCGCGCGCCCTGGCGGCCTGGCGTGAGCGCAATGCGGTTGAACACAATCGGCCGCGCGGCTGGATACTCGAGGATGCGGTGCTGCGCGAGATCGTCATGCAGGTACCGCGTACGCCCGAGTCGCTCGCGCAGCTGCCGGACATGCCGCCGGGATTGGTGAAGCGGCGCGCAGCCGAGTTGCTCGCGTGCGTGGCGGCGGCGCAGGTTTCGGATCCACCGCCGGCGGCACCGGGCCGGGCGCGCCCCGATCCGGCGAAGGCCGCGCTGGTGAAGAAGCTCGGCACGCTCAGCCAGGCGGTCGCGACGGAACTGAACCTGGTGCCCGAGGTACTGGCGACGCGGCGCGACCTGGAGCAGCTGGCCGATGGGCGCCGCGATGGCGCGCTCCTGAACGGCTGGCGGCGCGCGGTCCTCGGCGAGCGGCTGCTCGCCGCCCTGTAGGCTTAGCCTTTGCGCCGTTTACCCCTGGCCGGACCGCGCCGGCCTGCACGGCTCGGGCGCGGTGACTTGCTGCGCACGCTTGCGCGCGTCTTGCGCCGTGCCGCGGCCTTCGCGCCCGTAACGGCGCGGGCCGTGCGCCCGGCCGCGCTCGTGCGGCGCGCAGCCCTGAGCGGCTTTTTGCCTGGCGCGCGCGCGCGGGTTGCTTTGCGGCGCACGGGCGCGGCGCGCGTCACGGGCGCACCGATTGCCTGCGCCACACGCCGCGTCACCTCGTTCACGTCGCCTTCGGCATTGATCACGCGCAGCAGCTCCCGCGCGCGGTAGAAATCCACCAGCGGCCGCGTCTTCTCCTCGTACACACGCAGGCGCTCCGCGACGGTCGCTTCGTTGTCGTCGGGGCGCTGCATCAGGCGATGCGGGGCGCCGGTCTTCGGGCACAGCTCGCCCGGCGGCGCCGGCGGTGAAGTCAGCAGGTTGAATACGCGCCCGCAGTCCGCGCAGCTGCGCCGGCCGGAAATGCGCCGCACCAACTCGGCGTAATCGACTTCCAGTTGCACCACCGCATCAAGCGGGCGCTTGAGGGTCTCGAGCAAACGCTCCAGCGCGTGCGCCTGGGCGAGATTGCGGGGAAAGCCATCCAGGATGAAGCCGCGGCGCGTGTCGGGTTCCCGCAGGCGCTCGCGGAACATGCCGAGCACCAGCGAATCATCCACCAGCCGGCCGGCGTCCATCGCCTCCTTGGCCCTGAGGCCCAGCTCGGTGCCCCCGGCAACCGCCGCACGCAAAAGGTCGCCCGTCGAGATCTGCGGGATCCGCAGCCGCTCCACGAGACGCTGGGACTGGGTGCCCTTGCCGGAGCCCGGCGCGCCCAACAGGACGATACGCATGATTGTTATGCTTCGGATCGCTGGCGGTGAGAGCCAAGCAGGGCCGCCACGTTACCGGCGGCCTCAGGCGAGGTCAAACCGCCCCCGCAAATGCCTGCCGCGAAGCCGCGGCTGCCGCCAGCGGCGCGCGCGCGGCGCGGTCCGCTTGCGTTATTCTTCGCCGATGAAAAAAATCACCCCCAGCAATGCCTTCTACGCCCAGTCCGGGGGCGTTTCCGCAGTGATCAACGCCTCGGCCTGTGGCGTGATCGAGACGGCGATGCGCTCCGGGCACATCGACCGGGTCTACGCCGGACGTGACGGCATCATCGGCGCGCTCACCGAGGATCTCATTGACGTCAACCGCGAGAGTGCCGCAACCATCCGCGCGCTTAAGCACACGCCGGCGGGCGCCTTCGGTTCCGCGCGCTTCAAGCTCAAGGGGCTCGATGAGAATCGCGCCGAGTACCAGCGCCTCATCGAAGTGTTCCGCGCGCACAACATCGGCTATTTCTTCTACAACGGCGGCAACGACTCGATGGATACGGCGCTCAAGGTGTCACAGATCGGCGCCTCCCTGGGCTTCCCCATCACCTGTGTCGGGGTGCCGAAGACGGTGGACAACGACCTGCCGCACACGGACTGCTGTCCGGGTTTCGGCTCGGTCGCCAAGTACATCGCGGTTTCCACGCGCGAGGCGGCGCTCGACGTCGCCTCCATGGCGCGCACCTCCACCAAAGTGTTCGTGCTGGAGGTGATGGGGCGGCACGCTGGCTGGATCGCGGCCGCCGCCGGGCTCGCCGGCCACGGTGCCGCCGAGCCGCCGCACGCCATCCTGTTTCCGGAAGTTGCGTTCGACGGCCAGCGCTTCCTCGAACGCGTGCGCCAGAGCGTCACCGACTACGGCTACTGCGTGATCATCGCCTCGGAGGGCGTGGCCTACGCGGACGGCAAGTTCCTCGCCGACGCCGGCACACGCGATGCCTTCGGACACACCCAGCTCGGCGGCGTGGCGCCGGTGGTCGCCAACATGGTGCGCGAGGCGCACGGCTACAAGTATCACTGGGCGGTGGCGGATTACCTGCAGCGCTCCGCGCGTCATATCGCCTCCCGTGTCGACGTGGAACAGGCGTATGCCGTCGGCAAGGCGGCGGTGGAGCTGGCCGTGAAAGGCGTCAACGCAGTCATGCCGACCATCGTGCGCAAGTCCTCACGCCCGTACCGCTGGGTGGTTGGCCACGTGCCGCTGGCGGCGGTCGCCAACAAGGAAAAGAAGCTCCCGCGTGAGTACATCCGCGAGGACGGCCTCGGCATCACGGCGGCCTGCCGCCGCTATCTTGCGCCCCTGATCGCGGGCGAGGCCTACCCCCCCTACCGCGACGGCTTGCCGGATTACGTGCGCATCAAGGGCGTGCCGGTGCGGCGCAAACTGACCACCCAGTACCAGCTCAAGTAACGCCTTAAGCGGCGCTGCCGCAAGCGGCCGTCAGCGGCCCTGCGTGCTATAGTGCGCGGCCTTTTTTGGGGGAGGTTTCTTTGATGGATGCCAACACCTGGCTGTGGGTCGCCATTGGGGCCGGCTTACTTGCGGTGCTCTACGGTGTGTTCTCGATGAATGCAATCCTGCGTCTGCCGGCCGGTAATGCCCGCATGCAGGAAATCGCGGCGGCCATCCAGGCCGGCGCCCAGGCCTACCTCAACCGCCAGTACAGCACCATCCTCATCGTGGGTGTCGTGCTGCTGGTGGCGATCGGTTTCTCACCGCTGGGCTGGCCGACGGCGGGCGGCTTCGCGGTCGGCGCGCTGCTGTCGGGACTCACCGGCTACATCGGCATGAACATCTCGGTGCGCGCCAACGTCAGAACCGCGCAGGCCGCGACCAGCGGCTTGAACGCGGCCCTGAAGGTGGCGTTCCGCGGCGGCGCAATCACCGGCATGCTGGTCGTGGGACTGGCGCTCATCGGCGTCGCCGGCTACTACATGGTGCTGCAGCGCTTCACCTCGGTCGGCCCTGAGGGCGCGCTGCACGCGCTGGTCGGACTGGCCTTCGGCGGCTCGCTCATTTCCATCTTCGCGCGCCTCGGTGGCGGCATTTTCACCAAGGGCGCGGACGTCGGCGCGGATCTGGTCGGCAAGGTTGAGGCCGGCATCCCCGAGGATGATCCGCGCAACCCCGCCGTGATCGCCGACAACGTTGGCGACAACGTCGGTGACTGCGCCGGCATGGCCGCCGACCTGTTTGAAACCTACGCGGTCACGCTGGTCGCGACCATGCTGCTCGGCGGCCTGCTGTTCGCGGGCCAGGGCCCGGAGGCCGCCCTCGCGGCGGTGATCTACCCGCTCGCCCTGGGCGCCGCCTCGATCGTCGCCTCGATCATCGGCACGTTCTTCGTGTCAGTCGGCGCGGATGGCAAGATCATGAACGCGCTCTACAAGGGCGTGATCGTCTCGGCGCTGGTCTCGGCGGTGGCGTTTTACTTCATCACGCAGCGCCTCATGACGGCAAACGCGGGCGCGCTGTACGGCTGCACGCTCATCGGGCTCGGGCTCACGGCCGCGATGATCATGATCACCGAGTACTACACCTCCACCGAGTACAGCCCGGTGCGCAAAGTCGCCGCGGCGTCGCAGACCGGTCACGCCACCAACATCATCGCCGGCCTCGGCGTGTCGATGAAATCCACGGCGCTGCCGGTGATCGCGGTGTGTCTGGCGATCTGGGGCGCGTTCACGCTCGACGGACTGTATGGCATCGCGATCGCCGCGACCGCCATGCTGTCCATGACCGGCATGATCGTGGCGCTCGATGCCTACGGTCCGATCACGGACAACGCCGGCGGCATCGCCGAGATGGCAGGTCTGCCGAAAGAGGTCCGCGCCATCACCGATCCTTTGGACGCGGTGGGCAATACCACCAAGGCGGTGACCAAGGGCTACGCCATCGGGTCGGCGGGACTTGCCGCGCTGGTGCTGTTCGCCGACTACACGCACAACCTCGAAGCGGCGGGCAAGCTCGCCGTGTTCTCGCTGTCGGATCCGGCGGTAATCATCGGCCTGTTTATCGGCGGGCTGGTGCCATACCTGTTCGCCGCGATGGCGATGGAGGCCGTGGGCCGCGCCGCCGCTGCGGTGGTCAACGAGGTGCGCCGTCAGTTCCGCGAGATCAAGGGCATCATGTCCGGCACCGAAAAGCCCGACTACTCGCGCGCGGTGGACCTGCTGACGCGGGCCGCCATCCGCGAAATGATCGTACCGTCGCTGCTGCCGATTCTGGTGCCGATCGTGCTGGTGTTCGTGGTCAACTCCCTCATGGGCAGCGGTGCGGGTATCCGGGCGCTCGGCGGCCTGCTCATCGGCACCATCGTCACGGGTCTGTTCGTCGCCATTTCCATGACCACCGGTGGTGGTGCCTGGGACAATGCCAAGAAGTACATCGAGGAAGGCAACTTCGGCGGCAAGGGCTCGGATGCCCACAAGGCGGCGGTCACGGGCGACACGGTCGGAGATCCGTACAAGGACACCGCGGGACCGGCGATCAACCCGCTGATCAAGATCATCAACATCGTGGCGCTGCTGCTGGTGCCGTTGCTGTAGCGCCCGCGCGCTTAGCGCGGCTACGCCGCCAGCAACAGCGGCTGCGGCCGCCCGATGGCATACCCCTGCAGGTAATCGACGCCGATGCGGCGCGCCGCATCGAGCGCGGCGGCATCTTCGACCTGCTCGGCGATGACCTTGAAGTTGAGCGTGCGGGCGAGCTTGATCATCGCCGTCACCATCGTCTGGTTCACCGGGTCGCGCGCGAGGTTGCGCATGAAGGAACCGTCGATCTTCAGGTAATCGAGCGGCAGATTCTTGAGATTCGAAAACGACCCGACCCCCGAGCCGAAATCATCGAGCGCGAACTGGCAGCCCATGCCATGCAACACGCCAACGAAGCGGCGCGCGTGATCCAGATTGGCCACCACGGCGCTCTCGGTGATTTCGAAACACACCTGCGCCGGCGTCACGCCGGTGCTGTCCAGGCATTCCACCACGAACTCCAGGAATTGCACATCGCCGAGCGTCTGGCCGGAGATATTGATGGCAACACTGCGATCCGCCGGCACCGGTATCGCGCCGCGCCCGAGAGCTGCCAGCGTGGTCTGCACCACCCAGCGGTCGACCAGGCCCATGAGACGGTAACGCTCGGCGGCGCGGATGAAGTCCGCCGTCGGCAGTTCGTGCCCGGCTTCGTCCCGCAGCCGCACCAGCACTTCCATAGCCGGGCCGCCGCTCACCCCCGGCGCCTGCACGATCACCTGGTGATACAGATGAAAGCGGTTTTCCTTGAGGGCGCCCTGCAGGCGCTGCAGCCACTGGATCTCCCCGGTGTGGCGCGCGAGCGCTTCATCGCGGGCCGAGTACACGACGACGCGGCCGGAGCCCTGCTTCTTGGCGACGTAGCAGGCGGTATCCGCGGCCACCAGCAGTTCCTCGAGCGTGCCGCTCTCGCGGGAAATTTCCACCAGGCCCACCGAGATGCCAATGTTGAAAATCCGGTCTTTCCACGCGAACCGGTACTCGCCCACCGCGCGGCACACGTCATCGGCGATCTGCCGCGCCTTCTCCAGCGGGCAGCCGACCAGCAGCATTCCGAACTCATCGCCGCCCAGACGTGCAACCGTGTCGCTGTCGCGGACGGCATCGCGCAGCAGCTTGGCGACCTCACGCAGCATGCTGTCGCCAGCCAGATGGCCGCTCGTGTCGTTGACGATCTTGAAGCGATCCAGATCCAGGTAACACAGCACGTGCTGGGCGTCACCGCGCTGGCCGCTCTCGATCGCCTCCTGCAGCCGGCGTTCGAAGTCGCGGCGGTTGACGAGGCCGGTAAGCGCATCGTGGGTCGCCTGGTATGACAGCCGGGCGAGGCCGCGCAGTTCCGTCACGTCATGCAGCATGATCACCGCGCCCGCCAGCTCGTTCGCGTCGGTGCGGATCGGCGCAGCCGACAGCTCGATCGAGCGTTCGACGCCGTTGCTGCGCGACAGCAGCAACGCGCGGCGACTTAAGTTCACCGCCGCGCCACTGGTAAGCGCCTGGCGAACCGGATCCGACAGCAGGCGCCGGTCAGTCTCATCCACGAGGCTGACGATGTCCTCCAGCGACTTGCCCATCGCCGCCGCCGCGGTGCTCGCGGTGAGCTGCTCGGCGGCCGGATTCATGAACGTGATGTGGCCGTCCTTGTCGGTGGCGAGCACGGCTTCGGCGAGCGCACTGAGCATCTGCAGATGCGGCAGCGATGCGGGCTCCCCGGGGAGGCGCAGCACCGGAGTCGTCTGGGTTGGAATGATCTCAACGCCGGTGATCAGCAAGGCATTGCCCTCGCCGTAGTCGACCGGCGAGGTGGTGATCTCCAGGCGGCTCACCTGGCCCTGCAGGCCGACCATCTCGATCTCATAACGCTCGGCGCTCTGCTCGCCGGCCAGGCGGCGACGGACGTTGTCGCTCACCAGCTCCGCGTACTCCGGCGGCACCAGGTCGGCGAGCCGCCTGCCGATGAGCTCGACCCGCTCGACGCCGACGTAGCTCGCGAACTGGCGGTTCGCGTACAGGATCACCTCGCGATGCACCAGCACCGCCTCGTGAATGCGGTCGCCGAGATCGGCGAACAGTTGCGGCGCCTGCACCGCCGCATCGCCCGGCGTGCCGCCGCCGGCACGGGTCAGGAGCTGGTTGACGGCGCTCACGAGGCCCGCCACCTCGGCTGTGTCGCCCGGCAGGTCGAGCCGCGCGGGAAGGCGCCCGCCGCTGGCGATGCCCTGCAGCTGCGCGGAGAGTTGCGCTACGCTCTTAAGTTCGCGGCGCTGCAATCCGAACAGAATCAGGAGCACAACGCCGCAGAGCGCGAGCAGCAGGCATAACAGCCCAAGGATCCACATCTAGTTTCTTTTCAAGCCCTTCCGCTTGGGTTGCGTCGGGTCCGGCGGGGCACTCTGATTCGATTTGTCGTGCCGGACGGCTCGGACCCAAGCCAGCATAGCGCAGGCGGCCTAACGCCCCGTCGGTATTTCACCATATCTCGTCGCACAGACGCTTGGCAGGACGCTGGAAAACCCTTAACTTCTCCCGCCCTCTTACGCTGCTGCAATAAGTCCAATCGGAGTGCTCACGATGCGCACCGCAAGTGCCCGCGAACAGATGCTCGAACAGCAGGTGCGCGCCTGGGACGTGTTGGATCAGCGCGTGCTCAGCACGATGCGCGGCGTGCCCCGCGAGCTGTTCGCTCCGCAAGCTGAACGCTTCCGCGCCTACGCCGACGCCGAGGTGCCCCTCGCCTGTGGCCAGCACATGCTGCGCCCGAGCGTCACGGGCCGCATCCTGCAGGCGCTGCTGCCGCAGCCTGGTGAATCGGTGCTTGAAATTGGCACCGGCTCGGGCTTTCTCAGCGCCTGCCTGCGCGCCATGGCCGCGCGCGTGCGGTCGCTGGAGATTTTCCCGGCGCTCGCCGCGGCCGCGCGCGCCAACCTCGCGGCGCTGGCAGTGCCCGACGTTGAGATCCGCGAAGCGGATGCGTTGCAGGCCGGCGAGCTCAGCGCCGCCACCGCGGGGCGTTATGCGGCCATCGCGATCACCGCGTCGCTGCCGCTTTACGATGAGCGCTTCGAGCAGCTGCTCAGCGTCGGCGGCCGCCTGCTGGTCGTGGTCGGTGAGTGGCCGGTGATGGAGGCGCGCCTGGTGCGTCGCACCGCCGAAGACCGCTTTACCTCCGAGAGCCTGTTCGAGACCGTGATCGATCCCATGATCCACGCGGCGCGACCGCCGGAATTTGCGTTCTGACAATGCACCTCCAAAGGATTGCCATGAATCGTGCTGCCGCGCTGCTCGTGCTGCTGGTGTACTGCGGGGCGGCCCAGCCGAAGGACCTGGTGGGTGTGTTCGAGGACGCCCAGCGTAACGACCCGGTCATCCGCCAGGCGGATGCCAACCGGCTCGCCGCGCGTGAAGCGCGCCCGCAGGCGTTGTCCGCGATGTTGCCACAGCTGAACGGCACTGCCGGCGCCACCCGCGACCACAATGCGGGCTTCCAGGACGAGATCAACGAGCTGGTGAACCCGACCAACCCGAACGGTCCGCCGGTGCTGGTGGTGCTGCCGGAGCCGACCGTGGCGGATACCACTACCAGACAGTGGGCGCTCAACCTCAAACAGAACGTTTTTTCCTGGGCCAACTGGATGGCGCTCAAGGAGGCCGGCCGTGAGGTCGCGCAGGCGGAAGCAACCTACCAGGCTGCCGAGCAGCAGCTGATCCTGCGGGTCTCCCAGGCCTACTTCAACGTGCTGGCGGCCGAGGACGGGCTGGAAGCCAACCAGGCCTCCCTGGAAGCCATCGCGCACCAGCTCGATCAGGCGGAGACGCGCTTTGAGGTCGGACTCATCGCCATCACGGACGTGCAGGAAGCCAGGGCGGCGCGCGACACGGCGGCGGCGGCCGTCATCGCCGCCAAACGCACGCTCGCACTCCAGGAAGATCAGCTGCAGGAGATCACCGCGCAGAAATACGACCGCCTCGCAAAGCCCGGCGCGGATATGCCGCTGCAGAGTCCGGCTCCCGCGGACGAGGGCCGCTGGGTGGAAATCTCGCTCGATCAGAACCTGTCGCTCATCTCCAGCCGGCTGGCGGCCGAGATCGCCCGCGATAACGTGCGCATCGCGATTGCCGGTCACCTGCCGACGCTCGACCTGGTCGCGGGACGCTCCTACCAGCGCCAGAACGCCGACGAGGTGATCGAAGGCTTCCCCTTCTCCAACCTCGACAGCAAGTTCAACGACCGGCAGATCGGCCTGCAGCTCACCGTGCCGCTCTTCAGCGGCGGCTACACCCAGTCGAAGGTGCGCGAGACTCAGTACCGCTGGATCGCGGCCAAGGAGGCCGTGGTGCAAAGCTCGCGGGCCACCGAGCGCCAGGCGCGCGATGCGTACCTGGGCGTGATCAGCGGCATTGCGCGCGTGCAGGCATTGCGCCAGGCGCTCGAGTCGAGCGAGACGGCGCTCAAGGCAACCGAAGCCGGGTACGAGGTCGGCACGCGTACGGCGGTCGACGTGCTGAACGCGCGCAAGACCCTGGTGCAGGCGCAGACCGACTATTCAGGCAGCCGCTACGATTACATCGTCAGCGTGCTACAGCTGCGACTCGCGGCCGGCAATCTCGACCGCGCGCAGCTTAACGAAATCAACGCCTGGCTGACCGCCACGCCTGCCTTACCGGCGGTGGCGACGCCCGAGAACCTGGCGCCCACGATTCCACCGTCGCAGGGCGACGGCGCACGCTAGCGATTCAAGCTCCAGCGTCACGGCGGCTCGAGCAGTGGCTCGATCAGCGCCAAAAGATTCGACAGCGCGCCGCGGTTGGCATCCACCGCCGCGCTGCCCGCCGCCCCCATGCGCTCGCGCTCACCGGCATCGCTGAGCAGCGCGCTCAGCCGCGCACCAAGTTGCGCGCCGTCCTGGACGACCTCGGCCGCGCCGCACGCGATCAAGAGCGGCGCGATCTGCGCGCTGTTGGAATTGTTCGGACCGGTGAGGATCGGCACACCGAGCGCTGCGGGCTCCAGCAGGTTATGGCCGCCGACAGGCACGAGGCTGCCACCGACGAAGGCGACATCCGCTGCCGCATAGAAATCGAGCAACTCCCCGAGCGAGTCGAGCAGCACGACCTGGCAAGCCTGCGCAGCCGCAGCAGCCCCTGCCGCGCCGCCGCCGGCCTGCGAGCGGCGCACGAAGCGCAGGCCCGCCCGGCTGAGCGCCTGCGCCACTTCTTCAAACCGGGGTGGGTGGCGCGGCGCGAGCACCAGCAGCGCGCCCGGATGCACCGCCCCTGCACGCTGGTGGGCCTCGAGTACCGCCTGCTCCTCGGCACCGCCGTGAGTGCTGCCGGCCACCCATAGCGCCCGCCCCGGCGCGTACTGCGCGCGCAGACGCGCGCCGCGCTGTGCGATATCCGGCGGCAGCTCGAAATCGAACTTGATGTTGCCGGTCACGTGCAGGCTTGCGGCAGAGGCGCCCAGGGCGCGAAAGCGCTCGGCATCGCCCTCACCCTGCGCCGCGACCACGGCGGCCTGCTGCAGCGTGTCGCGAAACAACGCGCCCAGGCGCTGATAGCGCCCGACCGAGCGTGCCGAAATGCGCGCGCTCGCCAGCACCAGCGGCACGCGCCGCCGTCCGCACTCACGGTACAGGTTGGGCCACAGTTCGGTCTCGAAAATCACGGCGAGCCGCGGCTGCACGCGCGCGAAAAAGCGCCGCACGGCGCCCGGCAGGTCGAAGGGAATGTAGCGAACCTGCGCCAGGTTGCCGAACAGTGCCCGGGCGCGCGCGGCCCCCGTCGGCGTGAACGTCGTGACGGTGAGCGGCAGCCCGGGGTGGCGCTGGTACAGGGCGCTTACCAGCGGTGCGCAGGCCTGCACCTCCCCCACCGAGACCGCGTGCAGCCATACCCCGTGGGCGCCAGGGCGCGCGCCGAACCCAAAGCGTTCGGAAAAATTGCGCCAGTAACTGCGATCGCGCAGGCCGCGCCACAGGAACATGGCGGACATGATCGGGGCGGCCAGATAGACGCCCAGGAGATACAGGAGTCGCAAGCTTACGCCCGGACCTTAAGCGCTCAGCAGTTCGCCGCCGCCTGAGGACTGGCGGTAGCCGTCGAGCAATCCGTGCCAGTCGGACTCGCTGAAGCGCTCCGCCGGCAACCCCCAGGCGATCTTTTCCAGCGAGCGGCGCAGCCGCACCAGGTTGCCGTCGCGCCACAGGCCGGGCGCGCGCAGCTGCCCGCGGTCGAAATCAATGAGATAAACGTCGTCCTCGCTCAAGAGCACGTTGTGGGCGTTGAGATCGGCGTGACAGACGCGCGCATCGTGGAACCTGCGGATGCAGCGCCCGATGGAAATCCACGTGACGATAGACAACGCGCCGGTACGCAGGCACTCGGCGAGCGTACCCACGGTCGCCAGCCGCTCGGTGATCAGGTCCCCGCTGTAGGTGGAGCCGGTACGCACGTAGCGCGCGCCGATGGGCGCGGGGACCGGCAGGCCGGCGCGGTGCAGACGGTAGGTAAGCAGCCACTCAGCGAACGGCCGCGTGCTCTCTTCGCTGTGCCAGCCGTAACGATCGCCGGAGATGCGCGCCATCAGGCCACCGCGGTGATAGTGGCGCAGCACATAGCCCCGGCCCTCTGACTTGATGAAGTGCACCGCGGCGCGCCCCTGTGCGGTGCCGTCGAGCTCGCCCCGCGTACGCCAGTACGCCGGGTCAAACCACTGCAGCGACAAATTGCCGGCGCGGGAGGTGTCATATAGCATGGCGCCGCCCGCGAGTGCGTCGCGTTTTACCTCGGGGCCAAGCGCCCAGCGCCCACTCACTTAATCTGACTCCATAATGCTGCCCCTCGCCGAACCGCCGCGCAGTGTCTGCATCCTCAGGCTGTCGGCGATCGGCGATGCCTGCCACGTGGTGCCGATCGTGCGCACCTTACAACAGGCGTGGCCGGCGACGCAGCTGACCTGGATCATCGGCAAGACCGAAGCGCATCTGATGCATCTCATCGAGGGCGTCGAGTTTATCACCGTGGATAAGCGCTCGGTCCTGGAGAGCCGCCGCGCGCTGCACTCGCAGCTGCGCGGTCGCCGCTTCGAGGTGCTGCTGCATATGCAGCTGGCCTTGCGGGCGAGCCTGCTGGCGCAGTGTGTGCCGGCGGTGGTGAAGCTCGGATTCGATCGGGCCCGCGCCCGCGAGTTGCAATGGCTGTTCACCAACGCTCGTATCCGCGCGCGCACGCGCGAACACGTGCTCGACAGCTTTTTTGGTTTCCTGGCGGCGCTCGGGATCGAAGAGCGCCTGCTGCGCTGGGATCTGCCGCTGCCAGCCGGCGCGCTCGCCTACGCCGCCCGGCTGATTCCCGACGCCCAGCCCACACTCGTCATCAGTCCGTGCTCGAGTCACCCCTTGCGCAACTGGCGCCCCGAACGCTACGCCGCGCTCGCCGCGCATGCGACACGCCAGCACGGCATGCGCGTGATCCTCGCCGGGGGACCCAGTGAGCCGGAACGACAGCTGGGAATGCAGATCGAGCGCGCGAGCGCCGTGCCGCTCATCAACCAGATTGGCAAAGACACGCTGCCGGAGCTGCTGGCGCTGCTGGCGCGCGCGACGCTGCTGGTAAGTCCGGACTCAGGTCCCGTGCACATGGCAACCATGGTGGGCACGCCGGTCGTGGGCCTGTACGCCGCCACCAACCCGGCGCGCAGCGGCCCGTACCTGTCGGGCCGCTGGTGCGTCAACGCCTATCCGCAGGCGGCGCGGGTTTTCCGCGGAGTGGAGCCCGCGGCGCTCCCCTGGACCCACAAGATCGAAGCACCGGGCGTCATGGACCTGATCAGTGTTGACGAAGTAACCGCGAAGCTCGATGAGTTGCTAGGATCAGTCGCATGAACGATATCCTCGTACCCGTCTCGCCGGGTGAGCTGCTCGACAAGATCACCATTCTCAGGATCAAGGTGGCGCGCATCCAGGAAGCGGGCAAACTCGCCAACGTGAAGCTGGAGCTGTCACTGCTTGAGCAGACCTGGCGCGACGCGGGCTGCGCCACAGCGGCGGTTGCGCAGGACGAGCGCGCGCTGCAGGACGTCAACGAGCGGCTGTGGGATATCGAGGACCGCATCCGCGACAAGGAAGCAAAACAGACCTTTGATCGGGACTTCATCGAACTGGCGCGCGCCGTGTACGTCTGCAATGACGAGCGCGCCGCGGCTAAGAAGCGCATCAACCTGCGGCTCGGCTCGCGGCTGGTCGAAGAAAAGTCCTACAAGCAGTACCGCTAGCGCGCCCGGCATCAGCGCCGCAGCGTGTACTCCGCGCTGCAGTACGGGCACTTCGCCCAGCCGCTATCCTCGATGGGCAGGTACACGCGCGGATGCGAGTTCCACAGGTACATCTGCGGCATGGGGCAGCACAGCGGCAGATCCTCGGCGCCGATCTGGTACTGGCTCTGCGCGTTGGGTGCTATCAGCGGCCTGAGCGTGACAGCCATGTGGAAACACTCGCGTGTGTTGTCAGGGCGCGGATTATACCCTGCGGCCTTAAGGTTCATCCGCCATGGTTGCGTCCCAGATGCGGCTCACCGCCGCGCGCGTCTGCCCGAAGTCTGTGGCCGGCACGAGCGCCGGCGCGTCATCCAGCGACAGGCGGTGCGCGCTCGCACGGTAGGCCCGATAGGCCTGCGTGAGCACGTCCACGCTCGCCTGCGGCACGAGGTCTGCGGAGGCCACTGATTCCAGCTGGCGGATGGTGTCGGAGAACATCACCACCGGCGGATACTCGCGGGCCCATTTCAGCGCCCAGTACTGCGCCAGAAACTCAATGTCGGCGACCCCGCCCGGGTCCTGCTTGATGTCGAAGCGCCCGGCATCGCCGCGCGACAGCTCCCGGCGCATGCGCTCGCGCATGGTGCGCACCTCGCGGCTCAGGGTATCGCGGCAAACGTGATTGCACAGCACCTCCACCCGCACCGCCTCAAAGCGCGCCCGCAGCGCCGCCGAGCCGGCCACCGCCCGGGCGTGCAGCAGCGCCTGGTGCTCCCAGGTCCACGCGTCCTCGCGCTGGTACTCGGCAAATGCCTCGATGTTGGTGACCAGCAGGCCGCCCTTGCCGCTCGGGCGCAGGCGCACGTCGACCTCGTAGAGCCGCCCGGCGGCGGAGGTCATGGTGAGCAGGTGCACGATGCGCTGCGCGAGCCG
>Ga0070761_10000283_pt1 | contig 33628 bp, 24 predicted proteins | sample HubBroMetageREF1_FD_66724 | JGI IMG/M metagenome (GOLD analysis project Ga0070761, IMG submission 66724) | Reference soil microbial communities from the Hubbard Brook experimental Forest, New Hampshire, USA - Hubbard Brook CCASE Soil... | ecosystem: Environmental > Terrestrial > Soil >... | reverse complement strand
TTGCGGGTCCAGAAAACGGTGTCGCGAATGCGGTAGGAAAGATAGACTTCGCGGGCTTCGGCGCGTATCAGTTGGGCATGACTGTAGTCGAAGTGGGCGAAATGGCGGCGCACTACGTAGTCGCGCAAGGCGGCGTAACGGAGATCGTCGGGATCCTTGACGCCTCCTGGGATTACCGAGTAGGGGTAGACGCCGGGAATCCGCGCGATAAATTTCGCGGGCTTGGGGGACGCCGCCAACAAGGCGAGATTGTTGTGGACGTTTCCGCGAAGCCAGAAAGAGGCGGACGTAGGCTGAGAACCATGCCAGGACGGCGGCGAAAAATAGCTCGCCACATTCTGCCAGCACGCGCCCGCGAGGAGCGTCCCAAAGAACACCGCAAGAAGGGTGCGCCGCATGCGCAGACGGCGACGATACCATGTCCGCCTTCTCCGCGTGCGTATTCTTTTCGCCGCGTCTTTCGAAACAGGGTCGTTCACAACAGCACTCCTACCCGGGCCTGGGTCAGCGAGCGGCAGAGGGAGAGCCAACTAACTATAGAGCAGCTTCCTGCATCCACTACCGTTTTGGATGGAGGAACTTATACTCTAATAAGGCTCATCCTACCAGAGTTATGCGTGGAAATTACTCCAAAAGCGAAACTCAGGGCAGCCTAGCTTCCCAATATGGAAAAATACTCTGATACACGGCATCGGCACCATCCCACTTCCGTGGGGGTGGGGGTAGCGGTTTGGGGGTAGGGCTGCGGAAAAGCTGGCTCCGGAGGGGCAATTGTGGCCTCAGGGACGGATTGCTGACCCGGTCTAGGCTTCCTCTACAAGCGTTTTCATTGCGAGGCTTTCGGGGGTGTTGAGTTTTGTTAGTCCGTCGATTACACCTTTTCGTTCGCTCTCGGTTCGGTTCTGGCTCACTTTCCACTTGCCTTCAAGACGCTGGATTGATACCTCCAGACCGACAATGCCTTTCAACTGAGATTTAATAAAGTCTACGGGCGCATCACTGACCTTCCACGGAACCGGCGAACCCGCTTCATGGATGTTGGTCAGTCTCTCCACGTTCGTCAGGAGCCATTGCTCGTCCTGGATCACCTTCAGGGGGCCATAGGCATGCACAACGACGTAATTCCACGTCGGCACTTCTCTGCCGTGCTCTTTTGTTCCGGGATACCAATTGGGTGTGATGTAGTGTTGATGGCCGGCAAAAATGGCGAGCGCATCGACCGTCGGCACGAGATCGCGCCACTGCGTGTTCGCGCGGGAGATGTGCCCCTTCAGCACGCCGAACTGCGAGCCATCCTCCTCGAGGATCATGGGAATGTGCGAAGCAAAGAGGCCGGAAGCTCCCAAGGTTACGAGTGTTGCAAGCGGTTGGGAAACGATCAGCGCGTGCATCACGGGAATGCGTTTCTCTTCGTTATGCCTTGGAATATACATGCGGAGCCTCGGCTACATGCTAAACCACGCCAAGGAACTGTGACCTCTCTTCATTTCTAAGCGCGATTATTTCCCCGCGCTGGCTGGCGCCCGGTTTTCGTGGGCGGACTGTTGGGAAAACTAACCGTGCTTCACGAACTTCAATGAGGCCGCGTTCATGCAGTAACGCAGGCCAGTAGGCTTGGGGCCATCGTCAAAAACGTGGCCCAGGTGCGCCTCGCATTCGGTACAAGAGATTTCGTCCCGGGTCATCCCGAGGCTTGTGTCAATCGCCTTCCTGACATTTTCTTTCGCAATCGGAGCCCAGAAACTCGGCCAACCCGTGCCTGAATCAAACTTCGTGTCGGAGCTGAATAATGCATTGTCGCAGCAAATGCAGCGATAGAGTCCCTTGTCATGGATGTCATACTGGCCGCTGAAAGCTCTCTCGGTGCCTTGCTGACGCGTTACTTCGAATTGCAGAGGCGTCAGTTGCTGCTTCCACTCGGCGTCCGTCTTGTGGACTTTCTTCACGCGCGCCGGGCCGAGGTTTTGTCCGGAATCGCTGAATTGGATGATGGTCACAGTGTTTTTGTCGTCCGGTGAGTTGGGCGTCGCACTGACGCCGGGGCTTCTTAGCCATGCAATCAGGCCTGCTCCGGCTACTGCGGAATTGGCAAGGAAATTTCTGCGGTTCATATATCACTCCCATTTCCAACATCAAATAATTTAACCGAATGTAAAGGCAAACGCCTGCACGCCCGGATCGAGAAACTCAATTTCGAAGGTTCTGTCTTCGACCGTCCCCTTTTGCCGGATGAGCTGATACAGGCGATGCTCTTGAACACTGCCATTACCGTTGGCATCGGTGTCGCTGCCGTGATCTTCCCCGGGTGGCGTGCCATCGAGTTTAACTGTGAAACGAACCGGCTTGCCGTCCTTCGCCGGTCCCAGGACGAGATGAAGATCGCGCGCGTGAAAGCGGAAAATAATTTTCCCGGGCGCAGTCTGAAGCACTGCGCTTTCCTCACCGACCTTCCAGGTCCCGCTCAGAGCCCATTGATTGAGCGAGAGTCTGGGTTGTGGCGTATAAGCACGCCTGGAATCTTGAGCGATCGCCTCGGTGGAAGCGAAGCGCTCTGCCCGATGGTAGCCGACGTAGGTTTCCGGCGAACGGACATTCGCACTGTCAGGAGCGGCTTCGGCACCGGCGCCCGCGACACTGATTGGCGCTGACATTATGCCTGTCCCTGTGCTTGTGCCTGATGACGATAGCCGCGCTCCGTTTTCTTTCAGAAGCTCCTGGATTACGGGTTCCGACTCGTCGTACTTGCCCTCGCCGAAGTGGTGATAGCGAATGCGTCCCTTGCCGTCGATGAAGTAGTGCGCCGGCCAATACTCGTTGTTGAAGGCTTGCCAAATTCTGTAGTCGCTGTCGATGGCCACGGGGTAAGTGATTTTTAAGTCGCGCACCGCTTTCTCGACGTTGCTGCGCTCTTTTTCAAAGGCGAACTCAGGTGTATGCACGCCGATGACTACCAGACCATCATCTTTATACTTAGCTGCCCAACCCTCGACGTAGGGCAATGCGCGCAGGCAGTTGATGCAGGAGTACGTCCAAAAGTCGATGAGCACAACTTTTCCCCGGAGAGATTTGCTGGTAAGCGGAGGCGAGTTGAGCCAGGCAACGGCACCGCTCAAATCCGGCATGGGGCCTTCATCGTTAAGGACGGGAAGTGTGTCGGCCGCGCTCGCTGCCAAAACTGCTGCCGGCTTTTTCGAATGAAATGCATCGATCAGATGCTCTTCCGCCTTCGACGTATTCACAAAGGAAAACTTCGTCAGTAAATTTGTATCCCAGCCCAGACCGATCGCGACCACTCCCAGGATCACCGCAACGCCTAATCCACGACGGATCCAGATTTCAAACGAAAGCGAACGTTTCAGAGCGGAGAAAACTTTGTTGCCGGCGAAAAGCGCAATTCCTAGGGAAGTCGCGGCACCCAGGGCGAAGGACAAGAGCAAGAAAGAGGAGCGAGCACCCGGGCCCTGAATTGCCGCTCCGGTCAGAATCAAACCTAGAATCGGGCCCGCACAGGGAGCCCAAAGAAGGCCGGTTGAAATTCCCAAGACAAAAGACTTTCCGATTCCGCTCGCCTTGGACGGACCGCCCTGGAGTTTGCTGCCAGCACGCACCAGTGGGCGAGTCAATGCATCGGCAATGGAGGGAAAGAGAAGACTCACTCCCAATATGAGGAAGATGAGCATCGCCACGTAGCGCCCTCCTTGATTCAGGCGCACAACCCAATGCCCACCGAATGCAGCTGCGATGGCCACAACGGAAAACGTCAGCGCCATGCCCACGAGTAAGGGCAAGCCGGAACGGCGAAAGGGTTGGTCCGCACGCGCGAATACAAACGGCAGGACAGGCAGGATGCACGGACTCAGGATCGTCAGAACGCCGCCAACAAAGGCCAGGAGATAGATCAGCATCGGCCCGTCCAGCGTACGTTCTTGATGGTTGGCAACATTTCAGATCTCTTACTCGGTCTCGGTCAGATCTCTTACCCGGAAATTGGATTCTCCAGAACGTCAAAAAGTTACAATACCAGCCGCTTGTCGGAACACAACTCCGGTCAAGTTTCAATGGGGCTGCAGCTCCACTAATCTCTCGGTGTCGCCTCGAGCGTTAACACTTGGAAGGGCTTCAGGTGGAAGGCATGAGGCACGTTCGCGGATAACGTGATCGAGGGCTCTTGCCGGTCCTCCTGCCAGGGACTGCGAGCCTCGTAGCTCTTGGGGGCATCGGCCGGCAATTCGAATGCCTTATTCACGTCCACAAGAAAGTCTTGCGGTTTGTCGCTTGGGTTTCGCAACACCAGGATCCCTTTGCGAGGCGACCACGACGCCCACCCATATACCTCCAGCATGGCAGGGTCGCCTCCTACCCAATGCGTATCCACCAAGGTGTCTGCGTTCGCCCGGGACCACTTCGCGGCTTCCGCCAGAATGTCCCAGTCCTGCTCTGTCAACAACGAGTGAGTAATGTACATCTCCTGCAACTGCGTGCCGGTGCCGAAATAATCGTGGACTTCAGCGGTGAAGTCGTGGTTGGGATCCGAGTCCAAGTGTTCGGCGTGTTGCGCGTAGATGATGCCGTGCAACATAACAGAGTTGAGCGGAAACAAAGGGCCGGACATCACGACGCCCGCATAGGTGTCAGCATCGCGATAGGTAATCCAACGCTGCCGCCAGGAACCTACGCCCAGAAAACTGTGGTCGTCGCCGCCGCGCCAGATGGAGTCTGCGTACTGGAGCCAGAACGGCGAGGGATAAGTGCCCGTGGTCAGATTGACGTAAATGTCGGGTTTAACCGTCCGCCACTCGTGAATCAAACTGATCGCAGCTTGAAAGTCGCTGTCAAACGCGGCATTGGGAAAGGCAGAATCGGCGTTTCCGGTGCCATCGATCTTGAACTGATTGACGCCAAATTTCCGTATGAAGTCCAGCGTGGTTTCACGGAAGAGCGCGTAATACCTGGGCGCGGAAAGTGCAAAGCCCCCAGCATTCGATTCAAACCCCTGTTCCTTGCCGTATTTCAGCCGCTCCTCTCGCGGGGCACCGTATCCGCCCCAGGGTGAGAGCCAGACTCCGGGTGCGGCGCCAAATTTTGCGGCAGCCTCCTGCAACGGAGTGAAACCAGCAGGAAAGCCGGAATGAAAACGCCAGAGATTTTTCCGATCGTCCCATCCGTCGTCAAATAGAAAGGAGTCCATTTTGACGCCGCGCTTTTCCACCAGCTCTTTACCAAAGGCGTTAATTGCTCCGAGAGTGTCTGCTTCACTGTATTCGGAGAAATAGCCGATGTCATACCAGGAGTTGTAATGCAGGAACGTTCTATAAGGATGCGCACGCTCCCGCTCCAGATAGGCCAGGAACCCGCGGCGCAGTTGTCCTGGAGCAGTAACTCCAGAGACGGAAGAATAGGTTACCTCTTGTCCGGTGCGCAGAGGTAACTCGCGCCAGATTTGGGCGATTGCCCGGTCACCCGAGGCCTTGCTTTCGGAGAGCGGGTGTTCAAATCCGAAGAAAAGGTTTCCGGCGACGATGGGTGATCCCTTGACCGTGCCGTACACGCGAACTCCGGCGATGGTCAGGTCAACGAGCCGAACGTTGCTGATAAGGAGATCCTTGCCGATGGCGCTCAGCGTTACTTCCTGGCGCACATAGCTGGCGCCATCGCGCAGAACGGCGCGCCATGTGACTTGCAATCGGTTGCCAGGGTCGGCCAGACCGACTTCAATCTGCCAGCCGCCAAACCTCGCAGCGAGTTGCGATGCGTTGGGATCGGGCGCGAGTTTCCGCAGGCGGGGCGGAGCGATGACCTGCATCTCCGACGATTTCAGAACCGTGCCGTCCTGCAAGGCCACGACGAAGGCGCTCGCTGCCAGGGAGATGGCCCGGTTGGTGAAATGGTCGGTGAGGGTGGTTGCGATTAGGCCATTCTGCTGCCATCGCCATTCAGCCTCGATTGTGTTGTTCGCGAGACGGAGTTTGTCGCCTTGAATGGCAGCCGTGGCTTCCCTGGCCGGAGCGGCATTCACCGGAAGGGTCTGCGGGGCAGCGCGCAAAGCGAAACCAATTAGCTGGCTAAGGCAAAGTAGACGTGCCCAGATGACAATTGAACGTCTGCGGCGCTTGATACTGTGGGTCTGCGGCTTCATTTCACACTGGGACCGTAGGCAAAAATGTGGTCCTTCACGGGCATTGACTCACCCCTTGCATCGCGCCGGCAACGGGGCTCAGGGTGCGACTAGAGCCAGGGCAGGTGTTCCGCCGACTTGGAGGATGCGAGTCTGGCGCATCTTCACGGTGTCTATCACCAAAATGCTATGCTTCTGCGGCGCCATGGCATAGAGCACTTTGTCGTCATTCCCACTCACAGCGCTCCAGAAGGGCATCGTGGTCTTGATGGTGCCGATCTTGCGCCAAGCGCTGGTGTCGAGCACACGAAATTCGCCCGCCGTCGCGGTGTTGGGGCGGAGATTCGGGGGCCGGCCGTAATCCAGATAAAAGCGGTTGTCGGAGGAGCGGATGTAATTCTTGTTGTAACCCAGATAGACTCTGCTGCCGTCGGGCGAGGTCGGCCAAGCGGCGGGAAGAACGCGGTCGGGTAGATCGGCATGTGCCGAGGTGTCGGCGAATTGCTGGGTGGCGATATTCATCTTAACAACGGCGCCGTCTCCGCGAACGATGGCGATATCTTGAGCGCCGGGAGGCTCAATGGCCTCAGCAGCTCCGACTCGCCTTTCCCACGGAAGTACGATGTCCATGTTTTGGAGCTCGCGGGAATCAGCGTCCACACTAATCAGCCTGACCCGATTCGTTCTGGGACAGAGAATATCGAACTGATCCGCAGTTGGGTAGGAGATGAAGCGGCCGGGGCCGCAATTGCCGAGATGCACGCTTCTACGAAGAAATTGGCCGGTCTGCGTGTCGAAGGTGGCGAGCAGGAACGAATCGGCGTCTTCCGATTTGGGGGCGTCGATCAGGATTCGAAGCGCCAATCCATCGCCGGAAACCGCCATGGTTGAAAATGGCGGCAGCGCATCGGTCACTGCGCGGCCCTCAATTGTGCCCCGCTTAACGACCGCGCCTTGGGCGGTGTCGATCACTGCGAGTTCGCTGGAATTACCGTCAGTTATTGACGCAACATAGAGGCGGCTTCCATCCGGCGCTAGCGCAAGATCCGCCTTGTCGCCGGTGCGAATGCTGCCCATCACTTTGGCGGTTTCAGGATCGACCAGCCAGATGCGCGGCCCGCCGGCGCTGGGCTTGGGATCGAGCACATACAGCCATCCAGACTCGGGCTTGGCCCAATTTTCTACTTCGATGTTCGAGTGCATTGAGGCGTTGGTCTGGGCTGCATCGTTCTGGGTTGGCGCGCTAGTCTGGCCGGCTGGTGCGCCCGCATGGGCAGGTCGAGGCGCGAGCGTAAGGGACACAGAAAGGAGACAGAACATGGCGATCGTCAATTCCAGAAGTGTCGCCGTCGACTTGAATTTCATGCGTACCTCCACCTAGTCCTGGACAAACTTCCGCCCGGAGCGTGCAGGTGGCTTGCCAATCTCAAGCGCCGGGCAGCAATTCATCTAACCGGTGAATGTTTAATCGGTTAGGAGAACGACAGCAGCGACGACAACTGACAGTCATCGGCGCTCCGGTGGCCGGGCTCCACCAATGTGGTGCTTTTCAGCCACTGAAGGAACCGCACGAGATTATACGCCGCCCCTTCCCTTGACACAGCGCATTCGCTAAGAGCAGGCCCAGCTGAACTCTTTGTTGAAGAGCCCCGTTACGACGCATACACGGCCCGATATCAGTTCGCAACCTGGCAGAAGCTGGCGCCGCGAAGAAGAAAGTCTTTATCTCTTGGGCTGGTACACTGGGGGGCAATTTATGTTCCAGCGCCCGCCGGTAACGCGACGCGAGATGCTGAAGACGACCGGCGTAGGGTTCATCGGATTACCCGGCGTTGTCTTCGGAACCTGGCCGTGGAAAACGAAGACGTTTGAGGAGCCGCAGAGGAATCCTTATCCAGGTTCCGATGATCAGCTTCTGGAAGAAATCGAGCGCGCCGCGTTTGATTTTTTCTATAGCGAAGCAAGCGCCACGACCGGGCTGGTTAAGGATCGCGCGCGGCTTAACGGCAACGACCGCGGGCGAATTGCCAGTATTGCGGCGACGGGGTTTGGACTCACCGGTCTGTGCATAGCTGAAATCCGCGGTTACGGCACGTCGGCGGCGATTCAAAGCCGCGTGAAGCAGACGCTGCGTTTTCTAAAGCGGCACTTGGCTAACCAACACGGCTTCTTCTACCACTTCCTTGATCTGGAAACCGGGGAGCGGGCATGGGACTCCGAACTCTCCTCGATCGACACCTCGCTTCTGCTTTGCGGCGTGCTGACGGCCCGCCAACATTTCAATGACCCCGAAATACAAGATCTCGCGACCGCAATCTACGAGCGCGTCGATTGGCCATGGATGCTCGATGGCGGAGCGACCTTCGCCATGGGATGGAAGCCAGAGAGCGGGTTCTTGCGCCCGCGCTGGGACCATTATTGCGAGCTCATGATGATCTATTTGCTGGCGATGGGTTCGCCTACACATTCTGTTTCCAGCGAAACGTGGAAGGCATGGACGCGGCCCATCGTGAAGTTTCAGGAGCTCGAGTACATTTCCGGACACAGTCCGCTGTTTACCCATCAGTATTCGCATGCGTGGTTTGATTTTCGCCACAAGCGCGACCCATACGCCGACTATTTCGTGAACTCGGTTACGGCAACCCAGGCGCATAAGCGATTTTGTATCTCACTGCACGACCAATTCGCCGACTACAGCGCGCATCTGTGGGGAATCACCGCGTCCGATTCGAGGTCAGGCTACCGCCGGTGGGGTGGTCCTCCGCCGATTGGGTCGCTGGACGGCAGCGTCGTTCCTTGTGCTGCCGGCGGCTCGTTGCCTTTTCTGCAGGAAGACTGCATGCAGGTGCTGCGGACGATCCGCGAGTGTTACCCGAAAGCTTGGGGACGGTATGGGTTTGTTGACGCGTTCAATCCGCTAACGGGCTGGTACGACCAGGATGTGCTCGGAATTAATGTGGGCATCATGATGCTGATGGCTGAAAATGCGCGCTCCGGAGTCGTCTGGAATGTGTTCATGAGGAACAAGGAAGCGCAGCGGGCGATGGAGCAGGCCGGGTTTCGCCCGATAGCTGGATGAGACTGTGATGACTAGAGGCCGCGCTCAGTGCGTGGCTTCCTCACTGCGTAACTTCACTCTGTAACTGCACCGCGTAACTTCACTCTGTAAGTTCGGCGATCAGCAATCCGAAGGGTTGAAGAGTAACTTCGCTGCCTTTTGCCGATGCCTCGGGCGATGCGATCAGGGTTCGCAGCGTGGCCCGGCCAAATCCCTGTTGCGAAAAGTTGAAGATTATCTTTTGCGGGGTAGCCGACATGTTCAGCGCTACCAGTACGGCTTTCCCGTTGTAACTGCGCAGATAGGACATCACGTTGGGGTCATCCTGGTTGAGAGCGGTGTAGCTGCCTTCAAGCAGGGCCTCGTTTGCGTGGCGCAATGCGAGAACCTTCTTGTAGAGATTCAGAACGGAGTTGGGATCTTTTAACTCGCTCGCCACGTTGTGCGTCTGGTAGCTGGGCGGCACGGGAAGCCACGGATCCTTCTTGCTGAATCCGGCGTTGGGCGCCGTGTTCCACTGCATGGGCGTGCGTTCGCCGTCGCGGCCTTTTTCTTCCGGCCATCCGGTGCGGCCGATCGGATCCTTCACATCTTCCTTGCGGATGGGGTCGTTATTCTCCATGCCAATTTCTTCGCCGTAGTACATGACGGGGGTGCCGCGCAGCGTCAGGTAGAAAGCGCCCATCAGTTTGGCGATGGCGTCGTTATGCTGGCCGTCTCCGTAGCGGTTGTAAGAGCGGACGAGATCGTGATTGCCGATCACGAACACGGGCCAACCATGCATACCCTCGGCAGCCGCGATCTGGCGCCGGAATTCGGGCGGGGAAAGTTTATTGACCGTGGTGAACAAGAAATCCATGGGCATCTGAAGTTCATTGCCGTTCGGGCCATAATAGCGGTCGAGTTCGGCAGTATTCGAGGTCCAGGTTTCGCCGATGAGCAGGGCGTCAGACTCATCGGCCACTTTGCGCAGCTTCTGCAACTCCTCGTGAACCTTGGGGAGGTTCTTGTTGTACTTGTCCTCCATGTTGGGATCGCCCTGCTTGTTGGTGCCTTTAAGAACGGGATTGTCGTGCAGTGCGAGATCTTCAAACAGAGTGTCAACGGCGTCGAGGCGAAAGCCGGAGACTCCGCGGTTGTACCACCAGCGCGTGGTATCGAACATCGCTTTTTCAACCGCGGGATTGCGCCAGTTCAGGTCCGGCTGCTGCGGATAGAAGGCGTGATAGTAGAACTGGTTGGTGGTGGCGTCGAACGCCCATGCCGAGCCACCAAAAAGCGAGATCCAGTTGTTGGGAGGCTGGCCGGGCGCTTTGCCGTCGCGCCAGATATACCAGTCGCGATGCGGTGCTGTGCGCGACGACTTTGAATCGAGAAACCACGGATGTTGATCGGAGGTATGGTTCGGCACAAAATCCATGATGATGCGGACATGATGTTTCCGGCCCGCGGCAACCATGCGATCAAAGTCGGCGAGGTTTCCGTACATGGGGTCGATGTTCTCGTAATCGGAAATGTCGTAGCCGAAGTCGACCTGGGGCGAGGGATAGCAGGGAGTGATCCAAATTGCATCGACGCCAAGTTCATGCAGGTACTTCATTTTGGAACGGATGCCGTTGAGGTCGCCGACGCCATCGTTGTTGCTGTCCGCAAAACTGCGGGGATAGATTTCGTAAAAGACGGCGTGCTGCCACCACGGATGGCCCTCCGCATCGGCGGGCTTGGGTTGAGCCGCGGCGAAAACGGAATAAAACAAGGTCAGCAGCAACAACGACGGCAATGACAATGACAACGTCAGCGTCAGCAGGCTGTTCGGTTTCGATCCTCTCATGGCGAAGAACAGAACGTGGAAGCAACCTTACAGGTGGATTCACGAACCACCAGTTCGGGCGCGACCACGATCTCTTTGGGATGTTCGATGCCGTCACGAGCAATGCGACGCAGAGCGGTCTCGGCGGCGATCTTTCCCATCTTGCGCAGCGGCTGCCGCACGGTGGTGAGCCCAGGATTTTGGAACGCCGCGCTTTGGATGTCGTCAAAGCCCACCACGGAAACGTCTTCCGGCACGCGCAATCCTTTTTCCCGCAAGGCACGGATCGCGCCAATGGCAGAAATGTCGTTGAACGCAAAGATTGCTGAGAAGGGCTCGCGCCTGGCCAGCAGGCGGCGAGTAACCTGATAACCCAGATCGGGCGACGGGACATCTCCCTCTAACTGGGTGGTCAGTTTCGCGTGGATCGTAAGGCCGAGTTGGCTTGCCGTCTGAACAATCGCGTTCCAGCGTGTTTCCGTATCCGAACTGAACTCTTGACCTTTGATAAACGCGATGCGCCGATGCCCAAGTTTGAACAGGTGTTCCAACGCCAGTTCCGCGGCACGGCGGTGATCGAGCACGATGTTGGTCACCCGCTTCGTCTCGCTATGTCCGGAAACGGTTACCACTGGGATGGCGAGATCGTGGTGCCAGGGAGTATCGACGGCGATTAACCCCTCGACCGATCGCGCCAGAAGCAGTTTGGGATACTCGTCGATCAAATCGGGCCGGTGGTGATGGCTGGCCACGAAATAAAAGTAGCCTTCCCGCAAAAGTAATTCTTCAATGCCGCTGAGCACCAGGGTTTCGTAGCCCTCGCTTACCTCGGGCACGATCACTCCGATGGTGAAGGTGCGCTGGGTGCGCAAGGAGCGAGCGAGAAAATTGGGGCGATAGTTGAACTTGTCCGCGGCGGCGAAAATCTGGTCCTGTGTCGTTTTGGGAATGGAGTCGGCAACCGCCGAGCGGTTCATCACCAGTGACAGGGTAGCCGGAGAAAGGCCGAGGTAATCGGCGAGAAACTTCAGGCTGACTTTCTGTCCCGGGGGCCGAGCAGCGGGCGTTCCCGTCTTCTTCTGTTTGCTCATGTTCCGCTCGCTCGTCCTCTGCTCGCTCGTTGCCACGTGCAGTGTTCCACAAGCGCAGCGGTCAGGCAACGGTTGAAGGTTTCGATGCATCTGATTGGCCGCAAGCTTGACATGGTGTGGGCACCATGTTATACCGCTCTGGACAACTAAAGCGATTTAGTTTTGATTTAGTTGCTGTTCGGGGCCCTGGTCCCGCGTGGTTCGCCCTAGACCGGTTCGCAACTTTTCTGAATCGCTTGAAAACGGTTGCTTGAGAAAGATCACTTGAACGCAGTGCCACTTCCGTGCTTTGGAGGCAAGTCATGTCCCCGTCGACTCTTGTCCGTGCTCTCCTGCTCTCCTCGATTTTCTTCTTCCTGACCTCATCTGCTCTGGCCCAGTTCGGCGCAAGCGTAGAGGGTACCGTGACCGACAACAGCGGCGCCGTCGTTGCCAGCGCCACGGTCACAGTCACCGACCAAGCGACTGGCGTGAGCCACAACACTGTCTCCGACAAATCTGGCTTCTATCGTATTAATGAGCTGCCCCCGGGCACATATAGAGTGGACGTGGTAGCCACCAGCTTCAAGAAGACCACCAAGTCCGATGTGATCGTCAGCGCCGAACAACCCACCCCCGTGGATGTGATATTGAGTACCGGCGCCGCCAGCGAGACTGTGACCGTGACCGGCACCCAAGAAGCTCTCCAAACCGAAGATGCCACCATCCAGGGAACGCTTACCGCCCAAGAAGTCGAGAATCTGCCGGAAGTCGACCGCGATCCATACGAATTGCTGCGCCTTGCTCCCGGAGTCTTCGGCGACGGCGCACGCTTTGGCGACGGCCGCTCGGCCGGGTTCCCCAATGGCTCCGGCGCCGTCAGCGGCTCTGCCGGACCCGGTGGATCCAACGCAGCAATCTTCCAGATTGAGAACCAGCAACCCATCAGCGCCAACGGACAGCGCATCACGTCGAACGATTACATGGTCGATGGCGTCAGCGTGAACAGTCTGGAATGGGGCGGCGCAGCGGTGATCACCCCCAGCATCGAATCGGTGCAGGAGCTCACGGTTCTCGCGAACGATTACGATGCTTCGGACGGACGCAACTCGGGCGCCCACATCAAGACCATCACCAAGGGAGGAACCAACGCATTGCACGGCGGAGGGTTATTTCTATATCACGACCCGAATTTCAACGCCTACAACAAGTTTAATGGTTACGAGGGTGGTGGTGTCTTTGACCCGACGATACGCGACGACGATAACTTGCGCCAGTTCGCCGGCACCGTCGGCGGACCGATTATCAAGAACAATCTCTTCTTCTTCTTCAACTACGAAGGAGCGCGAGCCCAAAGCACCACCTTCCAGAATGAATATGTAGAAACGCCACAGTTTGACTCCCTTATCCTTGGGCGGGCGACCGACGCGGGCACAGCGGTGGCAACGATTCTTTCGGAAAGCGGCCTGACGCCGCGCATTAGTCAAGTGATAGCTCCGAGTTGCGCTCCTTTCGCGTCGCAATCCTCACCTTGCGTCGTGGTCGGTAACGGGGTGAACGTCGGTTCCCCCATCGGTACCTACAATACGTACGATCCTACGAGCATGTTTTCGAACGGCGCTGGCGGAGGCCTCGATCCGACCACCCCTGACCTTGAATTTGCGCAGGTCGCCGTGCCTGCAAGCACCCAGGGCAATCAGTACAACGCTCGCGTGGATTACACCGCGGGCAAGAATCTGTTTTCAGCCAATACTTTCCTGACTTTCTACAACACCATCTCCGCCGACGCATCGGCAGAAAGCCGGCCCAGCGCAGACTACGGCACCAAGAACTTCAGTCCCAGCGGGTTCCTTTCGTGGATTCGAACAATTTCCCCCACCACGCTCAACGAGGCGCGCTTCAATTTCACGCGCTATGCCTTCAATGGCATCACTGCCAATCCTCAGGTCAACTGGGCCATCCCGCGCGTCGAGCTCCAAGGTTTTCCGTTCGGAGACCGCGTTCGATATGGAGCGGCGCAGGGGGACAATACTCCGGAAATCGCAGGAGAAAATACCTTTGCATTTCGCGATGTGCTTTCCAAGGTGTTCGGCAACAAGGCGCTGAAGTTTGGTTTCGAGTACAGCCGCGAACAAGACAACGACCGGCTGATCGGTGGCGCTCGGCCGGATCAGGTTTTCCAGGGTCCATGGAATTTTGCCAACGGAACACCCATTTTCGAAGCAATTGAGGTGAATCCAATCACTGGGGACGCGCCGATCAAACGTCCACAATACTTCAGGTCGGCCAATTACGGCGTATTCGTACAAAATGACTGGAAGCTTCGCCCGAACCTGACCGTAAACCTCGGTTTGCGCTGGGAATATTACGCCCCGCCGACGGAGGCGAAAGGAGCTCTTACGAACTTCGTGCCCACCAGCAGCCCTGTCAATGGGCTATTGGACGGATCGGAGATTAATCCCAAGGAGATGTGGAACAAGACCTTCCGCCATTTCGGCCCACGCCTGGGATTTGCATGGAGTCCAACGCAGTATGACAGCAAGCTCGTTTTCAGGGGAGGATTCGGGATAGCCTTCGACCGCTTCGACGACAATACCTTTGACAATGACCGAAACAATCCGCCCGATGTAGCGAGCTATTCAATCTGTTGCGGAACGGCCCCCCCAGGGAACCCCTTTGTAGGCGGCCAGATCCTTTTCAACACGGGCACCAGCAACAACCCGTTGAGCTATCCGGGGAATCCCGTCCTGGCCACCGGGCTGGGACCAAATGGTCTGCCGATACCGGGGATGGGAGCATACTCCCCGCCCAGCATCTATTCGAACCCCGTCTACATGCCTGTCCCTTACGTCTATCTTTATTCCACGCAGATGCAGTATAGCCTGCCCAAAGACTGGGTATTGACGGTGGGCTACCAGGGTAGCGCCGGGCACCACCTGACCCGGATCGCGAATCTGGCGTACTTTTACCCGGTGTTAAATCCGAGTCTCAACCAGATATACAATTTCGTGCCCGACACTAACTCAAGTTTCAATGCACTGTTGACCCAGTTTGAACATCGCTTTCATCATGGAGTCTCGGCCAACGTCCAATACACCTACAGCAAGTCGCTTGATCAACTTTCGGCGGAAGGCCCAGGTTTTGTCACTAACCAGACCTACCCGCTTGACGACCACACCGAGCGAGGACCGTCGGACTACGATGCCACACACAATTTCCGGGCGTACGCGGTTTGGGATCTGCCTGTCTTCCGTGCCCGTAAGGATTTGATGGGCGCGGTTCTTGGCGGCTGGGAGCTGAACGGAATTTACCAGTTTCACTCCGGGTTCCCGTGGACCCCGGTGGCCAGCAATGTTTGCCCCGTGCTGGGAGCGAGCAGTCTCTGCCCGATCAGACCAATCGGGTACAACGGAGGCGCGGGTCATAATTATGAGACCTCGGCATTTCTGCCGCCCACGCCGGGGAATTTTCCGCTCGCGGCGGCTGCCGCGGCCGCAGGCCTACCGGACCCCTACTTCACTCTGCAGACGTGTCCACCAGCGGGGTGCCCCCCGGGCACTACTCCGGATTTCCCTGGGATCGGACGCAATACTTTCCGCGGCCCGCGCTATCAGGACATTGATCTCACCGTCTTGAAGAATTTCGCCCTCCCTAATATGAAGTTTGTCGGAGAGGGTGCCAACATCCAGTTGCGCCTGACTGCCTATAACGTCTTTAACAAGCTCAACCTGGCGCCGTTCAGCTTTGGCAGCAACTCGACCGTGATCAGTAATCAGTGTTGCACACTCACCCCAGCCGCGCAGTCGCTGTTCGGCACGGCAACTAACGGGTTGGCGGGCCGCGTGGTGGAGCTCCAGGCGCGCTTCAGCTTCTAGGTTTTACGATTTGGCATTTCTGGACGGCGGATCATCGATCCGCCGTCCGATCCTCTCCAACCTCAAGGACCGTTCTAACAAGGATCGCTTTCATGGGAATCAGGAAGCCATTAGTCTTTCTCGCCGTTCTTTCGGTGGCCTTGATCGGGTCCCGGGCTCCGGCTCAGGAAGTGAGCGGCGCTCAGGATTCCCCTATTGTTGTTATCGATGCTTCCGCCCCGGCTCATCCCTTCCCTCACTTCTGGGAGCAGATGTTTGGTTCGGGGCGCGCCATCCTAACGCTGCGGGAGGGTTATCGCAACGATCTCCGAGACGTAAAGCAGATTACCGGCTTCGAGTATGTGCGCTTCCACGCTATCTTCCATGATGAGGTCGGAATCTACGACGAGGACGCTCAGGGTCATCCCCTGTACAATTTTTCATACCTGGATCAGATATACGACGGCTTGCTGGCCAACGGCGTACGTCCGTTCGTCGAACTTAGTTTCATGCCGAAGAAACTGGCGGCTAGAGAAGCTCTGCACCCTTTCTGGTATAAGCCCAACGTCTCCCCACCCAAGGACTGGGATAAGTGGGACGATCTTATCGCGCAGTTCAGCAAGCACCTTGTGGACCGTTACGGCATGGACGAGGTTTCGCAGTGGTACTTTGAAGTTTGGAACGAACCAAATCTTGATTTTTGGGCGGGCGATCCGAAACAGGCGACCTATTGGCAGCTTTACGATCACACCGCACGCTCGATCAAACAGGTAAGTCCGCGGTTGCGCGTGGGTGGACCCGCCACGGCGCAGGCTGCCTGGGCGGATGCCTTCATCCGACACTGCGCCGAAAACAAGATTCCCGTCGACTTCGTCTCCACTCACGTGTACGCCAATGACACGGCACATGACGTCTTTGGTACGGACGAGAAAATTCCGCGCGACCAGATGGTGTGCCGCGCGGTGAAGAAGGTGCACGATCAGATCCGTTCGTCGACGATGCCCGACTTACCCCTGATCTGGACCGAGTACAACGCCAGTTACTCGAACGAGACCGCCGTTACCGATTCGATTTACATGGGGCCATGGATGGCCGACACTATCCGCCAGTGCGACGGGTTGGTGGATATGATGTCGTACTGGACGTTTTCCGATGTCTTCGAGGAACAGGGCGTGGTGAAAAAGCCGTTCTACGGCGGCTTTGGCCTGATCGCTGCCGGCGGGATTCTCAAACCGTCTTACAACGCGTTTCAGTTGCTGCACCAGTTGGGAGACGAACGAATTTCTGTAGACTCCGGCTCGGTGCTGGTGACGCGCCGAAAAGACGGCTCGCTCGTGGTCGCGGTGTGGAACCTCGTTCCTCTGGACCAGACCGGCCTGTCAAAAACAATTCATTTGCGCTTCGAGCATCTCGCCGGAAGTCGGCGGGCTTATATTTCGCGCGTTGACCGCGACCACGGAGACGTCCATCCCGCCTACGAAAAGATGGGCCAGCCCCGCTACCCCACCCAGACACAGCTCAAGGCGCTGCGACAAGCCGCGCAACTGCCACCGGCTGAAATTCGCGAGCTGAGCAAAGGCGCATTGACCGTCGATCTCGCGCCCGATGGTCTGGCAGTGATTGAGGTTAAGTGAGCTGCCATGACACAGACGCATGGTTTCAAAGGGGTCGCCTCCTAGCTGCCTCTGGTGGCGACTCAGGCCTCGAGGGTTTTCATAAGATCCAGAATCATGTTAACGACCGCCTCATCGCCGATCGCAGTGTTGATCATGGAATGGTAAATCGCGCGGTCAGGCCATTCGACGTGGAAATACTTCTGGATGAAATCGACGCGTTCGCGATCAACCGTATCCACGAGCTGTTCGGCTTCCTTCTCGCTCTTGCCTCGACCTAACAGGCGGCGTACTTTATCTTCTCTCGGCGCGTAAAGAAACACGCGCAACGTGTCTTGCCGGTTCCTGAGAAAGTGCTGCGACCCCCTTCCGACGATGACAGAGTTTCCGGTTTTCGCGGCTTGCTCAACGACCTGCTCCGTGAACTTCAAAATGCATTCGCTGTCGACCAGTTTGAGCTTGTGGGCATTGAGGCTTCCTTCATAGCTCCCGCGCAAGAAAGATTTGAAGAGGCGGTAGTAGAGGGGATCGGTTCGTTCCTCTCGACACTCGACTTCCGCTTTGGGGCACTCCGCAAGGCGCGCGATCTCCTCCGTCAGCAACTGATCCCAAAGCTTCCAGCCCAGCTGCTTGGCGAGCAGATGGGCAATTTCTCCGCCACCGCTCCCGTACTCGCGTTCAATGGTGATGATTTTTATCATGTGCGTCCGACCCCCGTTATCTGCTGCATTACATCAACTTGATTGTTTACTCCATTACTCGCGGCCCACCGCCGCCTGGATCATTCTTCTTCAAAGCGAAAGCCAGAAAGAACATGATTGCCGACCCCACGGCAAGAACCATAAAGGTATCGATGTACGCCAGGCTGGCCGCCTGCACTTGCAGGGATTGGTAAATCTGGGCGTAAGCCGTTATTTGCGCTTCGTGCTTCCCCACTCCAGAGTTAGCCAGATGCCGAGCCAAACCGTTCGCCGAATTTATGAGATTGGAGTTGTCCACCCGGACATTCTGCACCAGCCTTGCCTGATGAAATTGCGAGCGCCGCGCAATCAATGTGGTAACCATGGACGTTCCCACGCTGCTACCCATATTGCGCATGAAATTGATGATGCCGGCGACCGCGTTATTCTTCTCGGGGGAAATCCCGATATAAGCGACCAGCGTAATCGGCACAAACAGGAATCCCAACCCGATGACCTGGTCGATGCGCAGCCACGTGGCGGCACTGAAGCTGATTTGCAAGTCAATCCGCTTGGTGGAATAAAACATGGCGACGGACAACGCCAGCCAGCCGAAGGCAATCAGGTAGCGCGCCTGGATCTTCGTTGTCAGCTGGCCCATGATGGGCATCTCAATCAGCAAGACGACGCCTCCCGCCGAAAGCGCAAGCCCAGCCAGTTGAGAGGTGTAGCCCACGACCGTCTGCAGGAACTGCGGCATCAGCACCAGGCTGCTGAACAGCATGATGCCCAGCGTGAACATCATCAAGCTGGAACTCGCGAAATTAAAGTTTTTGAACATGTGGACGTCAATGATCGGCGCCTTCTGGTACCACTCCCAGATCACCAGCGAAATCAGGCTTACGGTTGAGACGACGATTAACGTTGTGATGAAGCGCGACCCGAACCAATCGTCTTCCTGCCCCTTGTCGAGCAGTACCTGCAACGCCCCGATACCGAGCGCGAGCAGGGCGATTCCAATGTAGTCCAACTTCACTCCGGCCGATTTGAGCTTGCTTAAATAGGGAGGATCCTCGACAAAGCGACGCACCAGAAGCCATGTCACGATGCCGACCGGAAGATTGATGAAAAAAATCCAGCGCCAGGAATAGTTGAAGGTGATCCATCCGCCCAGAGTTGGCCCGATCGTGGGCGCTATGACGGCAGTAATGCCATACAGGGCAAACGCCAAGCCTCGCTGTTGGGGCGGGAAGGTATCTGCCAGAATGGCTTGCGCCATCGGCTGGAGACCACCGCCGCCAGCGCCTTGCAACACGCGGAAGAAAAGAAGAAGCCCGAGACTCGGGACGATACCACAGAGCAGAGAACTCACCGTAAAGACGGCCAGGCAGGACATGAAAAAGCGCTTCCGTCCAAAGGCACCTGCGAGCCAGCCGCTGATCGGCAGGATGATGGCATTGGAGACCAAATAAGAGGTCAACACCCACGTACTCTGGTCGTTGCTCGCGCCCAGATTCCCGGCTATGTAGGGCAGGGCTACATTAGCGATGCTGGTGTCGAGGACCTCCATGAAGGCCGCCATCGCCACGACAACAGCAATCAGCCAGGGATTGTACTTGGGCCGCCAGACGTCCTGGTCGAGTGTGAGAGCAGCGGAACTCATTTGAGGTACACGTCGGGCACCACGTTCATACCCGGCCGAAGCCGTCGATCCTTGTTTTCCCCGGGTTCGAGAACAATCTTTACCGGAATCCTTTGGACAATTTTCACGTAGTTTCCAGTGGCATTCTCCGGCGGAAGTAAACTGAACAGCGGGCCGGTTGCTCCCGCAATGCTGTCCACATGACCCTTAAACGTCCGGCCGCTCGAATCCACGTGGATTTCCGATCTCTGTCCAACCTTCATGTGCCTAAGCTGCGTCTCTTTAAAATTGGCGGTGACCCACACTTCATCAAGCGGCACCACGGTGAGGAGTTGCTGACCGTCAGCAACGTTCATCCCCACCACCACCGTCTTGTTCACTTCGCCGGTGACCGGAGCAACAATTTTCGTGTATCCGAGATTCAGTTGCGCCTGCTCGAGTAGCGCGCGCTTTTGCTCAACATCGGCAACCGCAGCCCGCACGCGAGCCTGGGTCGACGACACTTGCTGCGGCCCAGTCTCCGCATATTGGTGGTTGGCATCGGCTTGCGCCAGGCGGCTGCGGGCCTGTTGGACGAACTGCTGCGCTGCAGACTCGCTGGCGTGAGCTGCCGCTACCGTAGCCGTGCTGGACTTGGCCGCGGCCAACGCTTGATCGTAGATTTGCTGCGATATTTCCCGCTTGTCGACCAGTAGCTTGTAGCGGTGGAGATCGTCTTGCGCTTTCACGTCGTTCGCCTCGGCTGACTCCACCTGGGCGTGAGCGGCGGTCAGCTGCCTCTCAGACGCGATCACTCCCGCGTTAGCGTCTTCGATCCCGGACGCTGTGAACCTCAGCTGACTTGAACTGTTCACGGACGTAATCGGAACCGTGATATTCAGCGATTGGGCCGTTGCTTCTGCGTTGGCAAGATTAGCTTGCGCCTGCGCCACCGCAACCTCATAGTCTTTCGGGTCGATCTCGACCAGCACCGTGCCTTTGTCCACCCATTGGTTGTCGTCGACGTTGACCCGCACCACGTATCCCGAAACACGCGCACTGACGGGATAGAGATGAACATCCGCCTGGGCGTCGTCAGTCGATTCGTAGCTGCTCAAGTAGCGCCATAAGAACACGCCGCCGACAAGCACGACCACGACGACCACGAAAATCACGATGTTTCTGCGGCGATTAGGACTCTGTCGCGCCGGCGGACTATAGTTCCTGTCCGCCGAGGGCGACGGAGCTGAGCGTGAAGGATCGACCGAAGATTCCTGGCCGGTCTCGGCTGCCGAACGGGGTAAATTTTCTTCCGCCATGTTCACTTTCCTCTGAAATATTCCTTGACGCCCTCCTCAGCAATACCCAGAGCGCGAACCAGGGAAATTTTTGCATAATTATAGTTGTAGAGACTCGAGATGTACTGTTCGTGCGCGCTCGCGACCAGCTCTTGCGATTGCACGACTTCCACGGTGTCGGTAACACCCGCGCTGAAACGATCGCGCGACTGGGTCAGTGTCTGCTCCGCCAAATCAATGTTGCTGCGCGCCACGTTCACCTGCTCCGCCGACGACTGCAGGTTCAGCAGCGCCGCGCGCACGTCGGAGTCGATCTGCGCTCGCAGATTGTCCAGGCGCTCACGGCTCTGCTCGAGTCTGGCATCGGCTTGCAAAACATCGCCGTGAACGCTACCGCCCTGAAAGATGGGAATCGTCAGCGTTCCGCGCACATCGGCGACCGGCGTTGCCGTGGAGGGATGCGACCCTCCCAACCCATAATCCGCATCCAGCGAAAGCGACGGGAGATAGCCGCCCAGCGCGGCCTTGCGGGAGAATTCCGCTGCCCGTACGTCGGTCATGGCCGCCTGGTAATCGGAACGCGAAGCGTAGGCGCGTTTCAGAGCCTCATCAACTGTAACTTCCTCGATCGGCTGGTAGGGCGACTTGTCCGTGAATTCAAATTCCTGCCCGGGAGCCAAGCCGATCACGCGCGCCACGGTCAGCTTCTGGATGGCGAAGTTGTTCTTCGCTTGTATCAACTGTTGCTGCCGGGTCTGGAGCTCAACCTTGGCGCGCAGGCCGTCGATATCCGGCGAAGTGCCGGCATTCACCTGATCCGCTGCCTGATCGTAGACCGCCTGTGCCGTCTTCACCTGCGCTTCTGCGGTTTCAATGCGGGCTGCGTCGGCGATGGCTTGCAAATAGGTGTAGCCCACGGCTAGCACAACCAGATCGCGGGCGTCCTTGAAGGTATAGCTCGCGGATTTCAAACTCTGGTTCGCAGCGCGGGTGGCGTTGATTGACTTCCAATCGAACAGGGTCTGGGTCAAACTGGCACGGGCGTCGAAGTAGGAAAAGAGGACATCGGATGATGGGAAATGCAATTCGGCGGCAAGACCGGCAAAGCCGAGTTCGTCGACATTGACCTTAGACTCCGCTACATACGGTGACGCCGTGACGTGCGGCAGGAGCGCGCTCAGCTGTTCCCAGCGCTGCCCTCGGGCCGAGCGAATGTCCGCATTCGAAAGCAGCAGTCCGAGATTTTGCTTCAGTCCCCGGTAGATGGCGTCCTGCAGAGAGAGCGGCATAACGCCAGGAACTAGCTTGGCCGGGACGCTGCTCGCGAACGGGCTCACCCCACTCGTGCCTGGGATGGATTGGCCTGGGGTGCTGGCACCCGGTGTTGTCTCAGTTTGCGCAAGAGACATTGCTGCTCCGCAAATCAATACTGCGGAGAGCAGAAAAACGCGGCGCTCGTGAATTCGCAAGGGAGACTCCTTAAGCCTCGAATCGTTGCGGCAGGTGCGGCCTTGAGGCAATATCCTAAGTCTGGCGGCTTAGTTCTAGCAAACGAATTCAAAATCTCGAGAGCCAAGTCCAGCGAGGCAAGTCCAGCGAAGACCGTCGCTGCGTCGCCTTTCCGCAAGCGATTGTGCCGCATTCGATGAGGGGCATCGGATTTACGGGCGTTAATTCTATGAGGAGGCTTTCAACAATTTCGCGAGACTATCGATGTCCGCAGCGCTGGCGTCGCCGATCACGAAATAGCGAAGGCCGCCCTGACTCCATGTTTCAATGTTGAACGGCAGGTTTTTCGGCGAGAGAGAATTCCCGTCCCAGCTAGCCGGCAATTTCAGTGACAATGACAAAGCCCGTTCCTGGAACACGAACACTGAGATGTGATGCTTCCGCACATCGTAGATCAGATGCGCGCCCGGCGTTTGATCAAGATAGGTCATCCGGCCTCCAAGCAAAGAGAACTCGGAGTTCTGGAGTTCCGGCAAATTAAACGCGAAGGGGATCTTTCCCTGGAACCAGGGTTTCACCGTGTGCCGATCGGTGGAGATCACGTCCACCGGCGATGAGCTGGCCAGGGTCGCCACGTGCAAATCGGCAATCTCGCTGTAAACGCGATCTCGTGAGGCTTGGTCTTTGTTTTTGCCGGACCAGGACCCCATATAGGTCGAAGTCAACGTCCCGACCACGAGAATTACGGCTGCCGCCGACGCTAACATCCATCCCAAATGGAAACTGGGTTTCGGTTTTGGCGTAATGCTCTGCTCTATCCGTCTCCGGAAATCAGTACTAGGTACGTAACGCTTTCCAGCGACTTGAATCGCCCGCTTCATTTGCACGCGCGTAAGGGCATCCGCTGAGCAAGAGGGGCAGCCGCGCACGTGAGCGTCGAAGGTGCGCATCTCCTGCTCTGGGAGCTCACCATCGATGTAAGTGTCGAGTTTTGTCTTCCAAGACTCACAAACCATAGTTCACCGTTTGATTAGTGCACCGTTTGATTCATCCTTTTTGCAACTGTGTCCGCAGGCCATTGCGCAACGCGCTTCTGGCACGCGATAAACGCGACATCACCGTGCCCATCGGGATGGCAAGCGTGGCAGAGATTTCCTGATACGACATTTCTTCGACTTCACACAGCAACAGCACCTCGCGATAGGCGACTGGCAGTTGCTCCAAAGCCTGCTGCACGAGTTTCCCATCCGAACGCTGGAGCAGGATGCTCTCTGGCGTTTCCTTGACGGCGGGCAAGACTTCGTCTTCGCCCTCAAGATCGAGCGGCACGGTCGCGGTCACGCTCAGCCCGGTGCGGGAGGTCAGGAACGTATTCCGCAAGATTTTGTAGATCCAGGCGCGAAAATTTGTGTCCGGCTGGAACGAGGGAAACCCCTTAAGCGCCTTGGCGTAAGTCTCCTGCACAAGATCCTCGGCTTCTTGCCGGTCATGCGTCAGCCAGCAGGCAAAGTTATAGAGCCGCTCGAAATGAGGCATGGCTAGCTGCTCGAACGCCTCTGATGGCAAGCTCTTCTCCGACACGCACACAAGGGTAAACCAGCGGACGGCGGTTTTATTCCCGTAAACCATAAATATTTGCCGTGGAATAAAACCGACTGTTGCCGGTTCTGCACAACGAGTCACAGAGCGAACTGGAGCATTCAATCTCAAGCATTCCAGCTTAGAAAAGGTAGGGCGGCGGTGGTAAATCCTTTCGATCTCAAGACGGTATTCCTGGCCAAGCACGCGCAACATGTCGTGCTGATCCATTTTCCAATCGCGCTGTTTCTGACGGCAGTGGCGTTCGACTACATAGCGCAGTGGAGGAAGAACCCGACGCTGGCAGCCGCAGCGTATTTCAATTTGCTGCTTGCAGCGATTTCGACGGTACCGGTGGTGGCGTCTGGACTTGCGGCGTGGCACTGGGCGCTCGAGGGACAAAAGTTAAAAGGAATTCTGTTAATGCACCTGATCTTCGGATCTATATCGAGTTTGTTGATCTGGCTCGTCTGGTGGGTACATTTTCGCGCGCGACGCCAGACAGCGGCATTGCCGAGCTACCGCCTGGCGATTGAATTTCTGGGCGTCGCGATGGTGGCGCTGACAGGGCACCTGGGCGGCTTTCTAAGCGGCGTAAACGGACCCGGCTAGATCGCCGAGATGCAACTTGGGGCGGCGCGTAAATAGGGTCATCGGCAAACAGATTACAACTAAATTACCTTTTGCTGACAACTGCCGAAGCCCGCGAAGGTACCTTCTTCACTATGGCCGACGCGCAGACATGGGACACAGCGAAGCAATGTCGCGTCCTGGATCGCCTGCTATTCGCCAAAATCCAAATAAGAAGGAAAGAACAATGAAAGCATTTAGTCTTCATACGATCGCCGGACTCCTAGCAGTTGGTCTGGTGTGTGGCGTCAACTTCGCACAAGCTCAGGCCGGCACCCTGGACCCGACTTTCGGGACGGGTGGAACCGTAACCACCGTCTTCACCGGGGCCGGGTCGCCGGTCATGTTACCGATCGGCGCGGTCCAGCAGGCCAGCGGCGACATCGTGGTGCTCTCCCAGTTCGACTTCGTGTCGGACGATGGCACTCAGATTGGTTTGACGCGCTACACCTCGGCCGGCAAGCTGGATAAGACTTTTGGGACCAAGGGGAGCACAATCACCAACTTCTCTTCCTTCACCTTTGACCCGTTTGCGTTTGCGTTGGAGCCGAATGGCAAAATCCTTGTCGCAGGGTTTGTGTCAGGCGGGGCTAACTTCGGCCTGGCGCAGTTCACGGCCAACGGCGCGCTGGACACAACCTTTGGCACCGGCGGCGTGGCGACGGCCGTCACCGGTGCAGACTTTCCGGACGCATTTCTGCTGCAACCCAACGGACAAATTCTGATGGGCGGCTTTAAAGATGGCGGCAAGAAGACCCCGGGTGCGCTCTCGCTGGTGCGTTTCAACTCCAACGGCGCGCTGGACCCGACGTTTGGCACGGCCGGAGTTGCGCTGGTTTCGCCCGCCCCGATATTAGGGCCGCAGGCGCTGGCCCTTCTCTCCAATGGCGACTACCTGGCTGTGGGTGAGAATGGCGATGGGGTGGTCGGCACAGTGGTGGAGGTTAGCTCTACAGGAGTGCTGTTACCCTCGGTGATTGCGGGAACTCTGACGGCGAGCAGCCCGTTGGCAGGGCTCGAACCTTTCCCGTCCATTTTCGAGTCGAACGGCGACTATCTTGTAGCGTCGCCTCATTGTGAAGGCGACTCAGACTGCGGCGCCACTGATACGAAAGTACGACTCTTCGGCGAAACCGGTGTGCTGAATTCCGGCTTCAGTTCCACGCCCTTCAAGTTCGGCACCGGGGGGAGTGAGACCCCGCAGGCCCTGGCCGTGCAATCGAACGGGCAAGTCGTGGTTGGCGGATTCATTGCCAACGCCTCACCGATTTTCGGTGGCATTGCACGGCTCGACACCAACGGCGAGCTGGATACCACGTTTGGGAGCGGCGGTACGCTGACGGTTGACAATAACGTGACCGCACTGCTGATCGACACCAACGGCGATATTCTTGCCATCGAGGGAACTGGCAACGATGGCATCGTGGTCGCGGCGTATCTGTCCAACTAACCATTAGACATGTTGTTTGGGTCGGCGGACCCGCAGACCAGATAGCGCTCGTCGCATACCGGCGCCGGGCTTATCCTGATCCGCCAAGAAGGGCGCTGATCGCAACCACGGTCGGCGTCGTCTTAGCATTGACAGTACAAACAGCAAAGGACGAGGAAGCAGGGTTGCAGTAACTGGGGAGCGTAGGCGGAGTAAATGTTTCCCTCATCGGACATTTACTCATCCTGCGTTCCCCTTCAACTTTTTGGGAATAAAAGCGGCTCGCGTCAGTTATCAACTCAGAGCGCTACAAATCACGGAGGACAAATGCCGGACAAGACGCAAGATTTTATCGATCAGAAGTTGCAAGACCTCAACAACGACGGCCTTGACCGTCGTGGGTTTCTAAAGTGCATGGCATGGGCAGGCACCGGGCTCGTCTGGACCATGAGCGGCGGCATCCCGGTTTCTCGGGCATTCGCAAAAGGCCACGGCAAAGATGCGGGCAAACGCGGAGACTTCAGCTTTGTACAGATCAGCGACAGCCACATTGGCTTTAACAAGCCAGCCAATCCGGACGTCACCGCTACTCTGCAGACCGCGATTAACAAGATCAACGCGATGCCCCACACACCGGACTTCATCATTCACACCGGCGATCTGAGCCAACTCTCGAAGCCCAGTGAATTCGACACGCTGGACCAGACGCTAAAAGGAGCATCCGCAAAGCAGATCTATTTTGTGCCGGGTGAGCATGACATGCTGAGCGACAACGGCGAACAATATCTCGAGCGCTATGGGAAGGGTACAAAGGGCGCCGGGTATTACAGCTTCGATCACAAGGGAGTGCATTTTGTCGGTCTGGTAAATGTCGCCAATTTGAAAGCTGGAGGCATGGGGTCGCTCGGTCACGAACAACTGGAGTGGCTTGAAGACGATCTTAAGGGCCGCTCTACCAGCACTCCGATTGTGCTCTTTGCCCACATTCCACTGTGGACCATCTATCCCGATTGGGGCTGGGGAACCGACGACAGCGAACAAGCGTTGTCGTATGTCAAGCGTTTCGGTTCCGTGACTGTGTTAAACGGCCATATCCATCAGATCATGCAGAAGGTCGAAGGCAAGGTTTCGTTCCACACCGCGATGTCGACCGCTTTCCCTCAACCAGCGCCGGGGACTGCTCCCTCAGCCGGGCCCATGAAGGTGCCAGCCGACCAGTTGCAGAGAGTGTTGGGTATCACGGACGTCAACTATGTGGTCAGCGGGCGCAGCCTGGCAATCGTCGATTCTCCACTCGGTGGCTAGAGACCTTCGATTTCAGGGAATGGCGGCGGCTGGCGGTAGTTAACTCAGCCTTGGGATAGGTGGCAAAGGGTCCAGTCCCAACAACGAAGTGCAGGCAAGAAAATAAAACCAGAGAGGAAACAAAACAATGACGAAGCGAAACATGTGGGCTGTGGGTGTGGCGATGCCGGTAATGATCGCGGTGCTGCTGTTGTTCGCGGGGTCACCGAGCGTCACGGCAAATGACCAGCCCTCAGCGGCAAACGCGGCGGTGAAAATTGATAATTTCGTTTTTGGACCGCAGACGATCACGGTCCCCACGGGAACCACAGTTACTTGGACAAACAGTGATGACATTCCTCATACGGCGGTGAGCACAGACGGCGTATTCAAGTCCAAGGTGATGGATACGGACGAGAAATTCTCCTACACCTTTACCAAGGCGGGAACGTATTCCTACTACTGCTCGATCCACCCGAAGATGACAGGCAAGGTCGTTGTGCAATGAGAATTGGAAGCACTTTACAGGGAAATTGACCTAATGAACAGGGTCGACGTCAGGTACTTACGTGAGGGGGTGCGGAAAAATATCACAATGCCGTGAAACGATTCGCCCGTTCCCGACACTATACCAATAGTGGCAAATGTCGCGCTCTACGGCGATTGCACCACGGTTTAGGGACCTCAGCCTGGCAACCACTTTGGTTGGGACCCGTTAAAGTGCCGGAGCCGACGGGGAAGCGGCTCCGGTGCTTTGTTCCGCGTCTTTCCCGGATGAAACAAATCCATTACTCTGCCAACTGAATTGGAGTCCTCGACTTCCCAGTGCCTGCCACCCGCTCCAGTTCGACACCCGGACGCCGTCTTAGCGGCCACAGCGCTGCGAAAAAACTCCCACTCGTCATCGTTCCGGAGAACGGCCGCACATCGCCACCCGAAGTGCTAAACTGTGTGCCACTTCCAGGTTCCCGGGGCAAGCTCTTGCAATTCCACTCCTTTGACGATGCCTATTTGAGCCGACTGCGAGAGGACGATTTGCCGACTCAGGAGCACTTTCGCAAGTATTTCACTGCTCTGATGAAGGTGAAATTACGATCTCGATTGAAATCCCCGGAAGCGGTTGAGGATGTGCAGCAGGAAACCTTTGTGCGATTTTATATCGCCCTGCGCGCGGGGAAAATCCAGCGCGCCGATTGCCTGGGACAATGGGTGAATTCAACCTGCAACAACGTGTTGCGAGAGACTTATCGCGAGAAAGTGCGAACCGATTCATTGGACGATGACGATGCGCCCGAACTTCCCGCCGCACCGTTTGACTTGACCAAGATGATTGCCGACCGGCAGGCGGCCCAAAAGGTCCAGAAAGTGATCGAACAACTTTCCGAACGCGACCGGCGGGTGCTACGCGCCATATTTTTTGAAGAGCGGGACAAAGACGAAGTCTGCCGCGAGCTGGGTATAACCCGGGACAATCTGCGCCTCTTGTTGCACCGGGCAAAACAAAAATTCAAGGCTTTATACGATGACGGGGATGATTCATTGAGGCTTGTCCCGGCCTGATGGCTATGCAACGCGGGGTCGCGCCGGCGCACTATTGGATGATACGAGGGGGCTTTTTACCTATGGATCACGAGTTAGTGGCTGCTCAAAACATGACGGAAAGATATCTGCTAAACGAACTCGACCCCGCGGCACGCGACGAATTCGAAGAGCATTATTTCACCTGCTCGGAATGCGCAGCCGACGTTCAAGCTGCGGCTTTGTTGGTCGAGCGGATCGGGGATGGAGCGATACCAGATCCCGAGCTCCACCCCGCGCCCGCGCCGCCGATTCCCACTCCTCGGGCATGGCTTGCCTGGTTGCGTCCCGCGTTCGTGGTTCCGGTGATGGCCATCTTGCTGGTGGTTGTTGGGTATCAGAATCTGGTTACGTATCCGCAGCTGGCGCATCAATTGAGCAGTCCGCAGATTTTGCCATGGGCGCCTGTGAACCTTGATACCTATGGATCGGAAGAGCCGACGATTACGTCGCAGCCTGGGCAACCTTTTCTCCTTCTGGTGAGGATCCCTCCGGGTGGCGCCTATTCCAAGTACACCGCAGACTTGTATAATCCGGCGGGTAAGCTGGAATGGTCGTTCGCGTTCACGATTCCGGCCGCATCCAAGCAAGATCAATGGCCGCTGCAGGTGCCGGGAGCGAATCGGGAAGCCGGGAGATACAAATTGAAGGTGCGGGGAGTTACTGCTTCCGGAGAAAGTAAGGACGTGGGCGATACATCTTTTGAATTGCAAATTCAAGAATAAGATAAAGGGTAAGCTCAAAGGGGAGAAGCTAGCCATATGGCCGCAAATCCGAAATCACCTATGCCGTCAGGGTCCGTCCAGGAGCAGTACCACATCTATCACGCCGAGGCCTACCTCCTCAAAGGCGAGCTCGAGCAACCGATCAAGCAGTCTATCGAAGAATACGGCCGCGTCGTTCTGAAGGACACCCGCCGCGAGAGCCTCATCACCCAATCGGTTGGCGAGACCAGCATTGAAGGTCTGATTTCTTTCAAGCGCGGACACACACGCGTCGCCGGCGCTCACGTCAAGCAGAAAACGGATATCTTCGGCCAGGATCACGCCGGCTGGGTCACGCTGTCGACGGCCTCGCTCGAGGGATACAACGTTGAAGATATCGTCACCGCCGATCGCGTAGTGGCGCAGCTTTCCACTCAGCATCCGATGACGAACGGCCACGTTCCCCGAGTGAACTTCATCGGCACGCGCTTCGAGAACCTGCGCATCGGGGGCTACCCGGTTGAAGTCGAACTCGATCTGGCCTTCTGCGGCGCCAAGCCCGAAGGTGACCGGTCCTATCTGCAAGACGGAGGCTTCCTCGATCGCGTGCTTCGTCAGCTCGATGGCGTTGTCGATTCCGGAAACCTTCCCGAAAGCTTGGAGAAAAAGTACGGCGCCGAGATCGCCTACATCGACGACCTCAAGAAGCGCGTCAAAGACGATTGGAACGAAGCAGGTGCGAACGGCACGCCGAACGGCTATCCTAAGCTGCGATGTTCACTGGTCAAAAAGATCAAGCTGCCGGTCGAGATTCCCGGAGTCAGAACGTTCGGGAATGCCATCTTTATTCGAGACTTTGGCACCGTCTATTTGGCCGATCTCGAAGTCGGCGTCAACAACGGTCACAGCGACTTCCCGCACTGGAAGGGCGATGGTCCTCGACCTCAGCGAAGCGACAGCAATTACTTTACGCTGGAGATGCTAGGCATACATCTGGGCTGCCCGGCTGGCGGGCAGGCGGGTGGTGTCGGGGTTTCAGGCAATGGGCAAACAGAGCCTTAGCAACCGAGTTAGCTGCCACTGTTATTCACGTAGTTACTGCGGGTAAGTGGCAACATCGACCCGGGAGCAACAAGCGGGAACGGCGAATTATATTTGTAGCTTTAGGGGTTTCCCTTCTAACGCTCAGCTGCGGGCTAGCCTGTCATCGAGATAACCCACGAAATAGCCCACAGGCTGCTTATGAGCACGCCTACAAGACGTTTGTGCACGGCGATCTGGAACAAAGCCAAGGCGAAGCCCACCAGGAATACTCACGATTTCGAGATTCGAGTCCGAGATGGGCTTGGAAATTCAGAATTCTGGAAGCGGAATCCCTCTTGCGGCGAGGGATGTACACGGAGGTGCTCACGCTCCTTAATTCTGAGCCGACGAGGCCCGACGACAAAGATTCTGTGATTGAGATTCTCGCGATCGAGGGCGTCGCTCATGCACGGCTACACCAATTCCCTGAAGCAGAGGAGAAAGTCGGGCAAGCGGACCAGATGTGCCAGGCGTTCCCTGCAACGACATGCGGAGAGGTCATGCGGGCTCGCGGTGTTCTGGCCATACAACACGACCAACTTGACGCCGCAAAACAATTCTTCAAGCAATCTCTGCAATTTGCGGTAGCTCACGGCGACCATTTCCTGGAGGCGAACGCTCTCCTCAACCTGGGATTGACCTCTCTGCGGGAACAGCACTATGACGAGGCGATCGATTGGACGAATGCCGCGTTTCGAGCGGCGACGACCCTGGGTGCTGGTAACACCGCACAAACGGCGCTCGGTAACCTCGGTTGGGCGTACTACTATCTCGGCGACTCTGAAAAGGCATTGGAGTTATCTCTCGAAGCCGAGAAGCGGGCCAGTCAAGCGGGAAATGCCATCGGTCAGTTGACTTGGATCACCGCCGCCGGATACGTCTACGCGAGCCGGGGGGATCTTGCCGGCGCCACGCGGTCGTATCGCGAAGCGCTAGGTCTGGCAAATAAGACGGGCGGCAAGGAAGCTATCTATGACGCCTACCGAGCGCTCGCGCTTGTGTCGGTCGAGGGCGGTGAACTGGGCGAAGCGCGCCAGTATTCCGACGAAGCTCTCAAGATTGCCAACACCGATAACAACCGACTGGGTGAACTCGACCCGCTCCTAGTCAAGGGACTGATTGCCGCCCGATCGCATGAGGGTGCGGAAGCGGAGCGAATCTTTCGTGAAGTCGACAACGATTCCAACACCAATGCCTCACTGAAATTTCGGGCGGAGTCTGCGCTCGCCCGACTTTATGAAGACCAAGGCCGCTCCGCTGCAGCCGACCGCGAGTATCAGACGGCACTCAAAACCATTGAAGCCTCTCGATCGACGCTCAAGCGCGACGATTCGAAGCTGCCCTTTTCCAACAACACCCGGAACGTCTACGACGACTACGTCCATCTCCTGGTGGCGAGTAAGAAGACTGACGACGCACTGCGCTGGGCCGACTTTAGTCGCGCTCGCACTCTGAATGAGGGATTGGGATTGCTGCCCAAAGGAGTTTTCGTCGGACCCCCGCCATTGAACGCGCGGCAGATTGCGCGGAGTGCCAGCGGCACGCTTCTTTTCTATTGGCTGGGCGAGAAGCAGTCCTATTTATGGGCGATCACGCCGCAGATGACCAGCTTGTTTACACTTCCTCCCGGCAAGGAAATCGACGATGCCGTGCAACGGTATAGAGAGGCTCTCAAAGTGCAGGACGTTCTCGCATCGGCCGACAGAGACGGCAAATCCCTTTATCAAACGCTGATCGGGCCGGCAAAAGAGTTGTTGAAGAAGGATGCCAAGGTCTTCGTGATCCCCGATGGCAGCCTGAACAACCTCAATTTCGAAACTCTTCTGGTTTCTGAACCGAATGCGTCCGAACCAAAGGTGCACTATTGGATCGAAGACGTGACGATTGCGAATGCCAGCTCGTTGCGGGTGCTGGCCGCTGTGCGCCCCGGCAAACAAAAACACGATCGTAGCCTGCTTATCGTTGGTGACAGCGTGGCGCCGAACGATGAGTATCGCGAGCTGCCGCAATCTGCTGCCCAGATGAAAGGCGTTGAGAGCCGTTTTTCGTCGGCGGCAATAAAAATACTTACTCGGGAAAATGCAACGCCGTCAGCGTATCTGGCCAGCAGTCCGGAGAAATTTTCCTATATCCATTTTGTAGCGCACGGAACGGCCAGCCAGTTGAGTCCGCTCGACTCGGCGATTGTGCTGTCCAAGGACAGCGCGCAAGACAACTCCTTCAAGCTCTATGCTCGCGACATAATTCACGAAAAGTTGCGGGCCGATCTGGTCACGATCTCGGCATGCTACAGCGCCGGCGATCGCTCGTACTCGGGCGAGGGACTGGTCGGGCTCTCGTGGGCTTTCCTCAGAGCCGGCGCCCACAACGTAGTCGCCGCCTTGTGGGACGTGTCGGACGCTTCTACCGTGCAACTCATGGACGAGTTTTACGATGAGCTAAACAAGGGAGCGAGCCCGGATGCGGCTCTGCGGAACGCCAAACTGTCATTGCTTCGGAGCAAGGAATTCCACAATCCCTTTTACTGGGCGCCTTTTCAACTCTACGCCGGGTTGACCTGAGTACGTTGCGGTCTTCGTAAGAAGTCGCCGCCCAGTTCACTGGGTTGAAATAGAGATTCTGTTCTATGCTTTGTCCGCCGCCTCGGCCTTTATTGCCTTGCGGATTAGGAAGCAACCGCCGCCAGCTAGCTCAGTGATTTTCAGTAGTGGGTTGAGGCGTCTGGCCGTCAATTGGCGTTACCTCGCCGGATGGGGTTCTGAGTGTAATCGCCT